>WNEZ01021563.1_pt1 | contig 10305 bp, 8 predicted proteins | sample 5400521 | NCBI WGS metagenome assembly WNEZ01 (sample SAMN13153339, study PRJNA577476) | soil metagenome | isolation source: 120 cm saprolite under Douglas fir tree site 2 hole 1 replicate 1 | place: USA:California | collected 2015-04-18
CGCGCTCGAGCTCCGACCGCAACGGCTTGGGGACGTCGCCCATCTCATCGAACGAGGCCGCGCCACGCGCCAGCCAGCCCCACACCTGCTTGCGGCGGTAGGCGGGCACGGCGCGCGACGACAACCACGCCTCGAGCTCTGTTGCCGAGGCCGACAGAATCGCCGGCTTGACCTCTGAAATCACGCGCCTACGATACGGACCTTTCGAAGACCTCTTCGCCGTTGACGGAATGCACCGTGACCGCGCCATCGTCGACCAGCTTCTTGAGGTGCGCGCGCAGGGTCATCTCCGCCGCGGCCATCAGCTCGTCGCCAAGGTCCGGTCCATAGACACGACGCGTCAGCTCTCGAACCGTCCCTGACCCGCGGCCAACTTCGGCCAGCACCTGGGCCTCCCGCTCGAGCCTGTGCGCGCGATATTCCTCCAGCTTTCCCATCGCATCGGTAACGGGGTCCCAGTGCCCCGGAAACAGAATCCTCGGTTCCATCGGACCGCAGGTAAGCGGCGACATCGCCCTCGGGATAGGTGACCATCGAGCTGCCACTCCCGAGGACGAGATCTCCGGTGAACACGGCTCGGTCGCCGGCCAGCCAGAAGCTGAGGTGGTCGGCGCTGTGGCCCGGTGTGTAAAGAGCCGTCACGTTCAGGTTGCCCACGCGCACGATGTCCCCATCCCCAAGCTCTGGGTAGCGCCGCACCGCCGCGAGGTGTCGCTTCGCCAGGCGTTCGGCGAGGGGCAGGTGGTCGGGATGAGAGTGCGTGACCAGCACGACGCCGACGGTGGTCGACCCCAGGCGCTTGTCGATCGCGGCCAGGTGCTGATCGTCATCAGGGCCCGGATCGATGACGACCGCCACCGGTCCCGCATCCACGATCCACGTGTTCGTGCCCGGTCCCGTGTAAGGACCAGGATTGGGGGCGACGACTCGCTGGACCGCCGTCAACGGGCGGGCTGAGCGCGGAGGTAGATGTCGGCGCCGTCGGGCCGGCTCGCGTCGAGCCAGCCTTCGAGTCGCGTGTCGACGATCAGCCGAATCAGCGGCTCGCCCATCTCCGGCACGGCCTGGGGCCGCCGCTCGCCGCCCGGTGCCACGCTGACCTTCCACCACGAGCCGACCTGCTCTGCAGCGATGGTCATCCCTGGTCCGCCCATCCACTCCTGGACGCGGGTGAACGCCTCCACCAGCGCGGGTTCCGAGCCCAGCACCACCGCTCCCGCCGGCAATTCACGAGCGGCGATGGGCAGGGCGAGGTTCAGGACCGCGCCGAGGACGACTCCACGCGCCGAATCCTTCGGCTGGATGGCCGCCACCTCGACGGCTGCCGCTCTCCGCCCCACCTCCTGAGCCTGCTCGAAAACGGCCTCGAGCAGCTCCGGGCGCCCGAACGCCGCCTGGCGAGATGACTCCTGCAGGGCGAGCACCGCCGAACGGAGCTTGTGCCCCAGTCGCCCGAGCAGGTAAGTCTGCTGATCTTCCGCCAGCGCCTGGCCGAGCTCGGCGCAGCGGCGCGCCTGCGCCAGGCCTCCATGCTCCGCCCAGCCGACGAGCTTTCCATTCAACGACACGGGCTCCCACGGGCCACCGGGCGGGGGGAACTCAGGATCAGCGGGGCCATGTCGGGCGTGGTCGGGCATCGATTCCATGCCTCCGCCGACCCTCACCCACAAGGGCGCGTTCGATGGCACTCGCCGGCCTCCGGCCCCCCCACGTGCTTTCAAGAACTACCTGGTGGTTGTGACGGATTCGCCGGCCCGAGTCTTGCTCCCGGGGACCGCAATCGCGGGCACGGTGAACTTGAAAGTCGTGCCGCCGCGATCGCTCGATGAGACCCAGATCCGGCCGCCGAAGCTGCGCTCGACGACAAGACGGCACAGATAAAGGCCCAGCCCGAGGCCACCCTGAGAGCGGTTGCGCCCGGCGGGGCCCGTCTTCTCGAACAGCCCTTCGAGACTGCCCGCCGGCAAGCCCGGTCCATGGTCGGTGACTGTCACCTCGAGCCAGCCGCGCGACGCGGCGCGGGCCTGCACGGAAACGGCCGCCGACGTGTACTCGAGCGCATTGCCGATGAGGTTGGTGAGCACTTGCGCAAGGTGGGCCGGCTCGCAGTACGCCGGGGGCAGGTTTTCGCGCAGGTCGATCTCGACCGCCAGCGTGCGCTCGGCGTAGCGGTGACGGATGACGCCGAGCACGCCATCAAGCGCAGAGGCGAGGTCCACCGGCTCGGGGCTCGGCTCGAAGTGCCGCGTCTCCAGCTTGGCGATGATCAGCTGGCTCTCGACCAGGCTGAGCAGGCGGTCGGACGATTCGTAAGCCTCCTGCAGGAGCTCGCGGCGCCCCGAGGCGTCGATGGTGCTGTCCCACTGCATGATGCCGGCGAGCGTGTTCTTCATCGCCGCCGCCGGGCTTCGAACCTCGTGCCCGATGGCGCGCAGCATGAGGTCCTTCGCCTCCAGGGCGAGCCGCTGCGCGGTGACGTCTTCATGGAGCGTGAGGATGCCGGCGGGCTCGCCTTCGAGACCAGGGATGACGACGCGGCGCACATGCACGATGCGCACGGGGTCGCCCATCCGGAGCTCCAGCGTGCCGTCGGCCTGGTCCTCGTCGCTGCGCTCCGCGCCGGCTGCCGCGTAGATCTCGGAGAGCTTCTGGCCCGGCATGTCCGCCGCCTGCAGCCGGTAGATCGCCTCGACCTCGGGGTTCGCGTACACGATGCGACCGTCCGCGTCTTCGAGCATCACGCCCACCGGCGAGTGTCGGAGGATGGCGTTCATCATCTGCCGCTCGCGCTCGAGCGCGTCCACCAGCTCGAGCTGGCCGATGAGCACGGCCGCCTGGCCCGCCAGTACCGTGGCGAGACGCCTCGTCTCGGAGGCGCCGGCGGTCATCCTCGCGACCAGGAGCCCGACCAGCCGGCCCTCGACCTGGATCGGCAGGCCGAATGCGTCCGGGGAGGCGCCGAGCAGGTCCAGGAGCGCGCGCAGCCGCCGGCCGCCGGTCGGAGAGGTGATCGCCCGCAACAGCTGCGCAGGCTCGTCGACAGGCACCTTCGGCGCAACTTCGTTGTCGGTCGCGCGGCGTACGAGATGTCCGTCCTCGAGGAGCCACAGCTCGCCGTGGGAGCTCGCGAGCGCGCGCCCCGCCGCGTGGACGGAGCCGATGGCGCCGACGAGGCGATCGCCATACCAGAGCGGGATGAGGCTCCAGGCCTGGCCGCTCGCGCTCCCGCTCAGCACGCCCGTCGGCGCCTCGCGCCAGCTGTCCTCGGAGTTGAGACCGGCCCAGGCGAGGACAGACTCGGCGGCCGGATCGCCGCTCCCGCGAGTAGCGCTGATGCGACCCTCTGTGTCGAACGCCCAGCACGCGACTCCGGCTGATTCCAGCATCGTGCGCGCCTGGTCGGCGATGTTCGACACGACGCTCATGAGCTCATGGCCCGCCAGCGCCGCGAGCTCCTGGATGCGCACGGACTGGGCCAGCGCCAGCTCGTTGGCGTGATGGAGGCGCATCGTCCTCAGGGCGATCCCCACCACTGGCGCCGCGGCCTCGAGCAGCTTCAGATGCTCGGGCAGGAACTTGCCACCGTCGTCACGCAAGGCCGAGATGCCTGCGATGAGGCGCTCGCCCTGCATGACCGGAACCCACACCACATGGCTGGGCTGGCGCGAGAAGACGTAGTCGCCAACCGGTCCAACCAGGTCGTCATCAACGGGTTCGACCGAATCGATGACCTCTCCGGCGGCACCCAACAAGCGCTCGAAAAACGGCGCCTCTGCAACGGGCACGGGACCGAGCAGCCCGATCGCCCCGCCCCGCTCCCCGGTGAAGCCGACGACGTTGCCGGCGGCGTCGAGGTGGGCGAGGACCACGTGGGTGGCATCGGTGTAGTCGCTCACTGCGCCGAACACAGCCTCCGCGATCTGCCTCTCGTCGGCTGCACCCGCGACTCCCATCTCGAGGACGTGCAGCGCTTCCAGGCGCGCCCGCTCGGCCTGGGCCTCGGCAAAGTGATCGGCGTTGGCGAGGGCCAGGCTCACGTGTGCCGCCACGCCCTGCAGGATCTCCACATGCCACTCGTCGAACGCGGATTCGCGGTACGACTGCAGGGAAAGCATGGCGGTGATGCGGTCTCCGCTCAGAACCGGCACCCACACGAATGAGCCCGATATCAGGCGAGGGTCGCCGGGTGGGCCCGACGGGAAGATGGCGGCGCCCTCGGCGACGTTCCAGCGCTCCCTCTCCAGGCCTTTGCGAGCAAAGGCGTGCGCCCACGGGTTCTTGCGGACCAGCACCGGCCGTCTGGTCTCGTATGCCTCGCGGGAAGGCCCGGTCACCGCCAGTGCGACCGGCGGCACGACCTCCTCGACTCCGGAGACGTACTGATAGCCGGCCGCAATCGGGCCGTCCTTTGACTGCGTGATGGTCGCGAGGATGAAGCCGTCGAAGTCGAGGAAGCTGGAAAGCTCCTCGCGGAGGGTGCGCATGATCGACCAGCGGTCAAGGCTGGACGCAAGCCGCCGGCCGATGGAGTTGACTACCTCCAGACGGCGGCGCTGGCCTTCGATCGCCTCGTAGCTGCGCGCGTTGCGCAGGGCGAGGGTGACCTCGTCCGCCACCAGCTCCAGGAACGCGGCAGTCGACGCTTCGTACGCGTATGACCGCTTGGTCTTGATCCCCAGAGCGCCGCGCAGCGATCCGCCTTCTTTGATCGGCACCCACAACGCGGAGCCGGGCTCGTACGTGAGCAGTGGCTTGGAGTCACGCACGATGGCCCGAAGGGGAGCCGCCGGAGCTGACTTCATGGCGACCCAGCGCGAGGTCGGCTCGGCGTCAGCCTCGACGTTCAGCAGGCGCATCTTGTCGGGCTGCTCCGGGTCCAGCGCGGCCATGTGGAGGACGTCGACCGGGAGCAGCTGGCTCAGGGTGGCGTGCAGCGCGGTCAGCACGCTCGCCTCGTCGAGGGTCGACGCCATCGCTCGCGCGATGCTGTTCAAGGCTTCCAGGCGCCGCGCCTGGTTGCGCGTCAGCTCGTTGAGGTATGCGTTCGTGAGCAGGACTCCGAGACGCCGGTGCACCTCATCGAGGAAAGCGGTCTCGGTCGGAGGCACGCGGCGGCTGCGATAACCCTGGTAGATGACGCTGCCGATGACCTCGCCCTGGTGCTCGATCGGGACCCAGATCGCGAACTTGGTCTCGCGTCCGGCGCCTGGCCCTTTGCTGATCTCCTGCCGCTTCGGGTCGAGCGGGATGACAACGGTCCTGGGGTTGGCGTACTGCTTGACGAACACAGATCCGCTCAGCGGGCGCCGCCGCAGGTCCTGGAGCACGCCGGAGTCCATCGACAGCGAGTGGTACCAACCCTCGCGCTCGAGCACGTGGAGGTTCACCACGTCGTAGCCGAACAGTGGATGGAGACCGCGGTACAAGACCTGGGCGATGTCGGCCTCGGTGACGCAGCTGCCAAGCTCGTGCACGAGGGCGGCGGGAGTCGGCACGACCGCCGCCGCCGCGTGGGACTTGTGCATCGGCGCCGGTCTCTCGGGTCCGGACCCGCTTCGGACTCGGGCCTTCGGTGGTCGGGACGGCCGGCGGCCCTTCAGCTTGCTACGCGGGGAACTCGCCATGGCCACCGATATACTGCGCCAGATTCACGTGCCCTTCACTCCGCCGAAGCCGATCGCGCCCACGCCCGAAGACCTGCGCGGCTCCACAGTCCTCGTCGTGGATGACGAGCGCGCCTGGCGGGTCATCCTGGAGACCGACCTGCGGATGCTCGGCTACAAGGTTTCGATGGCCGAGGACGCCGACCAGGCGCTGGAGAAGGCGCAATCGGACACGCCCGAGGTGGCGATCATCGACCTCATGCTGCCCGAGCCGATGGACGGCTGGGGGCTGCTGAACGCGCTGAGGGCGCGCGGACAGAAGCTGCCGGTGATCTTCTATACGGCGTATCCGGTATTCCCGTCGGGAACGGACGATCCCGACGTTGTGGGATACATGAGCAAGGCGGTCGACCGCGCCGATCTCTACGCGCTGCTGCCGCCCGCTATCCGGCGCTCACGAGAGCGCCGGGAGAGTCAAACCTGAGTGACTACAGTGCGAGCAGCGAGTCGTCGGAGAAGGAATCGGCGAAGTTGGCCGACAGCGCCATCGCCAGGGCGGCCACGATCGCCAGCACGAACACCACACGGATCAACTTGAGCTTCCAGGTCATCCCCATCTTACCCCTTGGTTTTACGAACTATGGCCAGGCTCGGCTGAGAGTATGCGCTGCATCGGTTGAGATTGAATGTTCACACTCCGCCAATAATCGTTAAGAATCATGTAGGCCAAGGCTTGGAAAACCCCAGCTCCACGCGCCAGCGCAACCACAAGAACCGTGAAGTGCGGCTACCGCCGTTGCCACCGGGTCTCGAGGTCTACCGTCCGGCCGAGGTCCTGGGCTCGGCCGTGCTGGTGGTCGAGGACGAAGCGGCCATGCAGCAGCAGCTGCGAATCGACCTCCACGACCTCGGGTACCGGCCGTCGACCTCCTCCTCGGCGCCCGAAGCGATGGAGGTGCTGTCACACGAGCGCATGGCGGCGGTACTCCTTGACCTCGTGCTCGACGAGACCGAGGACTCGGGTTTCGAGCTCCTGACCTGGATCCGCGAGCACCATCCCGGCTTGCCGGTGATCGTGCTTTCCGCCGCGCAGGTCAACTCGGCCGCGATCCGCCGGGCCTATGAGCTTGGGGCCAGCTCGTATTTCGTCAAGGGCAACGTGCCCATGGCCCACATCTACTCCGACCTCGCCGCCCGCCTGGTCGAGCGCGGCACGGGCCGGCCGGGCAGCTACAAGTTCGGGCGCCTGGAGTTCGACCCGACTCGGCGCACCGTCAAGCTGGGCGAACGGGAGATCCGCCTCACGCCGCAGCAGACCGCGCTGGTCCTGCATCTGGCCCAGGGGTCGAAGCCGGCGACCGCCCGCGACCTCATCAAAGCCGGGCTGTTCCGCACGGACGCCGCCCACTCGACGGTGCATTCGGCTCTGCTGACCTTGCGGCGGCGGTTGGACGAGCTGGAACCGGGATTGGGCCCGAACTTCGTGCGGGCGACGGCGCGCGGCTACAACCTGGTCGCGATTCCGTGAGCGACAACCGGTCGACCACACCGCTCCCGAGCAGCTCCGTGCTCGAGGAGGTGATCGAGCTGCGCCGTCATTTCCACCGCCACCCCGAGGTCAGCTTCAGCGAGCACGAGACGAGCAAGCGCCTGGGCGAGCGGATGCGCGAGCTCGGTCTGGAGCTCAAGCGCTGCCCCACCGAGACAGGCGTGGTCGCGATGCTCGACACGGGCAAGCCCGGCAAGACCGTGATGCTGCGGGCGGACATCGACGCCCTGCCGATCCATGAGGAGTCGGGGGTCGACTTTGCGTCCGGGACCGACGGTCGCATGCACGCGTGCGGGCATGACGCGCACATGGCGATCATGGTCGGCGTCGCGCGCACGCTGGTGGATCGCATCTGGGACGTGGGCGGCCGGTACCTGTTCGTCTTTCAGCCCGCAGAAGAGATCGTCAGCGGCGCCAAGGCGATGATCGCCGGCGGCCTGCTCGACGACCACCACCCGGATTCGGTCATCGGCCTGCACATCGTCAGCTTCAATCCGTCCGGCACCGTGATTACCAGACCTGGGCTGATGTGGGCGGGGTCGGATGCGTACGAAATCAACTTTGCAGGGCCAGGCGGACACGGCGGCATGATGGGCCGGCGCGGCAACGTCCTCTCCGCGCAGGCCTTCCTGCTCGAGCACCTGCACACCATCGTCGACGGGCTCGAGCACGACGGCGTGCAGTGCCACACGACAGTGGGCAATATCTCGAGCGACGGCGCCTGGAACATCGTCCCCCGAGGCGTCTCGGTCAAGGGCAGCCTGCGCACATTCACTCCTCGTCTTCGCGAAGAGGCACTCGGGCGCCTACGCGACCTGCTGCTGGAGGTGGACGGGGAATTCGAGGTGCGCTCGACGCTCGAGCTGGTGCACGGGACCGTCCCGATCATGAACGAGCCCAACGTCACGCGCACCGTGCTCGACGTCGCGAGCTCGTTGGTCGGCGACAAGGCCAGCGTGCTTGGGCGTCCGCTGACGGTCAGCGACGATTTCGCTGAGTTCCTGACGCGAATCCCTGGCTGCTACTTCATGCTCGGGGCGATGCCGCCGGGCGAAACCGCGCCTGCACACCACTCCCCGGGATTCCGCATCGACGAGGCCGCGTTCGAGATCGGTGTCAAGGTGCTGGCCGGGACCGCGTCGCGACTCGCGGCCGAATAGCGCGCCCAAGGCGTGCTGGTCCTCATCCCGCTCGTCGCCGGGCTCGCGATCGGCATCGCCACCGGCGGCAAGCTTGGCAACCTCGCCAACCTGAGGTTTCGATGGCCGTGGTTCGTGCTCGCGGTCCTCGTGATCAGGGAAGCTGTCCTGTTCAGGCCCTTCAACCAGATCGACGGCGTGCAGTTCCTTTATGCGGCGGCACTGGCGGGGCTGGTCGTATGGACGTTCCTTCACGCCCGGCGGCTGCGCGGGGCGTGGTTGGTCGCGGCCGGTGCGGCGCTCAACCTGCTCGTCGTGGTCGCCAACGGCGGCCGCATGCCGGTCGCCCCCGCGCTCGCAGGCGTGCTCGTCCAGCGTGGGCATGTCGGACCCCGGCGACCTGCTGGTCGCGGCGGGCATCGGGGTGGTGGCGTTCTTCGCTACGCGACAGCAGGCTCCTTCAACTACTAAGCTGGTTGAAAACCAAGCCGGATAGGAGATAGCCCGCCGTGATCATCTTCTGGATCTTCACGTTTTTCGTCGGCGCCTCGTCCTTCGCGTTTGCCGACATCTACCTGCAGTACGGCGTCGGCTCGTCGATCGCGTTCGCGGTCTTCGCCATGCTGGTCTTTCGGGGTCTGCTCAGCATCGTGCGTCGATGGCTGATCCTCCGCGAGCGCGTCACGCCGGAGACAGACGTCATGCAGAGGACCGTCGAAACCAACCGGGCGATCTTCTGGAGGCGAGTCCTCTATACGTCAGCCATCCCGATTCTGTACTTCGTCGTGATGAACCTCATCTTCGGGTATGGGCCCGTGGACGCCATCGCGGTGATTCCGCAAGTCCTCCAGGCGGTTTTCACGAACTTGCTCTACGTCCTGTTCCTGATCGTGGCCCAATTCATGATCTTCTTCCTACCGATTTACATCTACATCCGCATCGGTAAGACGATGATCAATCCCGACGACGCCAACTTCGGGGTCAACATCGACGATGTGCGCGGCCAGAAGGCAGCCGTCACTGAGATGCGAAGAATCCTCGAGCTCATCGAGCATGGGCGGCTCTTCGTAAAGGCTGGCGGCAAGCGCGAGCGTGGCGTGCTCATGGTCGGCCCGCCGGGAACGGGCAAGACGATGCTGGCCAAGGCGATCGCTTCCTCACTGCACGTTCCCATCTACATCGCGGCCGGCGGTTCGTTTGCCGGCATGCTGATGGGAATCGATGCGTTGAGCGTCTATTTGATGGTGCGCGCCGCCCGCAAGCGGGCCAAGATCTGGGGTGGTTGCATCATCTTCATCGACGAGATCGATGCCCTCGCCTCGGCTCGGTCCGGCACCGGCGGCGCCGGAATGATGCCCGGGATGGGGATGATGAGCGGCGGCGGCCAGCTCGGCCTGAACATGCTGCTCGTCTTGATGGACGGTATCGACAATCCAGGGATGCTCATCAGGCAGCTTCGGGGCTTCGTCAACCTGACGTTGGATGGACTCTTCTTGCCGCGGGTGATTGCGTTCAACGGCACGAGGTGGATCTTCCGGATTCCGCCTCTCAAGGCACCTGCTTACAACATCCTGTTCGTCGGGGCGACCAACCGCCCGTCGGTGCTCGACGAGGCGGTGACCCGGCCCGGCCGGTTTGGCCGCCAGATTGTTTTCCTCAGGCCGAACCGCGAGAGCCGGAAAGACATCGCCGAGCTTTATTTCGCCAAGAAGCAGCACGACCCAACTCTGGACACGCCGAGCCGCCGCGAGGAATTCGCGCGCATCACCGAGGGCTACTCACCCGCTGACATCGAGCAGGTGTTGTCGCTGGCGCTGCTGTATGCATTCGAGGATGGTCGCACCGCATTCGAATGGAAGGACCTCCGAGAAGCGATGGGCAACGTCGAAGCGGGGCTCGCGATTCCGGTCGAGTACAACGAGCGCGACAAGATCCGCATCGCTCGCCACGAGCTCGGACACGCGATCGCGTCGCACTTCTTCAAGACCGACCATGGCCATGTCCGGCTGTCAGT
>WNEZ01006427.1_pt1 | contig 10304 bp, 4 predicted proteins | sample 5400521 | NCBI WGS metagenome assembly WNEZ01 (sample SAMN13153339, study PRJNA577476) | soil metagenome | isolation source: 120 cm saprolite under Douglas fir tree site 2 hole 1 replicate 1 | place: USA:California | collected 2015-04-18
GCGAGCAAGGCATCCGAGAGCTGGTTGACTTGTTGTGAGTATTGCTCCAGATGGGTGCCCTTGGAGCCGACGTAGGCAGCGGAAAGTAAGAAGCCAGCCGGCAGTTCTCTCTCCAGACTTACATTCCACTGCTGGACGATTTGTGGCAACCCCGCGACACATTCGGACGCGAGCCCGCACCGAACAGTGTCGCGTCATTGGCTTGCCCATTGGCGAACACCAGGGGAAATCCTCTCTGAAAAGTAGTGACGCCGTCGATTCCCCATCCTCCCGCAACATCGTTCCAGAAGCCACCGATATTCGTAAGATATTTTCTTCCCTGGCCGAAGGGTAGATCCAGCACGTAGCTGATTACCAGACGCTGCGGTACATCCTGAGACGACAAGGAGCGCTCGGCTCGCAGGTTGTTATTGTCCTGGATGGCGCCGACGCCGGTCTCCAGCCATGAGGTGAGAGTGTCGGTGTTACTGATCAACTTGGAATTCGTGTAGGCCACCAGGAGCGAGCCGGCCCCGGCAAAACGCCTCCGCGCCGTGATTTGCAGAGAGTGATAGATGCTGGAAAACGATCCTTGCCCCGCCAGCTCCACGCTGGTGTATTGGGGAAAGGGCCTGAGCAGTTGTCCGACGGTAGTGGTGGGGGCGGCCAGAGCCAGCGTCTGTCCATTGATGAAGAAAGGATTGGGCGCGGACTGCAGCAGTGTGACCGCAGTCCTTCCGCCCGCGGCAAACTGGGCAGCAGCCTCGGCGAGCAAGGCATCCGAGAGCTGGTTGACTTGTTGTGAGTATTGCTCCAGATGGGTGCCCTTGGAGCCGACGTAGGCAGCGGAAAGTAAGAAGCCAGCCGGAAGTTCTCTCTCCAGACTTACATTCCACTGCTGGACATAACCGTTTGGATGGTGAGCGCGATCCACCTCCGTAATCGACTTCACCACCTGCGTCAGAAACTGCTGCGTACCCTCAGGTCCACGACTGCGACCGGGAGGAGGAGAGATGCCGTCCGGGAAGGGAAGCGAAATCGAGTTGTAAGGATGCGTTCCATCTACCGTTCCGGTGTACGTCGTGCTGGCAGCATTCACCATGTCGTTGTTCGGGTTCAATGCGAACGAAACATAGTTGGGAATCCAGAAGATTCCGTAGCCGCTTCGGAGAATAGTCTTCGGCGTCATGCTATAGGCGAATCCGATTCGTGGCGCCAGGTTGTCTTTCGGAAGCGGGAGATTACTACCAGCTCCTGGCGGCACCAGAAATGCATCGCCCGTCACGCGAGGCGAGCCTGCCGGAAGAAACTGGTTCAGATAGCTGGGAGCGCCGGGATCGAAGTACGTCAGCCGGTTGAAACGCTCGGACCACGGTCCCTGCAGTTCGTAACGCAGTCCCAGACTCATCGTGAGTTTATCGGTTACGTGCCAGGTGTCGCTGAAATAGAAGGCGCGATAGCCCTGCTTCCCGGCGGTGAATGCGGGAAGCACGGCTTGGGCAAAGAAATGGTTTTCGAAATTGCTGAAGTTGTCGGCATAGCCCAGCAAGAAATCTGCAAAAGGGAATCCGGAGAAGCACGGCTGACCCGACGCGCAGAAGTCGAAGGCTCCGCTGGCCACATTGGTCTGTGCGTAGTTATCGTAGCCAGCTTCATACTGCAGGCCGAAGTGATAGCGATGGCGTCCGCGCATCAAAGTCAAGCTGGGGGAGAGGTTGTACTGCGTATTGTGGTCCTGGATGAAGCTTTGCCCCTGCGTGCACATGATGTTGTCGGCAAAATTGGCGACGCAGGGAGTCGGCGGCGTGCGCATGATCGCTGGCACGGTGACGTTGTAACCGGCTGGCCAGCCGATCGACGTCAAATCAAAGCCAGCATTTGTCGGGGACCGGTTGTACTTGAAACGACTGATGCCAGTATTGAAATCGAGAATCGTAGTAGGGCTGATGTCGTAGTTGTAGGCCACGGCCATTGCGTTGGTTGCATACTTCTCGGAACAGCGGTCGGCACACAATCCGTTTTGCAGCGGATCAATAGGCAAGTCCAATACATTCCAATGGCTGAACCGGACAAAGAGTCTCTGACGGCTGGTGATGTCCCGGTCAATTCGCACAACCACCTGATTGTGATTGCCACCAGTCCGCGCAACCGTGTTGAAGTTGTTGATGGTGCCGGAAGGGGTGATGACGCCCGGACTATTGGGTGTCGGCCAAAGGGCCATCAGCGCTCTCGAAGTGGGATTGAGTCGGTTCGACGGAATCACATTGCCCTGAAATGGTGTGGCTGCGGCGTTGCTTCCGGGGCAGGCCCTTTGCGCGTTCACGCTACCCGCACACGGATCCACAATAGGAGCATTGACAGCTGAGAAATCTCCGGCTCGTTCCGCAGCAGTTGGCACCGTCGCCGTGAAAGGTTCTCCAGTCCGCAGCCGGAACCCTTCCCAACTGGCAAACCAGAACGTTCGATTGCGTCCGCCGTAGTGAGGAAGGTGAAAGGGCCCGCCAGCCTCGGCGCCAAACTGATTCTGCACACACGGCGGGCGTTCCTTTCCGGTGGCGTTCAGGAAGTAATCGTTCGCGTTGAAGATGCGATTCCGGATGTACTCATAGACTGATCCACGAAAGAAATTTGTTCCGCCCTTGGTGCTCAGATTGATCACTCCGCCGGCGAACCGGCCCCATTCTGCGCCGAGATTGCTCGTCTGAACTTTGAACTCCTGGATTGAATCCTGGGTCGGAATCAAAACTGGCAAGTTGATATAGCCGATATTCAGCGGCTGGCCATCAAGATATTCGGCGCTTTGATTCCCGAAGGAACCACTCACCTGGTAGTTCCCCCAGCCGAAGGGATTCACTCCAACGGGTGTGCCGGTGGAGCTTCCCTGGGGAATCACCGACGGCGCAAGAACAATCAGATTGAAAACATTGCGTCCATTTAACGGGAGTTCGTTGGCATTCCGCTGTTCGACGATCGTTCCGACGGTGGAAGACTCCAGGTCGAGAGGTGGTGATACTCCTTCCACGGTCACGCTCTCGGAAGCCGACCCTAGCATCATTTCAAAATTCACTTCCAGCGCGTCCTGCACGTGAAGGATCACGCCGGACTGAATCACGGCTTTGAACCCGAGCTTCTCTACTTCGATGCGATACCTCCCAGGAGGCAGGTTGGACACATAGTACGTTCCTGTCTCGTTGGTCAGGCCCTGATAGTGAATTCCAGTACCCGTATTGATGACGGTAATTGTGGCTTCAGTGATCACCGCCTTCTTGGGGTCAGTGATTCGGCCGGTGAGCGAAGCATTGGTGGATTGAGCGCGAAGTGAGACGGAAAACAACAGGCCTAGCAACACTGCTGAGACGACTCCGCGCATGCGACCCTGATTGACTCCGCTTCCCTAAACCACAATATCGCTGGCCGGTGTTTTTCGTGAAAGAGGGAAACCTAGCACAAGCGAAAGGCTGAGGCGAAAGAAAAAACGCCGACCTCGGCCAGCGCGTCGGATACGACACATTTCGTGGTTGTGTACCAGCTCCCAAAGATTTTTCTTGCCTCATCCCCGGATCGCACTTTTGCCTGGAAAATCGTTTGAGTTCTGTTGTATCTTCGCCTCGGGTTTGTGGATGACCAGGCGGGATTCAACCATGGCCTGCTGGGTCAACGAGACTATGGTCTGAAGATGAGTTCCCCTCCGAATGGGCGCGCGCTCGCACTCCCCGTAATGTGGGGAAATAGCCGGGAGTGTGAGGTTGCGCCGGCGGCTGCTGAAGTGCGATCTCCCAGCGATGAAGAACTGATGTCTCGGCTGCAAGCCAAAGATGCGAAAGGCCTGGAGTTGCTCTTCAGCCGGTACTCGAGGCTGGTATTTGGAATCGCGCTTCGGATTCTGAATGACCACAGCGAGGCTGAGGAGGTCGTGCAAGAGGCCTTCTTCTACATTTATCAGAAATCCCTGCTATTCGACCCGGCCAAGGGCAGTGCGAAAGGCTGGGTGGTTCAAATCGCGTTCAGCCGGGCGCGGGACCGGAAGGCCCATCTGTCGCGCCGCGGATTTTATTCTGGTACAGATATCAACTCTTTGGATGATACTTTACTGGGACAGAGCGACGTAGAACACGAGATCGGGATGAGGCTCGACTTCTCACAGTTGCAGTGTGCTTTTGAGGATTTGACGCAAGCGCAGAGACAAACTCTGGAAATGTTTTATTTCGAAGGGCTGGAACTCAGAGAGATCAGCGAAAGGCTTCAAGAGCCGTTTGGCAACGTGCGGCACCACTTCTATCGCGGCCTCGAACGGTTGCGCAAGAGCCCAGCAGTAAAGAGGCTCCGGGAAATTCACAATGCATAAAAACGGGCGACTGGATCATCACCAGAAGTTCAGAGAATTAAGCGCGTTGGCACAGGGGGGGATGCTCAGCACTCAGGAGCGAGAACAATTGGAACGCCATCTCCAGGGGTGCGACTTGTGCCGGGAAATCTACGATGAGTATTCGCTGGTCAGCAGGGAGGGCATGCCCCTGCTCAGCCCGAACTATGGCAACGGTCAAGAATCTGAGGGCTGGGACGATCGTACTGCGTGGCATCGGTTACTTTCGCGAATTCGAGAGGCGGAGCGGCCGGGGCCTCGGCTTGTGAATACAGAAACTCCGCAGGCAGGATTTGGTTTTTTGGCGGGAAGCATTTCGAAATACCGGGCCGCAGCCGTTGGAGTAGCTGCGTGCATCGTGATTGTGGTGGCAATCGGGGCTTATCACCTGGGGAGCCGCGTGCATGACGCAACAAGACCCACTTCCGCTGCGGTCGCTGTACATCCGCCGGACCTGACTTCGGAAGAGAAACCGGCGCGGGAATTGCTTGACGCTCAAGCAACTCTGGATCTCCAGACCGCGCTGATTTCGCGGTTACAGAAGCAGGTCTCGAGCGAGCAACAGGAGCTTGATCGGTTGCGCGCGGCGGCGCGGGCAGCAGATGACTCTTTCCACGCGCTCTCCTCTGCAAACAGCAGGAATCAGGAACAACTTCGCCAGGCTTCCGAACAGCGCGATAAACTAGCTGGCCAACTCCGCGACGCAGAGCAAGCCTACCAGAGTGTTCAACTGGAACTCACCACCCTTCGCGCCGAGCATGATCGCGTCCTTTTGCGCGCAACGTCACTCGAGTCGAAGATCGACGAACTCACAGCAACCAATCGCGAACAAGAGCGCAAGCTACGCGACGACCAGCAGTACCTCACTTCTGACCGCGACATCCGCGAATTGATGGGCGCACGCAAGCTCTACATTGCCGACGTCTTCGACGTGGACAGCCGTAGCCGGACACGCAAACCCTTCGGCCGCGTCTTCTACACCCAGAACAAGTCGTTGATCTTTTACGCCTTCGATCTCGATCGCGAAGCGGGAGTGAAGAACGCCAGCACCTTCCAAGTCTGGGGACAGCGCGATAACGAACCAAGCGAGAAGGCGCATCCCACAAATCTCGGTATTCTTTACATGGACAGCGAATTGAATCGCCGCTGGGTGCTTCGTTTCGACGACCCCAAGCAACTCGCGGAGATTGACGCCGTCTTCGTCACCGTCGAACCGCGCGGTGGCAGCCAGAAACCAACTGGTAAGCCTCTCCTGTATGCGTTGTTGAGAAAAGAAGCGAACCACCCGTAAGCAGGTTTGCGGAGCACGGGCGACGCGTTTCCGTGGTCGAGGTGTCTGCGAGACTCTGCAGTGTTTCCGTACTCGATACTGCCGCTTGGTACAAATCCCTTTCTGCTCACGTAATGCCTTTCAGGGACATCTCAGGGAAGTCTGTTGGGGAGTGGTGTAGTTGGGGACACCCACCTTTGAGTCAATCCTGAGTTTGAGTGCATTCTAATTTCTGGGGGTGGATATGGTTTCACGCAGGTTCCTGGTAGCTTTGCTTGTTAGCTTTCTCACCTTCTCGTGCCTGTCCGCGCACGCGCAGTCCACCTACGGCGCAATTGTTGGCTCTGTCGTAGACACCTCCGGAGCCGCGATCCCCGACGCGAACGTCACTCTGACCAACCTGGGCACGTCCGAGAAGCGCACGCAAACCAGTGGCAGCGACGGACTCTTCACATTCGTGAACCTCTTCCCTGGCCAGTACCGCATCGACGTGGAGAAGCAGGGATTCAAGCACCTGACTCGCACCCCGATTACCGTGGAAGTGCAGCAGACCGCTCATATCGAAGCGACCTTGCAGGTTGGCGAAATAAGCCAGGTAGTGGAAGTTACGGCTGAAACCCCGCTCCTTCAGTCGGAAACCTCGTCCCTCGGCACCGTCGTTGACACGCGCGAAGCCAATGAACTTCCGCTGAACGGACGAAACATCTACAACCTCACCACGATCACTCCGTCGGTAGTTCCGCAAGGCAACACAACGGGTACGGTAGTGGGCAAAAACCCGTTCGACTTTGCCAACTATCAGATCGGCGGAGCCTTCGCGAACGAGGCAGCGGAATACTTGGATGGGCAACCGTTGAACATCGGCTACATCAATCTGCCTCTTGAAGTTCCGACGCAGGACTCGATTGGAGAGTTCAAAGTCCAATACAACAACCTTGGTCCGGAGTGGGGCAAGTTCGCGGGCGGTGTGATCAATCTGAGTACCAAGTCGGGCACCAATACCTGGCACGGATCTGCGTATGAATATCTGCGCAACAAGGTTTTCAATGCCAATGAATATTTCAACAAGAACTTGGAACTCTCAAACGGCCAATCGAACAACCCACCGCCTTTCACTCAGAACCAGTATGGCGCGACCATTGGCGGCGCGGTGATCAAGGACAAGACCTTTGTTTTTGGCAGTTGGGAAGCGTTCCGGCTGCGGTCAGGTACGGTTTTCTCTACCAACCTTCCGACGGCAGCCGAACGGACGGGCGATTTCTCCGCTGCAGGCGTTCCGAACATATACGATCCGCTATCAGTGAATCCCTCCAGCTGCACTGACCCGGCGGTTGCTTGTCCTCGCACGGTCTTCGCGGGCAACCTGATTCCGTCGGATCGACTCAATCCAACCGCACTGTTTCTGCTTAACTATCTTCCGCTTCCAAACAGCACATCCGCGGCTGACAACTTCGTCAAGGCTACCAGCACTGGCGGCAACATCGACGAATACGTGGTACGCGCAGATCAGACAATCAACAGCAAGAGCACTTTGTTCGGAAGGTTTACATTCTGGAAGCTGTTGAGCCTGGCGCAGGATCCGTTCGGCACCGGACTTTGCAAGGACCGTTGCGCCGAAAACAGCAAAAGTAAGAGTTTGGCCCTGGGATACAACTACGAGATCAGCTCCAACACCATCGCGAACATTAACCTCAGCATCAGCCGATTCCAGTACTTGCGGACTCCGATCAATTCCGGCTTTGACGTGACAAAAGAAGGCTGGCCCGCATCCTATAACAGTGCTGTACCCAAGTCAGAGCTTACCCCACTCACGCCTTGCTTCGCCATCAGCGACCCTACGGTTACGTGCAGCCAGGGACAGAGCGCGATTGCGGACCACAACACGCAGTTCAATATTTCCCCGGAGATCACCATGATTCGCGGGCGGCACACCTTCGCCTTTGGAGGTCAGCTCGAAGAAGGCTATGACAATTACCTTCAAACCAACACCGGTGGCGGACTAATCTCGTTTAACGGTTCCTGGACGCAAAGCTTGGCGCGCAATTTCCCCGGAGCCACGGGCGGCGTTGACTTTGCCGACTTCCTGCTCGGTTATGGCCTAGGGGCGGGCGCAGCGTTTGGCAACCAGACCACTGGATCTCTGGTCATTTCCGGCCCCGTCTCGGGAAAACAGACCTACCGTGCCTTGTTTTTTGGCGATACCTGGCACGCCACCAGCAAGTTGACTCTGAACCTGGGCGTGCGCTACGAGCTGCAGGGTCCATGGTCGGAGCGATTCGACAGGATGACCTACTTCAATCCAGCTGCCACGAATGCCTCTGTAACTGGCTGCAGTGGAGCCCTTGGAAGCCCGTGCCCGGGAGACTTGTTTCTGGTCAAGACGGGAGTCAACCACAGCCGCAACAATCTTCCGCTTTCCAAGAAGGAAATCCTGCCGCGACTGGGATTTGCTTATGCTGCGAATCAGAAGACCGTGATCCGCGGCGGATTCGGGATCTTCTTCATCCCCAACTATGTATCGTTCGGCACGAATCCATACGTCGATCCGGTCAGCAGCGCAACCTCGCCCTTCTTCGCCAGCAACAATGCGGGCCTGACTCCCAGTGCCACACTGAATGCGAACACTTGCACATTGAGCTCGCCCGGCGGCGCGGCTAATTTTTCTTGTGCCGGGCAGGGCCCGTTCAATGAGGGAGATCCCACTGCCATCCCTCCAACCGGCGCGAACAACCTGGTCGGGGTCGCGGGGCGCAACCCCCAGCCGAACGTCTCACAGTACATTTTGACCCAAAACAACTTTTCGGCAACCGGCTACACCGTCCAGAAGTACGGGTATCTGGAGCAGTACAACTTTGACATCCAGCGCGAACTGCCCGGTGGATTCTTCGCCGACGTGGCCTACGCCGGATCGCATGGAGTGCATCTGGAGCAATTCAACACCAACATCAACCAGATACCTGACAGATTCATCACTCAGGCAGCCCAGCAGTTGGCTGCAGGGCAGCCCGTTACAATCGCTCAGCCTGTCGCGAGTTATCCCTTCAGTCAGAATCTCTCTGGTGGCTTGGCTCCAGGAAACCTGGTCCAAGGCCAGCTGGACCGGCCGTTTCCGCAATATTCGGGGCTGAACCTCAACGGCTACGGCTGTTGCAGCAGCAACTACAATGCCCTGCAGGCGACGGTCACGCGGAGGTTCCAGGGCGGGGGCACCATGCTGGTGGCGTACACCAATGCCAAGTTGATGTCCAACACCGACACTCTGACGTCTTGGTTGGAAGGCGGCACTTCAGGCGGTGTCGGTGGTATCCAGGACTGGAACAATCTGAAGGGAGAACGCTCGCTGTCCTCGCAGGATGTTTCGCAACGAATGGTTATCAGCTATGTGCTTGATCTGCCGTTTGGACACGGGAAGAGGTTTGCCTCGGGACTTAGCGGTGTGGCAGACAAGGTCGTTTCAGGTTGGGGACTGGATGGCGTAACTAGCCTGCAGCGCGGCTTCCCAGTCAAGATCAGCGACGGCAAAGGCAACTCCCTGACATCCCTCAGTCTCGGAACCGGTGGGCTGAGGCCTAACTTTGTAGCTGGCTGCAACAAGTCGACGTCTGGCAGCGCCGTATCCCGCGTTACCGGGTGGTTCAACGCCAGTTGCTTCACTCACGCCACTGGGTACAGCTTTGGCGACGAGCCACGTGTCGATGCCACACTGCGACAACAAGGCGTGGTTAACTTCGACTTCGCAGTGTTCAAGAAGACCTCCATCACAGAGAGAGTAAATCTTGAGTTCCGGACGGAGTTCTTCAACCTCTTTAACCATCCCCAATTCGGACCGCCCAACGGAACCTGCTGCTCCGATAACAATAAAGACTTTGGAGTGGTCACCAACACCGTCAATCTGCCCCGACTGATTCAGTTCGGATTGAAGTTTGGTTTCTAGAAAGCGTCACTCCGGGCTGGGAATTACGATCCGGCGCGGAACTCTCTTCGAGTCGCTTGTGCCTCGCCATAACTAAGAATGGGTCTTTTTTGGCCAGCCCGACGCCACCCATCAATGGAGCAAGCGGTTTTGAGCTCAAGTCGTCAAGGGTCCTGTGAAATCGTGGAAACGATTCCGCGCGGGCCAAGTCCTTGATTCTGCAAACGCGCAGAGTTTTGGCGAGGCATGCCTTTGCAGAGGTAACGATTGGAGCGTACAAGAAAGCTGCGGATTTCATGGGAGGCCCCGGAGTTTTACTTCGCACGCACGCTGCGTTTCAATCCTGCACAGAAGATACTAAACGGCGGCTCGAGGCAACACTGAATCCACGAAACGTGTTTGAGGCAAGCGCCTTAGCCGTCCAGCTTCAGGCTGCGTGGACGAACATCGGAGAAGAAGCCGCAAATGTTTTCGGCAGGCACCTTCTGGCCTCTGATCTCGGCTACGCCAAGACTTTTCGGCTCGTTGCGACGAGCAGCGGACCGCGGGACAAACCGCCGGTAGTGGATCCTATCCGTATCTCAGCTATCGCGGTCTGGTGCTTGCTGGGCGATCCGCAAGTGGAGGATGGATTCAAGCCTGACGCTCGCCTGCTGCGCCTCTTGCGTGTTCTTGATGAGCAAGGCGGATAAACGCAACCGACTCTATCGCCGGCCTCTGGGATAGTTGGGGCCAGCGTCTCAAATTGAAAAACTGGCGGACGGCGGTGAAAGACATGC
>WNEZ01012519.1_pt1 | contig 10304 bp, 4 predicted proteins | sample 5400521 | NCBI WGS metagenome assembly WNEZ01 (sample SAMN13153339, study PRJNA577476) | soil metagenome | isolation source: 120 cm saprolite under Douglas fir tree site 2 hole 1 replicate 1 | place: USA:California | collected 2015-04-18
CGCGAAGTTCCGAAGCGACGCGCTGAGCGATGCTTGGGTCGTCGGTGGCGATGGAGGAGACCAGCGCGCCGTTGGACACATTCATTTCGGAAACGAGTTCTTCAATATGGTCGACGACCACGATGGTATCAATGGGGCCGAAGGGTTCGGCGTGGTAGAGGCGGCAGTTGCGCGGGATGTTGAGAAGCGCGGCGGGGCCAACGTAGGCAGATGTATCCTGGTTCGGAAAGATCATGCTTTCGGAGATGGTGGTTTCAAAGAGGCTGATGGCGCCTTTGCTGAGCGCTTCGGTGTAGAGGACGCGCAGCTCCTCGACTTTCTTGCTGTTGATCAACGGGCCGAAATCCATTTTGGGAAGCGGGTCACCCGGAGATTCGACGAGGACGGGATTGCCGAAGCGCAGCGAGCGCAGCACGGGAAGATACATCTCCAAGAATTGAGGGAATTGAGAGCGCTGAACGACGAAGCGGACGTAGGCGGTGCAGCGCTGCTTGCCGTAGTCGAATCCCTTGCGCAATTGATCCGCGAGCTTTGACCATTCAGAGAATTCCCACACGCCGTAGGTGTTTACGCCTTCCATCTCGAGCATGTAGCGTTTGTTTTCGTCATACAGGGCGGAAGCGATGACGCCGCCGTTGGTTTTGCCGCCGACGAAAGCGAGGCAATCGACGTGTTCATTGCGGACCAGAGCTTCGCTGAGTTGACCGCCCGAACCACTGACGAGCGAGACCGGAAGACCGGCGCGGCGAGCGATGGCATGCGCGAGTGTAAGTGCGTATAGTCCGCCGTCCGTGGGCGTTTTGGAGATGGACGAATTACCGGCGAGAACCTGCACCAGGACCGAATGCATCAGCACGGACATGGGATAGTTCCACGAAGCGATGTTGGAGATAAGTCCGAGCGGGGCGCGATTAGCGAGCATGGGCTCGATGTTGTCCACGTACCACTCGACGCCGGAAACGCAGCGGTCGATATCGGTGAGCGCCTGGGCATACGGTTTGCCTATCTCCCACATGAGGAGAAGAGCGATAAGTTCGCGATGCTGCTTCAGGCCGGCAAGGCATTCGGAAACGCGGCGGCGGCGCTCCTGAAGATCGACCCGGGCCCAGGCGGTGGCTTCGGACTTCGCAAATTTCACGGAAGAGAGCGCGGCATCGAGGTCAAGCATCGGAATGGGGCCGAGGCTGCGTCCATCGATCGAAGATTCGTAGTGGCGGCCGAAGCCAGGATTCTTCCAATCCCCCTCATAGAGATTAAGGACGCGATTTTCGGAGCCAAAGGATTCGGGAATAACGCCACGGAGCCGGTTAAAGAGCGAGGTCCACTCGGCGATAGGGGCAATCACGGGCATTTTGTTTCCTCCCCCCTTAAGATAAGGCATAAGTATAACTGGGATGAGAGACGAGGAACGATAAGTTTAATTAATCGACGGAAAAAGGAAGTCGAAGGGTCAGGTGCTAGGGTGGGCGCGGCGGCTGCCGAGATAGAAAACAAGGACGCCAAGAGCGATCAGTGCTCCTGTGGAACCAAAAATTTTGAGGAGGTAGAGGAGTTTGTGGGGTTCCTCGGGGGCCGGAAGCAGAGAAAGCACTGTTGCGAAGGCGCAGGTAAGGAAGCCGATAGAACCGAGAAGAATGGCGACGGGGCGGCCACCGGGAACGCGGAGAACATCCGGGGCGACAGGCTCGCGCTGGAGACGGATGAGCGAAGCGAATAGAAACATGAAGGGGACCATGGAGATGACCACGGCGATGGCGACAAGAACATTGTATGCGCCGTTGACGCTGGTGCCGGGTTGCGCGAGGAAGACGAAGAGAATGCCGAAGAGGCCCTGGCCGAGGATGGAAGCCCATGGATGGAGTTTTGTAACGAGAGTGGAGTGAGCCGAAGACCTGGGGCAAGTAGCCGTCGAGTCCCGCGACGAAGGGAAGATGTGCGGCAGCGGCGAGGTAAGCGCCGGCGGCACCGATGTTGCTGATAGCGATAAGCAGGGCGGCGAATTCGGTGATGCCGGAGAGATGGAAGCGGGAAGGGTGTGGGCGATGGCCTGCGCGAGGCCATCGAGGTTGGAAGATTCAGAACTGGGAAGCGCGAGCAAAACGCAGAAAGGGCCGACCATGTAGCAGAGCGCGACAGTGATGCCGGCGAAGATGAGCCAGGAAATCCCCGAGGCGCTCCTCTAGCCCCGTAATCCTTGCAGCAGCACGCCGCTCACTTCTCTTGACATCGGATAGCCGTGCGGCGAAACTCAAATCTCTCCCCCCTTCCAGAAAGTCTGTTCAGAGCCCAAATCATGCGCCTTCTTGTCGCGGAACCGGATGCATCTCTCGCGGAATTCCTGCGTGCACGTTTTCAGCAAGAAAATTTTCAGGTCCAGCAGATCTGCACGGGCAAGGAGTTCACCACGCTGCCCTCCACCCCGGGATTCGATGTCGTTCTCCTGGACATGAAGTTGCCGGGAATCCATTGCGCCGACGCAGTTCCCGAACTCCAGCGCCGTTGGCCGGATGTTTCGCTGATCCTGCTCTCCAGTGACTCGCCTGCCGAAGATCGCGCGCGCCTTCTCCAGGCCGGTGCCGATGACGTCATCGTCAAGCCGTTTGCGGTCACCGAACTGGTCGCCAAAGTCCACGCCATTCTCCGCCGCAGGCTGCGCGCTCCTCACGACGTCGTCAAATTCGAGGACCTTGAGGTCAATCGCGTTTCCCACCAGGTCTGCCGCGCCGGCCACTCCATCGACCTCAGCCCGAAGGAATATTCGCTGCTCGATTTTCTTCTCCGCAATCACGGCCGCCCGGTTTCCCGCATCGCCATCATCGAGGAGGTCTGGCGCATGCACGGCGACTCCATCACCAACGTCGTGGATGTCTACATCAACTATCTCCGCAAAAAAATTGATAACGGCTCCGAACACCCCCTCATCCGCACCGTCCGCGGCGTCGGTTACCAAATCGGCGGCAATCACCACCCAAAAAACGCCCCGGCTGTTTCCAGCCAGGGCCCCCTTTCCAATCTATTTTGGAATCGCTTCTACTTCATTCCCGAACCGCTGATCGCACTCGCCGACTTCGCATTGGGGTCCAGGCTCAACATTCCTTCCGTTGCAGACACCGCGACCAGCGAACCATCGCGCCGCGTTCGCAACACGGGGAAGTAGCCCTGCGACAGCGGATCATCCATGTGCTGCCACGATTTTCCAGCATCGAAAGAGGCCAGCAAACCGCGCTTTTGCAGTGAGACCACCAGCGCATTGCTCGTCCCCGCCACAGACTGGAACGACAGTTCCCGCACTTCCGTGCGGCTCCAATCGCGTCCCGCATTGTGGGTAGAATACAAGCCCATGTTGGTGGTGATGAACAGCGTCGAGTCATCCAGGCGATGCAGTCTCAGGTTGCCCGCGGACGCGAAGCTCAGTTCCTTCGCTTCCCACGTCGCGCCCTTGTCCGCGGAATACGCCAAATTGCGTTCCGCGATCGCCCAAACCTGACCGCCATCCGCGGAAAGCTCGACGGATTGCGCCGCTTTGCGCAGTAACGGATCCTTGCTCGCGGACTTCCACGTCGCTCCGCGATCCTTCGAAATCAATACGCCGCCGGCTGTCGCTGCATACCACGCATCGCCGCCGAACGTCATATCGTTCACGAGGAAAGCCGCAAGTTGCGGCGTGGTCTGCCGCGCTGCAGGCGCCTTGGGTGTTGCGCCCTTCTTGCCTTTGGCCGTAGTCTTCGACGCTGCCGCCGAAACCGGATCCGCAACATACAATCCCGACCGCACCCACTTGTGCGCCGTCTCGTCATACTTCATCCAGCCGCCAGTGGTCAGCGAAGCCACCCAACCCGTCGGTGCCGCATACACATGCCGCATATCCGTGCGCTTCAGGCCGGGGCCCAGTGTCATCCACGTTGTGCCGCCATCCTTCGTCGCCAAATAAGCGTCGGTGTCGAATGTCAGCACCACTAGCGCGCGCTCCGGATGTTCGCGGTCCATCGCGACATCCAGAATGTGCTGGTGCTGGAATCCGTTATTCGAAGAGGTAAACGTCGCGCCGCCGTCGGTGCTCACCTGAACGCCTTCGCGCTCCGTTCCCACGATTATCTTCTGCGTATTCTTCGGGTCGATGAAGATCGAATTGATCACCCAGCTAACCGGGGTCATGCGCTTGAAATCTTTTTCGTTTACCGTCTTCCACAAGCCGCTGGTCGTGCCGGCGTACAGCACGCTGGCGTTCGTGGGATCCTGCCGGATCAATTGCGTGCGGCGAAACACCGCGGGAATTCCCTGGTATTTCACCCACTGCGTCCCGCCGTTCGTGCTGTGGTAAATGCCGGAGCAAGCCGTCGCGTGCACGCTATCCGTATTCGCCGGGTCTACGATGATGCTCATCACGTCGGAGTCATCGACCATGCCCTTCACCACCGGGAACCAGTCCTTGCCGCCATTCGTCGTCTTCCACGGCAAGTGATACGTCCCCGCATAAATCGTCTTCTCGTCCTTCGGGTCAAACGCCACGGAATCAAAATTCTTCAAATCGTCGTGGTTTGCGGGCGTGATTTTTTCCCAAGTCGCGCCTTCATCCGCGGAGCGATACACGCCGGTCAGCGATCCCGCGAGCAACAATTTCGGATTGGTAGGAGCTTGCGCCAATGCGCGAACCGTCTCGTGCGCTAGACCGATAATGTTCCAGGTGCGTCCCGCGTCGTCGCTGCGGTACACCCCGCCGCCACCGGAGTACAGCGTCCAGGTGCTCGCATACAAGCGATTGGCGTTGCGTGGATCAACCAAAATGTGCGTGACAACGTCATCCTGGCCGGAGCCTATGCGGCTCAACAATTGCCAGTGCGATCCTTCATCCGCGGACGTAAAAACATGCCCGTCCGCCGTTCCCAAATACATCTTATTGACATTGTTTGGGTCTGCCGAAAGGGAAATCACCGTACCGCCTGGAGGTCCAACCTGCCGCCAGGTCTGCGCTTCCGCGGAAACCGCGCCGAACATAGTGACTGCTGCCAACCCCATGAGCCAGCGTTTCATTTCCATTTCGTTCATTCTCCCAGAGCAACTGTATGCCTTCAACATGGAAGTGTACGGAAATGCCCCGTCAGCCGGTGCTGGCCGAAGGGACAGATTTTGGGCATGTTATTTATAGTCCTAGTACTTTCTGCGCCTCTCGCGGACTCGAAGCTCCCCGTGCAACTTCTTTTCCACTCGCGGGTTGTACCTGTTGGGAACCCAAAGCGCTCATATACTATGTATGGGTTTCCTGGGCCCGCTTCCCAGTTGGGGCCTCTTTCAGGGGAAAAGTTATGAAGACCAAATTTCTCAAGACCTCTTTCGGTGCTCTCATTTTCACCCTCTCTGGTCTTCTATGTCTTGCGCCGCAGCTCGTGAAAGCTCAGGAGGCTACCGCCACCGTTGATGGCCCAGCCCCTGACGATTCCCAGGATCCGCCCTCTCGCGTAGCCCGCCTCAGCGTGGTCGAAGGCTCCGTTTCTCTACAGCCGGGTGGCACCGGTGACTGGGGTGCAGCCTCCAAGAATCGCCCCCTCACCATTGGCGACAAACTCTGGACCGAGCAAGGCGCCCGCGTCGAACTTCAAGCCGGGCAAGCCGCTCTGCATCTCGGCGGCATGACCGCGCTCTCGTTTCTGAATCTTGATGGGAACATTACCCAACTTCGTCTGGCAGAAGGGGCCTTGAACTTCCGCGTTCGCCAGATCAGCGAAGGCGACGTCTACGAAGTAGACACGCCCAACGCGGCATTCACCGTTACCGAAGCCGGCGCGTTTCGCATCGACGTCAACGAAAACGGCGATGCCACCGCAATCACAGCCATTCGCGGTGCCGGCGAAATTGCTGCGGGCGGCCAGTCTTATACAGTGCACGCTGGCGAGCGCGCCGATATCAACGGCCTCGATAACAACGTTCGCTTCGCGACTTCCGCTGCAACGCAGCCGGACGAATTGGATCGCTGGGCGCAACAACGCGACCAGAAAGAAGAGAATTCCCAGTCCGCCCGCTACGTTTCGCGTGATGTCGTTGGCTACAGCGACCTCGATGACTACGGCACCTGGCGCGACGAGCCGGAATACGGCCACGTCTGGGTTCCCAACTCAGTTGATGTTGGCTGGGCTCCTTACAGTTACGGCTATTGGAATTGGGTCGGCCCCTGGGGCTGGACTTGGGTGGATTACTCTCCTTGGGGCTTTGCTCCCTTTCACTATGGGCGCTGGAACTACTTCGGCTCTTACTGGGGTTGGTGCCCCGGTCCGATCTATGGTGGCGCCTTCTATGGTCCCGCGTTCGTTGGCTTCCTTGGCGGCGGTTTCGGATTCGGTTTTGGACTTGGCGGCGGCATAGGCTGGTTCCCGCTCGGTTGGGGCGAGCCCTTCCGTCCGTGGTATCGCGGCGGAGGCAACTACTGGCGCAACGTCAACATCCACAACACCAACATCCGCAACGTGAACATCATCAACTCCAACAATTTTCACAACTACGCTTACGCGCATAACGTGCACGCGGTCACGACCGCTTCGCACAGCACCTTCGTCAACGGCCAGGCCATCAACCGTGGCAATTCCCGCGTGACCGAAGCTTCGTTGCGTGGAGCGCAAGTTACAAATCGCGTGAACGCCTCGCCGACCCGCTCCAGTTTCTTCGGCGCCGCATCCGCCCACGGCCGCGTCGGCACGCCGTCAGCTAGCGTGCAGAACCGTGCCGTCGTCGCGCGCACTGCTCCCGCCGCTGCCGCTTCGCACCTGCCGGTCCGCACCATGAACTCGGCAAGTCTAAATGCCGGCCACTTCGGTGGCGCTCAGGCGAATTCATCCGCCCGCGTTCCGGGCAACCCGCAATCCGCGAACGCCAACCGTCCGGGTTTTTCGAACTCAACCTCGCCGGCGCAAAATCGCCCAGGCTTCTCGAATTCAACATCGCCTGCGCAAAATCGTCCGGGGTTTTCGAACTCAACCTCGCCGGCGCAAAATCGCCAGACGCAACCGAATTCCAACCGCCCGCCTTCCTCCTACTCGCAGGGGCCGCGCTCGGTTACCGGCAATAACAATGCCGCGCCGGGCCAGAACTCCGCGCCGCGCAGTTGGAATGCGCAAGGTAACACGACGGACTCCGGCCGCGCGCCGCGCGGTTTCGCAAGTCCTTCGAACCGCCCCGTCTCGAGTTCGCCGAATCAGGCCAATCGCCCACCGTGGGCGGGCAGCACCGAAGCCGGTGCGCCTGCGTCGCACTCGCGGGCCGTCAATGAAACCGCGCCGCGGAATTTCTCCAGCAACCGGCCTCCGACTTCCTACAACGGCTCCTCCAGCAACTCAAACCGTTCCTGGAACCAGCCGAACTACAACAGCAGCCGCAGCTATTCGCCGCCTTCGTACAACAATAGCCGCTCCTATTCACCGCCCTCGTACAACACTCGCGGTCCTTCGTATAACAACAGCCGCTCCTATACACCGCCTTCCTACAACAACCGCAGCTACTCCGCGCCGCGTTCTTACTCGGCGCCAAGTTATTCTGCTCCCCGAGGCGGCGGCTATTCCGCTCCGCGCAGCTCCGGCGGCAGTTCGGGTGGATATCGCGGTGGCGGCGGAAGCAGCAGCGGCGGATCACACGGCGGCGGGGGCGGAAGCTCGCACGGCAATGGTCACCGCTAATTCACTCTGTTGATCTCTTCCAAAAAGCGGGCCGGCCCAGCGCCGTCCCGCTTTTTTTCTAGGTAACGCCTGCATCCTGTCGACTCTTCTTCTTATGTGACACTTGCAAACTCCACCGCGTAGTCCTGACTTCGTAGGGGTGCAGCATCGCTGCACCCCATGTCCGTAAGATTGTCTCGTTTCGTTTACTACCTGGAGTTCTGTCTCTTCAAAATTCCCTCCAGTGTATTTTTCGCCCTCCTCCACTTTTCCCCTTACAACTCTCCCGCCTCAACCGTGTTACATATAGAGACGCAGGAATGTCTCGCCCCTCCCTAGCCGGGCGATTCACATCTCGCGTGTCCGATTCAGCAAAGTTCAGCACGGGCCCATCCTCCGAATTCCAATCACTATTTTCATTCGGAGTAGGCCCCGCCTCAGGAGAGAGACGGACGATATGAAATCACGCACCCACACTTGGCTAATGCTCTTCGCTTTTCTTTTTGCTTCCACCACTTTTTTTGTGCGCCCCGCCGCCGCGGACGAGGACGATCCCCCGGGACGCGTCGCACGCCTCAGCGTCGCTCGCGGACAAGTCTCCTTTAATCCTGCAGGCACCGACGATTGGGTTTCCGCCGTCGTCAATCGCCCCATCACTACCGGCGACAAACTCTGGACCGACCGTGACGCCCGTGCCGAACTTCACGTTGGCTCGGCCGCCTTCCGGCTTGCCGGTGAGACCGGCTTTTCGTTTCTGAATCTCAGCGATCAAATTCTTCAGGTACAAGTCACCGAGGGCACGCTCAATGTTCGCGTTCGCCGCCTCGAGCAGGATGAATCCATCGAGATTGACACACCCAACCTGGCCTTCTCCGTTCTCCGCCCCGGCAATTACCGAATCAACGTCAACGAAGCCGGCGACACCACCATAATCACTGTCCGCGATGGCCAGGGCGAAGTTACCGGTGGCGGCTCCGCATACACAGTCCGCCCCGGCGACCAGGGCTATTTCACCGGCACCGATTCGCTCAACGCGGACATTGAACCGCGGGGTGATGACGACGACTTCGATCGCTGGAGCAATGACCGCGACCTTCGCGAAGAACACGCCGTCGCTCGCCGCTATGTTTCCGACGACGTGATCGGTTACGAAGATCTCGATGAATACGGCGGCTGGCGTCCAACCCCCGAGTACGGCACGGTGTGGTTCCCCCACGTCACCATCGTTGGCTGGGCCCCTTATCGTTACGGCCACTGGGCTTGGGTTGCGCCTTGGGGTTGGACTTGGGTTGACGATGCGCCTTGGGGTTTCGCTCCTTTCCACTATGGTCGCTGGGTCAACGTGTATGGCACTTGGGGCTGGGTACCTTGCCCGCCGCGTACAGTCGCCGTTGCCTACGTTCGCCCGGTCTACGCGCCCGCGCTTGTTGCCTGGGTCGGAGGCCCGCATTTTGCTGTCGGTGTCGGTGTGGGAGCCGGTGTCAACGTCGGATGGTTCCCGCTAGGTCCGCGTGAAGTTTTCGTTCCGTCCTATCACGTAAGCCGGACCTACGTGAATAACGTAAACATCTCGAACACCACCGTGAACACGACCGTGGTCAACAACTACTACAACACCACGGTGATCAACAAAAACGTCACCAACGTGCGTTACGTCAATCAATCCGTGTCCGGCGCGGTCACCGCAACTTCCGGACAAAACTTCACCAGCGCTCGCCCCGTCGCCAACAACATGATCCGGGTCAACGAGCGCGAGATTGCGTCCGCACCTGTGGCGGTTTCGGCTCCTTCTGTCGTTCCACCCAAGCAGGCCGTTATCGGCGCTGGTGCAAGCACCAACATTCGGCCACCTGCGGCCGTCGTAAATCGCGCTGTGGTCGCCAAGGTAGCTCCACCGCCGCCTCCTCCTGCTTTCGAAAAGCAGCAGGCCGCTGTGCAAGCCAACCAGGGGCGCCCCATCTCCATGTCAGAGTCTCGCCAATTGCAGCCTGTGTCGACCCGCGCCGCCGCTGCTCCGGTGAAGATCGCGCCGCCGGCCACTGCCGTCGTTGCCCCTCGTGGGAACAACCCTCGTGGCAACCAGCAAGGCAACGCGCAAGGAAACGCACAGCAAGGTGCAAACCGCGGCGGCCAACCGCAAAACCAGAATAATCCCGGCCGTCCGCCGAACAATGTTTCTCAACCGAACAACCAACCCGCACAAGTCAACAACAACCGTCCCCCGAGCAATGCTGGACAGCCAACCAACAACGCTCCCCAGGCAACGCAACAGCCGGCGCAGGTCAACTCTGGCCGTCCGCCGAGCAATCCGGTTCAGCAGCCCAATAACACGGCTCAGCCAACGCAGCAGCCCGCGCAAAACAACCCGAATCGTCCGCCTAACGCCAACAACGGCCAGCCTGCTCAAGGCGCCAATCCGCCCAATAATCGCGCCTACGACAACCGGCCTCCCGCGGCGCACCCGAACACTGTGCCACCCGTAAACCCGCAGCTCGAGGAAAAGCACGTTCAACAAAATCAGCAGCTGCAGCAGAAGCAAGATCAGGAGCGCCAGAGACTGGAGCAACAGCAGCGCGCCGAACAACAAAGGCTCCAGCAGCAGCGCGCCGATGAAGCCAAACAGCAACAGATCCAGCAAAGACAACAGCAGCAGTTGCAGCAACT
>WNEZ01010158.1_pt1 | contig 10302 bp, 7 predicted proteins | sample 5400521 | NCBI WGS metagenome assembly WNEZ01 (sample SAMN13153339, study PRJNA577476) | soil metagenome | isolation source: 120 cm saprolite under Douglas fir tree site 2 hole 1 replicate 1 | place: USA:California | collected 2015-04-18
CGCTGGCAGGAGAGGGATTTTCGGTGGGATGAAGCGCCTCCCATGCATCCGGGGAGCTGAGCACCACCGGATCGACCTTCACCCCATTGGCCAACCCCCGGCGAAGGAGGGTCAGGCCCCGGGTGCTGGGAAGCTCCACGTTCATCTGCATCTGCTTCAGAATGCGGGTGATTTCGTGATCCCCGTAGAAGTTCGAGCTCACCACATAGGGGCTTCCCAAAAGCACCCTTTCCGCCACCAGCCCGGGGTCGATCTGAACTCCGTACTCCGCCAGCAGCTTGTCCAGTCCCGACTCCGCGGTGGCCGAGGCGAACAGGACCAGCCGTCCTCCCTCGTCCAGGTACTTCTTGAGTACGGAGATCTCCCCCGCGGAGATCTTGCTCTTCGGTCCGGCGATCACCAGCACCGAGGCATCCCTGGGTACTTCCGATTTGCCCAAGAGATTTAGCACCTCCGGGGAGTAGCCCTCCTGCTGAAGGGTCTTCTTCAATTCAGAAATGCTTTCCGGTACTTCCTGATCGCCGCGGGGAGCGGGCTCGAGTGGCCATTCGCCGTGCCCAACCAGGAAGTACACCTTCTGCGTTCCGACGGAGTTGATCTTGATCAGCGCGTTGGTCAACTCCTGCTCGGAAACGACGTTCAAGGCGGTGTGAGATTCCTGGTCGCCCTGGCCGCGACTCAACACCACCGTGGCCTGGCCCTCCTTCAACTGGTACTTGGCCGCCAGGTCGGGGCTCTTCCGCGGGTCCTTGAAAACGTACTCGAACTTGTCCGGCGCTTCCTGGCGGTAGCGTCTGAAAAGACTCTCCAGCGCCTCATAGGCGGGGTGGCTCGGCTGGATGAATCCAATCGCCTTCACCGGTTCCTTCAGATTCCTGAGAGTGGAGAGGGTCTGAGGGGCGAGGGTGTAGATCTTCTTGCTGGTGAGGTCCCAGCTCTTGTTCTTCCGGGCGGCGATGTAGTTGGCGGCCGCCAGGGCCGCGAGCAGAAGCAGGGCGATCGCCGCACTGGAGAAGAAAAAGAAGCTGGAACGGCGGGAGGCGAACTGGCCCAGCTGATCGTAATTCGTGGCGAAGAAGAACCCGATCAGCAACACTCCCGCCACCGCTTTGCTGGCCGCCAGCCAGGGCGAGCCGGTGGTGATGAAGAAGGTATAGGGGCTGGACAGCAACAGCAAAAGGCCGATCGCACCCACGATCTTTCCAACCCCGCGCGCGTTCACCGTCTGATTCTCTAGGCCCATCGCCGCGCTTCCACTGCTCGATGGGTCAACACCACGCAGAAGAGGATCACCGATCCGAAGAAGACCAGCGTTTTCAAGTCGAGCACGCCTTTGATCATGTTCTGCAGCTGCGCATCGAAGGAGAGATAGCTGACCACTGAGCGCAGCGGTTCCTCGGCGCTCTGCGCCAGATTGCGAAGCAACATCCAGGGAAGCAGCACGGCGAAGGTCAGACATGCCGCCAGCATCTGAGATTCGGTCAAGGACGAAACGAGCATTCCCACCGCCATGCAGGCGGCTCCCCACAGAAGCAGTCCCCCGTAGCCCAGCAGCACGGTGGACCATTCGATCGCGCTGCCGGACTCTCCGCTGCCAAACAGGGCGATCGCCAGGGGGAAGACGATCGTCAGGGCCAACGTGGCGCAGATCACGCCCAGTCCGCCCAGATACTTGCCCAGGACGATCTCCATCGGCCGGACCGGCAGGGTCATCATCAGCTCGAAAGTCTTCTGTTTCTTCTCCTCGGCGAACAGGCGCATCGAGAGGAAGGGCGCCAAGAACAAGGTGACGAACATCACCACCCCCCACAGTTGCACCACCACGCCGTCGGTCAGGTTTCGATAGGTCGAGAAATCCTGTGGCAATCGCGCCCAGCCGAACGCCCGCGCCATGTCCTGCACCTGCTTGAAGGTCTGGATCAGCGATACGAAGAAAAAAGAGGCGATCCCGGTCATGAAGGTGAAGACGATGTATGCCCAGGGGGTGGTGAAGTAGATCGACAGTTCTTTTCGGGCTATCGCCAAGACATTGCGCATCGAATCACCAAATCAATCCATCGAGGGTTGGCTCAGGCCGCGGTCAGCTTGATGAATATTTCCTCGAGAGAGAGCACCGCGCCCGGCCCGTAGATGCTGGCGAGGTTCCCGATTTCATCGAAAGCGACAAGCTTGCCTTGGTGGATGATCAGCACTTTTTCACAAGTCATCGTCACCTCCGGCAGGATGTGGGTCGAGAGGATCACGGTGTGTTTGCCAGCCAAGCTCTTGATCAGGGCCCGGAGATCCGCGCGCTGGGTTGGATCCAACCCTTCGGTCGGCTCGTCCAGAATCAAAACCGGGGGCGAGCCCAGCAATGCTTGCGCCACGCCCACCCGCTGTCGAAACCCCTTCGAGAGGTTCTGGATCACCCGGCCCATCACCTCGGAAATGCCGGTCAGGGCGGCCACCCGGTCGACCTCCGAGCGCATCTGCCGCGCTGCGACTCCTTTGAGGGTGGCGACGAAGCGCAGGTACGCTGCCACCGTCATTTCCGGGTAGAGCGGTGGAAACTCGGGGAGATATCCGATCCGTCGCTTGATCTCGAGCGGGGCCTCGAAGACGTCGTACCCGGCGATTTTCGCGCTGCCTTCCGAGGCGGGCAGAGAGCCAGTGAGGATCTTCATCGTCGTCGTTTTACCGGCGCCATTGGGACCCAGGAAGCCGAGGATCTCGCCCTCGTTGACGGCGAAAGTGAGGTGGTCAACCGCGACCCGGTCGCGATAGCGCTTGGTCAGCCCTCGGGCCTCGATCATTGGCGGCATAGACTGGTGGCGCGCAATACCGAGGGCGCGGGGGGGTGTCAAGAATCCCGGCGGCCCGGCGGCCAAGGCGCTAGCGCGGAGAAAGGCGACCGCGCGCCCCGGGATCCCACCGCACTTCGTGCTTGGTATAGCGATAGTCGCTGGTGTCCTGCGGAAACTCGACCAGATGGCACATTTCGCAGAGCCGGCTGTAGATTCGCTCACCCACTCGCTCGCGCAGCAGATCCGATTCCTTGGAAGTGTTCTTGTAGTCTTCGCTGCTGCGATAACCGCTCCCGGTGTGCACCGACCGCCGCTCCCGTTCCACCGAGTAGTTGCTGGCGAACAAGGTGGTTCTCCCGGCGTTGTAGCGCCGCGCAATCAGCTCCTCCAAAGTCTCCAGCTCGAAGGGGCTCCCTCGGCCCTTGCCCAGCTCGTCGATCGCCAGGACTTCCACGTTGGAAAGCGGTTCGATGATCTCACCGCCGCTTCGACCTTCTTGAAACCCTCGGCGGATGGTGGCGTAGAGAAGCGAGATTTCGACGTACCGCGCTTCCACCGCCATCTCCAGGGTCAAGTGCGCGAGCACCGCCGCGAGCAGATGGGTCTTGCCCGTTCCCACCGGGCCGCTGAGCAAGAATCCCTTCGGCGGATCCGATCGGGAATAGCCGTGGGCGAAGGAGATCGCCACCTGCTTGGCGAGGACCTGAGATTTCTGGGTGAGGTAATTGTCGAAATCGGCCTGGGCGAGAACGGAAGGGATCTGCGCCAGCGAGTAGAGCTCGATCCGCCTCTTCAGCGAACGGCAGCTGCAGGGCGCGACCACCTCGTAAGTACGCGGCCCCACGCGCTCGCTGAAAGCCTCGCGCCGTTCCTGATAGACGTATCCCCGCCCCCCGCAGAGGGCGCAGTCTGCCGAGCAACTGCAAGCGCTGGCCCAAGCGCGATCCCGACGACGCTCCAGCCGATACCGCTTTCCCTGGCAGAGTGAACAGACCCGAGTGCCCGCCGAATTTTCCACCGGATCTCTTTACCAGAAATTTGGAAGCGCAAGCGCTTTGCGGGTCAGGGCGTTGCGGGCCAGTCGGCGCGCCATCTGGCGGCTGCGGGGGGAGGCCAGCGCGTCGAGCGCGACCGCCGCCTCCACTTCGCGAAGCAGCGCAAGTCTTGCGACAAACGGAAGTCCGCGCACCAGGCCGGCGATCCCCCGATCGGCATCGAGGCTGCTCTCCATCTCCAGATCACACAACAGGTTCTCCACGCGAGATCGAAGCGCAGGTTGGGTTGCCGCCAGCCGGCGCAAGGCGGCTCGAAGCGTTTTTTTTCGTCGGAGCTCGCCAGTGGCACGCGCAGTGGAAGCGGGAGCGCCTCCCGCGCGGCCAATTGAAGCGCGAAGGTACTTGCTGATTTCTGCTTCCACCTGGCGGCGGCACCCGCGCAGCGAGCGCAACAGCGGTTCTCCCGGCCTGGCGTCCCAAAGGGCTTTCTCCGCGCTGCGTCGAATCCCCCGGGCGACCACCTCGAACGAAATCCCCCTCTCAGCCCACCCGCGAACCAGCTCGGCATCCAACGGGGAGAGTGCCACCCCGCTTCCGCGATAGGTGAGAAAACAATCCTGGACCAGCTCCTCGAAACCCGCGCTGAGCGGAAGGAGGCTCATCCGAGGGCCATAACAGGTTCTGCCGACACCGGGACGGGGAAGGAAGCGCGCTGGTACAGGCGGGTAAATTCCCTGGATTAGCGACTCAACGCTGCGTTCTTATTCAGTTTTGAAGCGATCAAGGGAGGGGTCGGTGGAGGTGGAGGGGATGTAGCCGGTTGACTCATTGACCCCCCGCATCTCTTTCAAGGATGATTCGGTCTTCTTCTTAAAAATTCCCCAGAATTAACGGGTACTTGCTTGCAACCAACACGAGCTTGGATGCCGGTACAATCAAGGATCAAAATGCGTCAAATCCTCGCGGTAACCATTGTCCTGATGAGCACGGCGGCAGCCGCGCAAGAGGACGACCTTCGACAGCGGCGGAGCACGAAGGAAACCGGGTTGAAGAAGTCGGCGTCGCCGGTGCCCGAGAGCAGCCTGGCGGGCGACCTGACGCGCAAGAGGGAGGGAAAAGGGCAGGCGATTCCGGCCCTTCAGTACGATCAGTTCCGGTTGGCGGTCGAGCTTCAGGTTTCTTCGAAGCGCCACGAGCAGATCGAATCTCTGAAGAAGATCCTCCACTTGGCGCCGGATACCAAGGAAATTGCCGGCCTGCTGTTTCGCTTGGGCGAGCTGTACTGGGAAGAGTCCAAAAGCTTTTTCTTCGAGGCGAACCGCAAGGATGACGAGCTGATCACCGCGCGAAACCGCAATGATCCGGCGGGCGCGCAACGCGCAAGAGACGAAAAAGAAGAATTATCCGCAAAGAGCAAACAATTCAGCACGCTGGCCATCGACCGCTACTCCGACATTGTCCAGAAATACAAGGATTACGAGCGCACCGATGAGGTTTTGTATTTTCTCGGCCAGAACCTGATGCAAGCGGGCGAGGAGCGCAAGGCCCTGGTGGCGTATCGGCGTCTGGTCGACAAGTATAAGAAATCCAAATTCTACCCGGACGCGCTCCTGGCTTTCGGCGAGTACTACTTCAATAACTCCAAGGGAAAACGAGATCTCCTGGAGAAGGCGCTCTCCTACTACAAGCAAGCGGCGTCCTACCCCGAGAACCAGGCGTATGGATTTGCGCTGTACAAGCAGGGGTGGTGCCATTTCAACCTGGGCGACTACCAGAAGGCGATGGACCTGTTCAAAGCCGTCGTCCTCTATGGCGAGTACGCGGGCGCCAGCGCGATCGAGAAGGATGCCGGGAAAAGCGGCAAGGGGACCCTGGTCAAGGAGGCGCGCAACGACTTCGTTCGAGCGTACGCGCGCTTCGGTGTTCCGGCAGAGGCGAAGGCCGAGTTCGCCAAGGTTGCCTCCAAGCCGGACGATCGATTCCTGATGCTGAAGCAGTTGGCCAACCTCTATTACGAGGACGGGAAGGATCGCGAGTCGGCGCTGGCTTTCAACACCCTGATCCGCGAGCGGCCCCTTTCGCCGGAGGCCCCCGGTTTCCAGGGCAAGATCGTCGACAGCGTTCTGCGCGCGGGAAACAAGAAAATGACCGTCGACCAGGTCCGGCGGCTGGTCAAGCTGATGGGCGACGTCGAGAAATCCGGGAACATCAAGGAGGACAAGGATCGGAAGGCTCTGGTTGACGCGCGCGAGCTGTCGGAGCGGACCCTCTCCAACCTGGCGGTGAACTGGCACAACGAGGCAAAGAAAACCCGGGACGAGGATACCTTCGCTTTCGCCAGCGAAGTTTATTCCGACTACCTGGTTCTCTTCGCCGACAATCCCAAGGCGTATGACCTTCGATTTTTCTGGGCCGAGCTGCTCAACGACAACCTCTCCAAGTTCGAGCGGGCCGCCGAGGAATACACCAAGGTGGTGATGTGGGACGTGAAGAGGATGGAAGGGGAGAAGGACGCCCAAGGGAAGCTAAAACCGGGCAAGCCTGGACGTTGGCTCGGCGGCGCCGCCTACAACGCCATTCTCGCCAATGACGAAGTGGTGAAGAAGGCGGAAGCCTCGGGGCAGATCAAGCCTGCGCGCGCTTCGGACGTGAGCAAGAAGATGGCCATCGCGCCCCAGAAGAAGACGTTGCTCGACGCTTGCGATCGCTACATGAAGTACGTCCCCAACGGGCAGAAGCGGGTGGAGATCGCCTTCAAGGCCGCCAACATCTACTACCACCACAACTATTTCGACGAGGCGGTGCTCCGTTTTTCAGACATCGCTCTGCGCTACCCTGATTACAAATTCGAGAACGGCGAGCGCGCCGCCGAGATTTCCGCGAACCTGGTTCTCGACTCCTACAATCTGGTCGGAAACTGGGCCAAGGTGAACGAGTGGGCCCGCCGGTTCTACAACCAGCCGAAGTTGGCCTCCGGCCATTTCCGCGAAGAGCTGGCCAAGGTTCTCGAGCAGTCGTCTTTCAAGTTGATCAACCAGCTGGAGCTGAAAAAAGAATACGCCAAGGCCGCCGAGTCGTACCTCGCGTTCGTCAACGAATTCCCCAGATCGGAGATCGCCGACAAAGCCGTTTACAACGCGTCGATCGATTTCTTGAATGCGAAGATGCTGGACAAAGCGATGGCGACTCGCGATCGGGTGATCCGTTCCTATCCGAAGTCTGAGTTTCTTCCGGCCTGCATCTACGCCAATGGCGAAGGCCACGAGGCGGTGGGCGACTTCGAGGAAGCCGCCCAGGCTTACGAAGCCTACGTCAATGGCTTCGAGCGCAGCCGGGGCGGTGCGGTGAAACCGAGGATGGCCAAGGGCCGGACCGCCCGTCATTCCAAGGCGTCCCGTCGCCCAGCGCCGCCGCCGGCCGACCCGAAGTCGCAACCTGCGCAGGCCTGGGACGAGGGAAAGGCCCAGATCGCCCTGATCAATGCCGGCCTGTTCCGGGACGGGCTGGGCCAGTACCGGCAGGCGCTCCGGGATCGCGAGCGCTTCCTGGAGCTGTGGCCCGATGGCAAGGATGCCGAGGCCGTTTTCCTGTCCATCTCCGACCTTCACGAGCGAAGTGGGAATCACACCAAGGCCCTGAAGCAGCTGGAAGACTACGAGAGGACCTACAGCAAGGATCCGAACAAGGTCCTGGTCGCCGAGGGACGGGTCGCCGCCATCTACAGCAAGAAGCTGCACCGAGCGAAGGAAGCGCAGAGGGTCTATTCACGCCTGCTGGGCTATTACGAGAAGCTCCCCAATCGCCTGAAGAAGTCGCTGGACAATTCGGCGCTGGACGCCGTTGCCCGCGCCCACTACCTGAAAGCCGAAGACGACTACAACCGGTACCTGGGAATTCGCCTTCGTTGGGGACGGCTGCCTCATCCGGAGGTCGAGTTCAAGGCCGGGTTGCGGGAGAAGGCCCGTTCCCTGGAGGCGATTCAAAGGCTCTATACCCATACGGTCAGCTTCAAGGCCGCCGATCCTGCCATCTGCGCCCTCTCGAAGATCGGGCGTGCCTACGACAATTTCGCGAATTCACTGATCAAGGCTCCGATGCCCGGCGGCGCAACCCCAGAATTGCAAGATGCGCTTCGAGACGAGCTGTCCCACCAGGCCCAGCCGGTCAAAGACAAGGCCGCCGAGGCCTTCGCCGCTGCCGTCCAAAAGAGCCGAGAGCTGGACATGTTCAACGAGTGCTATGCAGAAAGTCTCAAATTCCTCAGAGATTTCTATCGGCCGGACCAGTACCCGGCGATGCCGGATCAGGTTCGGGAGTTGAAGGGGTTCCAGAATCGCGCGATCGGTGCCGGCATCCTGGCGAGTATTCAATCCGTTCCGGTGGCGACACAGGTGGTCGCCCAGGCGAAATTGCCCAAGGAGGAAGACCTCGGCCTGGACCTCCCATCCCCCGCAGAGCCCTCGACCCAGCGATCCAAGGAGGACTCTAGCCCCGTGCTGCCGGCACCCAAGAAAGAGAAGTCCGCGGAGCCGGAGGATGTCCTGTGACACTCCAACCCCAAAATGGCGGCGCCTGGCGGCGAGCCGGCGCCGTGGCGTTCAGCCTGGCTCTATCTGCCTGCGCCGCCTTCGAAAATCAGAAGAAGAGCAAGATCTACGACTATCCTTATCTGGAGCGGAAATTCGCGGCCGTCTTGGCCGAGGATTCGAGCTTGGCGGAAGCTGATTACAACCTGGGGGTGATCGCCGAGCACCAAGGAAATCCGGATGCGGCGCGGGCCCACTATCATGCGGCGCTGAAAAAGAAGCCCAGCCTCAAAGAGGCAGCGGAGAATCTGGCGGTTCTCGCCCAGAACGCCGGGAATACCCAGGATGCGATCCTGGCCTACAACAGTGTTCTCTCCACCCATCCGGACGACGCGCGAGTCCGCACTCGGCTGGCTGATATCTATCGGCAAAGCGGCGACTGCGAGCAAGGACTCCAGCTCTCCCGACAGGCGCTTCTGCGAGAGCCAAGGATGATCGAGGCGTATCGGGTGATGATGCTCTGCTACCTGGCCCGCAAGCAGCATTCGATGGCCAAACTGGTCGGATTGCGGGGCTTGAAGATCGACGAGCGGGATCCCGAACTCCATCACACGCTGGGTTTGGTGTTCTTGCAGGAGAGAGAGCCGGCCAAGGCGCGGATCGAGTTCAAGAGCGCGATCGATGCACAGGCAGACTACCTCCCGTCGCGGGCGGCGCTGGCGAAGATGGCGATGGATGAGGGAAATTACCGGGGAGCCGAAGATCACCTGCAACGGATTCTAAAGATTGAGCCCGGCAGCGCGGAGGCTCACCTGAACCTCGGAGTGGCCTACAAGGGAATGGCCCAGTTCGACAAGGCAATGCTGGAGTACGACGCGGCGGAGAAGCTGAACCCCGAGCTTCCGGAGATCTATCTCGATCGAGGAATCATCCTGCACCGGCACAAGGACGCCCCGGAGCGAGCGGTGGTGTCCTACAAGAAGTACATCTCGCTCGCCGGTGGCGAAGCCGCCCTGCCCTCGAACGCGCCGGTCTTTGCGTTGATGCAGGAGGCGGAACAGATATCCCAGGTCAAGATGGAAGCGAAACATGCGGAGGAGCAGGCCTTGGTGTTGAAAGCCGCCCAGCGGGCGCAGCAGCAGGACGCCCGGTCGCAGGAGAAGCAGCAGCAGGCGCCCGGATCTTCGATCAAGGACAGCGAGCCGCCCGAGGCCCCGGGCAAGAACCAACCCAAGGAGAAACCCCGTAAATGAACATCAAACAGCTATTCGTTATCGCAGTGATCGCGCTTCCGTCCATCGCGCTGGCTCAGGATGCAAAGGGCGGCGCCCAGGGAAACGTTCGCTATGAGAAAACCACCACCATCAATTTCGAAGACGACACCATCGAGGGAGACCTGACTCGGCCGGACGGCGAGTACGTGGAAGCGATCAAGAGAGTGAAACATTCAAATCTGATCCGGATCCGGGAAGACTTCAAGGAGAAGGTCATGGAATCGGTTGGAGAGCTGTAGCTTGGCGATTTGCTAGCGATGAACAGGAGCTTCCATGGCTGTCCCAATCACGATTAAAGTTTACAAAGGCGACCAACTCGTCGCCTCCAAGGACTACGACCGCGACATCATCAAGATCGGCCGCCTGTCGTCTGCTCATCTCTGCCTTGACGACGAGAAGGTCTCGCGGATCCACTCGGTGATCGAAGTGGGCGCCGACGGGGCGCTGTCGATCGTCGACATGGGCAGCGTCGAGGGGACCTTCGTCAACGGCAAGCGCGTGAACAAGGGAGCGGTCTCCGCCGGCGACGAGATCCGGGTTGGCAACACCATCCTGCGTCTGGAGCCTCGCACGGCGGCGGCAGCAGCAGCGGACCTGGCCAGCGTGGCTTCCCCGGAGGTAGCGCAAGCGGTGGCCCCCAATGTCAGCTCGGGCGAGCCTCAGACCCACTTGGGCTCGACGCTTTCCCAGGCCGCGCGAGCGCCGATTCCAGGCGAGCACGAGC
>WNEZ01006430.1_pt1 | contig 10301 bp, 4 predicted proteins | sample 5400521 | NCBI WGS metagenome assembly WNEZ01 (sample SAMN13153339, study PRJNA577476) | soil metagenome | isolation source: 120 cm saprolite under Douglas fir tree site 2 hole 1 replicate 1 | place: USA:California | collected 2015-04-18
CTTCCGGCGTGAAACTCACGACGACGACGCACGGCGCGCGGCCGTCGCGCGCCTTGCGCTGCCAGGCGAACACGCTGCGGTCGGTATCGTCGGCGACGATCCATTCGAATCCTGCCGCCTCGCAATCGAGCTCGTGCAGCGCGGGAACCGAGCGGTACAGCCGGTTGAGATCGCGCACCAGCGCCTGGATGCCGGCATGGCGCGGCTGGGAAAGCAGGTGCCAGTCGAGGCTGCGCTCGTGACTCCATTCCTGCTCCTGGGCGAACTCGCCGCCCATGAACAGCAACTTCTTGCCGGGGTGCCCGTACAGGAACGTGTAATAGGCGCGCAGGTTGGCGAATCGCTGCCACTCGTCGCCCGGCATCCTGCCGAGGATCGAGCGCTTGCCGTGCACGACTTCGTCGTGGGAGAGCGGCAGGACGAAGTTCTCGAAGAAGGCGTAATGCAGGCCGAACACCACGTCGCCGTGGTGGTGCCTGCGATAGATCGGATCCTTGCTGACGTAATTGAGTGTGTCGTGCATCCATCCCATGTTCCATTTGTACCCGAAGCCGAGCCCGCCCCAGTCGACCGGGCGCGACACCATGGGCCATGCGGTGGATTCTTCAGCGATGGTGGTCGCGCGCGGATGTTGCAGGAACACTTCGGTATTGAACTTCCGCATGAAATCGATGGCTTCGAGGTTCTCGCGGCCGCCGAAGCGGTTCGGGATCCAGCCGCCGGGCGGGCGGCTGTAATCGAGGTACAGCATGGAGGCGACCGCATCGACGCGGAGCGCATCGATGCGGTATCGCTCGAGCCAGAACAGGGCGTTCGCCAGCAGGAAATTCGCGACTTCGACGCGCCCGAAATTGTAGACGAGCGTGTTCCAATCGAGATGGCGCCCCTGCATCGGATCGGCGTGCTCGTAGAGCGCGGTTCCGTCGAACTGCGCCAGCCCGTGCGGATCGTCGGGGAAATGCCCCGGCACCCAGTCCAGCACCACGGCGAGCCCGGCGTCGTGGCACGCATCGACGAGATGCAGGAAATCGTCGGGGCTGCCGTAGCGGCTCGTCGGTGCGTAGAGGCCGGTCGGCTGATAGCCCCAGGATCCGTCGAACGGATGCTCCATCACCGGCAGGAACTCGACGTGGGTGAAGCCGAGGTCGCGCGCGTAGGCCGGCAATTCCTCCGCGAGCTCGCGGTAACTCAGCCAGCGATTGCCCTGCTCGGGGCGGCGTCGCCAGGAACCGAGGTGGACCTCGTAGATGGAGATTGGAGCACTCAGCGCATTGACGCCGGTAGGGAAGGGATGCGGCTCGAGCCGCTCCACGTCGAATACGACCGAGGCGGTCGCCGGGCGCGGCTCGGCCGCGAACGCGAACGGATCGGCCTTGCGCGGCAGCAGCGAGCCGGTCGGCCCGAGGATTTCGAACTTGTACTTGTCTCCGACCCGCGCGCCGGGAACGAAGATTTCCCAGAACCCGTTGCCGCGCACGCGCATGGCGTGCCGCCGCCCGTCCCAAAAGTTGAAATCGCCGATGACGCTGACGCGCCGCGCGTTCGGCGCGAACACCGCGAATCCGATGCCGTCGACGCCTTCGAGCGAGAGCGGGTGAGCACCGAGCTTCTCGTAGGCACGCAGATGCTTGCCCTCGCCGAGCAGATGCAGATCGAAATCGGAAAGGATCGGGGGAAACCGGTAGGCGTCCTCGAATTCGACGGGATGCTCCCCGAACAGCGCGCGCAGGCGATACGGCCGGTCCACCGCCTCGACCCGTCCGGCGAACAGTCCGGCCGGATGAATGCGCGCCAGCGGATGCTCCTCGCCGCCGCTCTCGAGCACCGACACCTGCCGTGCGTCCGGGAGATAGACCCGCACGATCGGCACGCCGTCGTCGAGATGCGGACCGAGATAGACGAACGGATCGGCGTGACGGCCCTCGATCAGCGCGATGGCCTCTGCGGAGAACTGGCTCATGGCAGATCCGCTGCGGGCGGGGACGGGAACAGGATGCGCGAGGCCGCCGCCAACGGCACGCGGACCCAATCGGGGCGGTTCGTCAGCTCGTAGCCGATTTCATAGACCAGCTTTTCGAGCTTGAAGAATTCGAGCAGGCGGTCTCCGACCGTTTCCTGCTCCGGCCACAGCGCGGCGACCCCGGTGACGCCGCGGTAGGCGGCGAGGAACGCTTCGGTCGAGCGCTCGCGCCAATGCTCAAGCGCCCGTTCGAGCCTCGCGTAGTCCTCCGTCGAGACCGGAATGACCCGGCCGAGCGCCGCCGTGGTGGCGTAATCGATCGAGCGGATCAGGCCGGCGGTATCGCGCGCGGCCGGCATTTTGCGCCGGCGCTCCTGGAGACTGCGGCGCGGCTCGCCTTCGAAATCGAGCACGAATACGTCGTCCTTGACGATCAGGATCTGGCCGAGATGGAAGTCGCCGTGGTGACGCGCCTTGGGCGCATCCACGGTTTCCGGCAACAGGCCGCGGATGCGCGCCAGTGCTTCGGACCGGTGGTCGAGCAGGGCCTCGGCCGCAATGCGCGCCGGCTCCGGCAGATCCGAGCGACGGCGCGCCAGCAGCTCGAATTGGCGATCCGCGTCGTGGGCGAGCGCCTCGGTCCAGCCCTGCAGGTCGTCGGCACGGATCGGCTCGGGCGCAAAGTCCGGTTCCGCCCCGCTGCCGAGCGCCAGCTGCAGTTCCGCGGTGCGCTTTCCGATCTGCTGCATTCGCGGCAGATAGGCGGCGTGCTCCGGGCTCTCGGTCGCATTCTCCGACACCAGCACCTTTTGCTCGTCGAGAAACCGGTCGAGATAGGCCGCGGTCAGCGACCAGGCGTCGCCCTGGTTCTCGACGAACCGATGAACGACGCCGATCGAGGTGGTCACCCCGTCCTCCACCAGTTCGATCGACCCGAGCAGCGCCGGCGCATTCTGGTATCCGGCGGTTTCGGTCAGGAAGCGTCCGATCTCGATCTCGGAATGGATGCCCCGCTCCAGCCGTCGATACAGCTTCAGCACGAAGGCGGAATCCGCGATCACCGTGGTGTTGGACTGCTCGGTCCCGACGGCATGCGCCGCCTCGATGGCGGGAAGCGACGAGAGCGCGAATGCCCGTGTCGGCCGAAACTCCAGCCGCCGGCCGGCGCGGTCGAGCCTGGCCCCGGCATGCAGTTGTGCGATCAGCCAGGAGACGAAATCGCGATCGGCGCTGGCATCGATCAGCACGCCTTCGCGAGCGCCGCGGCGCACCGGGCCCAGCATGTGTCGTTGCAGCTGGCCGGCGCGGTCGAGGCGGCTCCATTTGATCGTCAACGGCAGGGCGTAGTGCGACGTTCTGCCCGCCGTCGACACTTCGGCGATGCCGAGCGCAAATCCGGGATCGCCCTCCGCGACGGGAAGCACGGTCCTGAGCTTGGCGTCGAATCGCTCCCCCTTGTCCGCGAACCATCGGCTTGCCGCCAGGAACGCCGGCAGCACCTCGCGCTCGAGGACCTGATGGGAGCGGCCTTCGATCAACGAGCGCCAGCTGTGGCTGAACACCAGGGTCACCAGCTCCGGAATGATCGAGGGCGCCTCGACGGTGCCGGCATCTTCCGACAGCAGGAACCAGAAGAATCCGTACGGGGCGAGCGTGATCAGGTACGGCGCCTCGGAAATCCGCGGGAACCGCGTGCGCCCGAGCATTTCCACCGGCACGAAGCCGCGCCACGCCGACAGGTCGATTTCCGCCGACTGGGCGGAGCGCGACAGATTGGCGACGCACAGCACGACCTCGTGCTCATACTGGCGCAGGTAGACCAGTACGGCGCGATTGGCCGGGCGCAGGAACGTCAGGTTGCCGCGGCCGAACACCGGGCTCGACCGGCGCACCGCGATCAGCCGCTTCATCCAGCTCAGCAGCGACGACAGGCTGTGCGATTGCGCCTCGACGTTGACGGCCTGATAGCCGTACACCGGATCCATGATCATCGGCAGGAACAGCTTCGCGGGATCGCAGCGCGAGAACCCGCCGTTGCGGTCCGAAGTCCACTGCATCGGCGTGCGCACGCCGTTGCGGTCGCCCAGATAGATGTTGTCGCCCATGCCGATCTCGTCGCCGTAATAAATGATCGGCGTCCCGGGAAACGACAGCAGCAGCGAGTTCATCAATTCGATCTTGCGGCGGTCGTTGTCCATCAGCGGCGCGAGCCGGCGGCGGATGCCGAGGTTGAGCCGCGCGCGCGGGTCGGAAGCATAGGTCGACCACAAATAATCCCGCTCGACGTCGGTCACCATTTCGAGCGTGAGCTCGTCGTGGTTGCGCAGGAACAGCGCCCATTGGCAATTGCCGGGAATGTCGGGGGTCTGCCGCAGGATATCGGTGATCGGGTGCCGATCCTCCTGGGCGATGCCCATGTAGATGCGCGGCATCAGCGGGAAATGATAGGCCATCTGGCATTCGTCGCCGTCGCCGAAATACGCGCTGACGTCCTCGGGCCATTGATTGGCCTCCGCGAGCAGCACGCGCCCGGGCGAGGAGGCGTCGAGCGCGGCGCGCATCTTCTTGATGACGGCGTGAGTCTCGGGCAGGTTCTCGTTGTTGGTGCCCTCGCGCTCGCACAAGTACGGAATGGCGTCGAGCCGGAACCCGTCGACACCCATGTCGAGCCAGCGCCGCATGACCTGCACCATCGCCCACAGCACGCGCGGATTGTCGTAATTGAGATCGGGCTGATGGCTGAAGAAGCGGTGCCAATAATACGCGCCGGCGACGGGGTCCCAGGCCCAGTTCGACTTCTCGGTATCGTTGAAGATGATGCGGGTGCCGAGATAGCGCTGGTCGGTGTCGCTCCAGACGTACCAGTTGCGGGCGTCGGCGTGCGGCTTGCTGCGGCGCGCGCGCTTGAACCACGAATGCTGATCCGACGTATGATTGACGACCAGCTCGATGATGACCTGCAGGCCGCGGCGCTTGGCTTCGGTTATGAACCGGCGGAAGTCGCGCATGGTGCCGAAATCGGGATTGATGCGGCGATAATCGGCGATATCGTAGCCGTCGTCGCGGCCGGGGCTCGGATAGAACGGCTGCAGCCATAGCGTGGTGACGCCGAGCTCCTGCACGTAGTCCAGGCGATCGGTCAGGCCGGCGAAATCGCCGATGCCGTCGTTATTGCTGTCGGCGAACGCCTTGACGTGCAGCTGATAGAGAATCGCGTCCTTGTACCAGAGCGCGTCCCCCGCCTTGGTCGTCGTCCTCGCGTTCGACTGCATGTCCACGGCGATCCCCTACCGGGCCAAACAGCGCAACAGCAGGGCGGGATCTTCGGTGGGATTGATGTTGAGCCGCACGCCGCCCCACGCGGTCGCATGCCGCTCGCCCGTGACCAGATTCTCCACGGCGGCGACCCTGGTTCGCGCGCCGTCGGGGCCGATCTCGAGATCTCCGAAATGCAGCCAGAATTCGCGCGGGCGCGCGCCGCTGAGCGCGATCGCGACCGCGACGGCGTTGTCGCGCGAGGCCGACTCCTTGACGAAGCCCATGACCTGGTCGTCGTCGACCGCAACGAAGCGCAAATTGCCGGTCTGCAGCAGCGCCGGATTGGCCCGGCGCAGACGATTGAGCCGTCCGATATAGTCCTTGATGTTGCCGGGCCGGTCCCAGTCGCGGGTCTTGAGCTCGTATTTTTCCGAATGGAGATATTCCTCGCGGCCGGGGATCGGCGTGTGCTCGATGAGCTCGAACCCGCTGTAGACGCCGTAGCTCGACGACAGCGTCGCCGCGAGCGCGACGCGCGATTTGAAGATCGCCGGATCGCCGGACTGCAGATGGAACGGCAGAATGTCCGGCGTATTGACGAAAAAATTCGGCCGGAAATATTCCCGCACCGGGTAAGCGGTCAGCTCGCTCAGATAGGACTGCAGCTCCGATTTCGCCGTCCGCCAGGTGAAATAGGTGTAGGATTGCGAGAATCCCAGCTTGGCGAGAGCCCTCATCACTTTCGGCCGGGTGAACGCCTCGGCCAGGAAGATCACGCCTGGATGCCGCATTTGCACCTCGCGGATCAGCCATTCCCAGAACGCGAACGGCTTGGTATGAGGATTGTCGACGCGGAAGATACGCACGCCCTGATCGATCCAAAACAGCACGATGTCGCACAGCGCGTTCCAGAGCCCGGCCCGGTCGGCGCAATAGAAATCCGGATTGACGATATCCTGATATTTCTTCGGCGGGTTCTCGGCGTAACGGATCGAGCCGTCGGGCCGGTAGCGGAACCAATCGGGATGCTGGACCAGCCAGGGGTGGTCCGGCGACAATTGAATGGCGAAATCGAGTGCGACTGCCATGCCGAGTCTGCGGCATGCCTCGACCAACCGGCGAAAGTCGTCGAGCGTGCCGAGCTCGGGATGAATGGCGTCATGGCCGCCTTCCTGCGCGCCGATGGCATAAGGGCTGCCCGGGTCGCCGGGGCCGGCGGCGAGCGCATTGTTGGCGCCCTTGCGATGCGTGCGCCCGATGGGGTGAATCGGCGGAAAATAGATGACGTCGAATCCCAATGCGGCAAGCTCGGGCAGGCGCGCGATGCAGTCGTCGAAGGTTCCGTGCCGGCCCGCGACGCGGGATTGGCTGCGCGGGAACATCTCGTACCAGGCGCCGGCGCGCGCCAGCGGCGGATCGATCACCAGGGGAAAACCCGGGCTGCGGGTCAGGTCAGGACGGGGTTGATGGTCGGCCATGACGTCGCGGAGCGCTTCCGACAACAGCGGCTCCGCATCGCCGGTTCGGTCGAACCCGCCGCGCGCCGCCTCGATGATCGCGCGCGCGCTCTTGTCCCGCGGCGCGACGTCGGCGAGCAATTCGCGGCCCTCCTTGGCTTCCAAATCGAGCTTCTGCCCGGCTTCGCGCTTGAGCAGGAAGTCGCGCCGCCAGGTGGCGAACGTATCGGTCCAGGCTTCGATCGCATAAACATAGCGGGCCGGCTCATCGGGAGCGAAACTTGCGGTCCAGCGATCGTTGTCGTGGAGGCGCATGGCCCCTCGATGCCAGCTTTTCTCGCCATCGCGGCGCCAAACGAACGCCGCCGCGATGACGTCATGGCCATCGCGAAAAATATCGGCCCACACCTCGATCGGCTCACCTTGAATGCGCTTCACCGGGTAACGGCCTTGCTCGATGCTCGGGTAGACGTCCTCGATCAGGAACCGGGCACGCGTGAACTCGCGTGTCGAAGCTGTAACTGAGGAGATCGGCGGGAAGGCGGGCTGGACGGTCATGATTTGGTCTGGGGTAGCCGGACGACGGCCCAGTAACCACCAACGACGAAGGGCGACCCCGGGTTCCGGAGCGGCGCGGGTGAAAACCCGCAAGCCTTTGATTTTATTACCAATCGCACATCGGCGCCCGCTCGGGCAAAGTCACAGATCCGCACGGCAATCGGCCCCTGGGACGGTCCGCTTGTTTCGTGCCGGCGCGCCCCGGCTTGCGTGTCATGCTCCCCGTATGTGATTTGGCGGGATGGATGCGTTAGCCGAACTCGCGGCCGAATGGGGTATCGAGCCGGATTATGTCGATGGGCGGGGGCTTTCGCGCGCGGTCGATCGACCTATTCTGCGCCGGATCGTCGAGATTCTCTCCCGCGGCCAAAGCCCACCGAAGCGTCGCTGGTTGCCGCCAAGTGTCGTGCTTCGGCGCGGGCGTTCTACCGCGGTTGCGCTCCCCGACACGCCGCCGTCCGCTTCGATCCATTGGGCGGTGGTTGCGGGCGACACCGAGATCGCGAGCGGCACGGCCGGATCGGCCGCTTGGCGTTTGCCCGACGATCTTCCGGTCGGCACGTTCCGGCTCGACGTCGAGGTGAAATCCCGCGCCGGTCGGGCAAGTGAGGGCGCGGGGCTGCTGGTTGCGCCGGAACGCGCCTATGGGGGCGAAGACTTTGCCGATGGCCGCGGGGTCTGGGCGCTCGGGGTTCAGCTGTATGGGGTGCGCTCGCGTCGCAATTGGGGGCATGGCGACTTCACGGATTTGCTGGGCTTGCTGCAGCTCTCGGCCGATCTCGGCGCCGCCGGAATCGGTCTCAATCCGCTACACGCGCTCTTTGCCGACGAGCCCGAGCGGGCAAGCCCTTATTCGCCCAACAGCCGGCTTTTTCTCAATCCGCTCTACATCGACCTCGAGGCGGCGCCGGAATTTCCCGGGCTGGCTCGCGCGGGCCTGACGCAGGAAGTCGCCCGTCTGCGGGGCGCGGCGATGGTGGATTACACCGGCGTTGCCGCGGCGAAACTTGCCGGGCTGCGTCTGGCGTTTGACCGCTTCCGCGATCGAGCTTCGGCGCAACGTCGCGAAGATTTCGAAGCGTTCCGGCGGGAGCAGGGGCGGGCGCTCGCGCTGTTCGCGAGCTTCGAGGTCTTGCGCCGGAAGTTTGGAAGCGATTGGCCGGAATGGCCGTCATCCTGGCGCCGGCCCGACAACGGCGCCCTCGATGCGCTGCGCCGCTCCGCGCGCGAAGATGTCGAGTTCCACGAATTCGTCCAATGGCTGGCCGACCGCCAGCTGCGCGCCTGTCGGGTCGAGGCGCAGCGCTTGGCGATGCCGCTCGGGCTTTACCTCGATGTCGCGGTCGGCGTCGATCCTCATGGCGCGGATGCGTGGAGCGAGCAGTCCACGATGCTGGCCGACGCATCGATCGGAGCGCCTCCGGACCTGATCAACACTGCGGGCCAGAACTGGAGCCTGGTCGCATTCAATCCGAGGGCGCTCGAACGGCACGGATTCGCGCCGTTCCGCCGGATGCTCCAAGCCGCAATGCGCCATGCCGGCGCGATCCGCTTGGATCACGTGCTCGGCCTCAACCGCCTGTATTTGATCCCGAACGGTGCGTCCGCCGGGGGTTATGTCCGGTTTCCGCTCGAAGCCATGCTGGCAGTGGTGGCCCAGGAGAGCGTGGGGCACCGTTGCGTAATCATCGGAGAGGACCTCGGCACCGTGCCGGAAAATCTGCGCGAGACGCTCGCCGATTGGGGCGTGTGGTCCTATCGGGTGATGTTGTTCGAACGCGACGAGAATGGCCGGTTTCGGCCGCCGGAACATTATCCCGAGGACGCACTGGTCACGTTCAGCACCCACGATCTTCCGACGTTCGCGGGCTGGTCTCTAGGCCGTGACTTGCGGGAAAAACGCGCGATCGGCATCGATCCCGGCGAAACCGATACGGATCGCGCGGCGGCCCGAGCTGCGCTGCGCGCGGCGCTCGCGAGGCATCGAGGCAAGCAGCGGACCGGCTCGGGCTTCCTACCGGTCGCGTCCTATCTCGCCGCCACGCCCAGCCGGATTCTGATGATTTCGATCGAGGACGCGCTCGGCGTGCCGGACCAGCCCAACCTCCCGGGCACCATCGACGAGCATCCGAACTGGCGCCGCCGGCTCCCGGTCGCATTGGAAAACTTGCACCACCATCCGCGCATCCGCGCGCTGGCGCGGGTGCTGCGTGGAGCGGGTCGAAGCGCCGGGAGCCTGCCGCTCGAAAGCTGACAGCCACCGCAGGGGTGGCCGCCAACTCATGACCGAACGTCACACCGGTCTAATAACCCCCATAATAACCCCCATACGGGTAGTCGCCGCAAACCCAGACCCGCCGCCAGCCGCCGTAGTAGGCCGGGACGATCCGCCAGCATGAGTCGTAGCCGTAGTCATCGTAGTACGGGCCCGCGAATCCGGCTCCGAAGAAGAACCTGTCGTGCCGGTGGTGGTGCCGGCCATGCCAATTGCTGGGACCCATAGGTCGCACCTGACTTGTCACGCCGCTGGGACCCATAGGTCGCACCTGACTTGGACCCATGGTGTTTCCGACAGGGCCTGGCGCACTGGGGCCGCTGCCGCTCCTGCCGGGGCCGCTGCCGCTGCCGCTCGGGGCGACAGACATGCTGCTTCCGCTGCTCGCGCCATGCCCCCCGTGCGAGGCAGCCATGGCGCCCGAGCTCACCCCCAGCGCGGCCGCGGCGGATAGTGCGATGAGTGTCTTGCGCAACATTGCATTCCTCCTCGTCGTTGCACGACAACAAAAAACACGACTGACTTCTAACGGATCATAACGCCGAAGGGCGCCAAAAAGTGCCGGCCGAGAGCATCAAATATCTGAGAGTGCTGGGTTTTTGCCGCAGCAACGTGAACGGATGTTCATCGTTGGCCGTCGATGCGGATTGATGCCGCTATGCTGCCGAGCGCCGGCGTCCGAACGATTTGTCAAACCGGGTCTCGAGACAGAAACGCCGGTCCGCATGATCCGATGCGCCAGTTCCACTTGGGGTTCGCGCTGACCAACTTGGCGAGGTGATATCGGTCGAGG
>WNEZ01006432.1_pt1 | contig 10299 bp, 9 predicted proteins | sample 5400521 | NCBI WGS metagenome assembly WNEZ01 (sample SAMN13153339, study PRJNA577476) | soil metagenome | isolation source: 120 cm saprolite under Douglas fir tree site 2 hole 1 replicate 1 | place: USA:California | collected 2015-04-18
ACCTGGAGCATTCCCAGGTCTGGAGCCAATCACACTGCTCGAACTCACGTAGATGACCTTCTTCACCCCGCGTTTTTCTGCTGCGGTTAGCAGGGTCATGGTTCCCTGCACATTGGTGTCCCACAAGGCCTTCCAATGGCTCCCTGGTTGATAGTAGTCGCGGAAGAAGGCAGCAGTGTGGAATAAGACATCACATCCATTGAGTTCGGATGCAAAGCTGTTCACCTCGTGCATATCTCCCAGAACAATGGTGACCGGGAGATCAGAGAACAGCTGCTCCGCTTTCAGACGTGATCTGGCGAGCGCTTTCACGTCGTATCCTTGCTCGACCAGCAAACGCACCAGGTTGTTGCCGAGCAGTCCGGTACTTCCAGTGACAAAGGCTTTCATATCCGATTCCTTTCTGTGAAATGAATGAAGTTCATTCATTTCACAGGCGATGTGACTCTCTTGATTATACACTGTATTGAATGAAGTTCATTCATATTTCTCTCTCCTTGTACGATTCGCGAGTGGGTAAGGTTGCAAAACGGAATGGTCTTACTCGCTTCTTTGCCCTTCACGCAGAGAAGGTCCGAAGAATAAGCGCTCAGTGAGTTCGGTCAGGTACTGACGGTACAGGAGTTCACGTTCGCCTTTTTCGACCGCGAAACACTGGTGCATAACGGAGCTCCCGAGCAGGTTGAGCAGTTGCGCGTACATCTCCGTGTTGCACGGTGCGAGTTGCCCCTGGTCAATAGCCCGTTGCAGGATGGCCGCGATGGCCTGGGTGACACGTTCGTTGGTGTGCTTATGCTGCAGGATCTCTTCTGACGAGCGCATGTCGATTTGCAGGAGCGCCATTAGATCCTTATGTGTGCGGCTCTCCCGAAAGATCGCGTCAACCATGGCGTCCAGGGCCTCCTCAAAGGGCAAATGGAAGAGCGTTGGATCTTGAAACACAGCCGCAATGGTGGCTTCAATGTCCAGCGCGACCGCGGTGTACACCTCGTGTTTGTTACGGAAGTAGAGGTAGACCGTTCCGACGGCCACGCCAGCGGCCCCGGCAATGCCGGCAATAGTGGTCTCCTCATAGCCCTGCTTAGCAAAGAGGGTACGCGCGGCGTTCAGGATGGCGTCACGCTTGGGTCGTGTCTCTTCAGCTATCTTCTCTGGCACCTGTGCCTCCTCATGAATGAACCTCATTCATTTTATACCAGAAAAACGACCAGAAGTCAAGCTGTCACTCTGCCATGAGTTTTGCAGAAGGAGGTCAAGCTCATCTTTCAAATGCCGCTCTACGGCTGTCTCGACGACCGGCATATTACCCTTTCGAGCCACCAAATGGCTGCTGAAGACATGGTATGGGGTCGACCCGCATCCTTGCTGGGATGGAAGGCGTATCTGGGTGAAGATCGCCAGGGCGACGTCTCTCCGTATGCAGCACCTTCCTGTGCGGAGGATCTCTCTGGCTTACCGCCCGCGTATATGATGATCGGTGAGCTCGATCTGATGCGCGATGAAAACATCGAATACGCGATGCGACTGATGCAGGTTGGTGTTCCCATCGAGTTGCACGTCTATCCCGGTGCCTTCCACGGCTTCGAGGGACTGGTCCCCAATGCAGCGGTGAGTGTCCGAGCAGTCAACGAGTATACCGAGGCGCTCAAACGCGGACTCAGTCGCTGACCGATCGTCCGACAGTCCATGAATGCTCTATAGTGGCAAACCTGGAGGCGATACGTCCCCGGAAGTGTTTTAAACAATCGGTTGGTCGGTTACTGCAATGCAAACGCGCGCACTGCAGTGGAAAGGCGGCCGCACTACAGTGCGAGGGCGACACGACTGCAGTGGAAAGCCACCCTGACTGCACTGGAAACACAAAGGTGACAACAAAGGTGACAACTAGAACCGCGAGTCATGTAGTTGCCTATCGCGAATCATACAAGGTATTTGGTGGGGTTCTGTATAGTGGAAGTGAATGGTAACTCCATTCCAACGCGCATAGTGGATAGATGGATTGCCCTTCAAAAAGAAGGCGACCTTTGCCAAATGGTGAGTGCGTGTTGCAGTAATGTGCAGGGATCATGGGGTCCGCTGCATGATATGCGTAAGGAGTGACATACCAAATGACTGCAGTTTCTACAAAGGGCCATACCGTCGTTGGAAAAGATGAGCTGATCCACCAGATTGCTGCTAGAGCAGGTCTGAATTTGAAAGAAACCAGTAAAGTCATTGAGGCCTTCACCGAAGTCGTTCGCGAGGATATCGCGCAAGGGCATGAAGTGCGCTTGATGGGTTTTGGCACCTGGGAACTACGAGATGTAGCCAGTCGAAAGGTCAAGTCCATTCGTGGGGGCAAGCAAATTACCATTCCGGCCCGGAAGCGTGTAGGCTTCTCCGTGGGCGCGGTGCTCTCACAAGCTGCGGACCCTACCAAAGCCGCAGCCCACAAATCGACGAAGACCCCTACTGCTCATGCCACAAAGCACTAGAGACGTCGCTTGTGGCACACCTCCTGTTATGCTGTTGTAGAGATGTCACAAGCAATAGCATAGCAGGAGGGCAATCTTTAACTCAACAAGAAAATAACACCCAAGAGCGTTTCGAAGTAATTTCCAATAATTAACGCACAGGTTAGGCAGGGCTTTCGGTGCTACGAATAGTGGCTTCGATGAACTCAATCGTCAACTTGTAGACCTTTTCCTGCTCTGGCCCGACAGTAATGACATGGTCGGACCGCTCTAACAAATGTAGAGACTTCGGTGACGCTGCCGTTGCCAGGCGGTATAACTCTTCTGCACTGGCTAGTTTAATGCTCATATCCCGCTTGCTATGAATAATCAAGAGGGGTGAACGCACCTTGTCCAGATTCCTTCGTTCCTCCTTCGTCAACTGGATTAGTTCGTCGATGGCAGGCACCGGTACACGCACGTTTTCTTTAATGTACGCGATTACTTTGGGATCCGAGAAGTCGATCGTAGCCTGTGGATCGCGGAGCCGCGCCTGCTTGAGTGCCTCTTCTTGCACCATGGGATCATTGAAGTCCAGCGCGGCAGCAGGATAGAACCACTTGATCAGGTGTCGAGCCAGTGGCAGCAGCGGCAGCACCATACTCTGCCAGCCACCGGCAATCAGACGTGTCAGGCTGGACATGGCTATCACCCCGGCAATCCGTTCAGGATGGCGGCTTGCCAGCAACAGAGCCAGGGCGCCGCCCATCGAGAGTCCTGCGACGAAAACGTAGCGATAGTTCGCCAGTTGCCCCAGCCCCTCTTCGGCTGATGCCATCCACTCATTTCTCCCAGCATGCAAAAGGTCCTCGGGATTGCCTGTATGTCCGGCAACCACCATGTTGTAAACGCGTATGCCCTGGGCTGCTAACGCTTCACCGAGTCCTTGCATTTCCAAGGGGGTGCCCATAAAGCCATGAATCAGTAAGCACGCCTTATCAGTGTGCTCTGGCCCGAGAAAGACTGGAGAGTTGATTACCTGTCGAATCACTTGGTATCTCCTGCTATTAGTATGCAGAGCCTCCTGGCATACTGAGAACTATTCTTCCGCTGCATGCCAGGAGGCGTTAGAGCAAGCGAGTATTCCCGTATCCATTCACTGCCCGTGATGTTGCAAAAATTGCTCCACGGGGCTGCGCTCCTCGGGACGGAGTGGACGAAATCCACCCTGGTCATTGATGAACACGACTTGTGTTCCTTGAAAGGTGATAATCATATCAGGTTTATGATCGCCGTTGACATCGATGAAGCTGAGGGTGACTGGGATGAGGTCGGCATCTGACCCATAGAGCTGGGGGCCAATGTAGATACGCGCGTGACTCGCGTCACCGCCAGGTAGTTCGATGATTTCAATACGCCCATGCAGGTTCACGGCAAGGAAATGACTCGGCATGCCCGGTGATTCGTTATGACCGACATAGGCATCGATCTGAAAGGTGCGTGGTCGTCCATAGCGCAGGTCATCGAGCGTGGTAGTGAACCAGTTAGTCACTATGCTGAGCACGGCGATCAAAGCAAGCATGGCTAACATGCCCACGCCAAGATAGAGCAAGGGGTGCATCCGTGCAGGCCGCTGCTTCCTGGTTAGTGGCTTTCCTGGCAGAGGTGTTTTCGGCAGCACTGTGGGCGCAATTGGTATGCGCCGAGTCAATAGTGAAGCTGTGCCCCTATTTTTTATATCGTCGCTGTCACCGCGCTTCCACTCTGTGACTTCGTCTCCGGTTTCCGGCTGGCGATAGCGTGATGCACGCTTCACCAGGGGAGTTGCCGTGTTGGTAGCTGGAGGATTCTGGTCTGCACTCACAGGAGCACCTGCGACCGGACGATGACGTAATGCGCTACGAGGAGCAATTTTATCGGTAGTTTCCATGATTGGCATATCAGGTCTCTCCTTCCCTCTGACGCTAAGCTAGAGTTTCCGTTTCCCAGATCAGAGAAATACCGCCATTAGCTGCGAGGAAATTCCAAAAAGACCTCACTTTCTACACAGATGTCTAGAAAACGTGAGTGTGTATGCCTGATTGTTATATCAACATACAAAACGGATTGTATACCATGATTGGCGGAAGAAATAAATTTCTGAGCCGTGTATAGCCCAATTTGGTAGTACTATAAGAAGTGTCAATGGGGATGCGTGGCTGTTTGACCAGCCTCTTTTTTGTGCTGGGGATAGTATAGCATGCGTGACTCTGCAAAGTCAACCTTACTATAAGCAAATAAGCAAGTCAAATCCAGGGAGCTTTGACTGACACCTACTGTCTGTCCACTCCCAGGTCGATCACGTGCGCCGTCCGATCTTCGCTAGTGGAGGCGACGCGCGTGCCGTCAGGCGACCAGGCCAGGGCGAGTACCTTATCGCTGTGACCGGAGTAGACGAAAGTGCAGTTCTGCGTGGCAACCTCCCAAATGCGTACAGTCTTATCGATACTGGCGGAAGCGATGCGCGTGCCATCAGGCGACCAGGCTACGGCGGTTATAGCATCGCCGTGTCCGAAATAGTAGGCGATGTGGCGTCCATCTTCGCTGTCCCAGGTCTGTACAGTCTTACCAGCGCCTGCCGAGGCAATACGGGTGCTGTCGGGTGACCAGGCCAGGGCAGATACAGCATTGTTATGGCCGGAGTTGCTGTAGACGCGGCCTTCACTTCCCCGCGCGGGGTCCCATACATGCACGGAGCCCTCCACACTTGCCGAGGCGATGTGCAGCCCATTAGGCGACCAGACCACCGACGTTACCGAGGCGGCATGACCACTATACGTGTAGGCATGTCCTCCATCTGTGGCATCCCGCACCTGCAGGCGGCCATGATCGTCGCTGAAAGCGAGACACCTGCTATCAGGTGACCAGGTGAGCGCAGTTATTATGTAGGGGCCGCGGTAGGTATAGACATGGCGGCCATCCTTCGCATAGAATACCTGCATCCGGCCCTCAAATCCTCCCGAAGCAATGTATGTGCCATTGGGCGACCAGGCCACTGCCGTTACTCCGTAGGAATGGCCGCGATTACTGTAGACAAGGCTTCCATTCATTAGCGGCTCCACAATGCGTGCAATAGAAGGAGAAAGAAGAAGCCATATCACCTGCTCCTTGAGAACAATACCATGGGAGCCGATTACCGCTCGTTCCAGTTCCAGATATCTCCGAGAACAGTGCCCAGAGAGGCCGTTATCGCCCCCACCAGCATGGCCAAAGGCAGTGAGACCAGCATATCTAACCAGCCAGGCTCAAGCACGTGAACCACATCTGGCGGCAACCATATAAAGGAAGCTAGAGCATGCACAATAATGGGAGGAACCACCACTGCGGGTACCGCCATAACAACACCCAGCAGCCACGCGCCTCGCAGGTCCTCATCCTTCTGCCTGCCATGATGATGTTGCCAGTAGGCTACAGCCTCCAGAATCACGGCAGAGACCAGGAAGAGGAGCGGTAACAAGGCAAGCGTTGCATTGAAAACAGGCTCGCGCCCAAAGCGGTATGATAGTCCTAGCCTCGCTACCATGAAATCCAGCGCAAACAGGACATAGACCTCTGTAACCACCGATAGGGGCCAGAGAATCAGAACTGTAAGCAGTGTTATACCCGGTCTGCGGATGCACAGGTGTAAACTTATGAGGCAACTGCTCGCCACGAAAGTCAGGATGAGTGGATATGTTAAGAGCTGTACCGGACCGAGCACAATAGGAATAAACGCCGTCAACGCCGGCAGAACGAGTTCCTGGAATCCTGCAATTAACACGATGACTCCCCATTCAGGTCCATTGAGGCCGAGAAGGCGGCGAGTTGGGTACTCCACCCGCCGTTCATGCGCTGCTTCCGACGCGAAGACATAAATGATTCCTAACCCTGCCATAACTCCACCAAGGGCCCCCATGAGGTGGAAGGGCGTCCATAACGTGACATCGATGCCATATAATTCATGCCAGTAATTATCAAAAGGCGCGGCTATTAAGTCAATGAGTGTGCCGACACCCAGCAGGATGAAGCCAAGTGGAGCATGGAAGAGTCCTAATATACTGACTGTCGAACTATCGTCAACCCCTGCTTTCTTCTGGCGATAGCGCAGCGTATCTACTAGCACGACAAACAAGGCTATCAGCCCTGTGCCGCCTATACCTACATACATCATGATGTGCGGCGGAATCCAGAATTGATCGCGCCCAACGTAGTCATGCCAGCGCCTGTCCCATGCCAGGCCGAGTTCCGCTTCCAGAAGCAGGAAGAGCACAATCCAGGCACACACCTGGCGGATCCTGCGTTCGGTGAGATCGGGTCGCATCGACGCTGGTTTATGAAGGGGGGCTACAAATGTCCTTCGCTTGGTGATTGTCATTCGCTTCCTGAATTTCCTTTCTACACAGCCGTTGTACGGAGAACACTATTGCGATACTCGCAGACCCCAGTTCTGAATGCCCCACGAACACATTGCTTCTTTCTCCTCCCTCTCCCAAGGAATCGCGCAGTATTCGCTATCGCTAATAGTATAGTACAAGAAGTGCCGCCTCTGCTCAGTCAAGAGCCCTACACCAACACTTGCCTTATCCATCAGACTCCAGACCTATTGCACAATCCTTCCGCAGACCGATGACCTTTTCCCTATTTCAGGTCATACTTCTAATTGAAAAGCAGCGATGCCAGAGAGCAACAAGAGCTGCCACAGTGGCAGGCTCTGAAAGGAGCGAACCTCTCGTATGCAGCAATCATTACCATATCACCAGGCACTGCCAGTAGAAAGCATTGGCTCCATCATCGAAGCCATCGATGTCCACAAGGACTACGATACCGGCAAGCTCAAAGTCCAGGCCCTCAAAGGCGTGAGCCTGCGCATCCGGCGCGGCGAAGTGGTCGCCATCATGGGTCCCAGCGGCTGCGGTAAGACCACCCTGCTCAACTGCCTGAGCGGTCTCGATAGCGTCACCTCCGGCATCATCAAGATCGCGGGTCAGGACATCCGCGGCCTGTCCGATCGCGAACTTACCGCCTTTCGCGCCTGCGAGATGGGCTTCGTCTTCCAGACCTACAACCTGCTGCCCGTGCTCAACGGGCTGGAGAACGTAGAACTGCCTCTGCTGGTCAGCGGGGTGCGTCCCAGGGAAGCTCGCGAGCGTGCCAAAGCAAGTATCGAGCAAGTTGGACTGCTTGACTGGGCCAGGCACCGTCCCGCTGAAATGAGTGGAGGCCAGCGCCAGCGCTTCGCCATTGCACGCGCCCTGGCCACTGCTCCTTCTATTGTGTGGGCCGATGAGCCAACCGGAGCGCTTGACAGCAAAACCAGCCAGGAGATCATCGACCTGATGCTCTCGCTCAACCAGGAGCATGGGTTGACCTTCGTCTGGGTGACGCACGCCCCAGAGGTAGCTCGCCAGGCCGCGCGCTTGATCGAGATGCGCGATGGCCTGATCGGACGCGATTCCGCTCTCGCCACCGAACAGTCCTCTGGTCTTCCTCAAGAGATAGAGAACGGAGGCAAGCGATGAGCCTGAGTCTTTTTCCAGACATCTCCCCGACACTGCTGGCACTGACCCTGGCTGTGGTCACCGGGGGCATCCTGCTCTTGCTGCTGGGGCTGGCACTGAACAACCCACTGCTGCTGCGCATGGGGCTACGCAACACGGTGCGCCGACCAGGCAAAACGATCCTGCTGCTCTGCGGCCTTGCGCTGGCCTCGGCGGTGATGACCGCCTCGTTTGGCTTGCAAGACAGCTTCACCAGTTCAGCAGCAACGCAGCGTATTGCGCATATGGGCACGGTCGATGAGAGCGTGACTGGCCCGTTCACCCAGGATCAGATCGATCGCGACCTGGCCCGCATCCGTGCCTTCCCGCAAGTGCAGGCGGCCAGCGCTATCGGCGTCTACCCGCAGAGTCCAACCGTAACCTCGTTGCGCACCGGCTTCGCGGTTCATGATGTGGATTTCTATGCTCTGCCGCCCGATTTCGATCAGGTCTATGGCCTGCTCACCGATGCGCAGGGGCGTGCAGTCCATAGCGCGGACCTGCGCATCGGTGAGGCCTTGGTGAGCGCGTCGCTGGTGCAGGGGCTTGGCGCTCAGCCCGGCGACCGGGTGCAGCTGACCTTCGGAGAGAAGATGGTGGCTGTCACCGTGCGCGCGCTGCTCTCCAACGATATCGGAGTGACGGCGGGCGAGGCGATCTCAGGTGAAGCACCTGAGATTATTCTGCCACTGGCCGCAGCACAGCAGATCGACCCTCAGCCGCCCAATACTATCAACATCAGGAATACCAATACAGATAGCAGCCAGGCGGTGATCAGTTTCTTGCAGCAGCTTTTCCCGGGCGCTTCAGCTCGCCTGGATGTGCCTCACGCGCTGGGCCAGACCAGCTTCGACGTATTTAGAATTCACCCGCTCAAGCCGGATGTGGTGCAGGAAACACGCACGCTGGAAGTCAACAAGATCGTGTTCCTCTCGCCGGCTGGCCAGCAGTTCACCTGGCTGCCGCCGCTCTTCACCTGCCTGCTGGTTGGCGCTGGCATGCTGTTGCTTGCCCTGCTGGTGATTCTGCTGGCCGCTGAACGGCGCACGGAACTTGGGATGAGCCGCGCCCTGGGTCTGCGTCGCTCGCACCTCGTGCAAGTGCTGCTCTTCGAGGGCTGCGGCTATGGGATACTCGCGGGTCTGCTAGGCGTGCTGCTGGGCGTAGGCGTGACAGCCCTGGAACTGGCTCTGTTCACACTCTTGCCCAGGCTTGGTGTGGGCGTGGCTGCCAACAGTGTGCCAGTCCCAGTGCTGACGTCCGGCGCGCTGCACCTGTGGGTACACTGGCAGAGCCTGCTCACTTCCTGGTGTCTAGGCGTGCTTGCAACTGTTGGGACGGTGCTGGTGATCGCGTTCTGGATCAGTCGCACGAATATCGTCGCGGCCATCCGTGATCTGGACGATCCTGTGGTGGAGCGTCCTAAGCTAGCGAGTCTCTGGCGTACTTTGTGGTCACCTGGCTCGACACCTGATGGAGTACGCGTACCAGAGACGCCCGCGCGGCGGTTCTCGCACGTGGTAGAGGCGGCTTCAGGATTGCTCTGGGGTGTCTGCGTGCGCGGTCCGCTCTGCCTGCTGACCGGATTGGCTCTGTTTGTTCTCGCCGGTGCTCCTGCAAACGGTTGGGTACGCCTGGTCGTGGATGTGCTGCTGATCACTGGGGGCGCGTTACTGTTGGGTTGGCTCCTCACCCTGGCACGTGCATCTGTGACGCTGGCTCGGCGTGTGAGCTTCACGCTACTCGGTACCGGCTGGCTCGCTCTGGGCACGCTGCAGGGCAACGCCTTCATTGCGCTCTTCCAGCCAGTTGTGGCCTTCAATGGCACACCTTCAGGAATGGAGCTTCTGCTGAATATGCTGCTGCCCGTTGTGGGGGCGGTGGTCCTGGGAATGACCAATCTCGACGGGTTTGCGGCCATCCTCTCCACGGGGCTGCGGTGCGTGCGCGCAGTTGCGCCAATCAGCCGCTCTGGAGTGGCCTATCCGCTGACCTTCCGTTTTCGCACGGGGGTAACCGTTGCTTTGCTCAGCCTGGTCATGTTCCTGGTTCTGCTACTGGTGACGACCAATCTGGGGGCCATTCAGGAAGCGCAGGCGGCGACCAATTCTGGTGGGTTTCAGCTTCAGGCCACGGTCTTTGGCTCGCAGCTCGCACACTACCACGCGTTACCTGCGCAGTTGCAGGAACTGCAAACGCGGCGGGCGCTTAGGCAAGACTTTGCCGCGGTGGGCCTGGTGCGCCTGATGTACGATTTTCCCCAGGCCGGTCTGCCCCAGCCGCTGCGCCTGGACCTGGATGGCGGGCAATTG
>WNEZ01017627.1_pt1 | contig 10298 bp, 12 predicted proteins | sample 5400521 | NCBI WGS metagenome assembly WNEZ01 (sample SAMN13153339, study PRJNA577476) | soil metagenome | isolation source: 120 cm saprolite under Douglas fir tree site 2 hole 1 replicate 1 | place: USA:California | collected 2015-04-18
GCGAGGCGGAAGTGAAATTCCTCGACGGCGATTTCCGCATCGTCAAGCCGGGGAGCTTCGTGCGTTGCGCGGTCAGCGGCGTTCCGATCCCGCTCGAGGAGCTCAAATATTGGGACGTGGAGCTGCAGGAAGCCTATGCCAATCCCGAAGCGGTGCTCACACGCCATTTCCCCGATGCGGCGAGAGGGCGCAAAGCCGTCGGCTCCGGCTGATTCCCTGAGCATGGCTTGGCGCAGCCGAGCGCCTTTCAGGATCCCTGATTTCTGACGGCTGACAGCACCAGGCCCTGGAAATCGGCTTCTCGGTCGAGCACCAATTCGACCGGAACGGCTCGTGCGCGCGCCGCCAGCGCCGCGGCCCGGGGGTCGCCGGAAATCCGCACCAGATCCTTTTCGGTCGTCACCGGCACGAGACCGTGCCGATCCGCCTCGGCGAGGAGGCGAGCCGCATCCTTGGCGCTGTAGCGATGATGATCGGCAAAGGCCCGGCGAGCGCCGATGCGGATCCCTGCGTCCGCGAGCGTTGCGAAGAATTTCTGCGGATCGGCGATGCCGGCGAACGCCAGCACGTCCTTGCCGGCAAGCGCCGCGAGCGCTTGGGCGTGGGCCTCGAGCCGGCCGCGGAACACCGGGATTCCCAGCGCCTCGGCTTTGGCGAGGACGCAAGCGGCCGCGGCGATTTCGCCGACCGCGATCAGCGCCTGCGTCCGTTCGAGCTGGATTTCCAGCGGCGCGCGCAGCGGGCCGGCCGGGAACACGCGAGCATTGCCGATGCCGCGGCGCCCGTCGACGACGAGAACGGCAAAGTCCTTGGCAAGGGACGGATTTTGGAAACCGTCGTCCATGACGATGACGCTCGCCCCGCGCTCGCGCGCAAGCGCAGCGCCGGCCGGCCGGGCTCGCGCCACGACCGTGGGCGCGATCCCGGCCAGCAGTAGCGGCTCGTCGCCGACTTCCCGGGCGCCGTGTCGCCCCGGGTCGACGACGAGGGGACCTCGAGCGCGGCCGCCGTAGCCGCGACTGAGAAAGAACGGCCGCTCCCCGGCTGCCTTGAGGAAACGGCCGATCGCGAGTGCGGCCGGCGTCTTGCCCGCGCCGCCCAGGGTCGGATCGCCGACGCAGATCAATGGCACGCCGGCCGCGCTTCCGGGCCGGCGCATGCGGGCCGCCGCGGCCCAGCCGTAGAGGCCGGCAACGGGCGCGAGCAACGCGGAAGCGATCCCGGTTTCCTGCCAGAACGCCGGGGCGCGCAAGTCAGGTTTGCTCCAGGCGAAGCTGCATCAGGTAGGGTTCGAGCGCGGCAAGGGTGCGATCGAGTGCGCCGCCGAGCAGCTCGACGGTGCGAAGCGCCGCTTCCGACACATCGCTGCGTTCCGCCGCATCGGTGAGCCAGGCGCCGAACCGGACGGTGAGCTTGCCCACGTCGGTGACCCGCTCGGCGCCGCGCGCCTGGTCGAGCGCGGCATAGATCTCGGTGAAATTCCACACATGCGGTCCGTGCAGGATCGCGGCCCCGAGCTTGGCGGCTTCGATCGGATTCTGACCGCCGTGGCGCACCAGCGAGCCGCCGATGAAGACGATCGGGGCCAAGCGGTAGAGCAGCCCGAGCTCGCCAATCGTATCGGCGACATAGACGTCGGTGCCGCGATTCGGCAGCTGGCCCGACGAGCGCATCGCCCCGGACAATCCGGCAAGCCGGGCAATGTCGAGGATTCCCGGCCCGCGCTCGGGATGGCGCGGGGCCAGGATGGTGACGAGCCCCGGGAAGCTGTGGCGCAGGCGGCGATGGGCATCGATGACCAGCACCTCTTCGCCGGGATGGGTGGACGCTGCGGCGATCACCGGGCGACCGGCGATGGCGCTGCGCATCGCCGTCAGCTTTTGCGCATCGACCGGCGGCGCGGGGACATCGAGCTTGAGATTGCCGGTCATGTTGATACGGGGAGCGCCGAGATGGGCATACCGATCGGCGTCGAGCTCGGATTGCGCCAGGCAAAGGTCGAAACGCCGGAGCAGCGCCGCGATGGTCGTCGGCGCGTATCGCCAGCGGTCGAACGATTGCGCGGAGAGCCGGGCATTGACGAGGATCAGCGGGATGCCGCGGCCGGTGCTTTCGATGATCAGATTCGGCCAAAGGTCGGATTCGGAGAACAGCGCCAGATTGGGTCGCCAATGCTCGAGGAAGCGGGTGATGAACTTCGGCGTGTCGATCGGAACGAACTGATGGATGACTCCCGGCGCTAGCCGCCGCTCGGCGAGCTTGGCGGAAGTGACGGTGCTGGAGGTCATCAGCACGGCAAAACCCTTCGCGCGCAGCCGCTCGACCAGCGGCATGAGCGAGAGCATCTCGCCGACGCTGGCGCCGTGCGTCCAGATCAGCGGCCCGGGCGGTCGCGCGACCGCGGTCTCGCCGCGCCGCTCGCCGATCCGCGCGGGATGCTCCTTGCCGCGCTTGAGCCGCTTGGCCAGCAGGATCGAGGTGAGCGGCGTGGCCGCGGCCGCAAGCCGGCGATAGCTGCGCAACGTCAGCGGCAGGCGCTCAGGCACGATGCCGATCCTTTTCGGATTGGTCGGCCAGCGTATAGGCCCGTGCGGTGGCCGCGTTCAATGCGGCCTCGACCTCGAGGCGATAGCTCTCCAGCGTAGCCTCGCCGGCGTCGGCGGGAACCCGGATCCTTTCGCCGCCCACCAGGGCGCCGCGACCGAACGGCAGATTGATCGCGGAGCGGTCCCAATTGTCGAGCTCGATGCGAAGGCTGGTGGCGATCGCGACCGGGAAGATCGGCCGCCCGGATTCGCGCGCGAGCATCACGATGCCGAGCCCCGCGACGCGCGAGATCTTCGGCACGTCCGCGGTGAGCGCCACATTGTAGCCTTGCGCGAGCGCAGCGAGCATTTCCCGGAACGCGGCGACGCCGCCCTTGCGGTCGTGCCGCCGGCCCGGATCGCCCGAGCCTCGGATCGTCGCGATGCCCAGCCGTTGCGCCGCAATGGCGTTGATCTCGCCGTCGTGGTGACGCGAGATCAGCACTTTGACCCGATGCTGCGCCCGCTTGATGAACGGCGCCATGAAGTGCTGCCCGTGCCACATCGCAACGATCAGCGGCAGATCCGGTTCGACCGCCTCGTAGATGTCGGGAGGGTCGAGCTCGAACCGCGAGGTCTTCCACACCAGCCGCAAGTAAGCGGCCGCAAGCGTCCCGAGCGTCACCTGCGTCGAGCGCGCCCGGCCGATACGCTTCTGCAACGAGGACATGATGTTGAGAATTCCGCGCAATCAACTTATCGAAACCGCGGCGCCCACGCCCGGGTAGAGCCAGCGCTGCAGATGAACCAGGAAATATCGCGTCCGCGCATCGAGCTCGCCGGCGAACACGAGGTGGAACGATTGCCGCGAGCGAATTTCCTCCGCCATGTTCGATCCTCCGCGGCCCGAAGGAATGTTCACGCGAATTCGCGCTTGCGCGCTTCGACGAGATCGAGCAACGCGCGGTGCCGGCTGCGGCCCGCGGCGACCAGGGCTTCATGCACCGGTTCGGCTCGATTGTAGGTGAGTACCCGCCCCTCGATATCGGTCAACGCACCGCCTGCTTCGTGCACCAAAAGGTCGGCCGCCGCAAGGTCCCAGTCGTTGCTCGACCGGCTCGCGAACGCAACATCGAGCGTGCCCTGGGCGACGCGCGCGAGGCGCAACGCCAGGGAATGAATTTTCGCCACCGTCTCGATTGAAGGGACGACCGCGGCAAGCTGGTCGAGGCGGCGGCGCGGGCCGGCGACGCGCGCGCCGTCGAGCTTTTCTCCCTCGCTCGCCCGGATCGCCGTGCCGTTCAAGCTCGCGCCACGCCCGGCGACCGCCGCGTACAATGCGGCTTCTGGCGGAGCAAAGATCACGCCGAGCACCGGACGGCCCGCCTCCACGAGCGCCGCTGCGATCGTCCAATCGGCCATGCCGCGGATGTAGGCGCGCGTGCCGTCGATCGGATCGACGATCCACACCCGCTTTGCCGCGAGCCGGGCCGGATCATCGCCGCTCTCCTCGGAACGCCAGCCGTAATCCGGGGCGGCGGCGGTGAGGCGCTCGCGCAGCAGGCGGTCGACGGCGATGTCGGCTTCGCACACCGGGGAGGTGCCGTTCTTGGTCCAGGTCTTGAGCTCTCGCCCGAACATGCCGAGCGCGAGCGCGCCCGCCTCACGCACCGCATCGATGAGAATTGCGGAAAGGGCACTCGGCTCCGCGCGCGGATCAATGGCCGGCAACGGTCATCCCTTCCACCCGCAACGTGGGCGCGTTGGTGCCGTAACGGAACACGAGGTCGTTCGCCGGTTCCAGCGTGCGGAACATCTCGATCAGATCCCCCGCGATGGTCACCTCGCTGACCGGGTAGGTGAGCTCGCCGTTCTCGATCCAGAAACCGGCCGCGCCGCGGCTGTAATCGCCGGTCACGAAGTTGACCCCCATTCCGATCAGGTCGGTGACGTAGAAGCCTTGGCCGATGCCGCCGATGAGTGCTTGCGGCGTTCGCGCTCCGGGCTCGAGATGGAGATTGGTCGGGCCGGGCGAGGGTGCGGAGGATACCCCGCGCTGGGCGTGGCCCGTCGTGGTTTGCCCGAGCTCGCGCGCGGTCGCGCAATCGAGCAGCCAGGATTTCAGCACGCCGTTCTGAACCAGCGCGATCGGCCGCCCGGCCACGCCTTCGGCATCGAACGGGCGCGAGCGCAGGCCGCGCCGCCGCAGCGGATCGTCGACGATGCCGATGCCGGGGCGGAACAATGACTCGCCGAGCTTGTCCTGGAGAAAGCTGGTATGCCGGGCGATCGCCGCGCCGTTGATCGCCGAGCCGAGGTGGGAAACCAGCGAGCCGGCCACGCGCGGATCGAACACGATCGGCACCCGGCCGCTGGGGACCTTGCGCGGATTGACCCGCTTGACCGCCCGCTCGCCGGCATTGCGGCCGATGGTGGCGGCGGCGTCGAGATCGGTCGCGTGCAGCGCCGTCGAATAATCGTAATCGCGCTCCATCGCCGTGCCCTTGCCGGCGATCGCCGTCATCGCCAGCGAATGCTGCGAGCCCAGATACGCGCCGGAAAAGCCGCTGCTGGTCACCAGCACCATGCCGCCGATGCCGGCGGCGGCCGAAGCGCCCGCCGACTTGGTCACGCCCTTGACCGACACCGCCGCCGCCTCGGCCTCGAGCGCGAGCGCTTCCAGGCGCGCGACGCTGGGCAGCTCCGGATCCGCGAGATCGAGATCGGGGAAAGTCTTCGCGAGCAGCTCGGGATCGGCCAGGCCCGCGAACGGGTCCTCCGGCGCCGCGCGTGCCATCGCCACCGCGCGTTCGGCCAGATTGGCGACGCCGTCCTCGGAAAGGTCGTTGGTGGAGACGACCGCCTGGCGACGGCCGACCAGCACCCTTAGCCCGAGGTCGTCGGCCTCGGCGCGCTCGCTCTCCTCGACGGCAGCGTCCCTCACCTCGACCGCAAGCGACGCGGAGCGGACCGCGACCGCATCGGCGGCATCGGCGCCGGCGCGCCGCGCGGCTTCGACCAGCCGTTGGGCAAGATCGACGAGGGGGGATTGATCGAGCAGGGAGGACATGATGGGAGCGGTTCCGGTCTAAAGAGCAGAGCCGGGTTCGGCAAGGCTCAAATGTGCCTCGGACCCGCGCGGTTCAAGGCGGCGGGCCCCGTCCGGCCCGGCGGCGCGCGTGCTACAATGCACGCAAAAGCTGCGTCCCATGCGCCCGTGAACGCTGCGGCTTTATGGATCCCGGCAAGCTCTCGTCAATCATTCCGCGCAAGGCGGCGTCAATCATGTGCGGCGAAAGCGCCGCCGACACCGGCTCTTAACCAGGCTTTTTAAGCGGATTCCGACGCCGCCGCGGCATGCTCCCGGACAAAGCCCGGGCACCAAGACTCAGGGCGCGCAGGGAGCGCAGTTTGAGGCGTCAACGGCAGTTCGGCGGGAGCATGCCTGCCGGGTCGAGCCGCGCCGTGCGGCTCGACCCGCTCGCGCTTCCGGTCCGCTTCGCGGCTTCCGACGCCGGCGCGGACGAGCGGGTGCGATGGGTCGAGCTCGACCGCGAACGTGTCGTGCTGCGCCGCGCGGTGCGCGGCATCCCCATGGCGATCCAGCTTCCGGTCAATGCCTTCCTGGGCGTGGCACTGCATCTCGTCGCCACCGCGGGGGGCGAGTGCGTGACCCTTTCGCTCGAGCATCGCGATCCCGCGCTGAGCGTGCCGCTGTTTTCGCAGGCCGACGGCAATGACGTGATCGCGGATTGGCAGCTGTGGGCGCGCACCCTGCGTTTGCCGCTGCTCGTGGCCGACCGGGGCGGCAATCTTCGCGAACCGTTCGAGCGCATCGGCGGTGTGCGGCTCGAACCGGTGTGTCCGCGCCGGCGCCGGCGCAATGCCGTCAAGGCGCGCCGGCCCTCGATTCTCCTGCGTCGGGCCTTGGCTCCGCCCCCGGAAAACATAGGCTCAAGGTGAGCTCTTCGCCTTTGACCCTGGCTGTGTGAAAACCCCGAAGGATCGAAAACCGATAGAATGGTCTTTCTCAGATCGATCGAAATCAAATGCACTTACGAACTCTCGCGACCGTAATCGCGATCCGACAGAATGCTTGTTCTATCGGTCCTTCGCGTCACCGCGTTTTTACACAGCCAAGGCCCTATCCAGACATTGCGTAAGGATCGGGCACCATCAGATGGCGAGGTCGCTCCAAGGTTGGCCGGCGGCTGCGGCGGACGCCAATGACCACCGGCGTCGACGGCTGCTGTTGACATCCTTCATGGAACGGTCTCCCTGTGCGGCAGACGGTGGTGATCGCCGTCCTTCGTGCGCTTTCCGCCGGCCGGCCGATTGAGCCGCCCGCGGCGAGGGCGCGCGAATTGTCGGCCTAGAGCCGACCCGGTCGCAGCCTACCCGGTCAAAACAAGGAGCCATTCGTGAAAACGCTCGTCGTCTGTTCCGGCGGACTCGATTCCGTCACGTTGGCGCACAAGGTCGCCGTCGAGCAGACCGTGATCCATCCCGATTATTGGTGCGAAGCACGCGGCGCCTATCTGGCCAAGCATCCGGCCTGAGGCTCACGGCCATGTACACGATCGCCAAACGCTTCGCGTTCTCCGCCTCGCATGTCATCGGCGGCCTGCCAGCCAATCATCCCTGCGCCCGGCTGCACGGCCACAACTACGAGGTCGAGGTCGTCCTGCAGTCGCCGTCCCTCGATGCCGTGGGCTTCGTGCGCGACTTTTACGAGCTTTCGGCGCTGCGGGACTTCATCAACGCCACGCTCGACCATAAGCATCTCAACGACGTGCTCGGCCACGACAGGACCACCACCGAAGTCATCAGCCAATGGCTCTACGATTGGTGCAGGGCGCGCTGGCCGGAGGTGGTCGCCGTGCGCGTGAGCGAGACGCCGCACGCTTGGGCGGAATACAGGCCATGAAGGAACGCATCCGCATCAGCGAAATTTTCGGGCCGACCATTCAGGGCGAAGGCCCGCTCGTTGGCCGCCCGACCGTGTTCGTGCGCACCGGCGGCTGTGATTATCGCTGCACGTGGTGCGACACGCTCTATGCGGTGCTCCCCGAATATCGCGACGAATGGACGCCGATGACGCCGGCCGACATCATGGCGCGCGTGGATGAGCTGGCCGGAGGCGAGCCCGTGCTCGTCTCGCTCTCCGGCGGCAATCCAGCATTGCAGCCCTTGGCACCGCTGATCGCGCTCGGCCGCGAGAGCGGCCATAGCTTTGCGCTGGAGACCCAGGGCAGCATTTCCCAACCCTGGTTCGCCGAGCTCGATTGGCTGATTCTCAGCCCAAAGCCGCCGTCCGCGGGCGTGACGGTCGACTGGGATGCGTTCGAAGGGTGCCTCAAGGCGGCAAGGGGGCAGCCGCGCTGCGTCCTCAAGATCGTCGTCTTCGACGACGCCGACTACAGCTATGCGCAGGCCCTGGCCGCGCACTACCCGGCGCTGTCGGTCTATCTGCAGGTCGGCAATCCCGCGCCGTTAGCGGCCGCCGGCGGTATTTTCCCTGACGGGGCCGATATTGACGATCTGCTGGAGCGCTTCCGCTGGCTCGCCGGCAAGGTCACCGCTGATCGTTGGTTCGCCGCTATGGTGTTGCCGCAACTTCACGTGCTGGCCTGGGGCAACAAACGTGGTGTGTGAGGACTTCGTTCGGGACGGCCGGAACGCTGGAAGCACTGCGCAGCCCGTCTATGGCTTCCCGAGAACCCCGCCGTCTGCTATCGTCCACGCCGTTCCAGAGTTCATCTGGGGAATGTCGGCTAAAACAAGTGAAGTCGGTCCTCTGAAGGCCGGCGCAATGGGGAGAGGGGGATGGGCCCACAACAAACGAATGCATCGCAGCCGATGTTTCCGGCGCTGAGCGCGCTCTACGAGCCGCTTGCGCCATATGCCTATCCCTTCATGCGTTTCTGCGTGGGAGCCACCATCATCCCGCATGGTTACACGAAGCTCTTCCAAGGGGGCGTCGGGGCGGCGGCCGGAATGATCGCCAAGCTCGGGCTCGAGCCGGCCGTAGCATGGGCGTATTTCGTCGGCGTGGTGGAGCTCTTCGGCGGGATTTGCTTGGCCATCGGCCTCTTGACCCGGCTGGCCGCCGCCGCGCTGGTCATCGAGTTTGCCGTGATCGTGTTCGCGGTCAAGTATTCCATCGGCTTCTTCGCGTTCAAAGGCGGCTTCGAACTCGAGCTCCTGCTGGGTTTGCTTTGTCTTGCAATTTTCTTCAGAGGCGGCGACAAGTTGTCGGTCGATCGCGCCATCGGCAAGGAGCTATAGGCGGCCCGATCGAGCGGTAGCAAACTTATCGCGCGATCCATGCGCACCGCGCGCAATCGTGCTGCGCTGGTCTTTCGGCATTAAGGGAACGACTACTTGGCGCGAATGGCTGAATAATTGTCATACCCCGCGAGGTCTCTTGGAACGTCCTTTGCAGAAGCTCAGTCGGGTCTTGCGCACAGCCATGTGGGGCCAGATCATGTTCCATAGCCGACATTGAAATTCAGCTTCTAAGAGCCGGCCCCCTTCCGTTCGCCAACGCGCTCGGTCTCACGATCCCACGCACCCTTTTCGCCCGCGCCGATAAGGTGATCGAATGACCGGCCGCTCAATGTCCGAGTATGGCACTTTTCGGACTGGCGTGTTGTCCGACCCAAAGTCGGTAATGCGGCCCAAAGCGGACACGACACACCCGCGCATTTCAATCCGGATGATGAGTATACGGCCCGGGCCTCACAACCATTGTCGCACCAGGCCGTCGAACACGATCGCGGCGAACAGCACGAGGCCGGCGTCGCGGTTCGACTTGAACACGGTAAGGCACAGCGCCGGGTCGGCGATATCGAGGCGGCGGACCTGCCAGCCGAGATGCGCGGCGAAGAGCGCGACCCCGGCCGCGAACACGAGGCCCGCTCCCGCGACAAGCCCGGCAAGGCCGATCAGCAGCACGGCCGCGGCGTAGAAGGCGGCAAGCGCCGGTTTGGTCCGCTCGCCGAACAGGAGCGCGGTCGATTTGATGCCGATGAGCGCATCATCCTCGCGGTCCTGGTGCGCATAGATGGTGTCGTACCCGATCACCCAGGCGATGCTTCCCGCATACAGCAGCAGCGCCGGCCCATCGAGCCGGCCGAAGGCCGCCGCCCACCCCATCAGCGCGCCCCAGGAGAAGGCGAGCCCCAATCCGATCTGCGGCCAGTAGGTGATCCGCTTGAGCAGCGGGTAGACCGCGACGACCGCCAGCGAAGCGATGCCCAGCGCGATGGTGAAAGCGTTGAACTGAACGAGGACGGCAAGACCGATGAGCGCCTGCAGCACCAGAAAGCCGCGTGCGGCTTTGACGCTGACGTCACCGGAGGGAATCGGGCGGGAGCGCGTGCGCTCGACGCGGGCGTCGAGGTCGCGGTCGACGAGATCGTTCCAGGTGCATCCGGCGCCGCGCATCGCAACGGTGCCGATCGCGAACAGCAGCAGGTACCGGAGATTGGGGCCGCCCGCGCCGGCATGGTCGGCCGCGAGCGCAGCCGACCACCAGCACGGCAACAGCAAGAGCCACGAGCCGATCGGCCGGTCGGCGCGGGCGAGCCGCAGGTAGGGACGGGCCCAGGCGGGCGCGCGTCGGTCGACCCAATTCCCGGTCGAATCGGCGACGCGTCCCGCCGCGCTCATCTCTTCAGTGGATTGCCGCTGAGCGAATCCAGGGTGCCGCCGCCCGTGGTCGTCGTGTCCGGGGTGGGGACGGCACGCATGCCGAGCGCTTCGCCGAGC
>WNEZ01013257.1_pt1 | contig 10297 bp, 7 predicted proteins | sample 5400521 | NCBI WGS metagenome assembly WNEZ01 (sample SAMN13153339, study PRJNA577476) | soil metagenome | isolation source: 120 cm saprolite under Douglas fir tree site 2 hole 1 replicate 1 | place: USA:California | collected 2015-04-18
GCTCGCTGGCACTGTGATGGCGGCCATACTGACCGCGCTGTGGATCTGGTGGGCGTACCACGGCCACCTCGGAGAGTTCTTCCAACGCGCACTTCACCGGGTGGGCGCCGACGACACTGGCCGCGTAACAATGCGCCAGATGACGCGCCGGCAGTTCGGGTACTTCTCTGACCTGTTCCCGGTCGGAAAGTGGCTAGTCGTTCCACTCGCGGCGCTGGGTCTGCTCGATCGGCGGACGCGGCCGCTCGTCGCCGCATCGCTCGGCACAGTTATCGGCTACGCGCTCCTGTTCCGTAACGGCGCCTACGATCACGGCTACTGGCTCTACTGCATTCTCTTACCACTGGCGCTCGGCGCCGCGGTCGCGGTCGATACGGTGAGCCGCTTGCTCGCCAGCCACTCATGGCTCCGATGGACACGCCCGTTGCTGGGCGGCATGCTCATCGTCGTGCTCGGAATCAAAGTGTGGCAACCGTCGGGCGAACAAAGCCAGCACCGGTACGCGGCGGCAATCGGAGCCCAGACACGGTCGGTCCGTTGGCCGCCGGCTCAGCGGTACGCATACCACGCATTCGGTGACAGGGGATCCACCGACCTGCTGCCGTGGGTGTTATTCTACTCGCGGCGACAACCGTTCGGCGTCGACGGGCCTCAGTCGGTGCCACGCGGAGAGATCATGCTGCGCTTCGTTGACGGCCGCCTGGTTACGGTGCCGGGAGAGGAGGCGCGCCAACAGTGATTGGCATCCCCGCTGGACCACGCAGGAGATGGTTGCCATCATTCTTCGCTTTTTTATTGCGCGGTAGGTAATCCCTCACCGGTAGCGTTAGGCCTCCGCATCCGTAGTTTGTGTTCCGATCCGCAACGTCGCACTGTGTTGCTCCAGCCATTTCCAGCCCAGAGTCGCGATGGCCAGGCACGCGACCGCCGTGGCCATGCTGAACGCTTTGCGCTGCCACGCATCCTTAGTCAGGCCGAAGAGCGCATGGTAAGCCGGCCTGATCGTCCAGGCATGGTCCCGAAGAGACGAACCTGAGGACAAAACGTAGACAAAGTGGACGTTCAAGAAGAAGAGCACCGACATTATCGCCAGCGCCCGCCGGAAGCGGCCGTACCCCACCAAGGGCGCAAGGCCCGCGACGGCCAGATACAGATAGCGCTCGTGCATGCGGGTCAGCAGCGCAAAGGCCGCACACGCGACGGCGACAGCGCCGAATACTGCAATGGCGTTTGCGTCGACTCGCCGGGCGAACGACCGCCAGGCCCGGACCATGAGAGCGATCGTCGCAACCGTGAACGCGGCGAGCCCCACGTAGTACGCGGCGACACCGCCAACAGTGACTGCTCCGGGCCCGACGTCTCGACGATAGAACCCGACGGCACCCCATACGTTGAACGCCCACAAGCTCGTGAACTGATACACCGAGCCTGCACTGCGGTAGAAGCCGGGGATCTCGGCGGGGCCGACGCCGAACGGCGCGAACATCGCCACTACTATCGCGGTCGCGAGCACAAGGTACAGACCGACACGCGCCACGATGTTCGACCAAGCGTGCGGCCGGGAAGCCCCGACGCCCAGATGACGGCGCACGACGACGATCGCAAGGACCGGGAGCGTGAGTACTGCCTGTGGCTTCGTCGCGATGGCAATCGCGAGCAGGGCCACACCGCACATCTCACGCGTCAAGCTGAGCTGCCCGCTTGCGAGCATGTAGATCCCCGCCAAGACGAGTAGGGCGAGCACCGAGTCGGCCTGTCCCCACACGGCTGAAACAAGAATCAAAGCGGGATTCAGTAGGATTGCGGCCGCGGCGGCGGCTGTTAAGGGCATCCGACCCACCAAACGTCCGGGAGAAATGCGCGCCGCGAGCAACGACGAAAACATCGCAACACCAAGGTCCGCAACGATGGCCGGCAGCTTCAGCACCGCGACCGATGGTGGTTCGCCTCGCATTAGCCGTGACACCTTGCCGAGCACCCACAGCAGGTAAAGGTAGCCGGGCGGATAGTCAGCAAAGTATCCCGGCTCGTAAAAGTGCGCCGCTCCACGCTGCACGAGCCGATCCGACCACTCGCGAAACAATCCAACGTCGAACGAGTGACCCACACTGTTACGAGCAAGGACCAGTCGGATCCCGAGGCCGAGGGCAAAGAGGACGAAGAGTGTGTACCGGCGCTCAAGCACGTACGCGCGCTCGTTCATCGGAGCGGAAGGGTCCATAGAATCTCTCGAGCGTAGCGAGCCGGCGACTTCAAAGCCAGCACCATCCCGCGGGTGGAGGTACCTGGCGGGTCACCGGCTTCATAGGGACATCGGACACGCTGAGCCCACAGTCTCTGAACCAGATGCGCCGTTCCCACTGCCGGTAGCTCTGCCTGCTGCCGACGAGGATCGGCTGGAAAAAGGCGAACATGCCGATCGACGCGACGATCAAGCCACCGACGGCGATCGCACGGATGCCACGCGATGAGATGCTCACAACCACATGCGCCAGTGCGAGGCACATGAAGGGCACGGCGGGCAGAACGTAGTAGAGAAACGCCTCCTGCCGCGTTATGAGGAGCCACGGGACATACCCCGCAGCAAAGCCGGCGACGATGATCGTCTCAGGCGCTCGGATGGATCGCTGACGCAGCAGCCGCCACGTAGTCGCACCAAGCGCAAGAAGGCCACTCCACCACACTATCGGGTTTCCCAGCGCGAGGACCTCCTGGTAACTGCCGCCACCCAGATTGTGAAAATAGAAGAGCACCGGACGCTTGATTAACAACCATGACCACGCGGGCGAGCTGTATGGATGGGTGTAGAGCGCACCCCTGTGGTGCTCGAGCATGAAATGTTGGCGCGCGAAGAACGCCTGTGTCCAGGATCCGTGTTCCCATGGCCAGGCCAAGAGCCTGCCGTCCAAGATCCCGACATACGAGACGACGTAGACGACTGCTGGAAGGAGCAGGAGCGCGATCAACAGAAGCCCACCCTCTTCGCGCGCGACATGCCAATGGCGATGCGTTTCGCGCCGGCGGGCCGCCCCGTTCACGAATGCGAGCACCGCGACCGCGGCCAAGAGATACGCCCCCGACCACTTGCACGCGATGGCCGCGCCGCCCGCGACCCCCGCACCCAGCAGCCATGGCCGTTCACGCAACTGTTGAAGCACCGGGCGACGCGAACTCGGTTCCCTCGCATCATCGCGGTCGCGGTCATACAGCAGGCAGAGGAATGAGAGTGTTCCGAAGAATACCACGAAGACGTCGAGCATCGCGGTGCGCGACATCACGAAGTGGAGGAAATCGAAGGCGAGGAGGCCCGCGGCGAGCGAAGCGGCCAACGTCGAGCCAAGCAGACGACGCGCCAACAAGTACAGGACGGTAACGCTCAATGTGCCTGCAACCAGCGGCGCAACCCGCCACCCGGCCGGAGTGAAACCGAACACCCGTATGCCAACCCCGATCAGCCACTTTCCCAAGGGGGGATGCGCAACGCTGATCTCCGTGCTGGTAAAACAGTGACCATGCGGGCCCAGGACGTAAAGACAGGCGTCAGCCGCGTAGAATTCGTCGAACACCAAATCGCGCACCTTGGTGATGCCGCGGAAGCGCAACACGCCCGCCAACGCGGTGAGAACCGTGACAAGAAGCGTGTCGAGGCGTGTCCAGTCCACTGCGGACGGCGGTGTGAGAAAGGTCGGCTGACTCACGTGAGTTGAACGGCTAGCACCACGACGTCCGTGACGTACAGCGCGAGGAGTGCCGCGAACATCCAACCGGCGACCTGTCGCAGGCGGTGCTGTCGACTATACTGTTTTGCGGCCCGCCTGACTTCATCCGCGAAAAAGAACACGTAGGCAAGCAAACCCGGAAACAGGAACTCCGCTTTCATTGTCGAGAAATCCCGATACCTGAGTGAGTACACGACGATAAACGCGACGAAGCCCATGGCAGTAAATGCGAGAAGCTCCTGGTCGAGTGTCTCTCGACGGGGAGATGCGCGTTTCCAGGCCGGCGTCGTAACTTGTGCCACAGCGCGGAGCATTCCCACCAGCAGGAGCGCCGTTGGCAAGAGAGCGAGCACCAGGATCAGACGGGAGACAGTAACGACCAGAGAGCTCGTGTTTCTCCACGAGGGTGGGTGCTGCGCGAAGTGGGTGAGGTGCGCACGTCCGTACAGCTGCGACCAGAATGATGTCCGGTGCAGGGGGTAGACATCGACGCCGTTGGTAATCATGGGATGCTCGAGCATGTCGACGAAACGGAACGTGAAGTAAGTATCCGCAATCGACGTAACGCCAGGCCGGTACACATAGGTTCTTTTGATCAGGTGGGGTATCGGCGCCGGGTCCCCGTTTATTGAGAATGGGTTCCCGGTGTCTTCCCGGTTGGACCGATATGAACCCAGCGCGACGTTGAACACAATAAAGATGGTAACGAAGATGGCGCCGAGAGCCATCACTGGCCGTCTCGACAGCCCAGGGATAGCCTGCCGCCGCATGATCGCGTGAACAAGTGTCACCGTGATCGCCACGAAAACCACGAGGGCGTTGCCCTTTGAGAGCGAGGCGAGAACGACCGAGGCGCTCATAAGGGCGAAGTCCCGCCGCGCGCCCAAGCGGAAGAACTCGACGGCCCTGTCCAGCGCCAAGGTCGAGAACATTATCACGAACGAGTCGTTGGTTGCCTGCGCGCTGAGTCCGATGAGCGACGGATTGAGGGCAACGAGTGCGAACGCCAACAGTCGAATTGGCGGCGATACCTCGCGACGGATCAGAGCCGCTCGGACGATGAAAAGCGTGGCAATGCCGGCCGCACAAGCGACCAACTGCGCAATCAAAATGCGTGCAGTCGAGGATTGCCACGGACTCAGGATCCAGAGCATCGCGACTGACACGTGATAAAGCTTTGGCTGAAAGCCCTCCCAGGCTTCGCGCAGACGGGGCAAGTGATGCTGGAACGCAATGATCCGGATGACACTCAGGTGATCATCATTCGCTTCGCGGTTGACCACGGCCAGGTACAACCGCAACAGCACGCCCACGGCGAGGACACCACGTTCGACTCGAGGACCTGCGGGTACGCTCAGTCTCACTTCGTTGGCTCGAGCGCGGGCGGATGTCGATCAAGAGCCAGGACGCACCCAACGATCGCGAGTACGATAAGCGTCGGCAGCGTCACCCAGATTTCCTGGACGGGCAGAAACGAGAGTGACGACTCCATCAAACGAGAGCGAAAGCCCGATCGGAACACTATGCCGGCGGCCGCAAGCGTAAATCCGCCGGCTGTCACCACTTGTGAACGGCGGTTTGGCGCTTCGCTTTCGGTCGCGACCCCGAGCGCGGCGAGAGGCCCCAGGTAAAGCTGTAGTTGGTCGTAGCTGAGGTGGATAAGCGACACGACGATATAGAGAGCCACCACTATCACGACGTACGGATCCGCCAGAGTGCGTGAGCTCCGACGAGCGATCGCACGCAGCGCGAGCACGAGAAGCCCCGTGGCGACCGCGAGGTTGATCGCGGTCCAACCGAGCCCGGTAAGCGCGGGACCGCCCAGATGCGTTAGGATGCCAAGCGCGTCGATGCGAATGTTGCCAGGATTTGTAAGATCATTCGGCGGCACGTGCGATAAGTGATTGAGGTTGCTGGTGACAGTATGGATGATCGCCGACGGACCGCCAGCTACGTGAATGAACAGCACCCCACCCGGCAGACTCGTCACCGTGAGGATCACTACCGCCCGTGCGAGCACCTTCCAATACCGAAGGATGGCCAGCGCGATCAAAATCGGAATTGCTGACTGGGGTTTGAGCGCCACCAACGTCACGCCGAACGCGGGGAGCCATACCGTGGATGGGTCGCGGCGCAGACTCGAGACGAGCAGCGCAAACCCGGCAAACGCCCAGCCTGAAAGCTGACCGAGGTAGATGGTGTCCTGAGCCGGGGCCGAGACCACCAGAGTGGCGCCGGCGAGCGCTGCAACTAAGCAGGCGCGAAAAGTCCGTGGCGGGATCAATAGAAGTACGCCCGCCCAGATCAGTGCGACGTTGAGAACCGCTATAACATCCGCGGTGCGGGACGGACTGAGCAGCGCGAGCGGCGCGTGCATAAGCAGCGCCGTGGGCAAATACAGTCCCGCCACTACAGGTACTTGGTAGCGAAGATGATACTCGATATCAGCCGCGTCGTAAGGATTGTAGCCAGCGAGCAGCCCATGGATGGGCGCCCAGACGTTGTTCACGAAATCGTGGCCGTCGTAGTACCGAATCGCAAAGGCGGATGTCGCCACCACGACGACGCCCAGCAGCAGCCGGGCCATTCTGACATCGGCAGATGTCGCCGTCAACGTGGGTCCGGATGCAGAACCAAAGCGGCTGGTCATGCTGCCGGCAGGTCGCCGGGATTGATCACCCTTCGATCGTCACCACGTCTCTACTCGCAGGTGACCAGCGCCGGCTGAGAGAAGACCGACGTCGTCGTCGGTCGAACTGTGTGTCCGCTCAGGGTGGCCTCGATCAGCTCTCGTTTGCCTGTTGCTGGTTCGCTGAACCGCGAGAAAGTGGGCACTTTGTTCTGCTTGATTCGGTTACCGGGACTCTCATCCTACGGAGAGAATCGTTGACGAGCGGCATTCCGGGTCGGGCCCCAATGTGTCAACATTTCCCGGCGGTGTCCACAAGGAGTTGACGAACGTCGGAGCGTTGCGTCGCTGTTGTAGATCGAATACCGCTCGATCCGAGGCAACCCCTGAACACGAACCAGGGTGATTCCGAGCAAACGCAGCGAGTAAAGAATCTCCGGCGATTAGAGTTAATCCATCACCTCCTTGAGCATGACTAGACTTGTTGCCGGACGATCGCTTGTCGTTATCAGCGGTGCTCTGATCGCGTTCGCCACGCTAACTCCGCACGCAGGGCCCCCGCCACCATTCGATCCACTGTGCATCGTCTGCGGCGAGTTGGGCGGCGTGGACGTCGTGCTCAACGTCATCCTCTTCCTCCCGCTCGGCCTGGGGCTCGCGCTCGCGGGCGTGCGTCCGCTTCGCGCCATCGGTGGCATGTTCGCCGCGTCGCTCACCATCGAGCTCCTTCAGCTCTTCGTCATTCCCGGCCGCGATGCGACAATCGGTGACGTCCTGATGAATTCCATCGGCGGAGCGCTCGGTTTCGCGATTGGTGCGCATCTGAAGTCGCTCGTTCAGCCGCGCGGGCGCGCCGCGGTAACGCTGCTGCTTGCATGGAGCGTTGCGTGGCTCGTGGTACAAAGCGTCGCCGCGTATTCGCTCGCGCCGGCGCTGACACGGTCGCGGTATTACGGCCAGATCGCGCGCGAGCTTGGCGAAATGCTCTCAGCGTTTCCCGGAGAGGTCCTGAAGCCGACCGTGGACAGTGTGCGGATAACGGGTCGGGAGCTCGCTCAGGCGCTGAGGTGCTGAGGCTTCGTCCCATGCGCTATCGCCTGCGCCACGTCTTCGGTCCGGGGTCGACTTGCGCGCTGGTCGCCGACACGATTCTGATCCAGGCGCGATACACCCGAACCGCTGTTTTCGTGCGAGCCGTGGCGCGCGGAAGAACCGCCGAGGAGACGATCGCGCCAAGTGTGTCGCAGGGATGGCGACTGTTCCTCCCGATGCAGACTTACATTGACTCCGGAGCGCAAGGCGCGGCCCTCACGGCGATGTGGCTATTTATCCTGATGATGCCCGCTGGATACTGCGCGTTGTTCGCCGCACGCAGCTTCCGGCTCGGGAACGTTCCTGTGAACGCGACGGCAGTGGTGTTCGTCTTAGCGGTCCTGATAATCGCCTTTGTCGGAGTGCCCGGGCTGTTCGGGCTTCCTCCCGCACGTGCCTGGGAATGGATCGCCGCTATTGGTGGAGCAGCCGTGGGAGCAACGGGAGCAATACTGGCGCAGTCTCACTTTCAGTGAGGCGAGATCGCTCACGCGTCCTCACGCATCATCGTTATCCAAGCGCAATACAGCTGAGCCGGCTCGCATTTGGCTGCAAAGAGATGTTTGGATGCGATACGGTGTAGGTCGGTTACCACAGAATGGGGTAGCTTCGCGACAAGGAATTCCGGTCGCGCACACAATCCGGCCCAGTGCTGTTGGTAAGCCACTGTGCGAACGTGACTTATGCACGGCACGCGAGAACGCACACCGGGAATGGAAGATGCTTTGACGCCCCCGCAGAGCAGAGCCATTCGTGGTCCGCTTTGGCAGCAGCCGCAACGGTTGAAAGCAGCTGCGTCGTTCGGATCCTGCGGGCCCATCTTCCACGGTGAACACGTGATTTCCGCACACTACCGACGTCTTCGCCAACAGCTGCTCGCAGAACCCCGGACATGGCTTGTTACGGGAGTTGCCGGCTTCATTGGGTCGAATCTGGCGGAAGATCTGCTCCTGCTTGGCCAGACGGTGATAGGTCTGGACGACTTTTCAACCGGATATCGGGCCAACCTCGACGACGTCCTCACACGGCCTCTGGCCGGTAAGGCCCACTTCCGAATGATCGAGGGCGACATTCGAAATCTCGAGACCTGCCGGACTGCCTGTGAGGGAGCGGACTACGTCCTTCATCACGCGGCGCTTGGTTCCGTTCCGTGGTCGATGGATGATCCGCTCCGCACAAATGCGGTCAATGTCGGCGGTTTTGTAAATATGCTGGTCGCGGCAAAGGACGCGGGCGTCAAGCGCTTCGTCTATGCCTCTTCGAGCGCGGTGTATGGAGATACTCCAGACTATCCTCAAATCGAGGAGAGCTTGGGTCGCCCTTTGTCGCCGTACGCCGCGAGCAAGACGACAAACGAAACGTATGCCGTTGCGTTCCAAATGAGCTACGGACTCCAGTCGGTCGGCCTACGCTACTTCAACGTGTTCGGGCGACGTCAGGATCCTGCCGGCGCCTATGCGGCGGTAATCCCGCGCTGGATCGCGAGCCTGCTGAGGGGCGAGCGTTGCCGAATCTTCGGTGACGGAGAAACAACTCGGGACTTTTGCTATGCCGCCAACGTCGTTCAAGCCAACCTGCTGGCGGCAACGGTTGAAGATATCAACGCAACTGGTCAGGCGTACAACATCGCATGTGCCGAATCGGTAACGCTCAATCATCTCTTTCAAATGATGCGCGCGCGCGTGGCGCTTACAGACCCGGTATTCTCTTTCGCGCTCCCTCAGTACGACCCCTTCCGTCCGGGGGACATTCGATTCTCATGCGCCTCGATCGAGAAGGCGCGGCAGTTGCTTTCCTTTTCACCCACACACACTGTCGCTCAGGGACTGGAAGAAGCCCTGGACTGGTATGTGGAGCGAGCGCGGACAACCGTGGGTCGCACGGTTGCCGCGACGCCTCGCCATTCCTCCGGTCCAGTTGTCAATTCTCCGCATCACGCCGGAACGCCTCTCACCCTGGCGACGTCATGACCGAGGCGACTCTGCGACGCCCAGTAGCTCTGATTGGATGCAACGACGAATGGATGTGCCGCTCGCTGGAGAGCGTTTTCGCAGAGAAGGGATACGACGTCACGCGTACCGGATCGGGTAAGCAGGCGCTCAAGCTGGCGCGACGGGGCGGCTACGATGTGTTGATGCTGGACGAGCAGCTGTACGAGTTGACTGGAGTAGATGTCTGCCTTGCATTGCGGGACGACCCGCTCTTCGACCACGCCGTTCCAATCGTGATAATCTCCTCCTCACATCGGACGCTGCCTGGCAGAATGGCTGCATACGCGGCTGGCGCATGGGAGTACTGTCACCTTCCTCTCGACGCGGATGCACTTTTTCTGAAGCTCGGAACCTTCCTTCGCGCGCGCCATGAGCTCGCGGCGTCGCAAGTGAAGTCACTGATGGATCCCGCGAGCGGCCTCTACACACAGTTCGGTTTGAATCAAGTGGCGGAGCAGGTAGAGGCGCGGGCGCTGCGCAACCACGAGGCGGTTGCGTGTGTCGCGTTCTCTTCGCAGCCGACCGATCTCGAACCCGGTCAGGGTCGTCGCGGTGAGGACATGGACTCGTTCGCCGACGTCGTGCATCTGTTGCGTGAACAGGCGAGAAAATCGGACGTGGTCGCAAAGACCGGCGACTCTCAACTCGCGATTCTTGCCCCCGACACAGACGCCGCCGGCGCCCGGCTGCTTGTCGCGCGCCTCCAGCGCGAGATCGACACGGCGTCGAAGCGCACAGCCCACCCCGGGTCGTTCCGCTTGCGGGCCGGTTATTGCGCGGTGTCGGATCTCTCCGCCGCAAACATCGATATAACGGAGATGGTTCACCGCGCCAAAAGCGCTCTAGCCCATGTTCCGACGAGCGGA
>WNEZ01006439.1_pt1 | contig 10295 bp, 5 predicted proteins | sample 5400521 | NCBI WGS metagenome assembly WNEZ01 (sample SAMN13153339, study PRJNA577476) | soil metagenome | isolation source: 120 cm saprolite under Douglas fir tree site 2 hole 1 replicate 1 | place: USA:California | collected 2015-04-18
GCCAGCACGAGCCGCTCGACGATCCACAGCCCCGCGATCACGATCACCGTGACCAGCAGGTGCATCTGCACCGCGGGGCTCAGTCCGATGCGGTTCTGGAGCCAGTCGCGCACGGTGGCCAAAGCTACGGGGCGTCCTAGCTTTAGGCCACCGTGGAACAACTCCACATTCTTCGCGACCTCGCCGTCATCTTTGCCGGCTCGCTGCTAGTCATTCTGGTTTTCTACCGGCTCAAGCTTCCGGCGCTCCCAGGCTTCATCGTCGCCGGGATTCTGCTCGGCCCCACTGCACTCGGACTCGTGTCCGACCCGCGGGATGTGGAAGGACTCGCAGAAGTCGGTGTGATCCTCCTGCTCTTTACGATCGGCATCGAATTCTCACTGAGCCGGCTGAGGGAGATGGGCCGCCAGATCCTCGTGGGCGGTTTCTCGCAGATGGGCTTCACCATCCTCGCGACGCTGGCAGTGGGACTCGCGTTGCTCGGCGGCTGGCGCGTGTCATTGTTCCTCGGATTCCTGATCGCGCTGTCGAGCACGGCCATCGTGCTCAAGGTGATGACGGACAAAGGCGAGATCGACGCGCCACATGGCCGCCTGGCAACGGGGGTCCTGATCTTCCAGGACCTGTGCGTGGTGCCGATCATGCTGGTGCTGCCTTTCCTCGCGGGGAAAGCCGAGGGCGGCGTCGCCGGGCTGCTCATCGCGCTGGGCAAGGCCGCGCTCGTTGTCGTCGGAGTGATTCTCGCCGCGCGCACCATCGTCCCGCGCGCGTTGGCGGAGATCCTGAAGACGCGCAGCCGCGAGCTGTTTCTCATCGCCGTGATCCTGATCGGCACGCTCACCGCTCTCGGCACCGCCGCGGCTGGTGCGTCGCTCGCGCTGGGCGCGTTTCTCGCCGGTCTCATCATCTCGGAATCCGACTACGGCCATCAGGCGCTCGCGGAGCTGATGCCGTTCCGCGACATCTTCATCTCGCTGTTCTTCGTCGCGGTCGGCATGCTCGTGCAACTGGACATCATCCGAAACCACATCGTCCTCACGCTCGTCGCGGTCGCGGTGATCATGGGGGGCAAGACGCTGTCCGCAGCGGTGGGGCCCGCGCTACTGGGGTATTCGGGCCGAGTCGCGTTACTCGCCGGTGTCGCGGTGTCGCAGATCGGCGAGTTCTCGTTTGTCCTCGCGAAAGAGGGTCGCGTCGCGGGACTCCTGCCCGACCTGTTGTACCAGCAGTTCCTCGGCGTCGCGGTGATCACGATGCTGGTGACACCGTTCCTGCTGCAGGGTGGGCCGGCGATCCTCGACGCGCTCGAGAAGGTGGTGCCACTCGACCGGCTGTTGCCGGGATTCCGGCCGCGCGGCCTCTCGCCCGTGCACGAGCAAGTCAAGGATCATGTTGTGATCGCGGGCTATGGGCTCAACGGCCGCAATCTCGCGGCGGCGCTGCGGTCCATCAACGCACCTTATCTCATCGTCGAGCTGAACGCGCAGACCGTGCGCAAGGCGCGCACGGAGGGGGAGCCGGCGTTTTATGGCGACGCCACGCGCGAGGAAATTCTCCGCGCCCTCGGCATCGAGCGCGCGCGCCTGTTTGTCATCGCGATTTCCGATCCATCGGCGACGCGCCGGATGGTGCGCGTGGCGCGAGAGCTCAATCCCAAGGTCCACATCATCGCCCGAACGCGGTACGTGATCGAGATCCCCGAGCTCACGCGGCTCGGCGCGAACGTCGTCATCCCCGAAGAGTTCGAAACGTCCATCGAGATCTTCTCACGTGTGCTGGCGCATTACAACGTGCCGCGCGACGAGATCGAACGGCTCGTGGGCGAAATTCGGGCGTCACACTATCAGGCGCTGCGCCCGGGGGGGGGCGCCCGCCCGCGGCTCACGCTGACCGGGACGCTCGGCGCGATGCCGCAGATGCACGTCGAGCGCGTCGTATTGGGTGAGACGGCACCCGTGGTGGGCCAGACGATCGCCGACACGGCGCTGCGTTCGAAAACCGGAGCGCTGATTCTCGCGGTGCGGCGAGGGGAGAGCGATTTGGCGACACCGGGGCCCGACTTCCGGCTCGCGGCCGGCGATGTGCTGGTGGTTGTAGGGCAGCCGCAGCAGATCAAGAGTGCGTATCAGCTGCTCACCGGGGCGGCGCCTGACGCTCGTCGCGGCGAGTTAGTTTGAGAATTCCTTAAACCCCCACCGATCAGGAGGGCGTATGTCCCGCTTGCTGAAGCTCGCCGTAGCCATGGTGCTGCTCGCGCTTCCCGCCTGTTACCATGCCACCATCGAGACCGGACTTCCTACGGGGAGTGAAGTGATCGACCAGTCATTCGCATCGAGCTGGATCTACGGACTAGTGCCTCCCAAACCCGTCTCCGCGATGGCCAAGTGCAGAAGCGGCGTCGCCAAGGTGGAAACGCAGCTCAGCTTCGTGAACCAACTCGTCGGGTTTCTGACGGTCGGGATCTACACGCCGATGTCGATCAAGGTCACGTGCGCGTCCGGCGGGCGGTCCGCAATCCCCGGCCAACCTGAGATCAACGTGGGCGGCAGTCCCACGGAGGTGCAGACGATCGACGCCTTCCGCCGCGCCGCCGATTTGTCCGTCGAGTCGCGTAGTGCGGTGTACGTGCGCTTCTAGGGCGCGGTCGGCCGGCCTGCTCCAGAACACGGGGCAACGACGAACTCGTTGCCCCGTTGTTGCGTTCGAGCGACGGGCCTCACCGCCGCCTCAGTGAGGATCATCCCACGCCACTGCAAACACGCCTTCGCACCGCGAGCACCGCATCTCGGTCGGGTGTCCCTTCAGCGGTGCTCGATCGCGACAGCCCGGGCAGACGGCGTACTGGGAGCCCCAGCTCAGCGGAACCATCACCGCGTCCGACGGGCGGGCGACGACGGACCACCGTTGGGGCCGCCGGGGCACGATCTGCAGCGAGGACCTGGGCACACTGAAGGGCCGATTATCTACCTCGAGGATGGCTTCATCGGGGGTGAGGCGAAGGACCTCGTACCACGCACCCCGCCGCACATGTCAGTTCATGTCGCCGCGCACACGGGCCCATTGCAATACCTCGGGCATGCTTGCGCCTCCGAAGCCCCCTCGCGGGGCGCCGTCAATCGCGACGACGTGCGCCTAAGGCGACCACCGCCGCCAGCCAGAACCCGAGGGCGATGATTGCATCTTCCCACCACGCGAACGGCCTGCGCCTCACAAGAGCTCCCTTCTGGCTTTGAGGTGGGGCAATTCGTGTGCCCGGAGCCTGCAGGGCGGCTGCCTTCGGGGGTTGTGCCGCCGCCACACCTTCGGCCGTGGACCGGGGCTCGATGTCGACGCTGCACCGCAACGGGGCGATTCCGGGGGCTACCCCACGCCCCGCCGGTCGAGGCTCCGGTATTGAATCGCCTCACTCACATGCTTCGGCTCGAGCGAGGCGGCCTCGTCGAGATCAGCGACGGTGCGCGCGATCTTGAGAATGCGGTGATACGCGCGCGCCGATAGGCCGAGCCGCGTGATCGCCGTCTTGAGCAGCGCATCGGCGCCGTCGGAGACGCGGCAGTGCGCGCGAATGTCGCGCGGCGCCATGTGGGCGTTGGCGTAGATCCCCGGCCGATTGGCGAACCGCTCCCGCTGTACCGTCCGCGCCCGATCCACCCGCTCGCGCATCGCCTCACTCGGCTCGCCACCGCTCTCGCCGGTGAGGGCCTTGTACTTCACCGCCGGCACTTCCAGATGAATGTCGATGCGATCGAGCAGCGGTCCCGAGACGCGCGCCAGGTAGCGCTGCACCACGAGCGAGCCGCAGGCGCAGCTGTGGTGCGGATCGCCGAACCAGCCGCACGGACACGGGTTCATCGCGGCCGCCAGCATGAAGCGCGCAGGATACGACAGACTCATCGCCGCCCGCGCGATCGTCACGACCCCGTCCTCCATCGGCTGGCGCAGCACCTCGAGCACATTCTTGCGGAACTCGGGTAGCTCGTCGAGAAAGAGCACGCCGCCGTGAGCGAGGCTGACCTCGCCCGGTCGCGGATACGAACCCCCGCCGATCAGACCGGCGTCCGAGATCGTATGATGCGGTGCGCGGAACGGACGGCGCGCGACCAGCGACTGGCCCAGCGGCAAGGTCCCGGCGACCGAATGGATCTTGGTGGTCTCGAGCGCTTCATCGAGACTCATTTTGGGGAGCGTCGTGGGCAGGCGACGGGCGAGCATCGTCTTCCCCGATCCGGGCGGGCCGACCATCAGGATGTTGTGCCCGCCCGCGGCCGCGACCTCGAGCGCGCGCTTGGCGTGCGCCTGCCCCTTCACCTCGGCGAAGTCCACGTCATCCCTGGCGCGCTCGGCGAACAGCCGCGCCACGTCGACCGACGCGCCGGGAAGCTCGGCCTTCCCCTCGAGGAATTCCGCGATTTCCGCGAGACACCCCGCGCCGAGCACGCGCAGTCCCTCGACAACGCCCGCCTCGGGAAGGTTCTCGCGCGGCAGGATCAGGGCTTCGAGTCCAGCAGCCCGCGCGGCGAGCGCGACCGGCAACGCCCCTCGCACTGGACGGATCGCTCCCTCGAGGCCGAGCTCGCCCAGCACCGCCATCTTTGCGAGCCGGTCTCCCGCCACCTGCTCCGTCGCGACCAGAATGCCCAGCGCGATCGGGAGATCGAACGCGGAGCCTTCTTTTCTTATGTCCGCAGGGGCCAGATTGACCGTGATCCGCTTGAGCGGAAACGTGAAGCCGGTGTTGGCGAGGGCGGAGTAGACCCGGTCGCGCCCTTCCTTTACTGCTCCCTGCGGCAGGCCGACCGTCACGAACGTCGGCAGGCCGTTCGCGATGTCGGTCTCGACTTCCACCAGGTACGCATCGATGCCGAGGACGGCGGCGGAGCGGACGCGCGCGAGCATGGACGAGGCTACGTTTAGCAGCGACCGGGGCGGTAGCCATAAAGCCGCTCACCGGGTCTAAATGACGCCATGGGGAGGGTATGCGTATAGAAGTCGTGACTTTTCGAACCTTTGTGCTCGCAGGGTTCGCGCTGGCGGCGGCCACCGGGTGTGGCTCACGCCAGGGCGGGACGCCCCCAAAGGTTCCGGTCAGCGTGGCGCGGGTCGAGCGCCGCTCCCTCCCCTACGAGCTGAATGCCATAGGCACGGTCGAGCCGATCCGCTCCGTCGACGTCTTGCCGCAAGTGAACGGAACGATCCTGAGCGTGGATTTCGGTGAGGGTGACGAAGTCGCCGCCGGCCAGATCCTGTTCGAGATCGATCCGCGTCCCTACCGCGCCACGCTGCAGCAAGCCGAAGGGGCCCTGCTCCGCGACCTCACGCAGGCGCAGAGCGCGGCGCGGGAAGCCGCGCGCTACAAAACACTTGCCGCCACCAATACAGTCACGCAGGAGGACTACGAGCAGAAACAGGCGACCGCTGACGCGTCCGCCGCAGCCGTGCGCTCCGACTCGGCAGCTGCAGCATTGGCCCGGCTGAACCTCGAGTACGCGACGGTGCGCGCGCCGATCGGCGGCCGCACGGGACGCCTGCTCCTCCATGAGGGCAACCTCGTTCGCGCGGGGAGCAACGCCCTCGTGTCGATCGTGCAGATGCGCCCCATCCTCGTGCGCTTCCCCGTTCCGGCGACCAACCTGCCCGCGCTCCGCGAGCGAGCCGGTCAACCGCTCACGGCGATCGCCATGCCGGCGCGCGATTCCGCGTCGACCATACAAGGCATTCTCTCGTTCGTCGACAATCAGGTGGACACGGCTACAGGAACCGTGCTGCTCAAGGCCCGCTTCGCGAATCGCGACGGGGGCCTCTGGCCCGGCGAGTTCGTCAGGATCACGCTTGTCCTGGGCGTCCAAGCCGACGCCGTCGTGGTTCCGAGCCAGGCGGTGATGCAGGGCCAGCAAGGGACATATGTGTTCGTCGTGAATAACGACGGCACCGCCGCCACCCAGCCCGTAACGGTCGAGCGGACACTCGACAGCCTCAGCGTCATCGCCGGCGTCCCCGCCGGCGCGCTCGTCGTCACCGACGGGCAGCTGAAGCTGACGCCCAACGCCAAGGTCGATATTCGCGCCGGCCCAACGACTGAAACAGCGGGCGGCGGCGGTCCGGAGAACCTCCACTGAACATCTCGGGCCTCTTCATTCGCCGCCCCGTCGCGACGACGCTGGTCATGTTCGGCATTCTGATGTTCGGACTGATGGCGTACCGCCTGCTGCCGGTGAGCGATCTCCCCAACGTCGACTACCCCACGATCACCGTCTCGGCGGGCCTGCCGGGCGCGAGCCCACAGACGATGGCCGCCGCGGTCGCCACGCCGCTCGAAAAGCAGTTCTCCACGATCGCCGGTCTCGACGCGATGACGTCCTCGAGCACGTTAGGCGGCACCAACATTACGCTGCAATTCACGCTCTCGCGCGAAATCGATGCCGCCGCCCAGGACGTGCAGGCCGCCATCTCCAAGACGCTGCGGCAGCTGCCGCCCGGCATTCAGCCGCCGTCCTACAACAAGTCGAATCCGGCGGACTCGCCGATCCTCTACCTCGCCCTGACGTCGGGGACGTTGCCACTCCCCGTCCTCGATGAGTACGCCGAGACATTCCTCGCGCAGCGATTGTCGACGGTCAGCGGCGTCGCGCAGGTGCAAGTCTTCGGATCGGGCAAGTACGCAGTTCGGATTCAGGTGGACCCGAAGGCGCTCGCCGCCCGCGGCATTGGACTGGATGAAGTCACGGCGGCGGTCTCGGCGGGAAATCCCAATTTGCCGACCGGGACGCTGTGGGGTCCGCAGCGCGCCTACACCGTGCTCGCCAACGGCTCGATCTCGAGCGCGCCCGAGTTCCGCCAGCTTGCCGTGACGTATCAGAACGGTGCCCCGGTCCGTCTCCAGGACGTGGCGCGTGTGCTCGACGACGTCCAGGACTCCCGCAACGCGAGCTGGTACGACGGCAAACGCGCCATCATTCTCGCGATTCAGCGCCAGCCGGGCACCAACACCGTGGAGGTCGCCGACGCGGTGAAGGCAACGGTCGCCTCGCTCTCCTCGCAGCTGCCCGCGTCGGTCGAAGTGAATACGCTGTACGATCGCTCGGTCTCGATCCGGCAGTCGGTGAACGACGTCCAGCTCACCCTGCTCATCACGTTGTGCCTCGTCGTGATGGTAATCTTCCTCTTCCTCAAAAACCTGTCGGCGACGGTCATCCCGAGCCTGGCGCTGCCCTTCTCGATCATCGGCACGTTCTCGGTGATGTACTTGATGGGCTACAGCCTTGACAACCTCTCACTGATGGCGCTCACGCTGTCGGTCGGGTTCGTCGTGGACGACGCGATCGTGATGCTCGAGAACATCGTCCGGCATATGGAGAAGGGAAAACGGCCGATGCAAGCGGCGCTCGACGGCGCGCGGGAGATCGGCTTTACGATCCTGTCCATGACCTTGTCGCTCACAGCGGTCTTCATCCCCGTGCTGCTCATGGGCGGCATCATCGGCAGGCTGTTCCACGAATTCGCCGTGACGATCGGCGTCGCGATTCTCGTCTCCGGGTTCGTCTCCCTGACGCTCACGCCGATGCTGTGCAGCCGCTTTCTCCGCCCGCCGAAGGAAGAGCGGCACGGACGCTGGTATGAGGCGACGGAACGGGTCTACCAGCGCAGCCTCGCCTGGTACGAGCGCTCGCTGGGCTGGGTGATGGACCGCCGCGGGCTGGCCATGCTGTTCTCCCTCGGGATCCTCGCGACGACCGGGTTGCTGTTCCGCTTCGTGCCCAAAGGGTTCATCCCCACGGAAGACACCGGCCAGATCCAGGGCACCACGGAAACGCTGGAAGGCAGTTCGTACGAGAACATGCGCGACCATCAGCTCGCGGTCGCCGACATCTTGCGGCGCGATCCCAACGTCGCCCACTTCATGTCGTCGGTCGGCGGCGGGACGATGAACCAGGGCCGGCTCAGCATTCGGCTCAAGCCGCGCAATCAGCGGCTGCCGGCGGATCAGGTAGTTCGCGAGCTGGATCCCAAGCTCAACAGCGTGCCGGGAATTCATACCTACTTGCAGATGCCGGCCTCCATACGCATCGGCGGTCGGCCGACGAAGACGCAGTATCAGTTCACGCTGCAAAGCGCCGATATCGACGCGCTCTATGACAATGCCGCGAAGCTGGAGCGCGTGCTGCGTGGGATTCCCACGCTCCAGGACGTGACGAGCGACCTGCAGATCAAGAACCCGCAGGTGAGCGTGCGCATCGATCGCGATCGCGCCACGAGTCTGGGCGTGACGGTGCAGCAGATCGAGCAGGCGCTTTACGACGCCTACGGCTCGCGCCAAGTCTCGACGATCTATACGCCCAATAACCAATACTGGGTGATTCTCGAGCTGTTGCCGCAGTACCAGCGTGATCCCACGGCGCTGCAGCTGCTGTATCTGCGTTCGCAGAAAGGGACGCTGGTCCCGCTGACCTCCGTCTCATCGGCCTCGAACGACATCGGGCCGTTGAGCGTGAACCACGGCGGCCAGCTTCCCTCGGTGACCCTGTCGTTCAACTTGCCGCGTGGCGTGTCACTGGGCGCTGCGGTCAACGACGTGCAAACGGCGGCGCGGCAGACGTTGCCGTCGACCATCAGCACAGGATTCTCGGGCACGGCGCAGGCGTTCCAGGCCAGCCAGCAGGGACTCGTGTTCCTGTTACTGCTGGCGGTCGTCGTGATCTACATCGTGCTCGGCATTCTCTACGAGAGCTTCGTGCACCCGCTCACGATTCTATCGGGTCTGCCCTTCGCCGGATTCGGTGCGCTCCTGACGCTGCTCGTGTTTCGGACCGAGCTGAGCGTCTACGCGTTCGTGGGCGTGATCATGCTGGTCGGACTCGTGAAGAAGAATGCGATCATGATGATCGACTTCGCGCTGGACGCGGAACGGAACGAGGGGAAATCGCCGCGCGAGGCGATCATCGAAGCGGCCAGCGTGCGGTTCCGGCCCATCATGATGACGACGATGGCGGCGTTGATGGGGACGCTGCCGATCGCGATTGGATGGGGCGCCGGCGGTGAGTCGCGGCGGCCGCTGGGCCTCGCGGTCGTCGGAGGGCTCGCGTTCTCTCAGCTCATCACGCTCTACGTGACGCCCGTCGTCTACACCTACCTCGACACGTTGCAGCACCGCCTGGGACGGCGGGCGCGGCGGACCTCCATTCCGGAGACCGCGGCGGCAGACTAGCGCCTACGGCTTGGGAATAGCGTCGACCCGGACGTTGGCCGTGATGCCGCTCCCGATGACGAACTGGTAGGTCCCCACCCGCACCGCCCGCAGCGTCACGATGACCGCGGAATCGGCCGACTCGAGATTCACGAGCTGCAGATCCTGCTGCCGCACATTGAGCCGTGCGCGACCCGCGCGCAGCGCCTGGCCGAGCGCGTCGATCGACGTTTCGTTGCCGTACAAGTCGCGCGCCCGGAGCCGTAACGAAAACGGCACCGCGACCTGCACCACGATCGCACGCCCGTTTACAATTTCGCCGTTCCGGTCGAGGAGCAACGAGTCGATCGGTCCTGGCTGAGCTCGCAACGTCACGACACGCTCGACGGAATCGATGCTCGCGAAAACAGCCGCCTCGCCTGCCCGCATGCCGAAGACGACATCCAGGCGCACCCGTCCGGTCGAGTCGAGCACCGCGGTTTCCGGTGTGACGCGGGCATTGAGGGCACGGAAGTGAACTGTGCGGCCCGTGGCCGGAGTCCCCTGCACCGTCCGCGCTCTAAAAATCAACGGCCCGCCCAGCGCGTTCCCGACCGGACCGTACGTAGACGCGATCGGGAGAAAACCGGTATTGACGCCCGAGAGGCCGGCCGGCGCTGAGATCTCGAGCTCGACTGGCGCTAGGCCCCGCACACGGACTTGTACGCTGCCGCCGCGCGAGACCGCGTTCGCCAGGAGCGTGAATGTGGCGCGTCCCGTGGAATCGGTGACCGCAGTGAGGGGTGCGGCGATGCCGCCATTCATATCCACCGGCTCCCCCGACACCGGATTCCCCAGCGAGTCGGTTACCGCCGCAACGATCGTCGCGCTCGAGTCGCTGCCTCGGAAGGCGACATAGTCTGGTGTAGTGCGGAGACGGCTAGGCCGCGCGGAACGGACCGAAAGCAGCACCGCGGGTTGGCCGGGGAACGTCGCCCCACCGCCGGTGCGGATTTCGAATTGATGGGTGCCGACCCGGGAAACCACCGGAAGCCGGAACACCGCGATGCCGCTGTCGTCGGTCATCGCCGAGGCGTCGCGCGGCAAGCCCAGCGCGGTTGAGCCATGCAGCGCG
>WNEZ01006441.1_pt1 | contig 10294 bp, 12 predicted proteins | sample 5400521 | NCBI WGS metagenome assembly WNEZ01 (sample SAMN13153339, study PRJNA577476) | soil metagenome | isolation source: 120 cm saprolite under Douglas fir tree site 2 hole 1 replicate 1 | place: USA:California | collected 2015-04-18
CTTTTCCCATTACCAATGTGTAGGATAGCATGAGGGCCGACAAAGCCGGCCGCCCAGACTGGAAAACTGCCGATAACAGGGATAATGTCGGCGAAAATGTTTTGGGGTCTTGGGCCAGGAGGACAGTTTTGCGGCACTGGCCCTAACCTGGCTGATGCGCCTCCCAGCGGTGTAGGCGAGGTGGTGGGAGTAGGGAGAGGAGGGTAGGTCGGGTAGGGCTGCGCAAAGGCAGTGAGATGCGCCGGATCGGTGGTTGGCGTGGCTGATGTTTGTGGTGGTGAAGCCTGAGTACAGGCCGTGATGACTGCCACGAGGGCGAACAGCATTGCCTGTCGTAAGAGGAAGCGCCGAGTGTTCATGCTCGTATCCCCTTTTGTTCAGCACCCCAAGGGTTCACCTTTTCCCCTACTCCCGACCAGCAGCAACCGGCAGCAAACGTGATGTGCCAATGCCCACCCGGCCAACTGGCTTCCAGGTAGTAACAACCAGCTGTAGGAACGAACACGTAAGACCCCCATTCAGCCCAATCTCCCCCAACGTTTGAGCCAGGATGATTAGGATGCTGAGGATCCAAGACGGGAGAGGTCCTGGGGATTCCATCAAGCTCAAACCAGATGGGAGCGCCACTCTGCAAGTTAGCACCGTGGAGGGTCACCAGGTGCGTATAGTTCGGTCCGACCTCCCAGATCATCTTCTGTCCCCACCCATGCTTATCAAAAGAGGCGGCTTGATCGAGGTAAACGACAGCATGAGGTCCATTAAAACCATTGACCCAGACGGGAGAACTGCCAACGACTGGTCCAATGCCAGGCAAAATGGGTTGGGGTGTTGGGCCAGGTGGGCAGTCGTGCGGTACCGGTCCCATTGGTGGCGGTGTCAGCGCTGGTGTCGGCGTCGGGATAGGGGGATAGGTCGGCTGTGGCTGTGCAAAAGCCGTGAGGTGTGCCGGGTCAGTAGTTGGCGTGGCCGAGGTTGATGGTGGCGGCGTTTGAGCGCAGGCTCCCATGACCAGGCTCAGGACGAGCAAGATCACGACTCGAGAGAGGAAGTGTCTTTCGTTCATGGTCGTACTCCCGTTCACTTACGAAATACCTCTGACCTCATGATAGTATACAACAAACCTGAAGCAGAACTGAAAGACCCTCTGTCAGAGGTGGTTGCCCAGCAGTGAAAGTATGTACGCTGCCAATGCACCTGCAGCCAGCAGCAGGGCAAGGCCATCGAGGTACTTCCAGCGCCATTGTTCGCCCAAGATGAGGAGGTGTGCCTGAGTTGCCTCAATACATGTCCGATTACGAACTACTCCAAGGGCACGTGTGCCTCCATGGGCGATACCTATAGCAATGCCAACTCCTGCTGCTATAAGCAGATTCTGGTTGAGTGCAAGCAAAAGAGGCAGCAGCCAGATACCAGCATACGGATTCCTCGTGATCAGGCCGGGACCCAGCGATACACCCCAGATCAAGCTTTGCACTGTTGCTGAACGCTTCTCGACCCAGTGCGCAGGTACTTGCCACGTCAGGCTAGGGGCCTGCGCTGGCAGTGCGAGCGTTTCACATACTCCAAAGCCAAAGGCATAGACCCACGCTAGCAGTAGCATAAACACCGGCATAGCGCCGAGTAGTCGTGACACCAGACCTACCACTCCCCATATAGCCGCTGCCGGTAGGACGTACGCAGCGATATAGAGGGCTACCCTCAAATGGTATCCTCTTCCAGAGGACAACGCAGCCGTTGTCGCCGCATTGAAGCCTCAAGGTGAAGCAAGCTTCCCAGCGCCAACAAGCGCTGCCAAGCTGATTGAGAAGATGGTGGCCGCGGTTGTGAAGCTGCTCGTGTGTAGAAGCTGCCTCGTCATTACAAATCCTACAATCAGGATACTCCCTGCTGAGAGGAAACGGACCTGTCGCTGTGTGACCCAGGCCTCTAACATCTTCTCAACTCCTAGTGAGCATAGACGGCTCCGATGCGCCGCATCTCTTCTTCAACAGCTTTCTTTGAGCAACAGTTAAAACAGATGATGGGACTGAGACATGTGCAAACATTGGGGCAGCTACAGCTACTGTGACACTTACAGTCCGTACAAACCCTGTACCCCATACCGCAGGGGCCAAAGCCAGAACACGACACCCAGGAGCCTCCAGGATAATTGCATGTTGTGCCGCACCCACTACTGGTGGTACAGGTTACGCAGCCCGATGGGCAAGGAGGGTTTATGCCCCCAGGACATCCGCCTTGTTTAGCACAGTTCGTGTTCTTACCGTCACTGTTACAAGCCCAGCGGCAGGTACATGTAATAGCAAAAGCGCTCTTCAGGTTGGTGAATTGTGCCAGCGTCAGCCCTGCCGTCGTAGCAAATACCCCCTTGACGGTCCTCGTGAGGAGTTGCCGGCGATTCATTGTCCGTGCGATTGACTCTGATAGCTCACTAATATGCTCGTCTAGCTTTTCAAGCATCGTCTATCTCCTGTTCTGCATGAGATGGAGTCTCTCCTCTCCCCTTTTTAGGAAGTGGTGGCTCCTACTTTGATGATGGTACGCTCAACTCCATACACGATTTTTCGCATAGCTGACTCATCTGTGGCAATGCCTTTAGCTCGGATTTTTCCCTCGGCATCAATTAAGTATGCGAAGGGTGTCACGCGCGTGCGATACAATCTACTAGATACGTCATAGCTTGCACGAGCAATGTCTAGAGACGTTGTCATGAAAGCATCAGAGGCCGCAATCTGGACGGGCTCAGCGCTTGTAACGACCAGCGAACGAAGTGGCCTCTCCACCTTTGGTGCAAGGGTCTCAAGAACAGGAAGGACGTTCTGGCAACTCACACATCCTGGATCAGCGAAGAGTAAGAGTGACCATCCTCCCTTGGGTTCAAAGCGGGTGGATACGCTTATATGCTGATTTACAGGCGTGTAGTCGAATGCTGGAGCCTCTTCCCCAATGGGCAATCCTTCCCGTTCAGTGCCTAGATCCCTGAGATCTAACAGGTATCCTATTTGGCGATACACCACAAACACGAGAGCAGCCAGAGCAAAGAGCAGTGTCCACTGGCTCACAACCAACCATAATGGGAGAGTGACATTCATGAGTTCATCCTCTCTTTGAGCACTGCAATTGACGTAGCCGCCTGCGCTGCTACAACAGCAAAGACGAGATATCCCGCGATGAGGAGAAGGACGATACCTGGTGAGCCTTCAAATTGCAATGAGAAACTATTGCCAGCCCAGAAGACGACGCTCGCTAATACTGTAAGGAGCAAACTACGGACTAATCCCTTGCCGCTGAACTGCGAGTCACTCAACGCACCAAAGCATCTGCACTTTACTTGAAGGTTCTTGAGCAGTGCAACGATCACTACGATGCTGAAACTGCACATAAGCAGAAGTAGTACACCGTTAGTGACTGCTGGCCAGAAACCGCTCACGACCATAACTCCCACTCCCATCTCTACGAGAGGGATGGTCAGGGCCAGTCCCCGAAGTAGGCGCTCTCGACGAGCTGGAACGCCCAACCCGATCAACGTGATGGCAAAGCTTCGTGTATCAGCCAGCTTTGCTGCACCAGCGGCAACCAATACCGCTGCTAAGGAAGCTCTCAACAGGAAGACAATCACCAGAATCATCTTGCCCCCTTCCTGGATACGCTATCTTCTTATACTGTTACTGTTGCCCGGATCATGCGCCAGATATGGAATAACTGAGCCTCTGTATTGACGAGCCCGACCCAACGCGTAATGCCTTGAGGATCGAGGAGGGTAGCGAATGGCATTACGCGAACGAGATAGCGATCGTATAGAGCCTGGTCAACAGGCACAACCGGCACCTGTAGACTGAGTCCGCGCACTATAGATTCACAGTATTCTCTATCGCCGCGTGTAAGCACCAGCACTTCCAACTCTTGGACTGCTTGGGCAAGATGATGTATCCCAAGAATGAGATCGGGGAAGGACACAAGAGAGTGATTGGTGAAGATGAGAAATTGCCAATGATCACCCGCAGGAGTGACCCGCAGATGTCCCGCCAGGTCAGGTATGCTCCAGAGTGGAGCGGCTTTCCCAGGTGGAAGTCCATCCCGCCATATACCTGCTGAACTATCGAGACGCATGAAACCAGTCCGGACGATCGCAAACAAGACGAATACGATGAGCACTAGCTCTGTGCCCAAGAGGGTGATGCCTAGAGCAGTATCCATATGTGGTCTCCCCGATCCTACAGGTATCTCACGCCGGATATAGACCAGTTGCGAGGAAAGTTCAAAATGGTGTTCCTGTGTTGTTCCCCCTATACTACTGTACATCGGCATCTATGATTTGTCATGCCGTCCCGACCGTATTTTTTCTACCGTCCCCAACGAACATTTTCTACCGTCCCAACCGTAAAACACACGTTCTTCAGCCTGTCTGTAGCCCTGAGAGGCCTATCCAGACAGCGTACTAAACTGAGTGGGACGCTCGACCAGTCAGTCCGAAAATTCTGCAAGAGGAGAGAAGAGACCTGCTTGATAAGCAGCCATGATCGCATCACGTTCGTTGTGAACGCCCAGGTGCGAGTAAATGTGCTGGCGATGTTTCTCCACAGTTGCACCGGTGATGTGAAGCTTACCGGCAATCGTCTCCTGGTCATATCCACGGCACATGAGCGTCAAGACTTCTTGTGTACGCCTGGTTAAGGGGCGGAGAGCTTGAGGGTCGCAGCGTTGACTCTGTGCTGCCAGGAATGTTGATATTTCGCACACCTGTAAGACCAGGCCACATAGCCGGGCCAGCGCACGTGCTATGGGGACAGGAAGCAGGGGATTTGCCGGTTGTGCCGGATCAAGGGCTATATACAGCGTTCCATACGTCAGGCCTCCCGACTGCACAGGAAAAGGCATTGATAACCTGGGTGGAGGCGCTTGTGGCCTGGCAGAGAATCTCTCGCGCAAAACGAGTTGAGCGCACCCCTGCGTGATCAGCGCCACCTCCTGGCAGAGGCGCTCAGTTACACCACATGTTTGCCTGCATAATACTTCACCGCTATCGAGAAGGTGTACAAAGTGTTGTGCATAATCGAAGGTGTTTGTGCTTGCCCTGTTATTTGACACGTATGTCGCTGTTGATGATGGCGCATATCCTTGTTCCTCCATACACATGACTCCTTGTGAGATACACTCCCTACTCCTAAACATGTCCATTGGACGAAGAGCATCGCATCGTCTAAAGTAAAGTAGACGATCTTCACGACGCGTGTTCGAGTTGGTCTGACCAACCCCAGGGGAAAAAACCAGGTTCTATCTGCATGAGGGCGCAACAGAGTAAATCCAAAGAGCTACATCCATAGGCAAGTATAAATTAATTGCACTATAAATGTCAATACCTAACATTTATACACAAATGTCTCGAATGTATAGTACAAATGAAGAACATTGTAATTACATTGTTATATCAAATGAAAGATCCCTGAGTGCTTACAACAGGAGGGCCTCAGGAATAAATGCATAGCGCTTTCAAGGTCCGCCATCTTTGTCCCCTACTTCATAACTCAATATGCATGGCCTATGATATCATATGAGGAAGCAGCCACAGCAGAAAAAGCGATAAGGAGCGAGACGGTGACGATAACACGAGTTGGGATCCTCCAGTCGGTACAGGTGGGTACGCCACAGCGATACCTTACAGCGAGTGCGACGGACGGGATGGAGCGTTCGTGGGAAACGTCGTTCTTCCGCGTGCCGAGCGCCCAGCCGCGCTGGCTCTACACTACGCACCTCGAAGGCAATACACAGGCAGACACGAAGAATCATGGCCAACTCAGTCAAGCAATACTCTTGTATGCCGCTGCGCATTATCCAATCTGGCAGGCGGAACTGAACCGGCCAGAGATTGGCCCAGGAGGTTTCGGTGAGAACTTTACCGTGGATGGACTGACCGAGGCGACGGCGTGTATTGGAGACATCTACGCCATTGGCGAAGCTCAGATTCAGGTCACAGGGCCACGCTATCCGTGCTGGAAAATCGAGCGACGCTGGGATATCGAGGGGCTGACTGCACGTGTGGCGGAGACCGGGTGTACCGGCTGGTTCTGCCGGGTGATGCGGGAGGGGATGGTCGAGCAGGGAATGTTCGTCACGCTCATCGAGCGACCGTACCCAGAATGGACCATCGCCCTGACCAACGACTTTGTCCATTTCCGCAACGAAGATGTGGCGAAGGCAAAGGCTCTCGCTGCCTGCCCGCTCCTTCATGAGTGGTGGCAGCGGTTGGTTGTCCAGCGTGCGATGGGGCGACCCTTGCAGTCGCCCGGTTCTCTGTCGCCCTTGATTTGACGAATAGAAATGTAGGGGCGACCCTTGCAGTCGCCCCAGAGGGGGATTTGCGGAACCCTGGAAGGGGATGGTGTGGCTCGGCTCTTACCCCTAGAGATCAGGTGCCGCTAAATTGTGCATACCAAGCGTGAAGGAGAGTTCGCCACCGTGGTGCAAGTCGTGCTCGATCACATGCCAGATCACCCATTGGCGCGAGAGTTCGTATGGCTCGCCCCAGCGCTCGCCTCGAAAGATATATTCCAGGTCTTCCGGCGTCCAGCGCTCCAGGCACTCCTGCCAGGTGCGGAAGGTCACTTCCAGGCCGCGCACCAGCTCGGCGGTCGATGGCACGTCGCCGTCGTACTCCCACTGGGCGATGGCCGCCACCTCTGGACCACCTTCGCCCATCAAGGAATACAACCAACCGGCGCGCGTGCGCACAATATGCCTGGCAAGCAGGCCAATGGAGCGGAGATGGGGAGCTATCCTGAGTTCCAGTTGCTCCGCAGAAAGAGGCTCGATGGCCCGCACGAGGTGACCCTGGTAGACATCCCAGCCTTTGTAGAAAGTAGATAAGTTTGTTTGCTGTTCGGCCATAGAAACAATCCTTTCGTATTTCTCGTATCTCACGGTTTTCTTCCAGGAGTGTATCACCAAAAGCGGTAAAATTCTGCCCTTATTTGTGTATTTTGTTGAGGCCAATTTGGTTGAGTCACGCTACCCGTGATGCCAATAAACAGTAAACGTGCTGCCCGCTGCATCGAGACCTGAAGTGACTGCTTTTGCCACACCGCCCTGCGTATTCATCTGGTAGATAATGTCCTGCGGGCCATCGCCTATAGGCCTGTGGTCGTTCAACTGGCACAGGATACGCACTTTGCCAAAGTTGGTCAGCCGTGCTATATGACCCTGACCTGTAGCGGGATTGTCAATAATCGTGGGAGCCTCGACAATACACTCTGCAACGCTGGTGTCAGTGACCGCCCCGGGATGCGTGGTCGAAAAATGTACCCCCTCAGTGGGATTATCTATAGTGAGTTGAAACCTGCCCTGCTGAAAAGTGACGCTTGCCGTGATACTATCGCCGGGCTGTAAGGGCTGATCCAGTGGTACAGATGGCGCGGGAAACATCTCCCACCACATAAAATACGCGGGAACCCCAGCATCGCAGCTGCTCACCGTGCCGAGTTGAGCCAGCAGGCTCCTGTCCGATGCATCGCTGGTGATGCCCACCCAGACTGCCGCAAGTGAAATCGTGCCGGGAGTACAGTGCGCTTTTGGCACCGTCCAGTGCCCGGTGACTTTCTGGTATGCCGCTGTCCTGCTGGCAAGATCTGTAGCAGCATAACCGGCATAAAAGCCGTTGGGCTGAGTGACAACATACCTGGCGACCCCTGTACGTGTACCATCTGGATTCACCGCCGATTCGGGCGAGCCCCAACCATTCGAGCTTCCGTTGAGAGAAAAGCCGAGAGTGAACTGCCCATTGTGGAGATAGTTTCCATTAAGCCTGAAATCCCATACACAAGTATAGGTATCCTCACCGCTTGCAATGGTTTCGCAGACTGTGACCGCCGCCTGTCCTGGTACCGTTACGGTAAACTGCACTTTCTCGACAGTGGCATTTTGAGCGAAGACCTGGACAGACAGGGTCATGCTTGTTCCCTGGACGATAAATTTGTCTTCCAGCCCGTTCCATAGCCCCGCAAACTTGCCCGGTGGGATGACTAACACACGAATGTGAAATGAGCCGGCATTGCTGGCCAAATCGGACGCATTTATCCCCAGGAAGAGATCCCCTATCGTTGCCGGATTGAATTCAGCATGTCTTCCAACTTCACTCGCGTGGCCGCCGATACCAACACTATAAATGACCGAATAACAGGGCAAAGAGGGCTCTGGCATCGCTGAGCCGGAGCAGCCAGGCACGCCTTCTGGCCCCGCTTGCTTCACGCCCGGCTGCGTGCTGGCAGAGCCTGAGGCAAAAATTTCTACCTTCTCACCAGGGAGTACAGCAATGCCGGTATCCGCTCCACCAGCGTGAACAGAAAAATCGCCCGCTCTATCTCTCAGTCCTTGCCGGGCAGAGAGGTCAAATTTGCGGATAATTGGTAGAGCAGGAAATGTGAAGGATGTAGATAGGGTACTCGAGCCAATTCCAGTACATCCTGACAAAAAAAGCAGGATCACCAGCAGCACGTGCAGGAGCATCAAGCGGCAGGATTTGCTGATGAAGCTCATCAGAAGCTTCTCCTTTTATGCGCCATACTACGCATCATAATGCGACTCTATTGTAACATAGAAACCTGCGCTGAGAAGTCTTTTATACCAGAAGAGCTAGCAAAGTAGTAGCAAAATGCTCACATTATTGCTATACTATGTGGAAGAAGAGGCGAACGTTTTAAGGAGGGTCTTTTTCGTATGCCGACATTGGAAGAGCGACTTGAGGTACTGGAACGTGCCCAATCCGCGATGAAGATAGAACAGATTTACGATGTGCGCCAGCTTGACGAACGCATTAGCGCCCTACATCAACAGCTTGCCGAACAAAGGAAGCGCCTTGCTGAACAAGGCCAGGCTATAAGCCAGTTGGGGCAGACGATTGACGCGAAGCTTGATGGACTGATGCAAGTACTCGTCCAGCAGGCTAACACAGTCAATGCCCGCTTCGACGCAATCGACCAGAAGTTCGTCGCAATCGACCAGAAATTCGCCGCAGTCGATGCCCGCTTTACAAGTTTAGAGGAGCGGATCGACCGGCAAACCGTTGAAATCAAAGCCAGGTTTGAAACGAGCGACCTCTACGTTACCAGAACCTGGGGCGTCGTACAGTCGCAAGAACAGGATGTCCGCACGGTGAAAGAACGCCTCGACCAGATCGTCAACCTTCTCACTGGCAAACCAGAAGGCTGAGCATTTCCACTTCCTGAAATTATTTAGCAACAATAAGCGCCAGCACCTCGTCCCGCTTCTCCTCCATCAGCTCCTTACTGTTCGCTTCGATGTTCAAACGCAGCAAGGGTTCCGTATTGGATGGGCGCACATTGAACCACCAGTCGCCAAAATCCAGCGTGATGCCGTCCAGGTGATCAACCGCTTTTGCCTCTTTCCCAAAGTGTTCCTCGATCTCCTTCAACTTCTCCTGCACATCGCGCACCCTGGTGTTGATCTCGCCGCTGCGGAAGCCGTGATCGAGCGGTTTGAGCAGTTCGGAGAGCGGCTTGCCTTCGACGGAGACAAGTTCCAGCGTAGTGAGGAAAGCGATCAGGCCAGAGTCGGCGTACCAGTTGTCGCGGAAATAGAAATGACCGGAATGCTCGCCTCCAAAGATAGCGTTGAGCTGGCGCATCTCTGCCTTGATGTAGGAATGTCCCACCCGCGTGCGTACGGCATGACCCCCCAACCTGTTGATGAGTTCGGGCACACTCTTAGAAACGATCAGGTTGTAAAGGATGGTCTCGCCAGGATGTTTGTGCAGCAGGCTGTTTGCGACAATGGCCGTCACCATTGAACCATCGACCATGTTGCCTTGCTCGTCCACCGGGAACATGCGGTCTGCGTCGCCATCGAAGGCCGCGCCAAGGTCGGCATGTAGTGTACGTACCTTCCTCCGCAGTTCCTCCGTGTTTGCAGGCTCAATGGGGCTGGCCGGGTGGTTGGGGAAACTGCCATCGAGCTCAAAGTACAGTGGCACAAGCTCGCAGGGCAGGTGCATGAATACTCGTGGCACGACCATGCCCGCCATGCCGTTGCCCGCGTCGATCACCACCTTGAGCGGCTTGATCTTGCTCACATCGATGAAGGAGAGCGCGTGCGTCACGTAATCATCCAGCACATCGCGTGTCTTCACCTGGCCCTTGGCCGCTGGCTCAGGAAAGTTGCCGCGTAATGCCAGGTCGCGAATATAGGCCAGGCCGCTGTCCAGGCTGATAGGAAACGCCTGGGCGCGGCAGAATTTCATGCCGTTGTAATTGCCTGGATTATGCGAGGCGGTAATCATGACGCCGGC
>WNEZ01006445.1_pt1 | contig 10293 bp, 11 predicted proteins | sample 5400521 | NCBI WGS metagenome assembly WNEZ01 (sample SAMN13153339, study PRJNA577476) | soil metagenome | isolation source: 120 cm saprolite under Douglas fir tree site 2 hole 1 replicate 1 | place: USA:California | collected 2015-04-18
TATGTGCATGAGTCGCAGACAAACTGATTGCGCCCGAGGATCGGATAGATTTTCTCCGACTTGCACTTCAGGCAGGCGATCACGCCAGACCAGCGCAACTGTTCCAGATATGCGCGGCACTTTTCTTCGCTGCCGAACTGCTCAATTAGCTTGCAGAGATCGATGGCTTCTTTCATAGTGAGTCCTTATGCCGAAAACGAAAAAGCACGCGAAGCACATGACAACGGATGAAGCGGTAGCGCATTTGTTCCATCCGAAGGTCGTGAAACATGCGAAGGAGCACGCCGCTCAGACTGAAAAACCGAAGCCAGCGAAGCGCGCCAAATAGCAACCATACAGGCAGTATACATATGGCTTGTTCTTGTGTCAAGTATACAATATCGGATTATCCCCCTGTGCCATCTGGCAAACTACATCCCACATGCTGCTCCTCGAGGGTCTGACTTAGAAATTGGCGTAAAATTCCTGACAATGTCATCCGTCGTGACTTCTGGTGAGATTCGCGGCCGCTGGCTGGCCCAGTTGTTCTCGACCGAGCCGGCCGACCGACCGCAGGCGCAAGCTGGCGTCCGAGACCTCTACGCCGCTGCTGGTTTTGGCCCCCCGCGCTACGTGTTCTGGTTTGACTCGCCTTTCGACGCTTGCTGGGCCAATGCTTTGCTGAGCGCCCCCCACAGCTCCATATGGCCGCAGATGCTGGCCGGGCTCGGTCAGATCCGGATCCATCGCCAAAAAATCGAACAGGTGCGGGCACAACTTTGCCAGAACGCCGGTGAGAAAAGCTGGGAGGCTCTCCTAGCGGCAGTCGGCCGTCCTATGGGTTTGCACCTCGGCCCGCCGAAAGGCCCTCTTCCCCTCGGCACAACTAGCGTCCCGTTTGAAGTCCTCACCGCCAGAATAAAGCTATACGGCAAGGTTCCATCCCACGCTTTTGGCGACAGCGACCCGCTCTTTCTTGCGGAAAATCGTCTCTTGGGCCCGGGCAGAGGCGTACTCAACAGTCAGATGAACGAGCGCACCGTCAATTCACTTCTGGCAGTCTCGTTTCTTATGGACTACTCGTTTTCCATGATGGCCAATGACGAGCAAGAGTCTGGCACGAGCACGCCGCCTGCGATTCTCGCTGCTGCTTGGACCATCGCCCGATCGAGTGGACCGTGGTGGCCGTACGACCACGCCGCGGTGCTCAGCGAGCGACCGTCCGAGGTGCACTTGAACGAGCGCTCGCTCCTGCATCGCGGCGACGGCCCCGCAGCCGTCTATCGCGACGGTGCGCCGGTCTACGCCTGGAATGGTAAAGCTCTGCCGGCACGTTGGATTCTGCAGCAGCAAACGCTCACCGCAAGAGAGCTCAAGGAATTCGACGCCGACTTCCGAGAATACGTGGCAGCGCGGTTCGGAACGCCCCAACCCAAAGCCAGCACGAGAAAGAAAACCAGCGAGGCCTTGAAACTCGACCTGGCGTCTGATCCAGTTGCCCGGCTGGAGCAGCTCCGCCGGCATAACCAGGGCAATCTACCCCTGTTCGATCGCTACACCGCTGGTGAGCACGAGAAAGTCTGGAAGGAGATGGTTGCGCTGGGGCCAGCAGTGCGCGAGGATCCGCACGCGGCAGATGCCCTTGCGGTTGCGTATGAGACGATGCGGCGCGTGGAAGCAAACATCCGAACCGTCACCTCTCGGCTGCAGGCAATGAACTACGAGTTCAAGACGGAAGCAAAGCAAGTAGACGACTGGATGCACCGCGGTCAGGGTGCCATGAGCTTCGACGTAAGCTCTGTGAAGAGCGCGAGCACCTCGCCGCATGTACAAAACATGCTGGAGATGTTAAAGCAGGTGCAGGGCGCGATGACCCAGCAACTCGCCAAGGCAAAAAACGCGCCGCGTGATGAAACAGTGCGGGCCCATGTTCCACCCGGACCGCAGGCGCGGAGGCAACTTGCGCGTCTGGAGAAAATGGCGGGAGCGCTCCCGCTCTCCTTGAGAATTTTTTACGAGGTCGTGGGCTCGGTGGATTGGATAGGCCGCCATCCAACACTTGCTCCCGAGCTGGGTTCGATCTGCCCGGATCCCCTGGTGGTATTCCCACTTGATGACGCGCTGGAAGAACGCAAACAGAGGATGGAAGACGAGGGCGAGGCCGTCGTCACTATCGCACCGGACGATCTACACAAGGCCAACACCAGCGGCGGCGAACCCTACGAGATCGCCGTACCCGACCTCCGCGCCGATGGGGAACTGCTCAACGAACGGCACCACCTGCTCTTTGTCGACTATCTGAGGCTCTGTTTTCGCTTTGGCGGTTTCCCGGGTTATGACGGTATCGACCGCGGAATGCCTTGGGAAATTGAAATCTTGCGCAAGGATTTGCTCGCCTTCTGATTACCATACTGGGTGTATTGTCGGCTGCCCGGTCGCTGGAGCCAACGATTTTGGACCGTTCGTCGGCCGGAAATTAGCCAATTATTTCCGAGTTGCCCGTCACTCGGGAGCGGTCCCGGGAGTCCCCTGGTTGGCACGGGTATTCATCGCGATTCCCTAGTTCTCACCGGCGCCTCGCCGATCCGCAGAGCGGAGAGGCTCTCCGCGAACGAGACTGCCTGGTTACGGTCCCACGGCCACGAGGCGGTTTACTTTATCTGGTCTTCATCGCGCCGGACAGAGACTTTCCTGAGCTGCGGTCCACATAGGAGCGAATGCTGGATACTGTGCAAGTGCAATGGCAGAAAAGCAGCTCGAAGAAATGAAGCTGCCGTTTTAATGCCGAACCGTTAACCATTCACCAAACAAACGGCACCAAGCGATGCCTCACTTTATTCTTATACTCCGCATAGCCTGGCAGATTCTTTAACAGAAATTCTTCCTCCTCGAAGATTCTCCACATAAACGCGGGCATCATGAGGAGGAACGCCAAGAGTCCCCACCACGAGCCGAGCGAGAGAGCCGCGCCGACGAAAAAGACAAAGCCTCCCATATACATGGGGTGACGCACGAGTGCGTAGAGTCCGGAAGAGACGACTCTCTGTTCGGAATAGACCTCGATAGTTGCTGAGGCAAAGGTATTTTCCTTGTACACAAAAAATATGATGAGAAATCCAATGGCAACAAGAACGTCTCCCGCTACCGAGGCGAAGAAGGGCACCGCAGGCCACCAGTGGAAGCGATGATCAAGCGCGGGTAAAACGAGCATCGCCATAAATCCTAGAGCCGTGATGGATTGGATGATCTTTTGGCTCGTCTCCCTTTCGGCAATTGGCCCCGCGTGCACCCGCCGCTCCAGGAGCTTCGGGTCTTTTTTTATAAGGTACAGGGTGATCGCAAGTGCCGACGCTCCGAACACCGCGAGAAAGGCCCACGCCTGCCAGTAGTTAAGCGTCCCCGCCGGAACGAATAGCAGAGCTCCCATGACGAGGAGCAAGAAGAAGAGGCCACCGAATGCCTTTTTGTTTAGACTTACCATTGAACTTGATTATGGGCCATAGCAGCGGGACCCCGGCAGACTTTATCTTTCCTTTATCCCCGCTTCCATATGTTATATAGGCCTCGGAGAAGCTCGGATTCTAGGCAGTCTGTCGCGTCAGACGCCTGCCATAGGTCTTCGCAATGATCGCGACCACGATCCACAAGGAAATTCCATAAAGACCGTACCACAACGCTTCTTGCGCGGCGCTCACGCGGGTGGCGCTGAAAATGACCAGGGAACCTGTGGAACTCACATGCATGAACTGGACCAAAAGCACGCTTTCGGTATTGGTGTAGATCCAGCAGATCAGCACGCGCATGGCAGTCATGGCCACGGTAAACGCGAGGAAGAAGGCATACCAGTACTCAGCGTGCGGAGTCGCGGTCCCTAAGTAGTTGATGACGGGTAAATGCCACGAGGCCCACAAGAGACCCAATAGGATACTTGCGTCAAGCGCACCCGTTTGCGAACGCATTTTTGGGAACACATAGCCCATCCAGCCGACTTCCTCCAAGAAACCGGCGGGAACACCAAAAAAGATGCCCACGAGAAAACGATTGGGGGCATACACCGGAGAGACAATTGTTTCCAACAAAAAGAGAACGGCCAAGACCAGAATGGGAGGAATGAGAAGCGCGGCGTACCACCGCGCGGGAAGCCGCCACCGACTTATTCGGGAGAAAAGATCCCATATGCCGTCTTCTCCATCTACGATCCTCGTCAGGGTGATGCCGGCGAGACATGGCCCGAGGAGCATGGCCGGAAACATCAAGATACCGGTCAACTTTGGCAAAGGCTCGTGGCGCATGAGGGGCGGTGCGGCCACCGCGAGAGCACCTATCCAAGAGATCGCAAACGTCAGCACAAAGTAGCTGGCGACAGGATGGCGTCCGATGAAGGTCTCACGGGCTTTCCGCACCGTGGAACTATAGCTCAGACAAGACTGATTTTGGGTCAGCAGCCCAGCTCTCCGCACCCTCCCACGAGAAGGAACCACCGCGCGACTTCCTGGCGAGGGCCATGAGCGCACGCTTCGATGAGCGATTGGCGGAACGCACTCGCATGGTGGTGGCGTTGACGGCGTGGCAGGCGCTGTTCCTTTGGCGAAGATCTTTGCCATGGTGGAATTCGGCTTTTAGACATCGGGAGACCCAACAATGATCGACACATCGAATAAAGAAATCCAGAGTCACTACGACTTCATCGTGGTGGGAGCCGGCGCGGCCGGTTCAGTTCTACCGGGCCGGGGACAAGCGCGTCGACCCACATGATTGCGGGCCGCGCAGCCGAGCTGATTCTCGGCGAAGAAGCTTGACCCAGTTCCTCAGTTCAAGGCGACAGCCAGGCTGGGCGAGTTTCTCACGCAGCTGCCAGCTTAATCCCAATGGCTCCTGTTTCACGAACGGCGAAACGTGAACAGGAGCCAACGCCGTGGGTCTTCCCGCAGCTCAGGCGCCAGAAGCCCTTAGGCAGCGTTCTGGGATTTGGTTGTGAGGACGCGTGGGGTCAACAGATCACCGAGTCCGATCCGTCGCAGCAGCTCGGCGCGAACCCGATCTGACACCATGTTCACCACTTCCGCACCGTCCTGAGTAGGATCGACGTGAACGCGAAACGGGCGCTTTCCAAATGGCGTGTCCACGACTCTAACGATCGCCTCCGCAACTGCCGACACATCGGCGTCGGGCGGCACGATAGAGGAGAACCCCTGTAGCACTTCGTCAGCAAAGCCCTTGTAGGGACCTGCCTCGTATTCCGCTGCGCGAGCTGTGTCCGCTGGCGATCCAGCATGGGCAAAGTGATTGGTTCCGCCAGTGAATGCTCCGGGAACGATGATGGAGGTCTCTATGCCCCAACGCGTCAACTCGCGTGCATAGATCACCGCCAAGGCGTCCATGCCGGCCTTCGCCGCGAAGTATGGTGCAAGATAAGGTGGTGTTCCTCCGGCTGCGCTGCTGCTGGATACCCACACCACCAGACCGTTCTTCTGCTTTCGTAACTGAGGCAGCGCAGCGCGGTTCAGCCGCTGAGTGCTGAGCACGTTGACGTCGTAGAGCTCTGCGAGTTGTTCGGGCGTGAAGGCTTCCGCGGGACCGAAGACCATGTGACCAGCGTTGTGAATCAAAACGTCAATGCGCCCGTCGTCTTTCACGATCTGGTGTATCGCCGCATCGACCGATTCCTGCGACGCGACATCCAATTCAATTGTGCGCAAATCGACGCCGTTCTCTTTGGAAAACTTCTTCGCTCCCTCAACCTGGGATGCGTTGCGTCCCCTAGTTTCGCGCATACTGGCGTAAACCGTGTGACCTGCTCGTGAGAGGGCCCGTGCCGTCAACGCTCCAAATCCACTCGAGGCCCCTGTGATTACGATTACCTTATTCATGATTGCCGTTCCTCCATTCTTTTGAGGTTTGTGTCTTTTCAAACGAGCCGACGTGCAATCTTTAATGGGTGGAGCCTCCGTTGGCATGTAGCACTTGAGAGTTCACCCAGCCACCATCCGCCCCTGTGAGAAAGGAAACTACGCTCGCTATGTCGTCGGGTTGCCCCAGACGCTCCAGAGGCGCCATCTTGGCAATCTCCGCGACCAGCTCTTCGCTCTTACCCTTAAGGAAGAGTTCAGTCGCGACCGGCCCTGGCGCGACCGCATTCACAGTAACGTTGCGCCCACGGAGTTCGTTCGCAAGCACGTGTACGAGCCCTTCGACGCCGGCCTTGGACGCAATGTAGGGACCGTAAACGGGAAAGGATTGCGCCAGGACATTACTCGAAAAAGCGATAATCCTTCCGCCGGTTGTGATGTGCTGCGCGGCTTGAGCCAGCACCAGAAAGGCTCCGCGCAAATTTGTGGAGATAACCTTATCGAACAGATCCACCTCGTTCTTGCCGATTGGGGAAAGCGACATGATCCCAGAGTTATGAACCACGACATTGACGCTCCGGAGCCTTTTGACCGTTTCATTGAAAAGCCGCTCCACATCAGGAGCCCTTGACACATCCGCTTGGATGGCGATGGCATTGCCGCCGATTCCTTTGAGTTCTGCCACCACTTGGTCAGCTTCGCCTGCGTTGCTTAGATAATTCACGACGACAACGAAGCCATCCTGTGCCAATCGCTTCGCCACCGCCCGTCCGATCCCTCGTGATGCCCCAGTTACGATTGCCACCTTCTTCATGACTGACTCCTCCTTCTACCTGGTGTCTCGTGTGTCTTTGCGAGGTTCTGAACTCCATTCAGTAGACAAAGCCGCCGTTGGGGCGCACAACCTGGCTGTTGATCCAGCCCCCTTCAGGACCGGCAAGGAATGACACTACATTTGCCATGTCTTCTGGCATGCCGAGCCGTTCGAGCGGATTCATCTTTTTTAATTCGTCAATCCGTGCGTCGCTCTTGCCCTTCAGGAACAGCTCCGTTTGCACCTGGCCCGGCGCCACCGCATTGACCGTGATGTTTCTGCCACGCAGTTCGTTGGCAAGCACGTGAACCAGCCCCTCAACTCCCGCCTTGGAAGCGATGTAGGCCCCATAAGTCGGGAATGACTTGGCGAGAACACTGCTGGAAAAAGCCATGATGCGGCCGCCATCGAGAACATGTTGTGCCGCCTGCGCCAATACCAGGAATGTTCCGCGCAAGTTGGTCGCGATCACCTTGTCGAAGGCGGCCACGTCTCCGCTGGCTATCGGAAAGAGCGGCATGATGCCCGCACAGTGAACCACCACATCGGGTCTGCCGAAAGCGTCCATCGACTCTTTGAAAAGCCGCTCCACGTCTTCGGCATTTGCCACATCTGCTTGCACAGCGATGCCCTGTCCGCCTGCAGCCTTGAGATCTGCGACAACTGCTTGTGCTGGGGCCGGTTTTCCCGCGTAGTTCACGACCACCGAAAATCCATCTTTAGCCAGTCGTTTTGCGATAGAGCCTCCGATTCCACCAGAGGCGCCGGTGACAATCGCGCTCTTCGTTGCTGAATTTGTCATAAAGAATTCTCCTTGTAGCGTTCTCGCTTTCGTTCATGCTCCTGCCCGCTCTGTAACATTGGATAACCTCCCGCACTTGTGGTGCCCAGCCGATAACTTCCCCAAGTTAGTATTCGACCCATTCCGTAAAATGTGCGGCCAGGGCTGTGCGCCGGGAGGTCAAACCGTCGTAGTAATCAGCCCAGTCAGCAATCTTGCCGTCACTAGTCCGTACGATCGAGACTCCAGCGATGGAAATAGGAATCCTTCTGGTGAGTCCAGCGTAGAAAGGCTCGGTGATAGTGACTTGAAGTGTCCACTGCGTGATCACATGCTCGCCGCTCACGAACGTCTGGTCGGCCTGCAGAAAGTAATCTGGATAAAGCTCCCGTGTTTTCCGGAGGAATTCGCTCAAACGCTCTTTGTCCGTAAACTCCAATCCAATGCCGTGATCCTTATACCGACAATCCGTGGTGAAACAAGCGAGAGCGTCCTCAACCTGTTCTTGGTTTAGCTGCCTCAGCACCGCCGCTACGACTTTTTGCGACGATAACGTCTGAATTGATACTTCACTCATTCCTATCTCCTTTCATTACTCACCGGATTTCTCCTTTGCGAACAAGTTGTCGGTTGCACCCAATCAGAAAAACACGTTTAACGGCGCTAAACCAGGACCGTACCCCCATCGACCACAACGGTCTGGCCGGTACCGAAACCTTCTTGCATCAGAAACAGATAGGCTTGTGCAATGTCACGAGCTTCGCCGACTCGCCCCACAGGCAGCCGCTTGCCGACGCTTTCAAAGAGCTGCTCCCTTTCTGATGAGCTCATGTTCTGCCACAGGTTCGTCCGGACGACTCCAGGGGATACAGCGTTGACTCGGATCGGTGCCAGCTCAATCGCCAGGGCACGTGTTAAAGCTTCTATAGTTCCGCAGACGCTTGCGGCAATTACCCATCCACTGTGCGGGCGCCGGCCGGCGACTCCGGTCGTGAGAACGATAGAGCCGCCCTTACGAATCTGCCGACTTCCATATTTGACTGCGGCAAGTGCAGACCAATAGCGGAGTTCAAACGCGCGTCTCGCCTGCTTCAGATCCGTATCAGCAAGCTTGTGCACTTGCAGGCTGTCACCTGCAGTGAAAACCAGGTGATCAAAGGCGCCAAGCTTCGTGAAAAAGCTTTCGACAGCCTTTTCGTCCGAGACATCAACGGCCTCTCCCCGTGCTTCACCTCCGATAGACTTAATGGCTTCCTGAACTCGTGCTGCGTTGCTGGAGACGATGACGACCTCAGCTCCCTGCAACGCGACCTCCTCGGCGACGGCCAAACCAATCCCCGACGACCCGCCGACGATAACCACCCGCTTATGCTCGAAACCGTTTTGTCGTGGCATTGAATTCTCCGTATGTGCAGTTTGTCGACTTACAGAGCTAGAGATGAGCAGACATCAGCATGCGGATCATGCATAATTAACATGATGTCTATGCGTCTAGAGAAATTGCGTCAGGCGGATTTGAATCTCCTGGTTACGTTTGCTGCCATTGCCGAGGAGAAAAGCATCACCGCGGCAGCATCCCGCCTGTTCCTCAGCCAGCCTGCCGTGAGCCGGGCCCTGCAGCGCGCACGCGCGATGTTTCAGGATGATCTTCTGATTCGGTCGCCGAATGGCTTCGAACTCACATTGCGAGGTCGAAAGATTCTCGACGAGCTTGAGGGATTGCTACCAAGGATGGAGGATCTCGTTTCGCCGGCCCTGTTTGACCCCATGCGCGAGAAAAGCCATTTCCGCATTTCAGGTCCGGATAATGTATGTACAGTCGTGCTCCCGCGCTTGTGCCGGCAGTACGCGAACGGACGCTATCAAGTGCAGTTTGAATTCTGGCCCTGGCGGAGCGGCATCGCAGAACTCGTGGAACACGGGCAGCTTGATCTTGTTCTCCACATTGATGACGGGCTCCTGCCGTCGCATTTTCAATCGGAAAGGCTCTACAAGGAGGATTGGATTTGCGCCGTGGCGCGCGACAGCCACTTTGGCGATCGCCTGCCACTTAAGCAATACCTGACCGCGAGCCACATCGTGGTTGCCACCTATGAGGGGGTGCAAACAATTCCGGACAAGCAACTGGCGGCTGTCGGTGCAAAACGCAGTTCTTGTATTCGCGTGCCTTACTTCGGCGTGGCGCTGCAATGCCTTCCCGGCACGGAACTGGTCCTTACGCTAACTAGCGGCATGACATCTGTTATCAAAAACGATCGCAGGTTGCGGCTTGTGAAAGCACCGCAAGAATTGCACGCGTTTCATTTCCTGATGGCCTGGCATCCGCGACTGAACACCGATCCGCGTCATGTGTGGCTTCGCAACGCTCTGCGATCAACAGTCGCTCCCAACGGGTAACCCTGGGTCGCAGCAGGGAAAATGCTAACTGCGATTCTCAGCCATGCATCAGACAACAACGGACTGAATTGGAAGACAGCTCCTGCGAAGGCTTCGGATCCTTGGCGTTCATGTACACAACGAAGTGCGTATCTGGAGTAAAGAGAGACATCTGGCCTTTCGCATCGCGACGATCGGCGCAATGCGCGTAGGCCTCAATGAGTTCTCGGATCGCGAGACGATTTGCGGGTTCGCTGGGAGAGGTTGTCAGGTGCTGGCTCATGAGAGTGCTTCCCTAAGACTCAATTGTGGCGCGGGTTTGTCGGCAAGACGTTCGGCACGTTTACCGATATTCTTAAGTATTCGTTCAAGTTGTTGCAGCTCTTCTAGTGAGACGTCCTGGAACGCAGGTTTGATGAGTGCGGCGTGCCGGCGAAAGAGAGGGACGAACATTTCCCGCCCTTTTTCAGTCAGCGCCACCGTTCTGACCCGGC
>WNEZ01006446.1_pt1 | contig 10293 bp, 10 predicted proteins | sample 5400521 | NCBI WGS metagenome assembly WNEZ01 (sample SAMN13153339, study PRJNA577476) | soil metagenome | isolation source: 120 cm saprolite under Douglas fir tree site 2 hole 1 replicate 1 | place: USA:California | collected 2015-04-18
CGGATAGAAGTTGTGCAGCTGCTCGGCAGTCGTTCCGTCGTGAGGCACGGCGTCGTCGGGCATGTCCTCGGCAAAGTCCGTCTTGATCACCGCGACGCCCATCTCGAGCAGCCGCCGGTTCTTCGCCTTGAACCACTCGGCCGCATCCGGGTTGGTGAAATCGACGGCCGCACTCGGTTTGGCGAAGCCATGCACCAGTGCGGGCCCTGTGCCATCCTTCGCCATCAGCAGGAAACCCTTCTTCTCGCCCTCGGCTCGCATCTCGGAGTCGAGCGGAACATAGGGGCTCTCCCACAGGCTGAGGCGGAACCCAAGCGACTTCAGCTCGGCGATCATTCCTTTCGGATCGGGGAAGGCCGACTGGTCCCACTCCAGATCGCCATGGTGTCCCTCGTGGTAGCGCATCCAGTAGGGGTCGATATGGATGACATCGCAGGGGACCCGTTCCTCTCGCATCCGGCGGGCGACCTGCATCACCTCGTCGCGGTTGCGATAGCCCCAGCGGCTGATCCAGAAACCAAAGGACCAATCCGGCGGCACGGCCGGCGCGCCGGTCAGCCGATGGTAGGCGTGCACGATCGGCCCAATCCCGTCGCCGACGATCAAGTAGGCGCGCAGGTGATCGGCGCGAGCGGTGGCCTGCCAGGCCGCGACCGATGCTTGGCCGAGGTCGTAGTAGAGAGGACCGGTCATGTCGAAGAAGAAGCCATAGCCTTCGGAGCTCAAGAGCAGGGGGACATTCTTGTAGGCCCGGTCGCTGCGGACGCCGAACGCATCGACCGTCCAGGACGCGAATGCCTGACCCCGCCGATTCAGCGCGCCGAAGTGCTCCCCGAGGCCGAAGAGGCCCTCATCGGGCTTGAGTCCGGCGGTCAACCATCGCAATCCGCGCGCGTGCCCCGTCGGGAAATGGTGATAGCCGCCGCGGATGTCGCGATCGTTGGGCTCGTCGAGGAAGCGCACGGCGCCCGCCGCGTCCTTGAGGCGCATGCGGAAGGGAGCGCGATCGACCTCGAGCGTCAACGCCGACGTTGCGATGGACCAGCCATCGGCTCTTTCATCCATCGTCCAATCGGTGGCGGTTGGCGCGCCGTCCACGAGCAGCCGGGATGGTCGGGTCGCGCCGGGCCCGAAGTGGAGCCGCACGATGTTGGGCGCCACCGGCCGGATCTCGATCGGGATCACGGCACCGCGGTCATCCTCTGCAGTCACGTCGACCCGATCGCGGCGTGCCCGCACGCTGCGCACACGCACGATCGCTCGGGGATCGCGCGGCGCAAAGTCACTCGCCGGCCGGGCGGGCCGGGCCGCTACCAACCGCGCTGGATCCACTCGTCGAGATGGGGCCGTTCGCGGCCGATGGTGGTGGGCTTGCCGTGGCCGGGTAGCACCTGGGTCTCGTCAGGAAGCGTAAAGAGCTTCCCCCGGATGCTCTCGATGATGGTGGGAAAGCTGGCGTAGGGGTTGGCCGTGTTCCCGGGACCGCCAGGAAACAGGGTGTCGCCCGAAAAGAGGTGCTCGGCGCTCAGCAAGCAGATGCTGCCCGGCGTGTGACCGGGCGTGTGCAGGGCAAGGACCTCGTACTCGCCGAAGCGGAAGCGCTCACCGTCATGGACGCGGTGATCGGCCTTGATCGGCATCATCGATTCGTCCGCCTGGTGACAGGTAAAGCGGGCGTGGGTCTGGTCTCGCACCGATTTGAGCGCCTGAACGTGGTCGGCGTGCCCATGGGTGGTGAGGATGTGACTGACCCGCAGACCCTCGAGCTCTTTGATGATGCGCGGCGCGTCGTTGGCGGCGTCGATCAAGAGGGCCTCCTTACTCTTGGGGTCGCTGAGCAGGTAGACGTTGTTGTCGTAGGGGCCCACGGAGAAACTCGTGAGCTTGTACACGGCAGTCAGTCTACGCACCGGCGCTACCTAAAATTGACGTCGATGGCCAAGGAAAGGCGAATCGGCATGCACGTGCACACCGGCCGCGGTCTCGACAAGGCGGTGGAGACCATCAAGGCGTTGCACCTCGGGACCGTCCAGATTTTCACGGGCAACCCGAGCGCCTGGCGGTCCGCGCCGGTTGACGCCCAGGCGACCGCGATGTTCAAGCGGTCGCTGCAAGAGCTCGGCGTCCAACCGGCGATGTCACACGCCATGTACCTGATCAATCTCGCCAGTCCCAACCCCAACTTCCAGAAGAAGTCACGGGAAGCGCTCATTGCGGAACTCGAGCGCGCCGAGGCCTACGGCTGCCAGTACGTGGTCACCCATGTCGGGAGCCACATGGGCGATGGCGCCCAGGCGGGAATCGATCGCGTCGTCGCTGCTCTCGACCACGTGCTGAGTAAAGCTGGTGGCGCAGCGATGTGCCTGCTGGAAACCTCGGCGGGCGGCGGCGCCTACGTCGGTGCGACCTTCGAGGACCTGGCCCACATCCTCGGCCGGTTACCGCAACATGCCGACCGGCTGGGTGTCACCCTCGATACGGCCCATGCCTACGCCTCCGGCTACGACGACGCCGGTGCGGAAGGGATGCGCACCACCCTGGATCAGCTCACCGCCAACGTTCCGGCACAGCGGATCCGCGCCTGCCACTGCAACGACACCAGCGTCACACTCGGCGGCAAGGCCGACCGCCACGTGAATATCGGCAAGGGCAACATCGGGCTCGAGGGCTTCCGGACTTTGCTGAACTACGAGCCGCTGGCCCACTGCGCCTTTGTTCTCGAGACGCCGGGGGAGGAGATGCTCGAAGGGCGCGAAAATCTCGACGCGCTGCGCTCGCTACTTTGAGCGCTCCGCTCGAGACGGTGCTCTTCGACTACGGGCACACGCTCATCTACTTCGACGAGCGGCCGCACTCCATGCTGGTCGAGGCGTACGAGAAAGTCAACCATCTGCTGGCTAGCACCCTGAAGCGCGATATACCGGCCGCCCATGTGTTGGTCGAGAAGGTTTCTCGCGCAGTCGACGAAGAGATTCAGCGTGATTACGCCGCCGGCCGGCCGGAGGAGGTGGAGATCGCGGCGATCTACGACACCGCACTGCGCGGACTCGGGCTCGAGCTGGAGCCGGCGCTGATCGAACGGGTCATGGAGTTGGAACAGGTGGGCTGGCTGGAGAGCGTCCACGTCGGCCCCGACGTGATCTCGACCCTGGAGGCGCTGCGCGGCTACGGGCTGCGCCTCGGCATCGTCTCCAATGCCGCCTACCTGCCGCGCCTGATGAAGGAGCAGATAGCCGCGCTCGGTCTGGCGGACTATTTCGACGCGCTGACCTTCTCCTCCGAGGTCGGCGTCCGCAAACCGCACCGCGAGATTTACGCTGACGCGCTGAAAAAGCTCGGCGCCGACCCCTCTCGGACGCTCTTCGTCGGCGACCGGGTGCGCGAGGACGTGCAAGGTCCGCAAGCGCTGGGGATGCGGGCGGTCCTGACACGGGAATGGCGCCAGGAAGATGACCCGGGAGTGGCCGATTTCGTCATCGCACGGCTGGGTGAGCTCCCGGCGATTGTTGACCGTCTCCTGCCTGGGCCGCGCGGGGCCGATACCTATAATGGGGTGACGTCGCGCGACTAGTCGTTCGCGGATGGGTTCTGGAGGTAGGTGGGGCGGTGGACTTTCGCGATTATCTGAGGCGTAAGTGTCGCGAGCAGAACATCTCCCTGCACCGGCTCGCCGTTCGCTGTGACCTGAACCAGATTTACTTCTACCAGGCCGTCAACAAGAACAAGGAGAACCCGCCACCCTGGGTCCTCCGGCGGGCGGCGCCGCACCTGGGCGTCACCTACGTCGAGCTGCTGATCGCGGCCGGACACCTGACCGAGGATGACCTCCGGGAATACGGTACCCAGCCGCCCAAGCCGCCCGACAAGGAGCGGGAACGGGAGCGCGAGAAGGTCGGGGTCTAACCGGAGCGGTCGCTAGGTCGAGGTCGACCCGCCACCGGTGACAAAGTTCGAGAAGTGATAGGTCAGGGTCCACGTGAATTGCGTGGTGGTCATATCGATCTTCATCTGGTGCATGAGGGAGTCGCTGGCGGAGATCCAGACCTCCGTCTGGATGCCGGCGTTGGTCAGGGCCGCCTCGTCCTGCGGGGTCAGCCCAATATTCGGGTCGGCCTTGAGCTGACCGACGTACTTGCCCGGGTCGACGGTCAAGGAGAAATGATGCATGGCGATTTGGTCCATCGTGATGTCGCCCAGGTCGTCCGATGCGCGGAACGCATGGGCGAACTCGAGGTTCGCGATGGGATCCATTCCCGGCGCGACCTGACCTTTTGAGTTGCCGGTGACGTCCTTCCAGGCGGGACCCTGGCTCGGGTACTGCACGTATTCGTGGCCACCCTCGATCCGCTCATTCATGGCGAGGATCGCTGTCTGACCGTTCGCGGCGGGGATCTCCAGCTGGAGGCTGAGGTTCTCTTTGTGCGGATAAATCAGGTCGCCTGAGCCGGTGATTTTGACGCCGGCGACGCCGCTGAGGACCAGGGTGCCGTTCAACGTCAGGTGAACGCTCTTGAGGCTCTGCATCGCGTCACCGCTCTTGCTGATGACCGGTCCGGGATCCAGCGGCGGCGCCGCCTGTTGCGGTAGCACGGAATTGAGGACGCCACCCTTCCAGATCAAGAGGATTGATGCGACAGCGACGGCCAGGGTGATGAGACGGCCCATCGACATGGCAACGACAGCCCCCGACCTTCCTTGCTGAAAGAAGCGCGGCCCGCCGGAAGGAGGGGTTGTCGTTGGATCCGAAGAAGGGGACGGGAATCAGGGACGCCGGCGGGCCTAGCCAGCCCCGGGATCATAGCGCCGCAATCCCGTCGCGACGTGCCATATACGCGCTTGTCACGCGCTTGTTACAAGCACACCTAAGATAGGCGCGTGCAGCGGGTCGTGATGCATGTCGATCTCGACGCGTTCTATGCGTCCGTCGAGCAACTGCGTCGCCCTGAGCTTCGCGGCAAGCCCGTGATCGTGGGCGGTTCCGGCGCCCCGGGCGAGCGGGGCGTGGTTGCCGCGGCATCGTACGAAGCCCGACCGTTCGGGGTGCGGTCGGCCATGCCACTTAGCCGGGCGCGGCGCCTCTGTCCGAACGCCATCTTCGTCCCCTGCGATTTCGATGCGTACCGCGAGGCGTCGAAGTCGGTCTTCGCCATCCTCGATCACTACTCGCCGGTCATCGAGCCGATCGCGCTGGATGAGGCCTACCTGGACCTCACCGGGGAGGACGCGTTGCTGGGCCCGCCGGGCGCCGTCGCGCTCCGCCTCCGAGACGAGGTCAAGGCGGCCTGCGGTCTTGATCTCAGCATCGGGGTCGCCAGCTGCAAGCTGGTCGCCAAAGTCGCCTCGGAGCTTCGCAAGCCTCGCGGCCTCGTCGTGGTTCCAACGGGCGGAGAGGCGGCGTTCCTCGCCCCACTGCCGCTCGGTAGGCTCCCGGGCTGCGGGCCGGCCACCGCGATCCGGCTGGAGCGAGTCGGCGTTCGCACCATCGGCGACCTGGCCGCCCTCCCTGATCCACTGTTGGGCGAACTCTTCGGCCACTACGGCCGCTTGCTCGGCGCCCATGCCCGGGGTATCGATCCAACCCCGGTCCTGCCGCCCGGTGACCCGAAAAGCATCTCGCGCGAGGTCACCTTTGACCGCGACCTGCGGGACGCCGGCAAAGTCCGGGCGACCGCGCTCGGCTTGTTGCAGGACGTCGGCCACAGCCTGCGGGCGCACGGGCTATCGGCCCGGACCGTGGTCCTGAAGATCCGCTACCAGCCCTTCGACACCCTGTCCCGGCAGGCGACGCTGCCCTACCCGACCGATCGCGACGACCAGCTGGCGACGGCGCTTCGCCAGCTGCTGGAGACGCAACTCGACCCATCGCGGCCGATCCGGCTGATCGGGGCCGGGGTTAGCAACCTCGAGCCCTGCGCGACGCAACTCAGCCTGCTCGAAACGCGGTCGTCACGAATGGCCATGCTCGATGAGCAGCTCGACGAGCTGCGTGGCCGCTACGGCGATCACGTCATCGCCCGCGGCGCGGCCCCACGCCCGCACCAGAAAGACGTGAGGCGAGACGACCTGGATGCGCTTCGGTGAAAGCCAAAAAGCTCACCCACGTCGGACCGAGCGGCGAGGCCCGGATGGTCGACATCACGGCCAAAGCAGTCACCAGCCGCGAAGCGCGCGCGCGTGGAGCGGTGCGGATGAGCGCGGAGGCCCTCGAGGCGATCATGCTCGGCAACCTACCCAAAGGCGAGGTGATTGCCACCGCGCGGATCGCCGGCATCCAGGCCGCCAAGCGCACGAGCGAGCTGATCCCAATGTGTCACCCGCTGCTCCTGACCCTGATCGATGTGGACTGCGTCCCCGATCGTCGCCTCCCCGGCATCCGCATCGAGGCGCGCGTGCGATGCGACGGAAAAACGGGCGCCGAGATGGAGGCGCTGACGGCGGTCGCGGTGGCGGCATTAACGGTGGTCGACATGGCCAAGAGCGCCGACCGTTGGATGACGATCGAAGGTGTGGAGCTCGTCGAGAAGCGTGGGGGAAAGAGCGGCGACGTGCGTCGGCCGGCTAGATCCCGCTCTTGATCGCCTTCATCGCCGCGTCGTAGGCCTTCTGCATCGGACCAAAGGTTTTCGTTTCGTAGTCCGCCGGTACCGTCTCCTCAGGAGTCGACATCGCCTTGAGCGCGGCATTCATCGCGTCGGTGCTTTTCTTGATGCCCGCCGTGTCCTTGGCCTGGATGGCCTGGATCAGGCTCTCGGTGTTCAGGAGAACATCACTGAAGCTGCTGACCTGCTTGGCGATTTGCGGTGGGAGTCCGGCCGCGTGCGAGTTCGACACGGCGAGCTCGATCTTCTGCTGGGCGTCGGGATAGGGTGCACCGGCCCCCACCAGGTCGTGCTTGGCGAGCGCGGCACCCATCTTTTGGTAGTCGATGAGCGCGTCGTCGTAGGGCTGGATCACTCTTACCTCGTTGACGGCCGCCGTTAGCGCCTGATCCGCCTGCTTGAGACCCGCTGTGGCGACATTGAGCCGGTACCGCGCGGCAGTGATGGCGGCACCCTTCGAGGGCGCAACCCACCTGAGGAAGCTCAGCCGCTGATCGACGGACGTCACGGCCGCTTCATCGGATTTGACCAGGCTGAGCCCATCGTTAAACGACTTCGCCAGCTTTTCGAATTGTGCCTTAGCGGCGTTAGGGTCGCTCGTGTTGTTCCGCAGCGTGAGGGCTTGCGCGAAGACGGCATCGATCTTGTCCTGGTGCGAGGCGGCGGCCTTCAGCGCCTGGCTGCCGGTTGAAATCTGACTCGAGGCGACCGCGGGCATGACGGTGGAGATCAATACCAGCACCACCAGGAGACCGACCCCGACGGCGACACCCCTGACGAGGTAGTGGCGGAACCGCAGCAGAGCGGGCGGCAGCGTCGGCAGCGCCAGCGGTAGCGTGAAGGTCTGGCCAAAAAGCCTGAGCGTCGTACCTGGCGCGGCCGCGGGTTGCCCCTGGGGCGGGTACCCGTACCCAGGGTCAGGTCCGTAGGGCCCTTGTTGCTGCTGGTATCCGGGCGGTACATACGTGGGATAGCCCTGGCCGGGCTGGCCCTGATATCCCGGGGGAGCGCCCGGGTACTGCGGCTGCTGGGGATAGTTCTGCGGAGGATAGTTCGGCGCACCGTAGCCCTGGCCTGGGCCCGGCTGCTGACCCGGGGGATAGCCGGGTGGGGCGTAACTCGGCTCGGGCGGAGGGAGGGGGTTTCGGCAATTCGCGCAGGCCTGGGCGCCCGGTTGGTTCCAGGTAATGCCGCAATAAGGGCACGGAGGCGATTGGTAGGCCTGCATAGCTGCGCCGCTGCGCTACCCATGCAACTCGGCCCGCACCGGGAACCTTTCGGCGGCGGGTCAGGTGAGGAGCTGGCCCAGATCCTCCGCGTTGCGGACGGCGTAATCGGAATAGCAGTTGTTGAAAATCGCGTGCACTTCCCTGGCATCCTTCGCCATCTCGCGCAGGTTGGGGACCCAGGGCTTCAACTCGCTCGGCTGGTACAGGTAACGGAATTTTTCCGCGGTGCTGATTCCCTTCTTCTCCCAGGTCTCCCGGTTACGCCCGTGAAAGCGGACCATCCCCAGCGGGGCGGTCACCGCCACCACCGGCGGTACGCTCGAGGTAAAGCCCTGCGGCTCATCGACGACCACGTAGGTGAAGCCGTGATCCTTGAGGAATTTGAGAACGCGCGGACGCCGTTCCTCCTTCATCCACAAGGCCTGGCGGAACTCGATCGCGATGCCGAAATCCGGGAGCCACTCCCTCAGGTCTTCCATGAATCGGTAGGAGGCCGGCGATGGCAGAAACCACTTGGGAAACTGAAAGAGGATCGCGCCCAGCTTGCCGGCATCTTGCAATGGCTGCAGGCCCTCCCGGAAGCGATCCCACACACTCTCTTTGTCCTTCGGTGCCAGGTCCTTGAAATAGAGATTGCTCGCTGAATCGCCGAGCTTCTCCCGCAGGTCTTTGGGCAAACGGGAGGGTGGCGTCGGGTGCTGGGTGAGCAGCGCGTAGGCCTTGGCGTTGAAAGTGAAATCGTTTGGCGTGCGTTCGACCCACAGCCGCGCGGTCTTCTCGTTGGGAATCGCATAAAACGTGCTGTCGACCTCGACGATAGGAAACTTCGAGGCGTAATAGCGCAGTCGGTCCTCGGCGGTCGTGGCATCCGGCGGATACCAACCGCTCTTGATCAGCGTCGGCTCCGTCCATGAGGAAATGCCGACTTTGATCCGACCCATCACCGGGGACGGTGGGCGGCGGGAGCGTCGCCGACGTCGCCGCGAAGGGTCCGTAGCCCGTGCGGTAAGGCCTCCATTACGGCCTCGAGGCTATCGGCGACACCGCGAGGGCTGCCAGGAAGCGCCAGGACCAGCGTTTTGCCGATCACGCCGGCGAGCGATCGCGACAGCATTGCATGCGGTGTCTTGCGCAGACCCGCCGCGCGCATCGCCTCCGCGATGCCCGGCACCAGATAGTCGAGCATTGGTTCCAGCGCCTGCGGCGTGACGTCGCGCGACCCCAGCCCGGTGCCACCGGTCAAGACGATCAGGTCGGGATCGGTCGCCTGACGCCATTCGCGGATCTGGCGCTGGATGTCATCGACCTCGTCGCTGACCACGGCGCGGCCGACGATCTCACAGGGGACCCGTGCGAGTTCCTCGCTGACTTTCTCCCCACTCTCATCGGTGCGCTCGCCGCGCGACCCCTTGGTGCTCACGGTCAGGACGCAGGCGCGAAAGGTCATTGCAGCAGTCTAGACAGCCCCCACCCTTACCCTCCCCCACGAGCGGGGGAGGAAACTAAGCGGGTGGTTAGCCTTCGGCGCGATAAGCAGCGTGCGCGGCGATGGTGCGGCAAAAGTCGGTGACGGCGCCGCCGACATCCATCAGGTCGTGATAGCCGAACGGCACGCAGTGATCAAAGGGTGGAAAGCGAACCACGGATGAGGCCGGTGGAACGTCCGCGTCGTAGAGCGCCAGCACCGGGCGTCCTCGCCCCAGCAGCCAGCCGGCCTCGAAACCGACCCCCGTGCTGCGGCCGGTCATCTCCATGCATCCGGCATCCGCCTCCAGCAGCTCGCGGTGCATCATCTCGGCGATCAGCTCGGGACGGTCGAGGCCGGGCCGGTAGTCGGGATCCGCCACCCGCTGGGCGAGTATGCCGGCGCCGAACTCCCGCAGGGCGCGGTGCGCCAGCTGGATCGCCTCCAGGCTGCGTGGACCCAACTCGCCGCTGACCGCACGACCGAGGTAGACCTTCACTTCAGGACTCTGGGGACGGCCTTCCGCCTGGGCCACAACCCGACCATCAGCATCACCATGCCGAGCACGGGATCGAACGGCAGGACGATGCCGCCGAGAAGCGCACTGAGCCAGCGCGGCCGAAAGCGCCGCATGGCCGGATTATCGGACATCGCCGGGCGGTGTGCCCGCCTCCTTCGACGCCAGCGCGTCGGCGGGTTCGTCTTCGACACCGAGTGGGTTGGCATCGTCGTCGGGATGCGCCTCGTCGCCGCCAGCCTCCCCTTTCTTCCGCCGCGCCGGGCGTTCGGCCGCGAGGGAGCGGACATCGAGACCCTGTCGAAGCAAGTGAATGCTCTCCAGGAGGGAGAGGCGCTCCACCAGCCAGCCAACGCGGTAATGCACGGCGAACCAGGTTTCGTTGGGTGCGGGATGACGGTGGCGGCGCCGCCAGCGACCGACCGCCTCCTTGAACGTTGGGGCGAAACCGCCCTCGCCGCCTCCCCGACGTTCGGTTCCCGA
>WNEZ01006448.1_pt1 | contig 10292 bp, 9 predicted proteins | sample 5400521 | NCBI WGS metagenome assembly WNEZ01 (sample SAMN13153339, study PRJNA577476) | soil metagenome | isolation source: 120 cm saprolite under Douglas fir tree site 2 hole 1 replicate 1 | place: USA:California | collected 2015-04-18
AAAAGTCGACAAGGTTGCTGCGCAGCTCCGGCGAGGTGAGATCGAATTTCCGCTCCGACAACCGAGCCAGCAACTTTGCGTAGGTCTCGTCTGTAAGCGAGTATTCCGCTGCCCGGGTCACCTTGCCGCTATCGAAATCGCAATTGGGAAGCACCAGTGAGTCGGTACCCACCGCTGCGAGAAAGGTCCGGTACTGATCCACGGTGGTGTTGATGCTCTTGAAGTACAGATCCTCCGTCTGGGTAGTCGGATTATTAAAGGCCAACCCTTTGAAGGGACCAATTCTCGGCATGTATCGCAGAAGTGTTGACAAAATGCGCGTCCCGAAGCCCGGCTTGACATAGTCCTTTCCCCATTCCTTCTCATAGCCGGAGCGCGAAAGACGATAGAGAAACTTTTGCCTCGCAAAATTAGGCGTCTCGCGCATCAGTTCCTTCTTATGAGTTTGCAGTGCGACCTGGGTCATTTGCGGAATCAGCCGGCTGACGGCGAAACGATACGAACCCACCGCCAGGTCCTCGTGCGTAAGCACGTCCTTTAACTCGACTCCGTACACCACGGGAAAGGCCCGCTCCAGCAGGGACTTGGACACCTGAAATCCGATGAAATCGTGATACTGCTGCGAGGCGTAACGATTCTTCGCGACCTGCACCGTGTCGAATCCGAACTCCGTTTTCAAGTGTGCCGTTTTGTCCTGGGCATACCGCACGGACGCACCAAACTTCGCTCGCAGCTTCGGATACTCGATCGCCACTGCCTGGTTGACCGCCGGGTGACCCGCGATATCTGCCGCATAGTGCGACAGTGCGCCCAGCGCGAAGGCGTACTCGTTAACATCCTGGCTCTCGAGCAGCAGCTCACGGACAAAGTCTCCGCTGCGGACGTAATGCACCAGGTTGCTGAATTCTCTGTTGCCGAACGGATAGTAGCCGAGATCCTGGATGACGGCGCCTCCGTATGCGTAGGCATGGGCATCCCGGACTTGCTCTTCCGACAGTCCCGGATATCGCTTGAGCAGCAAGGGCCGAATCGCATCGGTCCAGAGCAGGTCAACAATTTCTTCGTGGGTCAGGACGGAGTACGCGGACGAACCGTCGCTGCACATCAGCACGATGATAAGAACTGTCACTACGCGGATGGCAAGCAGGCGCCAGCCCCTGGCTTTAGCGCCTGGCGAGGTTGGTGAGTGGCGCATAGCTCAAATGCGCCCGATAACCAGCAGAATGATCACGATGAAAAGCACCAGTCCGATCCCGCCGGTCGGTGCATAACCCCAATCCCGGCTGTGCGTCCAGCGTGGGAGGGCTCCGCAGAGTGCTAAGACCAGAATGACGATCAAGATAGTTCCAAGCATGTTTTGCTCCTTGTGATGTATTCGTACCAGTGCAGCCTCTCCCGAAGCTGCACCGGCTCGAACCACTGAAACGATCCACTAGAACGAGATGTTGATTGCTATTCCTTCGCTGGGATAACTGCGGTTATATAAGTAGTAGCCGTTGTCGACATAGCTGACATAAACGTCGTCAGTGTCGTACCAGTCATCCCCCCAGGATTCCGGCCAAGGGTCAACTGCGCTGATCCAGTAGCCGTCGTATTGGAAGCGGGGATATCCGCCCACCACCAGGAAGGGGAGGGTGTTGATTCGGAACCCATGGTCCGGCCCGAAGTATCCGCGATAACGGTCGTCCGGGATGCGGTAGCCACGGTAGCCGCCGCGTTGTTGCCAGGTGCGGTGGTCTGACTGCCAGTCTTGCGCGCGATGCTGTTGCCAGGCGCTCTGCCTTACACGCTGCTGTTCCGGCATATGCCGCTGTTGACTATTCCGCTGAGCCTGCAACTGCTGATTGTTCTGGTGTTGCTGCTGTTGCTGCTGCTGTTGGGCTTGCTGCTGCCGGTTGTTCTGGTCCTGCCGCTGCTGTTGGACGTGTTGCTGCTGCTGTTGCTGGGAGTGCTCCTGCTGTTGCTGGGCGTGCTGCTGCTGTTGGGCTTGCTGCTGCCGGTTGTTCTGGTCCTGCCGCTGCTGTTGAATGTGTTGCTGCTGCTGTTGCTGGGCGTGCTCCTGCTGCTGGGGGTGCTGCTGCTGAGCGTGCTGTTGCTGTTGTTGCTGAGCGTGCTGCTGCTGTTGCTGCTGTGCATGCTCTGGCTGCCGCTGCTGCTGAGCATGCTGCTGTTCGGGCTTGCCCTGCTCGCGCCCGCCCTTTTGAGAATGCTCTTCCTTTTCTCCGCGCTGCTCCTGCTGCGCATACACAGGAGCTGCGATTCCGAAAAGCAAAGACAGGATGGCTGTGCTGGCGATTCCAATTGCTTTCATAAGGACTACCTCCGTTGCTGCCGGGTGCGTACGCTGTCTCTACTGCAAGCTTCCCGTCGTCGCATTGACCGGGTTGCCGATAGCCTCGCCGGATACCAGAAGTTCCACTCTCCGGTTCTGTTGCCGTCCTGAAGCGTTATCGTTCGAGGCCACTGCCAGAGTATTGCCGAAACCTCTTGCGCTGACCGAAGTTGATGCCACACCTTGCTGCACCAGGTAATCCCGCACCGAACCGGCGCGGTTCTCAGACAGGGTTTGGTTCATTGCGTCCCCGCCCACGTTGTCGGTGTAACCGCCGACTTCAATGTTGAGTCCGGGGTAGGCCAGCAGAATGCCGGCGACTTTCGCCAGCTTCTCCCGTGCGCCCGGCTTCAAAGAGTATTTTCCAGTGTCAAACAGAACGTCGGACATGCTGACGATGAGACCACGCGCGCTGTCACGAGTCTGAAGAACCTTGTTCAACTGCTCGGACAATCGCGTGCGCATGGCGGCTTTATCGGCTTCCGCCTGCTGCGCGCTCAACTGGGCCTGCTGTGCGGCCAATCGGGATTGGTCCGCGTCCGCCTGGGCAGCGGAGAGGGCGTTGGCGCTGTTCGCCATATCGGATTTAGCCTTGTCGGAGTCCGACTGGGCTCGGGCGGCGTCAGCCTGCGCCCTTGCCGTGTCCGACTCTGCCCGATCTCGTGCGTGTTCGGCTCGGGCCTGATCAGCCTGGGCGCGTTCTTTCTGCCGGGTAGCATCGTCCGCTTGTGCCTGGGTATCAGCCTGTGCGCTGGCGGCCGCCAGACGCTCGTTGTCCTGGCGCTCCTGATCTATCTTTTTGACGGTTATGGCGCGGGCATCTTCCGCGGTCTGTACCACCTCACGGGCAACCCCGATCATGGCCTTGCGATCGGTGTGCTTGTCGGTGGCATCTTGATCGACCTTGTCCATCAACCGGACCGCGTGCTGGTAGGTGTCGTTGGCGTAGGTCTCGGCTCCTTCGGATTGCGCGATGCGCAAGGCATTGCGCGCTTCAAAGAATTCCAGCGGCAACCTGGCATTCAGAATCACCGGGTCGAATTTGTAGCCAGTGGGGATATAGCCGCCGCGTTCCAGAAGTTCATACTTCGTGTGCATCGCCTCGGTGGTTCCCTTGGTATCCTCGCGCACGACGTTCTCGATCACGACCACGTTACTCGGCTGTCGAACCGCGTAGTACGGTTCGGCGGTGACCACCAAAGCGAAGGCCTGAAGATCGGTAGTGACGTCCACCTTGCTGCGATGGTTGTCGCCCACCAGAATCTCGCCAAGGTTCACTGCCCGGCCTTCGGGCGAGATGGCCCAGAGAATGTATGTCAGATATTCGTTGCCAAACGTCGTCGGCTTTTGCAGATTGCCAAATTCCACTTCGATCTCGATGTAACCCTTCTTGCTTTCGACTTTGGCTTGGCCGTTGGCTTCGGGCATCAGGTCAGTGCCGACAAAATCCAGCTTGGTGGCTCCGCCGCGATGCTTATAGTTGACTGCCTGAATGCTGCGGCTGACCACGGTGACCCGGAACGTCGGGGTGTGAGCCATGGGCTCGAGGGCCAGGCTCTGGGAGTTGGTTTGAGCGAGCGCGGACAAACTCAGTCCGATTGCGGCGGCTAACAACAGCTTGATCTTCAAAGTGTTCTCCTTGGGGCAGATGTTTGCCTATGACTGCTAGTCTCGACCTCGGGCTCGCGGCCCGGAATTAAGAAGCGCTTACGATCAGTTCAACCTTTCCCTACGTGGATACTGGAAAGGGAATGAAACAGTCCAAAAACATTCAGCAGCCACAGAACCACGGCAATGACCACCACGCCGTTCAGAATTGACTTGATGGACGACTGCATGGGAATGAAGCGATTCACCAGCCAGAGAAGAACGCCCACCACGATCAGAACTTCCAGGAGTTGAATTAAAGGCATGACTTGTTCACCTTTCTTCTTTGCGGGCTAACGCCTCCCATGCGCCCCGAGGCGTTGCCCTACGCTTTTATGTCGATTTTTAGGGTCGAACCATGTCCGCCGGAGGGTCGCCGGCGTACAAGGGGATACGGATGCCAATCGGCTGGATGTGGTCGCTGCTTGAATCGTTCGGGGATCTCACCCGCAGCAACCTAAGAATGGGAGCTACGAATTAGCGCTCGTCGCTCTCTCGACACACTCAGGAGAATAAAGAATGACAGGTACAGCCTTTGGTGTCTGAGCAAGATAGCTCACATGTGAAGATGAGGATTCGGTGTCCGCGCCGAAGCAGAGGCTCGAGTTGAAGAAGGTTCGAGACATTCTCGAGCGTGAACAGCCTAACTCTGCTGAAATTCATCGATCAGTCCTTACTTCCTCGGCGGCTCCCACAACTCGATGCGATTGCCGTCTGGGTCCATGATCCAGGCGAAGCGTCCGTAGTCATAGTCTTCGCGGTGCGGATCGATTTGCACACATTCTTTTTTCAGTTCCTCCAGCAACGAGTCCAGATCCTCGACGCGATAGTTGATCATGAAGGCGGAGCTGCTGGGATCGAAATATTTGGTGTTCCGCGGAAAAATTGACCACACGGTCATACCCTTCTTGTCGGCGTCATCAGGCGCGCGCCATTCGAATACCGCGCCCATGCCGTCGGGAGTTCGATGGATTCCAAGGTGTTGTTCGTACCAGCGATAGAGTCTCTCGGGATCCTCTGATTTGAAGAAAATGCCGCCGACACCGGTGACGCGCTCCATCTTTCTCGCCTCCTAGGGTGTTTACTGTAGGCCATTTTGCTCGGTCAGGGAATGTTTTGCCAAGCGGAACCGACCATGCCGCGCAGGCCCGCGGATTCGCTCCTCTTCGTGGGCTCGTAACCTGCGTCCTTGGAGCAACCACGGCGGCAGCATTGGGCAACTAAGAACCGTGCTGATCGGCCCTTGAAATGCTAACCATAAAGGCGAGGGCCGATTGGGGGCGACGATGAAAGAACCGCAAGGGTCCTGGCTGGCATTAGTCACGTTTTGTACCGTGACGACGTTTACGGCCGCGCTAGTTTTCGGACTGCTGTTCGCGACTGGCTCCCTAGCCTTCGCGGGGGCCCAGTCCATGCAAACCTCTGATGAAACCGAGACGAGCTCGCCGGCTCAGAGTTCCCTTAAGTCCGCGGAATCAGTCTCTCCGGAAAAATCCCCGATCCACAAGCAGGTAAATGCGTTAGCGTCCCAGTCTTGGTCAGTGTCTAAAGTCAAGTCTGATGGTGCCGTGCCTGGCATTTTTCCCGGAATCATCACCGACTCCCGCTGCGGCGCCCGGCACTCGATGAATTCGGGAAAGACGTCAGCAGAATGCGCCCGCGCATGCGTAGGTAACGGCTCGATCTATGTCTTGGTGGATCGCGAAGTAGTTCGTGCTCTGGAAGGCGATCCGGACTTGCTCCGGAGATTGGCCGGCGAGCGCGTAGAAATTGTGGGCCTGCTGGAAGGAAGCACGATTAAGGTAGAATCGGTCGCTGCCCGCTGACTCCGAGCAATAGCCGCGTCACTCCGCCGGTCGCTCCACCATCATCGGCTGCGGTTTCTTTACCTCTCCGCTTTGCACCCCGGAGACGCCTGATACCGGTGGCACAACCGGCACCGCATTGACCGCCGGGCGGGAATCGTGGCGGCTCCCGTTACGCTCGTCCCATTTTCCGAAAATCATCTTTCCCGCCGTGGTCTGGAGGACCGACGTCACCGAAATGTCGATGGTCTTGCCAATCATCTTTCTCGCGTTGTCCACCACCACCATGGTTCCATCGTCGAGGTAGGCCACGCCCTGGTTGTATTCCTTGCCTTCTTTCAGGATGAAGACCTTCATGGTCTCGCCGGGCAGCACGATTGGCTTGAGCGAGTTGGCCAGTTCGTTGATGTTCAGCACGGCCACTCCCTGTAGTTGCGCGACTTTATTCAGGTTGAAGTCGTTGGTGATGATTTTGCCCTCATACAGCTTGGCCAGTTCGATCAGCTTTAGATCCACTTCGCGAACTGCGGGAAAGTCATCTTCGACGATTTGAATCTGCAGCGACGCGACTTTCTGCAAACGTTGCAGAATGTCGAGCCCGCGGCGTCCGCGGTTGCGCTTCAGCGAGTCGGCAGAGTCGGCCACCAGTTGCAATTCGCGCAACACGAACTGCGGAGTTACGATGATGCCGTCAAGGAATCCGGTCTCCGCGATGTCGGCGATCCGGCCATCGATAATGACGCTGGTATCCAGGATTTTGTAGCTCTTCTTTCCCTGCTTTTCGCCTCCGAAGACGCCTCCCAGCGCCGCCAGGTTCAGCAGGTCGCCCTTGTTGGCCCCGACAATCAGGCCGACATAGGCCATCAACAGCATCACCAGAATTTGCAGGAAACCCTGGGTACGTCCGGGAACCACGCTGTTGCGAATCACCAGGGCAAAAAGGTAGGCGCCAAAGATCCCGAGGATGCTTCCGATAGCCGCCCCGATCAGACGCTTCAGGCTGATCAGGCGCAGCCGCCATTCGAACAACACGATGGCGAGGCCAATGACCCCGCCTACTCCAGCATCCAGCTTTGCAGGCAGCCCGAACGGCTCGATCAGGTAGCAAGTGACAGTAATAATGAGAACAAATAAAAAACGCACCAGAACCAAGTCCACCGACGGACCTCCCCGGAACCCACCTTGGCGGACGCATGCCGCGAAGAGTTCCGCACTGGTTGCCCGGTGCTGCCAAGAAATCGGTACCAGTGATCTGTTAAGCGGAGCCTATGAATTGGAAGATAAGAAAGCTCCGTACTCCCCATTCAGACGGCCAGAACAGGGAACCCCAACCATGTTACGGAGAGTATATACCTGTCGCCAAATTCGCAGCGGGGGCGGGCTTAGGGCTGAAGCCCGGCTAGCCCCGTTTCCCCAAATGGGATTTCTGAGGATCGCGGTGACTCCGGGTAGCCGCGAAGCGGCGCAAGAATGTAGCCCAGGGCGCCAGCCCTGGGTGGAAAGGACGGCAATGACGAAGCTCCGAAGGAGCGGAAGAACCATCGCGATACAGATGCCTCAAGAACCTGGGATGGCAGTTGTTCTCTGGCCGCAATCCAGCTTGGTTCGCCGTCACGCTGGTACACTTTGCCCATGAAAGCCCTTGTCATCAGCCGATTAGGCGATCCCGACGTGCTCGAGGTAAGGCAGGTTCCGGATCCGGTCCCCACTCCTGGACAGGAATTGGTAGAAGGCGAAGCCGGCGGGATCAACTTCGCCGACATCATGAGTGCGCAAGGCGGTTATCCCGGGACACCGAAACCCCCGCTGGTAGCCGGACGCGAATTTTGCGGTATTCGCAGCGACGGGCAGCGCGTCATGGGATACGCGCAGTGGGGCGCGTTCGCCGAGCGCATCGCCGCGTCGTCCGCGTTGGTGTGGCCCGTGCCTCAGGCATGGAGCGCCGAAGAAGGCGCCGCCTTCCCAGTCAATTATTTCACCGCCTACTTCGCGTACTGGAAAGCCGGCCTGCTGCAGAAATTGGCGGACACGCCCGCTCCGCGAGTTCTCATCCATGCCGTAGCCGGAGGCGTGGGAACGGCGGCGGTGCAGATCGGAAAACTGCTGGGCGTGGAGATGTACGGAACTTCTTCTTCGGAGGAAAAGTTGGCTCGAGTGAACGCCCTGGGCCTGCAGCACGGAATCAATTACAGGCAACGCGATTACGAAGAAGCGGTCAAAGACCTGACCCACGGCGAAGGTGTGGATGCGGTGTTTGAAATGTTGGGCGGTGAGCACACGATGAAGAGCGTTCGCTGCCTGCGCGATTTTGGCCGGGTCATCGTGTATGGAGCGGCAACCGGACAACCCGGTCAGTTCGACCCGCGAATGCTCTATGCCAAAGGTGCGAGCGTACATGGTTTGTGGCTTACCTACGTGTCCGCGAAACGCGAATTGATGAATCAGGCATGGGAACAGCTCTCGGAGTGGATGGCGCAAGGCCACTTGCGGCCGGTTGTGGGTCACGTGTTTGCGCTGGAACAAGCTTCAGATGCATATCGGCTGTTGCTCGAACGCAAAAATTTCGGAAAGGTAGTCCTCAACCTGACCTAGCCCAGTGGGTGGGTGTGTGGGGCGGGCGCCCTCGCCCGCCGGCTTTGACTTGTACTCGTTGCGAACCCCATTCGCAGTCGAGTTGGTAGACAAACCACCACAGAACAAAATGAAAACCAACTTCAAAAACTTCGGGCGAGGGCGCCCGCCCCACACTTACACGCACAACAAAACAGACCGCTTTTGTGTCGGGCCTTCTGACGGCAAACATTGCTAACGACCCGTCACGAGCGGCGTCCAAAGAAGTGCTGCAATTATGTGCGTAGCGGAACTTTTCGGCGGTGCATGTCGTATCTTGCAGTGATGGATGATTGATGCCGGGCTCAAAGGAATTAAGATGCCCCGGTTGTTTTGGAAGAGAGAGCAATTCAGGGGTTAAAGGGACTGGTCTCACACTCGGTTTGGCGGCCCAGGTGAGAGCAATCCCCGAGCAGAGAGCACGAAGCCTTGCGGCCCAGCCCTCTTTGCTTAACCCCGAGGCAGCATTGTAGGCCTTCGGCGGCGAAACGCAAGAATTTCCCGACGAAGGCGAGTCCAGGCCGCCCAGAACCGGTTCCCGACGTCTTCGGGAAAGAAAAAGGAGTGCAATGAAAATCTCGAAAATCTCCAAAGGTTTGCTGCTGGGACTGGCATTGCTGCTGGCTGCAACCGCCTTCGCTGCCAACAAGGGCACACTGCAGGTAAGCGATCCCGTAACCGTCAGTGGAAAGCAGATCGCGCCGGGTGAGTACACGCTGAGGTGGGAAGGCAACGGGCCCAACGTTGAACTGAATATCTTGCGCGGCAAGAATGTTGTCGCTACCGTACCCGCCCACCTGGTCGACCTGGATCGCACGCCTGATCGGGACGCGACTGTAACTGTGGTCAACGACAACGGCAACAAGGTGCTGTCCGAGATTCGCCTGTCGGGAAGGAAGCAAGCGTTTGCGATTGGCGCGGAATCGGCCAAAGCGGAATCCGGCACCAAGTAAATGGTGAGAGCGCGGATGCAGAAAAGGGAGCCTTAAGGCTCCCCTTTTTGTTCGGGTGTTCCCGGATTCGGGCCTCCTGCTCGGGCAGGCGGTACTGGATCGCTTGGAGACGATTCTCCTCCGTTGCTGTCATCCTGAGCGGAGTGGCTGCTTCGCTTGGCGAAGCAGCTTCGGAGTCGAAGGACCCCTACCTCGCAAAGGTGCGTGCACCCGGCGGAACATTTTCTTTCCGGTTGATGTTACGTGCGAAGTGGCGCGGACAATTCTCCGACGGAGTGGAGCGGCAGGGGTCCTTCGATGCCTTCACTGTAACGCCAACACGTCGTCATAATAATTCAGGACCGCGCGGCGCGGCCGGTCCTTCATTCCCTTGAGCGGTACTTTCTTTTCCACCGAGCTGTTGCCGGTGATGCGCGCCCGTCCCAGGCTCACCGTGTGGCCGTCGGCCAGCTCCAGATAGATGGGCACCAGCATGCGAAAACTCTCCTCCACGTTGGATTGGGTTACCTTGAAGCTGAACACCGGAGTGCCATCGGCCCCGTTTTCGAACGAATAGTCCAGCTTGTACGAGGGCAGGGCGGTGCCGTACACGTACTGGTTGAAAAACCAATCCATCCTCTGATTTCCATCCAGGTCCATTTCCGGCGTCATGTGTTTTTCCACCATGGCCTTGAAGTCCTCCGTAGTGGCGGCGGTGCCGGCGAAAGTCTTGACGAAATCCTGCATGGTGGCTTTGAAGCGATCGTCGCCGGTGTGGTGGTCCCACATCAGCATGCGGATCATGTGCAGGACGTAAGCGCCTTTGGGATAAATAAGGTCGCGAGTAACACTCACCCCGGTCCGGCTGTTGTTCAGCCGGTATCCCATGGTAAGCGGGCCCACGTCGATGGCGCGGAAGCCTTGCGTATTTTTCTCCAGAATCGATTTTCGCTCCTCATCCCAGAA
>WNEZ01006452.1_pt1 | contig 10291 bp, 7 predicted proteins | sample 5400521 | NCBI WGS metagenome assembly WNEZ01 (sample SAMN13153339, study PRJNA577476) | soil metagenome | isolation source: 120 cm saprolite under Douglas fir tree site 2 hole 1 replicate 1 | place: USA:California | collected 2015-04-18
AAGCTCCGGTGGCCATCTGCAGCGGCGTCTCACCGTATCCGCCAAGGGTCAGCGACGGCCCGAAGATGTTGAGCGCGTCGTCGTTCGTGTAGATCGGATACCCGTTCATGTCGACGCCGTGAGGCACCCACGGCGGCGCGCCCATGTTGCGCGCCATCGTCACAACCGACGAGACGCCGATCCCCAGCTCGACCTTTACCGCGGGGATGTTCAGCGAGTTGCCCATACACGCCTGAAGCTGACAGGTGCCGTGGTACCGGCCGTCGTAGTTTCGCGGCGAGTAGACCTCGGTGGAGCCGAGCTCGCGGTAGCTCAACGGGCTGTCGGCGATCGGCGTGGTCATCGTGTACTTACCGCTCGCGATCGCCGCGGTGTACGTGTAGATCTTCATCGACGAACCCGGGTTGCGTGGCGGCCAGACCGCCAGGTTGTACTGGCCCCCGTAGGCGTTCGGGTTGGCAGATCCCACCATGGCCACGATTGCGCCCGTCGTCGGGTCGATCGCGACCAGCGCGCCCTGGGTGATGTTCCGCCAGGCCAGCGACCGGATGTTCGCCGACACGACCGCCTGCCCGATGTTCTGCAGCGTCGGGTTCAGCGTCGTCACGACGTGGAGGCCGCCGGCGTACACGTCCTGCTCGCCAAACTGCTCGATGAGCTGCGCCGTCACGTAGCGGACGAAGGCGGGCGCCGCGGGCTGGTTGGCCGGCATGAACATGTGCGCGGGCGGCGAGGTGTCCTCGGCGAAAGCCTTCGCAGCGTCCTGGGGCGTGATCTTGCCATCGCGGATCATGGCGTCGAGCACGTTGTGCTGCCGGTTCTTCGCCGACGTCCAGTCCACCAGCGGGTTGTAGATCGTCGGTCCGCGGATGATGCCGGCGAGCATCGAGGCTTGCGCGAGGTCGAGGTCCTTGGTCTGTTTGTGGAAGTAGATCTTCGAGGCCGCCGCGCTGCCCCACGCGGTGTTGGCGAAGAAGACGCTGTTCAGGTACCACTCGACGATCTGGTCTTTCGTGTAGCGGCGCTCGATCTCGAACGCCAGCAACGCCTCTCGCACCTTGCGGTCGAGGCTCGTCTGGCTGCCGACCAGGCGCAGCTTGACCAGCTGCTGGGTGATGGTCGACGCGCCCTCGACGTTGGAGCGTGACTTCAGGTCGACAGTCGCCGCGCGCACGATGCCCTGCGGGTCGATTCCCGGCTCGCTGTAGAAGTTGTGGTCCTCGATCGAGATCACCGCGCCGGGCAGCAGCGTGCCCATGTCGGAGAGCGGTTCGTAGTACGCCTGGTAGCCGGGCGGGTGCAGGTCCGCGAGCAGCGTCTTCCCGTCGGACGCATACATCAGGGTGTCCTCGGGGAGGTCAGACGTCACCTGCGCCGGGTCGGGAAGCTTGTCCGCGAAAGCGACGTACCCCGGCGAAGTGATGATCAGGCTCGGGACGGCGACGACCACGAGGACGACAAGGCGGAGAAGCCAGCCGGCCGGCCGCCTGACGACATGACGGTTGTTCAGGACCTGCGGGGCGCTCGCGCGCCGCCGCATCCCGTTGGGCCTATGAGGCCAGGGAATCCGGTCTCTGTGCTTCGGCCTCATCCATCTCCCCCCTCAGGCTGTCGCGCTCCCCCCTCAAGCTGTCGCGCTCCCCCCGGAGCCGGTCGCGCTCCCCCCGGAGCCGGTCGCGCTCCCCCCGGTTGCTGTCGCGGTCCCCGCTCGACGTGTCCGCCATCCGTTGGCCGATCGGTCCGTACCAGCCGAGCGACTGCCCGCCCACGAACGTGCGGATGTCGATCACCTGGCCGGCGCGCGCGGCTGCGGGCCTCAGCCGGCGCCCAGCCGTGCGCGCGGTCCGGGTCGCGGCTTCGGTTGCCGTCGCTGCGGCGGTGCTCAAAGCCGGCTGCCCGGCGCCCTCGTACCAGGCGCGAGCCGCGAAATTCAGGTGTGCCATAGCGTCCCGAACTGACTCCAACCGCGAGCGCGCACCAGGTCGATCGCGCCGCACCTGCCCCGTCTGGGCGTGCACCGCGCCGCGCAGCCGGACCGAGAACATCGCCAGGAGCCCAAGCGCCCTGGCGACAAGGACGGCCGTCGCGGCCGCGAGCGCCCGGTTGAGCCCGGCAAGCGGATCAGCCGCCGGCTGGCGAACCGGAACCGCGGGCCCGCTCAGCGGCAGCTCCATCCACTCGCCCAGGCGCACACGCGGAGCCCAGGGCGCCGCGCTGCGCATCGAGCGGATGAGCACCAGCGCCAGCACGTCGGCGCCCGCAACGATGACGAGCCAGCTCGCGATCGTGAAACGGTGCTCGGTGATCCAGCTGCCGGCGCCGCCGAGGAGGAGTCCCAAAATCGTGTTCACGACCTGCTCCGAGGCCCAGACCGTGGCCATGCTGAGGTCCCGCGCGGTTTTGTCGGTGACGCTCATCACGCCGAGCACGCACACGGTGATGAAAGCTGCCCACAGGACGGCCTCGGCCGGCCTGGGGATCGCCTTCCGGACCGGAGGCACGAAAGTGGCCGCCACCATCCCGGTGAAGAGAGCGATTGAAAACTGGAGCAGCAGCGGTACCTCCACGCCAAAGGAACGCAGGCGCCGCCGCGAGTATTGGCGGGCCCACCGCGGAGGGCCCGTTCATGGAAATGTAAGGGCGAGTTGTTCAGATTCGACCCGCGGTGCGTTGTCTCGATAGCGCGGACGCTGACCCGCTCGGCGTCCACGCCTCTTTCTTTTGGGTTAGACGATGGCAGTCCTCTGGATCATCCTGCTCACCACGATCGGACTCTCGCTCCGGGCCGGGGTCTACGGGCGGCGCTGGACCATCGCCGACTCGACCACCGCCGAGTCCGGCGACGCGCCCTGGTTGGGCGACGCGCCCTGGTTGATGGACGCGTGCGCGAGGACCTTCATCCTCGTCCTTCTATCCCTCCTGGGGTTGCTGGCGCTGGGCGTGACGTACGGCAACGTCCTGGGCGGCGGATAGCCCGCCTGGCGCTTCCAACCCCGTAAAAAGCCACGTGTGACGGCCGAATTCGGCCGATTCACATCACTTGAGCCGAATTAACCCCGAGGCCGTGGTTGCACAGGCACGCCACCGGTAGCTTCGCCCTGTCACTTTGCGGCGCCCGGCCATGGGCGCCGGCCGAACGGGGGTACCTGTGCGCTCACCTCGCCAGCTTCTGTCGAATATCCGGTCGCGTCCCAAGGCCCACCTGGCCTTCGTCCTGGTCGCCATCTGCAACCACTTCAGCGTCATCGCGCTGGCGGCCGCGCCCGCGGTGCTCAATCTTCCGGCCCTTCATCCGGCCCAATCGACCTGCGGACCTGACAGCAGCTGCGATGGGCCCGTGGCGGCGGACCAGAGCCCGAACCTGAGCCTTCCCACCGGGATGTCCCAGTGCCACGACTCCGGGCCAGCGGCCGCGTGCGCCTCCGCCGCCGACGCCAAGGCGTCGGCTCCGGGCACGGCTTCGACGCCACCGGGCACCTACGCCTGCGTCCCGGTGGCGGGCAAGGTGTTTCCCACCCACCTGGCCACCTGCACCAACGTGGCGACCGGGCCTGGTGACGGCCCGCCCTCCCCAGGCATTCAGGTGGATCCGTCCACCGTCCCGATCCCAGACCAGCTCACCCTTACCTCGACGTCGGATGCTTTCCGCGCCGGTGTGTCCGCGACCATCACCGCGACCGCGAACCTGAGCGTCACGAGCACCGACCGGGCGATTGAGATATTCGACCTTACTGCGGGAACGCTCGTGGGCGCGTGTGGGCAGGGCAGCCAGTGCTCCGTGGACTACGCCGCGAGCGCCGGGGTGCACGAGTTCGCGGCCTTTGTCACGACACCAGGTCAGACGCCTCCCACCGACCCCTCGACCCTGGCGTCCAACCACCTGAGCGTCGGCTGGCTGAACAGCGCCATCACTGCGAACCAGACCGTCGTCGGTCCCGGGCAGGCGATCACGATCACTGCAACTTCGACCCTTGACGTCCTGCAGTCCGGGCGCTGGCTCGAGATCTACGACCTGAGCACAGGCACGCGCGTGACCTACTGCAGCCGCGGGACCGTTTGCACGACCACCATGAAGATGAGCGGGGGCGGCGCCCACAAGCTCGTCGGCTACGTTACCGGCAAGCCGGAGGCCGTATCGACTCCCGTCTACGTGACCTGGCTGGGCGTGAGCCTTTCGGCCACATCGATCGGACCGAGCACCGGCGGCACCGTCTGGCTCAAGGCGACGGCCAACGCGGACCTCACCAACACGCCGTGGGTGATGGGCGTGTACGACCAGCAGGGGCGCCTCGTCGATCACACCTGCAAGACCGGGACAACGTGCCAGGTGTCCGCCTGGATGGACGGCAAGAGCAAGCCCGTCTACACCGCCTACATCGGCGCGCTCCCGGGCACCAGGCCCGGCATCATCGAGGGCATCGCGCGAAGGGTCGGGGCGCCCCCGGCGCTTCCGCTCGTCGACGTCCAGGCGAAGTCCGGTCCGGTCGAGCCCACACACCTTCTCTGGGGTGTCGACTCCTGCAAGGCCCTCGTCGGTGACCCGACCGGCGACCTCTTCTGGGCCGTTTCCAGGAAGCTCGGCACGCCGGACTTCTGGGGCCGCTACCTCACCGACACCGTCTGCCCCGGGATCAGCGCCGCAGAGATCGCGCTTGCGTCGCAGTACCAAATGGGCATCCTGCCCATCTACAACGACTACGACTGCTCCAACGTCCGCTACTACGCGACCGGCCACGGTTACGCGGTGGCCGCGGTCGCGGCCGCGGAGCGGCTCGGGATCCCGGCGGGGCGCGCGATCGCCATCGACATCGAGCCGGCGGGCGACGCGTGCCCGGGCGCGGCGTACGTCGACTCGGGCTTCATCGAGGGCTGGTACGACGGCGTCCGCGACGCCGGCTACGTCCCGGTCTTTTACGGCAATGGCATCCCCGGAAGCGAGTTCGCCTCCGCGTGGTGCGCAACGGTCAACGCCTTGCCCAGTGTCGCCACCTACTCCAACCTGTGGTCGTTCGAGCCGTCATTGCTCGGGTCGTTCAGCAAGGTGGCCAATCCCATGTACTCGCCTAACGATCCGGGCTGCGGCGGCAACACGCTGGCCTGGCAGTACGTCTTGAGCGGCGGTGCGGTCGTCGACGTCGACCAGGACGAAGCGCTGTCCAGCCTGCCCCTCTGGTACCCCTCGTCTTGAACTCGGTCTGAGCTCGGAAGCTCCCCCTCGTAGCGCCCGAGTGCCGAACGGCGCCCGGGCGTTTTCGTTGATGCCCGAGTTCATCGTTTTTCATCGACCAAAGGGAGTGACACGCAAATGGAACGCAGGAACACCGACATCGATCGGGATCCGGGGACCGGACAGGTTCAGGAGCACAGGGTCGTTTCCGAGCCGGGAGTGGCGCCCATGGAATCTGAGGTCGTCAACACCTTCAACCCCGGCTGGCGCGCGACGCAGCTGGTGTACCTGGTCTTCGGTGTGATCGACGGGCTGCTGCTGATCCGGCTGGTCCTCAAGCTGCTGGGGGCCAACCCTTACGCCGGCTTCGCCAGCTTCGTCTACGGCGTCAGCGACTTCTTCCTCGTGCCGTTCAAGAACCTGCTCCCGACGATCGGCAACGAGCACTCGCTGCTCGAGATGTCACTGGTTGTGGCGATCCTCGTCTACGCCCTGCTTGGGTGGGCGATCGCGAGGCTGGTCGAGGTCATCTTCTACCGCAACGTGACGGTGGCTCGGCGCTCGAGCGGTCTCCGCCCGAGAGGGTTCTAGCCGGCGCGAAGTCCCGGCTGAGCCGCCAGGTCCCGGATGTCCTGGACCTGGCGCGTGATCCAGCGCGCGATGTCGTTGGTCCTCACGACCTCGCGCGCTCCCTCGTTGCGCCGCCTCTTCTCGTCCGCCCCCATAGCGATCGCCTGGTGCATCGCTTTTGCGGTTGCCTCGATGTCGAACGGGTTCACGGACAGCACGTGCTCATGCAGCTCTTCGTGCGCGCCCACGTTCTCTGACAGCACGATCACCCCATCCGACCGGTTGATCAGCGCCCCCTCTTTTGCGACCAGGTTCAACCCGTCATAAACGGAGTTGACCAGCAGGACGTCGAAGCTGCGCATCGCCGCCATTGCCTTGCGCACGCTCTCACCGAGCTCGAGACGCACGGGCTGCCAGCCGGGGGCTCCGTACTGGGCGTTGATCCGCTGCACGACCTGGCGGACCTTGCGCACGTAGTTGCGGTAGACCGCCACGTCCTGGCGCGAGGGCTGCAGGAAGGCCCAGAACTGCACCCGGCCCTTCAACTCCGGATGATGTGCAAGCAGCTTCTCGTAGGCGAGGAAGCCACGGACGATGTTCTTCGACGGGTCGGTGCGGTCGATGCGCACGATCAGGTGCTCCGGCCGCCAGTCGCGGAGCTTGCGCTCCTCGACCATCACCCCGTGCGAGTAGGCAAGGCGCGTGGTGCTGGCGACGTCGATCGAGATCGGGTAGGCACGCGCATAGACCACGCGGCCGTCGACCACGACCGCCCGCTCACGCTCGTCGACCGCCAGTCCCGCGTTCTCCTCGCACGTCATCAGAAAGTTGCGCACATCAAGACTCGTCTGGAAACCAACGATGTCGCAGCCCAGCAGCCCGAACAGGATGGCGTCTCGCATCTCGCGGGGCAGCACCTTCCAGTACTGCGGCGTCGGCCAGGGGATGTGGACGAAGTGCTGGATGATCGCGCCGTGCAGCTGCTCGCGGACGAGCCGCGGCACCAGGTAGAGCTGGTAGTCGTGGACCATCACGAGCGGCCGTCCCGGTAGTCCGCGAGCCACCTCGACCGCCCTTCGCGCCATCTGCTTGTTGACCTCGACATAGCCGTTCTTCCACGCCCGGTGGATGCGGCCGTTGATCACCGGCTGGTTGCCCAGGTCCCAGAGGTAGTGCTGGACGAACCACAGCACCGGGTTCGCGATCACCGAGTAGTACTGCTCGTACTGCTCCGGCGTCGGGGTCGCGTAGTGGAGGCGCGTGGCGCCGCGGAGCAGCGGGGCTTCCCAGGTAGTGCCGTGCTCGGCGATCAGCGCGCGCTCGCTCTCGTTTCGCGCGCACGCGACCCAGTCCGCCGCGGCGACCTCGGCGAACGTCAACAAGGCCGTGATCACGCCGCCGGCCCCGCGCGCGAACCCGCCCTCGGGCCGTGGCTCATGCGGCGCGCGGTTGGCGACCACGATCGTCGAGCTGTGCGGCAGAGTCCTCGTGATGTACCCGCGCAGGGACTGGCCGGGCCGCCGGCGCTCGACGCTTTCCAGGAACGGGCTCTCCATGTTGCTGTTCACGGCCGCGATCACGTTGGCGATGGTTTCGGCGATGGGGACGGGGACGGCTGCGGCGATGGGGACGGCTGCGGCGAGGCCGACGGAGAGGCCGACGGCGAACCTGACGGGCTCGCGCTCGGCGATGGGCTCGGAGACGCCGACGGAGTCGGCGAGGCCTGGCACGCGCCGGGCAGGAATGGATCGCGCGAATCGCCGCCGCAGCCGATGGTCACGCCGGACGGCCGGTTGTACCAGTCGCGCATGTTTGTGGGCAGCGCGTTGATGAAGAGCCTCATGGTCGTCAGGCCGACGTTCTCGCCGTAGGCCCGAATCAACCCGCCCTTGCCGTTTGGGCCCGTGTTGCCGATCCACACGCCGGTGACGATGTCGGGGTTGTAGGCCATGATCCACGAGTCGGGGATGCCGCCGTGGCCGTTGTCGCTGGTGCCCGTCTTGCTCGCCATCTGGCGGTTCCACCCGAAGCCCCACGTGTACTGGTAGTCCTTCAGCACGTCCGTCATGAGGAACGACTCGGCCGGCGTGAGCACCGTGGTGCTGTTCGGATTCTCGTATTTGAAGGCGGTGTGACCGCTCGAATCGTCGACCTCGTCGATGACGTGCAGATCTACCTTCTGTCCCTGGTTGGCGAAGGTCGCGTAGCCCTGCACGTGTTCGTAAAGGGTCACGTCGCTGGCGCCGATCGCCGTCGACAGGTAGGGCTGGAGCTGACTCTTGACGCCCATCGCGTGGGCGAGGTCGATCACGTTGGTGATCCCCTCCATCTGGCCCACCTCGACAGCGGGGATGTTGCGCGAGTAGAGGATCGCCGTGCGCGCGGGAATGTCGCCCATGCCGCCGTTGTCGAAGTCCGACGGCCGGTAGCCGTTGAAGTCGGTCGGACGGTCGTGAAGGATCGTCGACCATGTGATCTTGTGGTCGCGCAGGGCGGCCTCGTAGACGTACGGCTTGAACGACGAGCCGGGTTGTAGCCTGGAGAGGACGACGTCGAACTGGCCGCCGATCGAGTCATTGCCGTAGTCGGCGGACCCTACCCACGCCAGGATGTCGCCGTTCTTGGGGTTGGCCGCGAGCAGCGCGGAGTTGTTGACGCCGAGGTAAGCGAGGTTCTGCGTGCCGCTGGTGATCGCGTTCTGGGCGTCCTGCTGGATGGCCAGGTCGAGCGTCGTCTTGACGACGATTCCCCCCTGCTGGACGGCGGCCGAGCCGAAGAGCCTCTCGAGCTGGGTCAGCACGTAGTCGACGAAGTGCGGGGCCTTGCTCTGGCGGGCGGTGTTCTGGATGTGCAGCTCAGACTTGATGTCTTCGTTCGCGGCCTTGTCGGCTTCGTCCGGGGTCAGTACGCCGGTCGTGACCATGCCGTGGAGGACGTAGAGCATCCGGTCGTATGCGTCGTCGAAGTGCAGCGCCGGGTCGTACGCGCTCGGTGCCTGGACCAGGCCCGCGAGAAAAGCGGCCTGGGCCGGCGACAGGTCCTTTGGATCCTTGTTGAAGTACGTCTTCGCCGCCGCCCCCACCCCGTACGCGCCGTGGCCGAAGTAGACGCGATTCAGGTACATGCCGAGGATCTGGTCTTTGGAGTAGCGCTGCTCCAGCGCGACCGCCAGGACGACCTCCTGGATCTTGCGGGTGATCGATCTCTCCGGCGTCAGGAGCTGGATCTTCACCAGCTGCTGGGTGATCGTGCTGCCGCCCTGGTTCACGCCTCCCGACGTGACGTCGACCCACGCCGCACGCGCGATCGACGCGGGGTCGACGGCGCCGTGGTTGTAGAAGTTGCGGTCCTCGGCGGCCAGGACTGCCTTGGGCGCATACGGGCCCATCTGCTGGAGTGTCATCGTCACGTGGAAGTGGCCGGCAGGGCTCCAGTCGTCGATGAGCTTGCCGTTGCGGTCGAGGACGATCACGTCGCCCGCAGCCAGCACGTTCTGGCTCGGGTCGGGGAGGTCCTTGATCGCCCACAGGACGTAGAAGGTCGTGGCGAGGAAGACCACCCCGACCACCGCGGCGATCTTCACCTTCTGGGCCCACAGCCATGCGAATGGCCTGGTCCAGAGCGACCCCTGGCTGCCGTGGGATACGGGTCCGGTAGCCACCCCTCGCACTCCTCCTCCTCCGCGCGCTCAGGTGGGCGTTGAACACCCGCGTTAGAGCGCTACGTCAGATCAAACGCCGGCCGGATTCGCGCTACCCAAGAAAAGCGGTTTAGCTCGAACTTGGTTGAACTCGGCTCGGACCGCGGCCAAAAGGTTGCACTTGCATGGCCTCGGGAGGGCTGATGTGCACAAGTGGTTGCACTTGCGCGGCGTAGGGGGAACCCGCAGGGTTCCCCCCACGAGCTTTAGCTGAATTCGACCGCTATGTAGCCGTAGCCGTTGGAGGCGACCACCCACGCGGTGGCCACGTAGTGGTACGGACCCATGATGTTCGCGTAGTGCTCCGGGCTGTTCATGAACATCGTGTTCAGCTGCGAGTCGTTGATGCCGAGTGACCAGTAGCCGATGTTCTCCCCGGCGTGGTAGCCAAGGCCGCACCCCAGGTCCAGCTGAGGACCGTTCGTGTGCGACAGGGATCCCTGGGCCGCGATCCGGCGAGCGTTCGCGACGGCCACGTTGTCGAGGCAGCCGCTCCAGCTGAGCGGACCGAGGCCATGGGCCGCGCGGTCGGCGTTGATGAGCTGCTGCTGCCTCGAGCCGATGACGATCGACGGCCGTTGCGTGCGAGCGGGAGCCGACCCGCCGCCGGAGGAGGGTTTCTTGGCGACTGCCGTGGGAATGGGAGACGGGCTGGGACTGGGCGCCGGGATGACGTGTGGCGGATCGGGCTGCCCATCGCTGAGAGCACCCACCAACAGATTCGTCGCCGGCTGATGCGACGCGGTCAGCGCCGGTGGACGGTGCGTCGCCGAATACAGCCCCGTGCCAAGCGCCGCCACGACGACAAGTCCAGTGATCCACCCCACAACCCGCATGGGCTACGAGTTTGTGGA
>WNEZ01011855.1_pt1 | contig 10290 bp, 11 predicted proteins | sample 5400521 | NCBI WGS metagenome assembly WNEZ01 (sample SAMN13153339, study PRJNA577476) | soil metagenome | isolation source: 120 cm saprolite under Douglas fir tree site 2 hole 1 replicate 1 | place: USA:California | collected 2015-04-18
TGGAAAGCACGAGCTTCCGCGGATGTGGTCCCTCAGTGCGTCGCAGGACCCACAGCAATGCCACCACCGCCCCGAGCGCAATAGTGAGAAACACAATCCCGCCGTGGCGATGGAGCTGTCCATCAAAGAAGCTAGGATCCACCCGTGTCCCCAGTTCAGAGATCACAAAGATGCGGAAGCCGTTCTTGACAAAAGATAAGGGAATCGCCGCCGCAACCAGCAAGCTTTTCCGCCACCAGGAACGCAGCAAGAGATGGGCCAGCACTATCGTGGTGATCACCAGTATCAGACTCGAGCGGATGCTGCTGCACTCGCGTGCGACTTCGATGTCCAGTCCCGGAATGAACAGCATAATACCATCCTGCGTCACGGGAACTCGAGCCACCCAGAACATGAGTCGTGCAGTAGTGGCAGATTGCTGCTGCAACCACTCGATGGTCCAGTTCAATACAGCGTCTGGAATTGGCACAATCAACAGCAGAAAACAGAGGGGAAACAGAAACCATCGAAACGCCTTCGTTCCGAAGCAGAAGATGACGCTACCAATCCACCAGACCACGAGCGCAAGCATGTTTAACGACAGCCGGACATCGCTGGGTATCGCTGCGCCCCATTCCGCGACAACCCTCATAAACAACCCAATCGTTAGCAAAAAAGTACCCGCTCCCGCACTCCCCTCAAAAGGCAACTGAACGGTGTTCCTTTCCAAGCAGATCAGCGCAACGCTCAGCGGGGCAATCAACAAGATGTGGGTGTACGCGTCGCGCTCAAGCGCTAGTATCAGAGTGGAGGCCAGGGAATGCCACCACACCAGCAAGGATGTCGCTAACAAGACGGCGAACAAGCAATGACTCCATCGCTTCGCAGCACTCATTCCTGCAGATGGTCCGGTCATCGCTCGTCTCTCAGTTTTCGCCTGGGTGCTTTCCCGGCGATAGTCGTGGGAAGGCTTAATACGGCGATGGTCTCCTTTGTGCAATCATAATCCTTAAGCGAGTTGTTGTTCTGGTGGCTGCCGGTAGTAGGGTGTGCGAACTCATTTCAGTCATTTCTGGCCTCCCACACCGTTTAGGCACTCGCTGGTTGCATATGTTGAGTAGCCAAGGGAACGCATTCTGCTCTCGTCCAGAATGATTAGTGACACTCGCATAGAGTGTCGACATGCAAATTCGCAAGGGGAAACCGCCCGGTTCTGGCTGGCTCGGACGGGAGTGGAGTTGAGCCGGGAGGCGCGGGTTCGGTTGGCTTGGATGGATTTCTATGGTCGCTGCCGCAACGTGGCCCATACCTGCCGTCACTTTGGCATCAGTCGCCAGACGTTTTATCGTTGGCAGCGCCGTTATGATCCGTACGATTTGACCACGCTGGAGGAGCGCAGCCATTGTCCTCGCCAGCGCCGCCTGCCGACCTGGTCTTTTCCTCTCGAAGAAAAGGTTTTGAGGTTGCGGTTGCAGTTTCCACGTTGGGGCAAGGACAAGCTGGCGGTTCTCCTGCGCCGCCAGAAGTTAGCGGTTTCAACGTCCATGGTGGGCCGCATTCTCACTCGACTGAAGCAGCAGGGCCGACTGGTGGAACTGCCGCGCACGGGAGTTCCGGGATCGCGTCGTGCATTGCGCCCCCGTCCCTACGCGGTGCGCAAACCCAAGCAATACGCGGTGTCGGAGCCCGGCGACCTGGTCGAAGTCGATACCTTGGACGTGCGTCCCATCCCCGGCGTGGTTTTTAAACAGTTCACCGCCCGCGATCTGGTTTCCCGCTGGGACGTGCTGCAAGCTCACACCCGCGCCACCGCCCAAACCGCGACTCAGTTCCTCGACACCTTGCAGCACCGCATGCCCTTCCCCATCCGGGCGGTGCAGATCGATGGCGGTCCCGAGTTTGCCGCCGAGTTCGAACAGGCCTGCCAACAGCGCGGCCTCCTTCTGTTCGTCCTCCCCCCACGCTCTCCCAAACTCAACGGCGCGGTCGAACGCGCCAATCGAACCCACACCGAGGAGTTCTACCAGGTGACGGCCTGTTCGCTGGAAATGAAGAAACTCAATCGCGAACTCCGCCATTGGGAGAAAATCTACAACACCGTCCGCCCTCATCAGGCCCTCGGCTACCTCACCCCGCAGCAGTTTCTGCGCCAAATCTCATCTCAACGGAAGGAATGAAAGTGTCACCTATCTCCTGGACGAGTACAATTCCGCCGCCACGCGGGAAATGATCAGCAGTTCGCACCATCCCAGTCGGCTGCGCCTTGCCGTACTGCCACGGCAGAGGATTGTAGCCATGTAATCGTGAGGTCAGTCACATCCACGGCCATGCATCTCTACATCGTAACTGCAGTGATTCCACGGGAGCCGAAAGCAGTTGTTCGAGTGAGGCTCAGGCGGTGATACCCTATCCGTAGCAGCTTAACAATCTCTTATGGAGCTCGGGGTAGAGAAATGTTAAGTCAAGCCGTGCGGGAGCGCTATCGCTGCACGGAAGACTGCTTGGATTTCGCCCTCAACAGGGAGTTGTCCTCCGACCGTGGGTACTTTCAGTTCGGTCCCAATGTCATATGTTATGGCCGATCTTGTGATGGAGTTCGCCAGCCGCGGGCTGCGTCTTCTCTCTACGACGTGCTCCAGGATACGAAAATCGACGGTGGGAGTGTCAGGCTGCCATTTGATCCCGACGAGATTATTGATAACCTTCGTCTGGAACGGTACCGGCTGGGCCGGTTGGATCGGTACTCGAACATCCTGAAGAGAATCTACTATCACCTCCGTCCGCTTACGAATCGGTCCTTGCTTCTGGCCAAACGGGGCTCGTGGGTGCGTCCTCATGACGCACGATGTCGAAACGGAGGCCGGAAGGGATTTTTGCTCGGACTTGCTCGATATCGATGGTGCCTTCGGATTCAAAGCGTCATTCCAAATCGTTCCCGAGAACCGTTACGCAGTTCCGCCAAAACTCCTCGACCTGATTCGTAGCCGGGGTTGTGAAATCGGGGTGCATGACCTGAACCACGACGGAAGGCTCTATGACAACCGGGAAGAATTTGTGCGCCGAGCCGCGCTGATCAATCGCTATGCAAGGGAATATGACGCGAAAGGCTTTCGGGCAGGAGGGCTTTATCGGAAGCCTGAATGGTATGACGCCTTGGAATTCTCTTTCGACATGACGATGCCCAACGTGGCGCACCTGGATCCCCAGCGCGGTGGGTGTTGCACTGTGATGCCTTAATTCATCGGAAAAATTCTCGAATTGCCTGTGACCACGGTGCAGGACTATACGCTGTTTCACTTGCTGAACGAGCGGTCCATCGCCTTGTGGAAAGACCAGGTTGAGGTGATCTTGAAGAAGAACGGCTTGGCCAGCTTTATCGTTCATCCGGACTACGTCCAGGATCACAACACAAAGCCAGTCTACGAGGAGTTGCTGAACTACTTGCGTGGCCTGCGCGATAAAACCCCAATCTGGTACCCGCTGCCAAGCGAGATCGATGCGTGGTGGAGAGCGCGCAGCAAAATGTCGGTTGTGAAAGACGGGGACTCCTGGCGGATTGAGGGTGATGACGCTGGAAGTGCCGTACTGGCATTCGCCAAGGATGTTGATGGCAAGTTAGCCTACGAAGTGGAACCAGTTCAGGACGATGAATTGTGCGCCCGCCAGTAAGCCACAATTGTCTGATCTACCAAACCCTTCGAACCCCAAGGACGACAGATACAGTGGCAGCGCTTACGCGACGATCGTCCAAGCGGGTGTTTCCCTTCCCTGAGCTTTAGTCTCCGGTGTCCGGTTCTCGTCTTCAGAGCGTTCCGGTGAGCCAGCGGCTGCCGGCGGCTCTTGCGGCCGGTTCCCGTCCGTTCCCGACGGTCTTCGGGCAGCCACCGCTCAGCTCTTGGACTTGACGCTGGTCATGGACGACGACAACTTGGTCGGACGCAGAGATCATCCGGACAATGGAAATCGCGTCCACGACGTTCACGATGGTCCCCCGAAAAGTTCTTAACCGTAGAGCCCTTTGGAATGCTTGGGGCGTTGCGTTAGGTTGACGCAGCGCAGGGGATTCCCGTTGGCGTCGACCATGAGTCCGAGCTTATGGCAAATGTCGCAAGGTGGGCCCCCGTAACCGGCATCTGCCGTCTCTGGCAAGGGATGTCCGAGCGGGTCACCCATAGCCGCTTTGCGGCTTCGTGAATGAGTTTCACCATCTCCTGGGTCAGTCGGATTCCCCGGCCTTGGTTTCCGGGCGACTGCGTCCGAAATCCAAGTGCGCGAACGATATCGCCGACCTTCCGAGGGACCAAGTCGTAGGTCTCCCCGGCGTTGATAAGGTGTAACGGACCTCAGTCGCGAGTTCGCCCATCGTCAGGGTTCCGTGGCTTCGATGACACACGGAAAACAGTGTGGTTGCCACTGCCCATTCTGGCTCCCCGCGACGAGCTAGTTTGGCCTCTTCATCATGTGGCCGTAAAAGCTCGACGACCTCTAGTTCGCACCAGTGGTCCCCACCCAACGGCAAGGCCAGTGCGCGCGCGATGTCCCGCAACCGAGGGGTGAGCGCAACCGACGCCAGTTCCGGTGCCTTCGCCCGTTGATAGTTTTGTAGACGAAACGCAAGCAGCTTGGGCTGGAGCCGGTCTGCTGTCTCATCGAGTGCAGCACGGTCCAAAGTGGGAACTTCCTTTAGTGTTGGTTTCATGGCCACGACTAGAGCCCGACTCAGGAGCGCCGCATCGGGTGAAACCTGCCTGGAGGCGATCGCCTTCGGCCCCAAAGAACATCGTAGGCTTTAGGGCCGCAAAACACTTCTTGACCTTGCGTGGTCCCCAGTGCGGAGAAACCGTTGTGGGTTTCGACTGCACGCATCTGAGCCAGGTTCAAACTCATCCAGAAGCAGCGTCGGGCGAAGACTGGTACACAACCAGTAAATGGATGCCGGGGTAATGTCGCCGACTAGAACCGGGCGATGACAAATTGCACCCAGCGCATGGAGCAGCGTGGTTTTGCCGCCTGAGTGACGACCAACGATCCAAAGTAGGGTGCGACCCTGTACAGGTCGTTCAGCCACGTGCTGAGCGCAAATAAGCAACAAGCTTGCTCTCCGCCTCGCCGATTTCGAGGTAATGATCTACAAATTCTCTGATTTCGCTGAGCAGAGCCTAGGCCGCTTCGCAAGCCCCAACCGACTTTGGGCGGCGCACTGCCTGCAGCACGCTGTAATCGACGGAGGGCGGCACCAAGATCGAGCTGCCGTCTTGAACCCTGCCTTGGACGCTTGCAGCGCCATCGATAGACAACGAGCTCGAAATTTCCGAGTCGGCCTCGAACAAGAAGATCAGTGAACAACGACGCGTAGCCCGGATGGAGGACTGATGTCAGAAGCGACAAAACTGGATATGCCAAAGTCAGAGTTCTGCCCGTAGGTGTTCTGGTGCCAAAAGCCGAACCCCGGCGCTCCCCCCGAGGTAATCGCGCATGAGCTGTAATCAGTTAGTGAGGTGCAGGCGGTCGCTGTGTCTACGCCCTGAATAATTTGCTCGCCGTTGAGATAAGCCGTGATGACTGGGTGTCCATTCCCGTCGTTAGTGACAGTTCCGGTGAGCACGTCTCCATCCTGGCAACCGCACCTTGCTCCAGAGCACTGGCTACCAGACCCCCAAGTGCCGGGGGCAAGGAAGTCACCCATGACACCATTCATCCGGCCCATCTGCATGTATGAGTTGGAAGAGGGCGTGCCAGCCCGACAGTTGATTAAGTAACCCTTGGCGCGGTGTGGGGCCATCGCACTGCGTAGCCTGATTTCGACCTCATCGTAGTCATTGTTCGTGCCAGAGGCTCCATCCCAATGCACCACCACCTGCACATATTGGTTTTCCCGCCAACTTCCAGTGACTAACGCAGTCGAATCGGGGTATGGAGGAGGTGCAGCTCCTGACTGCGTTCCAAACGCCAGACCAGAAATCGTGTTTACGTTGTGCCAATCGAGAGCCACACACAGGCTGGTGTCAGCACAGGTTCCGCCATTAATCCAATTGTGACTCTCCGAGAGAGGAGTCTCGGCCTTGGGAAACTTGGTATTGTAAGTCCTCTGGGCTAGGGCACTGCCCATAAAGATTACCAGACATAAAACACGTTTAATGATTACGGATTTCATCATCAGAACGCCACCAATGCCAAAACTATGTTTTAGGTTGATCCGGTTCCGAGTTGCAGTTTACGTGCCAGCCCCAACATTATCGTATTTTCAATTAGAGATCCAGTTATACGGTTAAAAGCCCGCGCAAAATCACATTGCTCTGCCCTGAGAAACCAATGCCGCTCGATAGGTTGAAAGTTCCCGCCCCAAGGCTCACGAACTGCCCAGCAGGACAGGCAGCGATAGCGTTATTTATTGTTGCAGCTGATCCAGTATATGCCCCAATCGCTACATCGCACTGCGTCGTTCGGTTTAGGATACCCCCCGGGTATACCAGCCTGCGTCCAGTCAACAACTCTGACGGGATATGATTCAAGGCCAGTCTTGCGAATGGGAAAATGTAGAGAAGAAAAGCGACATCGAGATAATGGGGAGAAGAAGCGACTGGTTCGCGTCTCATTTTCCTCTGCCCTCCTCGATAAAGGCTGCCATCGTACTGGTCTTTTTAGCAAATGTGAGGCGGTGTGCACTAGTCACGAAAGTACATCTCGCGCCATCAAGAGGGTTCGATGCTGGAGGCGGATTTCAGTCTAGGAGAATATACGGCGAAAGGGGTAGCATGTAGAGTGGGCTGTGCGGAAATGCAAGGTGTCGGTCGGCGACTTGGAAGGAGTCGAGCACACCGTCGAAGTGACGGCTGCACTCTCTTCGAGGCTGCGGCTCTCGCCACTTTCTGCGAAGACGAGTGGGTTGACCAGATCGGCAACGGACTCACCACGATCTGTGTCACCGTCCGACAGCCTGCCGTGCAGCACTAGGTCCGAGTCAAAGACTTCCTGACCTGGCTGCAAAAGGAGCTTGCCTCAGCCCTGATTTGACATCTTCGCCGGGACGGGCAGCACTTCGATTGTGCAACCTGGTTACACAAAGCTCGAGAGCTGCCGAAGGCGGCACAGCAGCTTCCTCACCGACCGTACCGAGCATGAACGCGCCATGGTGGCGAGTGTCCCGCCCGCACTTCGCACAGATATCTGCCCAGGTCGACGAAGCGTGTATCGCGCTCTGCTTCGTTCCTCCTCTCCCAAGCCAAGATCTCGTCGATCTTGGTGAGCACGAACGGCGCACGCGTGCGATTGAGCTTCGGGGGCATGGGCGGATACCTTATATGGAGTAGACCGGGCAGGGACAATACGGGAGGCTGGAGAACCTGAAAGTCGTTTGACGAGTTCCCGGCGAGGCGGTTCCCGGAATCGGAGACTGGTAGGTGGGACGATCTGTGGTCGTCTGCAGGTCAAACACGACAATGTCGGCGCCCGCGCCTTCTTGCAGCTGTCCCTCTTCAACTTGTCGTAGCAATAGACTTGCGTTGTATACTCTCTTGACCACACCTGTAAGGTCGTGGGGGCCGTATCTTCTGTTCTGATGGTAATACAACGCTAACGATATCAACCAAGGCGAGCGCAGCGACTGGTACCTGTCCCCTCGCGATCACTGCAACCCGCGGAGTCGCAACCCATTCTGCAAAGGTGAGTTTAGTAATTCACTAGCGTTAGCAGCTGTTTGTTCTGTTTGTTCTGAAGGAGAATCACGATGGCCAGCAAAGCCTTCTCATTCCATGTTCGGCTACTTTCATGGCTCCTGCTGATGACCATGATGGGAGGCGCCCGTCTTTACGCCTCCACCCCGGCCGACCAGGCGACATCCGCTGCCGGATCGACCCAGCAACCTGCAACCGACATCCGGGGAACTTGGTCAGGCACTTTCTTCTCGAAGCACTCCAACGTTGCGCCCTTCACGATGACGGTGGTCATTAATCCAGACTCGCGCGGACACCTCATCGGCACCTCCACCCTCAACTCCGACTGCCTGAAAGACGTGCATCTTGAAGTCACGGTTACGGGCTCGAACGTTGTCCTCGCCGGCAGTGACGAGAACGGAGACAACATCACGGTGCGGGGGACGGTTGACAAGACGGGCACACTATTGAAGGCTAGCTACATTCTCAACGGCAGTGCTACGGGCAGGTGCGAGACGGATAATGGAACGGGCAGTTTGGCGAAGCGCTAACGGCCAGTGCCTTGAGGGTTACTTGCCCGTGGATCCGCTTGCGTCGAAATGATCTGACCAAACCGAAGGGTTCTCATCCAACGGAGATCACATGATGACATCGCGCAGGGGCTTTCTCCGCTCGCTCGGTGCCGGCACGGCCGCTGGGATAGCCTTGCACTGGCCACTGACCGGCGCTGCACGAGCGACCACATTCGAGCCTTCCCGGCCCGGGCGGGATGATGGCCTCATCCGTTTGCACAGCAATGAAAACGCCTATGGTCCCTCCGCGAGAGTAGCCGAGGTCATAAAGTGTTCCCTAGGGAGCGCGAACCTGTATCCGCGTATGGAATATAACGGGCTGGTGGAACGAATTGCCGTTGTGAACAAGGTGAAACCGGAGCAGGTGCTCCTCGGCTGTGGATCCACTGAAATCCTCCGCGTATCCGCGTTCGCGTTCCTCGGCAGTGGTAAGCAGCTGATCCAGGCTTCACCGACATTCGAAGCCATCGAACACTACGCCCATGCAGCCGGCGCTGAAGTCATCTCCGTACGCCTGACCCCGGCCTTTGCCCACGATCTAGCCGGCATGCTGGCGTGCGCCAGCGCTTCCACGACCCTGGTGTACATCTGCAACCCTAACAATCACACCGCGTCCCTGACTCCTCGGAAAGACCTGGAGAACATCATCAGCAAACTTCCGGCGTCCACCTTTGTCGTCATCGATGAGGCCTATCACCACTACGCCGGCCAGTCTGGAATGTACGCCTCGTTCATCGATCGCCCGCTCGACAATGAAAGAGTGATCGTCGCTCGTACTTTTTCCAAAGTCTATGGTCTCGCAGGCTTGCGGCTGGGGTACGCGGTGGCATCGCCGAAGATCATTCGGCAGATGCGGAAATTTGTTACCGAAGACAACATCAATGCGTTCGTGACACAAGCCGGGGCGGCCGCGCTCGACGATGTCGAGGCTGTGAATGACTTCATTCGGCGTAACGCTGACGCGCGCCAGGAATTTTTCAATCAGGCCATGGCACGGGCCCTGAAACCGATCGATTCACATGCCAATTTTGTAATGATGAACACCTTCCACCCAGCGGAGGAGGTGATCCAGCATTTCCGTAAGAATAATATTTTGATCGGACGCCGATTCCCGCCCATGGACAGCTACATCCGTATCTCTCTGGGTCGTCCGGAGGAAATGCTCGCCTTCTGGCGGACATGGGACGTGCTGCCGTATCCGAAGCATTCGATGCAGCACTGAGCATAGAAGGGGATCGTGGCCCGCACCGCCTTATCTTCCAATACTTCTACATGAGCCAGTCACTACCGGCGGCCCTTGCAGAACGCGGTTTTTCCTCATCGCCACCACAGTTGCCTAAAGCTCCCAATTGTCACTTGAACGCAACCATTTGCATCACCCAGGCGGCGTTGCAAGGAGCGGTAGCACTGTAGCTTCCGGCACTAGTCGCAATTCGGTCTTCCGCGATGTCTCCGTCGATGGCGGTGATAATCCGGGCAGTAAAACCGGATCCGGCGCCACCGAAGGTTCCGGTGGTCGTACCTGCTCCAAAGATCAGCTCGTTCGAGGATGTTGTTGTGGCCGAACCGCTGTTCGCTTTGGCGCCGGTTCCGCTCGCACCGGCCTTCACATCCACCGCGCTGACTCCCCCGTACTCCAGGATGCGGACGTCAGGATATATCGCGTTCTGATTAAAAGTGACAGTCACGGTGTTGTTCCCACCAAGGATACTTGCAGCATAGTAGATCGATTGCCGCACCTTGTTGCCCGAGGTAGGCCCAATCGCCAGATTGTAGGTGTTACCCGCACTATCCCTCACCGATTGTACCGTCGCCGTCGTGTCGTTCCACCCGACCACCACGATATTCAAGTTACCGGCGGTCTGTGCAAAGGGATACGTCACGGTCACCACCTGCGTCGGCGTCGACGGTGTGGCCGCCGCGACTTGCGCAAAACTGATGGGCAACACGGTGGTATAGGTAAACGCATTGCTCAGACTCCCGGTCTGCGTGTCCGGGTTGGTCACCACTACATTCACCGCCCCCGCCGCATGCGCCGGCGTCGTCGCCGTGATCTGCGTGGCACTCACCACCACCACATTCGTCGC
>WNEZ01031728.1_pt1 | contig 10290 bp, 8 predicted proteins | sample 5400521 | NCBI WGS metagenome assembly WNEZ01 (sample SAMN13153339, study PRJNA577476) | soil metagenome | isolation source: 120 cm saprolite under Douglas fir tree site 2 hole 1 replicate 1 | place: USA:California | collected 2015-04-18
TTCTCAACGTCCGTCGCCTGCTCCTAATGATCGAGCGCTCCTTGGAAACCGCCATTCAGTGGGCGGTGTTCGAGGGAAACGACTGGTTGACCCGGGCCAAGCTTGCGCTCACGACCGACAGTTTCCTGCGCGAGCTGTGGCGTCGGGGCGCCTTGATGGGATCGAAGGCCGCGGAAGCCTTCTACGTACGCTGCGACGACACCAACAATCCGGCCGATGCACGCAGCCGCGGCGAGCTTTTGATCGAAATCGGCGTCGCTCCATCGGTGCCGTTCGAGTTCGTGGTATTGCGTATCGGCCGCGGCGCCAACGGGTTCGAGATCACTGAGCCGACGCTGGAGGGAGGCTGACATGGCCGTGGTTCCGTCCTTGCGCAGCGATCCCGTGCTCAACCACAACTTCGTTGTGAGCTTGCTCGACACCAGCAGCGTGCTCGCGACCGTCGGTTCTGGCCTTGTTTCCACCCTGCTCGATGTCGTGGTCGGCGGTTTCTCGGAGTGCCAGGGCCTGGAAGCCAGCATGAAAATCGAGGAATGGAACGAGGGCGGCAACAACGGCACTGTCCTCAAATTTCCCGGTCGCGTCTCCTGGACCAACATCACCCTCAAGCGCGGCGTGGCGGCGAACAGCTCGCTTTGGGACTGGTTCTACGGATTTGCACAGGGGCACGGGAAACGCCGCGACGGCGTCATCGCATTGCTGAACGAGAGGCTGGTGCCCAGCAACATCTGGTACTTCCGCCGTGGACTGCCGAGCAAATACTCCGGCCCGCAAATGAGTGCCACGCAAAACAATGTCGCGATCGAATCGATCGAGATTGCGCACGAGGGCATTTATCAGCTGCCGTTCATCGGCTTGGCCAGTGCAATGGCGAGCGGCAGTGCCGGTGGTTTCGTGGCGGCCGAGACCTCCGGCATAGCGGGATTGGCAGGCTGAGCGATGGACGTTCACATCAAAAATGCGATCGGCACTGTCAAGGCAGTCGACAGCGACGCGCTGCTTTCGCCGCAGACTCTCGAGCGCATCACAAACGCAGTGTTGAACGCCATGGATGAACGGCAGCTGCGCAAGGAGCGATCCAAGGCCGACACCAGCGTGACTCCCGGCGTGGCTTCTGAACAGGAGCAGTCATGACGACGCAAGTGAGAAAAGCGATCATCTACGTCGAGTGGGAGAATCCCGAGAGGCCGAAAACGATCGAGGTTAAATACAACCCGACCGAATACACGCTCGACAAGCAGGTGACGCTGGGCGAGGTCACGATTCCCGGGCTCGACTCGCCGGTGCAGCAGTACGTGCGCGGCAATGCGGAGAAGATGACGCTCGATCTCTTCTTCGACACTACTGAGCACGGCATGGGTCCGGGCGCGACCAGTGTCACCACCGACACCGACCAGATCTACCAGTTGATAAAGATCGAACCGAAAACACACGCGCCGCCCGTCCTCACGTTCCACTGGAACGATCAGTTCCCCGGCAGCTCGATCGGCGCAGCGCCCGGCAATGTCGCCGGCGCCCCGGAGAAGACCGTCACGTCTGTGCCTGAAGGCGAGCCATCCACAGCAGTCGATACCGCGGTATCGGCGACCGGAAGCTCCGGGGCGACAGCGTTGGCCTCTACGGGTCCCTCGTCAGCCAATCAACGTGTCAATGGCTTTCGCTGTGTACTCGAATCGATCAAGCAGAAGTTCACGTTGTTCTCATCGGACGGCGTGCCGCTGCGGGCAACCCTGACGGTTACTCTGCGCGAATACAAAACCCTCAACGATCAGCTCAAACGGCTGGGCTTAAGTTCACCCGATCGAACTCACGCGCATGTCCTCTCTCAAACCGATTCGCTCTCCAGCGTGGCGGACCGCTATTACGACCGGCCGGGTGATTGGCGACCGATCGCCGACAATAACGCAATCACCGACCCGCGCCGGCTGCATGCCGGCCAGGTTCTCGAAATTCCAACGCTCGACTAGGAAGCGCCATGCCCGTCGTCAAACTAGCCGAGCAGGCAAGTAAATTCGGCGAGTTCTACGTGCCGAGGTTCGAGGTGCACGCCGCGGGTGCGGCCGTGCCGGAAACGATCATCCGCGACGTCATCCAGGTCACGTACAAGGACAGTATCAAGGAGATCGACAGCTTCGAGCTGACCGTCGGCAACTGGGATTCGACGGCCCGCCGCTTGAAGTACATCGACGCTGAAACCAAGAAGACCCGACCGCCGAACTCACCGGTGCCATTACGCTACAAGATATTCGAGCCTTACGCGTGCGAATTCGAGCTCAAGCTCGGTTACGGCAGCACGCTGACTTCCATGACTAGAGGCAGCGTCACCACCCTGGAGCCGAATTTCCCGGCCAGTGGACCGCCGACCCTGACCGTGCGGGCGCTGAACGTGCTGCACCGGCTGCGGGACAAACAGCGCTCGCGACACTGGAACAAAAAGTCTGACAGCCAAATCGCGAAGAGCATCGATACGCTGATCGATCCGGAGACGAAACGGAAGCTTCCGGTCCGCGCCCCGGGTACTGAAGACGCGCTCGAGTACGTCGCTCAGGATAACCAATACGACATTGATTTTCTGTTCACTCGCGCGCGCAGCGCCGGCTATGTCGTGTACGTCGACCGCGAAACGAAGGCCAACAACCAGGTCGAGCAGTTCCTGTACTTCGGCCCGTCCAACGAACAGCATCCGCGCATTCGCGACGTTACCTACGAGCTCGAGTGGGGCATTTCGCTGATCGACTTCAAGCCGGTCCTGTCAACGGCTAAGCAGGTAAAGAGCGTCGAGGTCCGCAGCTGGGATCGCCAGACCAACAAGGCGATCCGCACCATCGTCGACCTCAAGCACCCGCGCATCCAGGTGAATCGCGATCTGCTGCCACTGCTGACGCCGCCGGGATACCAACCGCGCGAGGAAGTCGTATCCAACGAGCCACAGCCGACCCCGCAGCAGGCGGAACGCCGTGCGCTCGCGATTCTTTCCGATCGATTGAAGGAGATGGTGACCGCAGAAGGTACCACGGTGGGCCTGCCGGATCTGAGGGCGGGCCAGCGCGTGCGGATCAAGGGGATCGGCAAGTACTTCTCAGGAACGTATTTCGTCACGGACACAACGCACACGGTTTCCGACTCCGGCTACACGACGCGTTTCAGCGCGCGTCGCGAGGAACCGCTCCCAAAGGAGTGACGCCATGAATGAGAGACGCGGCGTCGTCACCGCCTTCGTGAAACAGACCGACGCCAAGCAGGGGCGCGTGGTCGTCGAGTATCGCTCGATCGACGACAACCTGGAGAGCACGTGGGCGCCAATTGCCAGCCCGATGTCGGGCAAAGGGCGCGGCGCGCTTTTCATGCCCGAGCAAGGCGACGAGGTACTGGTCGCCTTCCTGGACGGCAAATTCGACTCGCCCTACGTCGTGGGCTTTCTCTGCGAGATCAAGTCGACGCAGCATAGCGTGACCCTGGACGACGCGCCGGCGGCGCCGAACATCGCAATCAACGCCGGTTCGGGAGGGATGGTATCGATCAAGCTCAACACGACTCCGCCCTCGATCACCATCAGCACGGGCGCTGGGACGATCAGCATGGACGCTACTGGTGTAACGGTGACTTCGCCCGGCTCGCTCACCATCAACGCCGGCAGCGTTGCGGTGAACTCAACCGCCATCACGTTCAACGGCGCCGTGCAATGCAGTGCATTGACCGCCGGCACCGTGCAATGCGGCGCATTGACCGCCGCCGTCTCCGTCACAAGCCCCCTTTACCTTTGAATCCGGAGATGCCGATCGTGCTCCCGCCAATGCCTGCCAGTGCCGCAGCGCCGATTGCCAAACCGCTCCTGCGCATGGTGCGGGATGTGAGATTTGCGGATAGCGCAGTCGCACCTCGCGGCGGCACGAAGCGCCGGCTCGCTCGAGGACAGAGATGACATCAGCCGCACCACAAGGGCGCCGCTTCCTCGGCATCGGCTGGAAATTCCCGCTGCAGGTGACGCCGCACGGAAAAATCGCGCAAGCGCGGGCCGAGCAACGTGTGGAAGAGTCGATCTTGCTGATTCTAGCTACGGCTCCAGGCGAGCGCCCAATGCTGCCTGATTTTGGTTGCGGCATTCACGACCTCGTCTTCGCCGAGAACAACGCCAGCACTATCACTCTGGTCGTCCATCTGGTGCGGGAGGCGCTCGTCAAATACGAGGCCCGGATCGACGTGCTCGACGTGCATGCCGACAGCACCGCCGACAGTCCCAATCGTCTGCTGATCCGCGTGAACTACCGCATCCGCGCCACCAACGCGATCGGAAATCTCGTCTACCCCTTCTACATCACGGAAGGACGCTAGATGGCACTCAAGGACGCCGAACCTGTCATAGACGACCGGCGCTTCGACGACATCGTCGAAGAGATTAAAACGCGAATCGCGCGCTATACGCCCGAGTGGCAGCCGGTATGGAACGATTACAACGACAGCGATCCGGGCATAACGCTGGCTCAGCTGTTCGCATGGCTCTCGGAAATGCTGCTCTATCGCATGGGCAAGGTGCCCGAGCTCAACTACATCAAGTTCCTCGAGCTGATTGGCATCGAGCTGCAGGCAGCGCAGCCCGCGCGTGTCGACGTGACCTTTCCGGTCGCCGACACCACTATTGTTCCCTATGTCGATTTGCCGCCGCGCACGCAGGTGTCCGCGATCGCGGATGATGGCGGCCCGCCTGTGATCTACGAGACCGAGAAGAGCGCGCGCGCACTGACCGCTGCTCTCGTTTCCGTGCAGGCATTCGACGCCGCCGTTCATCGCGACGTGTCCGCAGAGAACAATGCGTTGCAGCCGTATTTCCCGTTCGGCGAACTGGCGCTCGTCGACGCCGCGCTGGTGCTGGGCTTCGGTTTTCCCAACGCTTATCCGACGCCCGATCAATTTCCCGCGACGACCTTCGATCTCGCCGTCTACGCGCAAGGCGAGAGCGAGGCGCGACCTATCGTTAGCTGCGGCCCGACGCAAACCGCAGCCTATGCCCCCGCTAAATTGCAATGGGAGGCCTGGAACGGCAGCGAATGGCAGCGCATGGATGCACTCAAGGACGATACGCTGGCTTTCACGCGTTCGGGCTTCATCACCCTGCGCACGCCGGCGGTCGGCGTGATGAAACGCGACTATGTCGGGACGTATCCGGGCGACGGCTCGAAGCCGAAGCTGTTCTGGATCCGTGCGCGACTGACCAAAGCGCAATACGAGACGCCGCCGTCGATCGTCGCGGTGCGTACGAACACCGTCGCCGCGTTGCAGGCGCAGACCGTGCAAGGCGAAGTGCTGGGAGGAACAGACGGTTCGCGCAATCAGCGCTGGACGCTCGCCAACACGCCGGTGATCGCCGGCAGCATGCGCGTCGAAATCGATGACGGCACCGGGCCGACGAATTGGCAGGTTCGCGCTGATCTGCTCGACGCGGGACGGAACGATGCCGTGCTCGCGCTGACGCCGGGCAGCGGCGATCTCGTTGCCGGCGACGGAGTGCACGGCGACGTGCCGGTCGCCAATCCTCGCAATCCCGACGCGAACGTCGTGGCGGTCGAGTACCGCTATGGCGGCGGCGCGCGCGGCAATGTCCCGGCGGGCGCAATCGCGGCTCTGCTCACCCCCGTCGACGGTATCGACAGCGGCAGAGTCACCAATCTGTTTGCCGCGACCGGCGGACGCGACGAGGAGCGTGTCGAGGACGCGAAAGATCGCGCGCGCCGATCCATCCGCGCGCAAGGGCGCGCGGTCACGGTCGCGGATTTCGAGGTCCTGGCAAAACAGGCGGGCGACATCGCGCGGGCCAAAGCATTCCCGCTGATGCATCCGCAGTTCCCGACCGTGAAAGTTCCAGGAGCGATCAGCGTTGTGATCGTGCCCAACGGCAAGCGGATTGCGGGCCAGCCGTTCAAGCCGATGCCTTCCGAAGGACTGCTCAAGACCGTGTGCGCGTATCTGGATGCGCGTCGCCTGCTGACGACGGAAGTGTTCGTCGTCGCGCCGAGCTATCAGCAAATCACCGTCTCGGCCGAGGTCGTGGCGAAGGATGATGCCGATACTGCGGCCGTTCGCGAGCAGGCCGAGGCAGCGTTGACAGACTACTTCGATCCGATAATCGGCGGCGACGACGGCACCGGTTGGGGTTTCGGCGAGACGGTGCGCTATTCGAAAGTCTATCAGCGCATTTTCTCGGTGGACGGCGTCGATTCGATCGAAACGCTCACGATCAATGTCGACGGCGACGACTATCCCGAGTGCACGGATGTGCCGATTCAGGCGAACGGCCTGCTGTTCTCGGGCGAGCACCAGGTCGAGGTCGGTTTTGCCCCTGCGGAGGCCGCGGCATGAATGCGCGGGCGACCATCTCGCCAGGGTTGGCGCTGAGCGCAACGCAACGCGCGGCGTTGCATGTGGGCCCGACGCAAGGCCTGCCACACGATCCGCTCGCGCTCGTCCTCTACGCGCGGAGCGGCGCTGATGCGTCGATCGGCTTTGCGGTCGGCGCGCTCGACGCGGCGGAAATCGGCGTCTGCAGCCGCGCCTTGATGCTCGCTCCATCGCCGGGCGTCGACCGACGTCTCACCGAAAGCTCGGGGAGCTTCGGCGGCTTGAAATCCCCGACGAACGTCGCCGTCGGGCGGAACGGGACCGTCTATCTGGCGGACCGCGGCAATGCAGTCGTCAAGTACTTCGATGTCTGCGACTGCAGCTTCAGGCCCCTGCCGTGTTTCGTCCCGCAAGGGCCGGCTGCCCCGGCCGACGAGTGCATTCCAAGTCCGCCCGGCTTCGCTCCGCTCAATCAGCTGAGGGATCCGACGGCGCTCGCCGTCGCCGGCCACGACCTTGTCATCGTCGATCGCGGCCATCACCGCGTGGTGCTCATGGATCTGATCGGTTCGGTGCCGCGCGGGGCGTTGCGGCTGCCCGTGTTCACGGGCCTGCGCAAGCTATGGACGCCGTTCGCGGCGGCGGTCGATTCGCACGGCCATATATATGTGAGCGATCCGGATCATGCGCGGGTCGATGCATTCGGTCGGGATGGCCGCTGGCATGGGGCGTGGACCGGTCTCGGCGAAGTCACCCATCTGGCGGTCGACGTCGACGACGTCCTGCTCGCAGTGATCGAAGACGTCGAGGTCGATGCCACAGGCAAACTCATTCCCGGCGCTTTCGAAATCATCGACGGCCAGCGCCGGCCGCTCCCCCCGCGCGCGATTGCGGCTGCGGGACGATTTCCCTGCAGTCGAATCGCGGTCGACTGTACCGGCCGGCTACACCTTGGTGCGGCCTGTGCAAACCCGGCAGACGCCGTTTTCGATGCGCAGGGTTACCCGGTCAAGGAAAAGGACAAGGTCGCGCCGTTGCTGTACGCCACCAACGGCAGCTATCGCAGCTCGGCGCTGGATTCGCGGCGGCGGGGCTGTATCTGGCATCGCGTGCTGCTTGCCGGGGCGATGCCGGAACGCACACGCATCGACATTCAAACGACAACGTCGGACGTCGAGCTCGACGCCGGCGAACTCGCGGACTTACCGGCACAGGCCTGGAGCGATGTCGTTTCCGTCCTGGGTCTGGAGGGCGGCAGCGCTGATACGCTGGTCCGCAGCCCGCCCGGCCGCTACTTGTGGCTGCGCCTGACAATGAGCGGGGACGGCCAGGCCACACCCTGCATCAGCCAGATCGTCGTCGAGTTCCCGCGCGTCTCCCTGCGCCGCTATCTGCCCGGCGTCTACGGCATGGATCCGATCGGAGCGGATTTCACCGATCGCTTCACCGCGCTGTTCGACGCAACGCTGCGCTCGATCGAGACGCGCATCGATACCATGCACGAGTTGTTCGATCCCTCGAGCGCGCCAGCGGAGAAGCCGCGCGCAAAGCCGCGTGATGGCGCGCCGACGATCGACTTTCTGTCGTGGATTGCGGGCTGGGTCGGCGTCACGTTCGACCGCGGATGGCCGGAGGCCACCCGCCGCGCGATCCTCAAGCAGGCCGCATGGCTCTACGGGCTGCGCGGCACTTATGCGGGACTGTGGCCGTTGCTGCTGACGTTTCTCGGCTTTGAGCGCACGCGGTGCGAGGGCGCATGCCCGCAGGCCCCGGCAGCCTCGGCAATGACGCCATGCTGTGGGGCAAGCGGATCGTCAATCGCAGCGAATTGGGAGGCAACGCCAGGGTCGGACCGCTCTCATGCCCGCCCGACGGCAAGCCGGCGACGCAACTCATCTCGACGCCGGATCCGCTGCGCGATCCGTTTCACGTCCATGCACAACAGTTCACCGTCTTCGTGCCGGCGCGCGTGAAACGCAGCGAATGGCAGCGACGCGGACTCGAGCATTTGTTGGCGCAGGAATCGCCGGCGCATACGCAATGGCAGATCGAATATGTCGAGCCGCGTTTTCGCGTCGGCGTGCAGGCGATGGTTGGATTGGACAGCGTCATCGCGCGCGTGCCGCCAGGCATTCGACTCAATGACAATCGGCTGGGACGAGGTTCTGTGCTGCCGCCGCATCCCGGACGTCCTGCGGTGGCGGGGATCGATGCGCGTGTTGGCGAAACCGTGCGTCTGACATGACGTGGGAAAGGAGGCCGGCAATGGGTCGCAGGCACGACATGCGCGATGCGGCGGATTGCGTCGCTTGCGAGTTCGAACCATTCGTCAAGAACAACTATTTCACCGGCAAGATGATGGGAGCCTCCGATTTCACTACGGAGACTCACTTCCATCAGGAGAAGCTGCGGCTGCACCAGGCGCGCTTGCACGGCTGGGGCGTGGTCTGCGGGCTCGACGTCCTACAGCACCCCAATGCCGATTGCCGCACCCGCTATGTGCGCGTCGAGCCGGGCTCGGCAGTCGATTGCTGCGGGCACGATATCCTCGTCCCCGAAGAGGAGATACTCGATCTTCTATCCTACAAGAAGATCGCGGAGCTGACGAAGGAAAATCCCGCGCGCATCCATGCACTGGGTATTTGCGTGCGCTATGTCGAGTGCCCGACCGAGAACGTGCCGGTCCTGTACGATGATTGCGGCTGTGACGACAACGGCTGTGCGCCGAATCGAATTCTTGAGTCGTACGCGTTCGACGTCGTCCTCGACCCGCCGCTTGCGTTCGTGCCCGGAGTGACGCCCAGCGCGCTGTCCGCCGTGGTCTTCGCGCAATCGGCGGACACGCTGCCCGCATCCAACACGCCTCGTTTCGGCGTTGCGCCGCTGGTGGGATCGACGATCTATGCGCTCGACGCCCAGCAGCCGCAGAAGCTCGTCACCTACGACTTGTCGACGCGTCATGCGGCGACGATCGATCTGGGCGCCGACGCGATGGCGATCGCCGCGCGCGGGAACTTCGTTTTCGTCGCGACCGGCCCGAAGGGAGGCGCAACCGAAATCATCCAGGTGTTCGCGGCCGGCGCAACTGCCCCGGTTGCCACGATCGACATCACGGGCACCACGGGCGCGAACAGGGTAGCCATCGCGGTCAGCACGGATGCAAGCCGCGCTGCGATCGCCTATGTGCGGGAAACAGGCGCATTGCTTGCTTATGCGGAGGATGCGACGAGCGGATTGCAGGCGGGGCCGGTCTCGCTGGGCAGCGTCTCGACGCAATTATCGTCGTTCGTCGTCAAGCCTGACGGCACGCTCGGCTACGCGATCGATGAAGCGGGCGGCAAGGTCAAGGCGATCACGCTTGCGACCGCTTCGAGCGAGGCAGACGTCGCGGCGCTGCCGTCGACCGCGAAGCCGTCGTCACTTGTCTATCTCGAGGTCGGCGGAATGTTCCTGCTCGCGATCGCCAGCCGGGCGGACCAGGCGCTCTACGTGATCGATGCCGCCAATCCCGGCAGCTCCACGGGTTTGCTCGCGACCGTCCCGATCGATCATCCGCCGGAATTCATCGCGGCCGGGGCGGAAGGCGTTGTTTACTTACTCGAAGAGTCGGGCAGCAGCACGTTCGGACAGGCCGTCGATCTCGCCCCTTTGGCGACGGGCCGGCCGGCCATTGTTTCGGCGGCCCGCCCAATCGAGGCAAGCGGCCTGCGGCTGATAGGCCTGCTCAAGGATGCGACGGCGGGAATCATCGCTTCGGCCGAGCAGATCGAGATCGCCTGCGCCGATCTGGTGTGGAATCAGACCTGCGATGCGTGTGACAGGCCGAATTGCATCGCGCTTGCGAGTATCGAGCGCTATCAGGCCGGAGCTGCGGTGTTGGACGCGGGCACTGATTCCCTCGCCGACGATCTCGCCAACAAGCGCGCCCGCATCGACAACCGCGCCGGACGCAAGATC
>WNEZ01008948.1_pt1 | contig 10289 bp, 7 predicted proteins | sample 5400521 | NCBI WGS metagenome assembly WNEZ01 (sample SAMN13153339, study PRJNA577476) | soil metagenome | isolation source: 120 cm saprolite under Douglas fir tree site 2 hole 1 replicate 1 | place: USA:California | collected 2015-04-18
TTCTACACGGCATTGGTGTCGTGCCGAAAAGCGGCGTCGATGGCGAGGATTTGGGGCTGAAGGAAAAGGATTTTCGAGAAGCAAAGCGCAAGTTTGAAATTGCCTATTTGCTGCGACAGCTCGGCGTTCATCGGTGGAACATTTCACGCACAGCGGCGACCATCGGGTTGCACCGGCAGAGTTTGCAGGAGCGATTGAGGGAACTCGGAATTCGGCGGCCGGGGCAGGAAATTCCGGAGGAAAACGAATGAGCCTGTTCGGGTTTGTGCAGGCAGGCGGAGGCAGCACACGCTTCGGTGCGGACAAGGCGCTTGTGCAGTTCGAGGGGAAAACGCTGCTTGCGCGAACGGTCGAACTTGTAGCCTCAGTTTGCGGAGAAACAAAAATCGTTGCGCCCCTTGGGAAATATGGTGATGCAAGAGTTCCGATTCTTGCCGATCAATGGCCCGGGCAAGGCCCGTTGGGCGGTATTCTGACCGCTCTCCAGCATATTAACGAGCGAGCCGGAATTTCCCTGGGGCTGGAGACAGAGGATCACGGGATTAAATCCTGCGCACTGATTCTAAGTTGCGACATGCCTTTTCTGACGCGCGAGTGGCTGGCGTATCTGTGCGATTGCGCCATGCAGGGCAACGCCCAGGTGATCGTGCCGCAATCGGAGAGCGGTTTGGAGCCGCTTTGCGCGTGCTGGCGCGCGGATGCCGCTTCGGCGATACAGACGGCTTTCGACGCCGGCGTGCGGAAAGTTACGGAGGCCATGAAACGGCTGCCCATGGAAGTGCTTGACGAGTCGGCCTGGAAACGATTTGATACCGATGGACGGCTTTTCTGGAACATGAATACGCCGGCGGATTACGAAGAGGCGCGCAGGGTATTCGCGCAGAGACATGCAAGTGGGTAGTCAGCGTAAGAAGCGTCCTAAGCGCAAAAGTTGAGATCCTTCGGTCCGCAAAAGGCGCGGCCCTCAGGATGACAAATCGCAAATGGGGCGGGGTAGTAAGAGCAAAAGACGACGATTATTCGATGAGCGAAGACCGTAAAGATAGCGGTTTGACCGATCAGAGCAATGGCAGCGCCGCGCAATATTATTTCGAATTTCGCGGCGTCAATAAGGCGTTTGACGAACACGTGGTGCTGCAGGACGTCAGCTTCAAGGTGAAGCGCGGCGACACCTGCGTGATTATGGGACGCAGCGGCGTGGGCAAATCGGTTTCGTTGAAGCACATCATGGGCTTTCTGACGGCTGATTCGGGGCGAATTGTGATTGATGGCCAGGACGTCACGCATTTTACCGAGAGACAGTTCGAAACGATTCGCCGCAAAGTCACGATGGTATTTCAGTCCGGCGCGCTGTTTGATTCATTGAGCGTCGCGGAAAACATTGCGTTTCCGCTGGAGGACCAGCCGGGTCTTACCGCCGAGGACGTGGACGCGTATGTGTCAAAACTTGCGCACACGCTGGAAGTCGAGGAAGTCCTCGACAAACTTCCCAGTGAACTTTCGACGGGAATGAAACGCGCGGTGGCCATCCTTTCGACGGGAATGAAACGCGCGGTGGCCATCGCACGGGCGTTGGCGCAAAATCCAGAGGCCATTCTGTATGACGAGCCGACAACGATGGTCGATCCCATCATGGCCGGGCACATGGGCGACCTGATTCTGCGATTGAAGGATGCGTTCCACAAGACCTCGATCGTTGTTACACACGATACGCATCTCGCAAAGCGGCTCGCCGACAACGTCGTTTTCCTGCAGGACGGCCGCGCACAGGTTTTCGGTTCCTGGGCCGAATTCGAAAGCTCTCCGGATCCGTTTTTGCGGGATTTCCTGCTACAGGATGAACTGATCCCCGCGCTGGACGTGACCCTGTGAGCAGTTCCGTCGCGGTCACTTCCGATCCCAAATCACAGTTACGCAAGACGATGGGCTTCTGGGATGTGCTGCTCTTCAACATCGCCACGGTCCTGGGCCCTCGGTGGATCGCCGCCGCCGGGCACAACGGGACTTCTTCGATCAGCCTGTGGGTAATCGCGGCACTTTTCTTTTTTGTTCCCGGTGCGTTCGTCATCAACGAATTGTCTTCACGGTTTCCGGAAGAAGGCGGCTTGTATGTGTGGGCCAAGGAAGCGTTCGGGGATTTCCACGGCTTCATTGCCGGGTGGACGTACTGGATTTACACGGTGTTTTACTTTCCGGGGTTGCTGCTGGCGAGCGCTTCGATGAGCGCGTACGTTATTGGCGAAAAGGGCGGGCCGCTTTCGCAGGACCGGACGTTTCTGCTGCTGGTTTCAATCGCTTTGCTGCTGGTGGCGGTGTTGCTGAACATCATCGGATTGAATATCGGGAAATGGCTGCAGAACGCGGGCGGCGTGGGGACGTACGCGCCCCTGCTGGTTCTGGTTGGCGTGGCGCTGCTGATTTATTTTCGAGGCGGATCGGCCACGCACTTCACCGTTGCCAACATGATGCCGACGTGGAATTGGGACACGGTGAATTTCTGGTCGCAGATTGCGTTCGCGTTTACCGGGCTGGAACTGGTCTCGGCGATGAGCGAAGAAGTGCGCGATCCACGCCGCACGCTGCCGCGCGCCGTCTTCGGGGCGGGCGCGCTAATTGCATTCATGTACATCGTCGGCACATTCGCGATTCTCACGCTGGTTCCCGCAGGCGATCTTGATCCAAAAAGCGGGGTGTTTCACGCGATCACGGCGGGGTCCGTTGTGTTGAAGATCGGTTTTCTCGGGATACTCGCGGCGATTCTGGTGACGGTGGGGAATGCCGGCGGCGTGGGGAGTACGGTGGCAGGGATTGCGCGCGTCCCGTTTGTGGTGGGGATCGATCGCTATCTGCCGGCGGCATTCGGGAAGATTCATCCGCGCTGGAAGACGCCGTACGTTTCGATCCTGGTGCAGGCAGGAGTTTCGGGCGCGATTTTGCTGCTCAGCCAGATCAAGAGCGAAACCGTGCAGGCTGCGTACCAGATGCTGATTGATGCGGCGATCATTCTTTACTTCATTCCGTTTCTCTACATGTTTGCCGGGGTGGTGAAACTTGCCGGGCGAAAAGACCGGGCGGAAAATCCTCACGCGATTCTGATTCCGGGCGGGAAATTTGGTTTGTGGGCCTGCGGGATTCTTGGATTTGTGGTCGTGCTGCTGGGAATTTTTGTTTCGCTCGTGCCGCCGGGGGATACGGTGAACAAATGGAGTTTCGAGCTGCGGCTGGTGGGCGGCACGCTCGCATCTATTTTTCTGGGATTGATTTTGTATTGGCGCGGGGCAAGGAGCAAAAGGGTTTCCGCGTAATTTTGTAGCCCAGGCCTTCAGGCCTGAGGGTTTTCATGGCGGGGGGATGGTTGCTGAGGTGATAGAAAGCCTCATCCCTGAAGGGATGAGCTACAGGGTTAGAAGCCCTGGCTGACTAACTGTTCGATCTTTAGGTTGGAGACGGGCTTGGCGGCGATGCGGGCTTCGAGATAGCGCTCCACGTATTTTCCCAGGACGTCCCCTTCGAGATTGACAGCTTCACCGATTGTTTTATCGCGAATGTTGGTGTGTTCGTAGGTGAAGGGGATTACCGCAATCTCTGCCACGCGTCCGTTCCAACGCGCGACCGTTAAGCTGATGCCGTCAATCGTGATCGAGCCTTGCGGAACGATGTAGCGGGCGAACAATTCGGGAACTTCGACGCCGTACCACCAATTTTCGCCTTCGGGCTCGAGGCGAGCGACGCGGCCGATCGTATCCACGTGGCCCAGCACGAAGTGTCCACCAAATTCCTTGCCGGCCGTCAGCGGTTGCTCCAGGTTAACGCGAGTTCCCGCTTTCCATTCGCCGAGGGAAGTCTTGCGCAAGGTTTCGCCGGAGAGGTCGGCGGAAAAGTGTTCGCCTTCCACTGACACAACCGTCAGGCAGCAGCCGTTGACCGCGATGCTCTTTGAGATTTCCAGGAGTTTGGCCACGGTTGGGGCGTGAATTTTCAGGCGGCCGCCTTCGGCGTTGGCTTTCAGCGATTCTACGGTTCCAAGGTGTTCGATGATTCCGGTGAACATTTTTACTTTCGAGTGGCGTGCGGCTTGGCCACCTGAAGGTGGCCGCTACAGGATAGCGTTTTTTGGGGCGGAAATCCTGGATGAGGTGCATGGGGCACGATTTTGAGGAGACGAATTGAATTTTAGATTGCTAAAGCGGCAAGTCTGGGTGACGTGAAAAGGCGCCCGCCGCGGACGGCGGCCGCTACAAAGGCAAGAGGGAGGGGCAAGCCCCTCCCCTACAAAATCAATTAGTGGCGTTTCCTTGCGCCAGGGCGATTTCGCGCAGGCGGCGCAGATCGAGTTTTCCTGTTCCCAGGTACGGCAACTGCTCGACGTGAAGGAATTGATCGGGGCGCGGCTTCCAGAGAGCGGGTAAATCACTATTCGAGAGTTTCGCCAGGCAATCCTTCAAGATCTCTTCATTCAGAGTGTGTACCACCACAAGCCGCTCGCCTTTCTTTTCATCGGGAATCGCAGTGACGGCCAGGACTTGGCCGTCGGCTTCGAGGAGTTCGTGCAGCTTTTCTTCCACTTTGATGTGGGGGACCATTTCGCCGCCGATTTTGCTGAAGCGGCTCAGACGGTCGGTGATGCGCAGGAATCCGTCTTCGTCCTGGGTGGCGATGTCGCCGGTGTTGTACCAGCCGTCTTTTAAAACTTCCGCGGTTTTTTCCGGGCGGTTGAGATAACCGACCATCACGTTCGGGCCGCGCACGAGAAGCAGGCCCGGTTTATCCATGGGCAGCGATTCCCCGGTGTCCGGATCGATGATGCGGACGCCTATTCCCGGGAGGGGATGGCCGATGGTGCTGCGCTTGGCTCCGACCTGGCGGAAATAGGCGGCGCGAAAATCGTAGGTGTTGACCGCGACCACTGGCGAGCATTCCGTGCAGCCGTAGCCTTCGAGCGGGCGGATGCCGAAGTGATCTTCGAAGGCTTGCGCTACACGCTCCGGCAATTTTTCGGCTCCGGCCATCACGATGCGCAGGCTGCCAAAGGATTCGGGCGGACAGCGGCGGGTGTAAGAGTTCAAAAACGTCGGCGTGGAAAGCATCATGCTTACGGAATACGTGCTGACCAGGGCGGCGATGGCTTGCGCGTCGAGCGGGCTGGGGTGGAAGACGGCGCCGATTCCCGCCATGGCCGGCAGGCAGAGAGTGCCGGTGAAGCCGAAGGAGTGGAAGAAGGGAAGAATGCCGAGGATGGTGTCGCCCTTGTGGAGATGGAAGACTTGTTCGATCTGCTCGACGTTGGAGGCGAGGTTGAAATGCGATAACAAGACGCCTTTGGGTTCGCCGGTGGAGCCGCTGGAAAAGATGATGGTGGCCGTGTCGTCGAGCGAAGGCTTTCGGGTGAAGCCGAGAGAGAGTTCCAGCAAGCGGGCGGGAAGCAGCTTCGCGGATAGTAGAGCTATGAGCTTTTCGGAGAGCCGCGGTTTCTCCGCCAGATCTTCCACGTAGATGACTTTTCCGGGAGGCTCGATGTGCACTTTTTCGAGGAAGAGTTTTGAAGTGACTACCGTTTGCAATTCACATTGCCGGGCGCAGGAGGCAAGAGATTCGTTTGAGGTGGTGTAGTTGAGGTTGATCGGCACTTTGCCCTGCAGCATGGCAGCCCAATTTACGAGCGCGCCTGGGATCGAAGGCGGCAGGAGGACGCCGACCATCTGTTGGCCCGCCCACAAGGGGCGGAGGCGACGCGCAAGGAAAACTGTTTTGGTCAGGGCTTCGCCGAAGCTGACTTTTGGCGTGCGGCCGTCCGCCATGGCGAACCGCCTGGAATGACGCCGCGCCATCTTGATGAACGAACGCGTGAGCGGCTTCATGTACCGGCGACGGCGATTAAAGGCGTCCACGCCCAACTGCTGGACGGCTGTGCGCACGTCTGTCGTGCTCGCGGTCGAGGGCAATGGTTTTCCAAACGAAACACGGACGGGATAGGGGATATGACGTGGGCGCTTCCACAGAAAGCGGCCGCCGGAAAAACTGAAAATGGAGCCCCAGAGGCCGTCGATGTTCACCGGGATGATCGGCACGTCGATGCCTTTTATGATGCGTTCGAAGCCGCGGCGGAAGGGGAGCAACTGGCCGATGCGCGTGATTTCGCCTTCGGGGAAGATGCAGACTACTTCGCCGTTGCGCAGCGCGTCGGAGGCTTCGCGCAACGAATGGATCATTTCGCGCGGGCCCTGGTCGGAAGCGATGGGAATTATTTTGAGGATTTTTGCGAACGGCTTGATAAGCGGGTGATCGTAGACGCCTTTGAACATCAGGAAACGGATTGGCCGGTCGGTGGCGGAAAGCAGGAGCACGGCGTCCACCCAGGAGGAATGGTTCGGAGTGAGGAGCGCTCCGCCGCGCGGGGGGATATTTTCCTGACCTGTCAGATCGAGGCGGTAAATCGTGTGGGCCGCAATCCACAGCAGCAGACGCAGCAGAGAGTCCGGCAGGAGCCACAGGAGATAAGCAAGTGCGCCTAGCGTCAGAATCGAAGCCCAGAAGAATATTCCCGCGGGGCCAAGTCGCAAGTAGTGCTTGAGAAGGTAAAACGCGCCGGATGCGCCGAGAATGCCGATGAACGAATAGAGATTTGCGGCGGCCAGCACGCCACCGCGGTGCTGCTCTTCCGGGCGGTGCTGGATTAGTGCACTGATCGGCACGATGAAGAAGCCGCCGGAGAAACCGAGCGCGGCGAGGAGAATTAGCACTGCGTTGAAGGAAAGGCCGGGAGTTGCGAGCAGGAAGCCAAACACCGTGATGCCCGCTGCGGCCAGGGGAATCAGGCCATATTCGATCTTGCCGCCGGAAAGATAGCCGGCCGCGAGGCTGCCCAATCCGATGCCAATGGCGATTGCGGCCTGCAGCAGGCTGCCGTGGGTTGCAGTGACGCGCAGGACGTCGCGCGCGTAGAAGACGATGTCGAACTGCAGGAGCGCGCCGAGGAAGAAAAAGTAGGTATTCCCGAGGACTGCCAGCCACAGCACGCGGTCCCGGCCGATGAGCTTGCCTTGCGACCATAGATCGCCGAGGAAATTGACGCGGAATGTTTTCGCCGGATCGGCGGCCGGGACTTTTGAGATGCCGAAGCTGGTGGCGAGGCCAATTATCGAGCACGCAAGGAAAAAGATGCCGGAATAATATTCGCGGCCCGCGAAGACTTCGGAGAGCCGCGCTCCCACTACAGTGCCGGTGATTGCAGCGAGAAACGTGCCGAGTTCGATGATGCCGTTGCCCCAGGAGAGGCGCCTTTCGGGCAAGATTTCGGGCAGCAGACCATATTTCGAGGGACCGAAGAGAGCGCCCTGCGTGCTGGCGAGGAAAACGGCCGCCATGGACATGGCCATGCTGTGCAGCGCAAAGCCTGCGATGGCAAAGAGCATTACGGCGATTTCGAAGACTTTGGTCCAGATGGTGACCGAGCGTTTGCTGAAGCGGTCGGCGAAATAGCCGCCGGTCATGGAAAAGAGGATGAAGGGGAGGGCGAAGAGAGAGCCGACGAGGAGGACCTTGGCTTCTTCTTCGTCGGAGGAGAGATTGGTGCCGATGATCAGGAAGATCACCAGGTATTTCAGGGCGTTGTCGTTGAAGGCGCCTTGAAATTGCGTGGCGATCAGGCTCCAGAAACCGAGACGCCAGGAACGCGGTGGTTCGCTCAAGCGGGAAGGCCTCCGTCAGGCGATGGGTGCAGTGGTGGTTCGAGGAAAATGGTCGCAAACCTGCGGGCAATTGGATAGAAATTTTTTTGGCGCGAGTGTGCAAAGCGGGTTACGACGTGTGGCCGTTGTAGCGGCCGCCGTCTGCGGCGGGCACTCTTCGCGGTTGCGCCACGATATTTATTTGGTTCGCGGTTGCGCGTGCGGAAAGGCGCCCGCCCCGCAGATTCATCCGGGACGGGCAAAAGGCGCCCGCTTCAGAAAGCGGCCGCTACAAAGGCGGGAGGAACCCAAGAGGAAGGGGCAAGCCCCTCCCCTACAAAGGCGGTTTGCGGGACGAGGCCCGCGGATAGGCTATGACGGAAACGTCGGCTCCAAACTGCTGGACGGAGCGGACCAGGAGTGGTGGCATTACAGACTTGAGTTGGTGTGCCAGCGGCAGGAGAGCGTTACCGACGATTTTAGGGGCGTAGAAGAGGACGAGTTTGTTGACGAGGCCGGCGGACAATGCTGCCCCGTTCAGTCCGGGACCGGCTTCGAGGAGCACGCTTAGAACATCGCGGCGCCCGAGTTCCTTTAGGACGGCGACAAGATCCAATCCAGCGTGCGTTTTCTTTACATGGAGCAATTCGACGCCGGCGTTTTGCAGCTTGCGGGCTTTGAGAGATTTGAGCGGGGCAGCGGTGAAGACGAGCAGATCGTCATCGGCGGTTTGCACGATGCGAGATTTGGGGGAAAGGCGGAGGCGCGTGTCCAGGATTATGCGGAGCAAGCGGCGGCGGCGCGGGAGGCCGCTACGGTCGGTTAGGAGGGGATTGTCGGCGAGGATCGTGCCGATGCCGGTGAGCAGGGCGTCCGAGGCGTGGCGCATGCGGTGGACTTCGGCGCGCGATTCTTCGCTGGTGATCCATTCGCGTTTCTTGCCCTTGCGCGATTTTGGCAGGGCCAGTTGGCCGTCGAGCGTCAGTGCCGATTTCAATGTGACGAAGGGCGCGCGCCTGGTGATCCAGTGGGTGAACGCTTCGTGGAGTAATTGGGCTTCGTCTTCCAAGAGGCCGCTTTCGACTTCGATGCCAGCCGCGCGCAATCGCGCAAATCCTGTGCCACGTGTTTTCGGGTTGGGGTCTTCCATTGCAGCCACGACGCGCGAGATTCCCGCAGCGATAATTGCTTCAGTGCATGGACCGGTGCGGCCGGTGTGATTGCAGGGCTCGAGTGTTACATAGAGCGTTGCGGCGCGCGCGCGTTCGCCGGCTTGCTTGAGGGCCACAATTTCCGCGTGGTCACGCCACTCGTACTGGTGAAAGCCTTCACCCAAAATTGCGCCGTCTTTGACGATTACGCAGCCCACTGTGGGATTAGGACTGGCGAGACCGACGCCTTTGCGCGCCAGGTCCAGTGCGTGCTCCATGAAATGATTGTCGTGGGGATTCACGGTGTCAGTTGAAGAGCGAATCGGCGTAGGTTTGGGCGTCGAAGGGGACCAGGTCGTTGATCTGTTCGCCCGTGCCGACGAAGCGGATGGGCAGGCCGAGTTCGCGCGAGATGGCTACGACGATGCCGCCTTTTGCGGTGCCATCGAGCTTGGTCAGGATAATGCCGGTTACGCCTACGGCGGAAGTAAACTCGCGGGCTTGGGCGAGGCCGTTTTGTCCGGTGGTGGCGTCCATCACCAGGAGGACGTCGTGCGGCGCGCCGGGAATCACTTTTGCGGCGGTACGCTTCATTTTTTCGAGTTCGAGCATCAGGTTGGATTTTGTGTGCAGGCGGCCCGCGGTGTCCACGATCACCGCGTCCGCACCGCGGGCTTTTGCGGCGGCCATCGCGTCGAAGACGACCGCTGCTGGATCGGAGCCTGATTTCTGCTTGATGACTTCGACGCCGTTGCGTTGGGCCCAGATCTCGAGTTGCTCGATTGCGGCGGCGCGAAACGTGTCAGCGGCACAAAGCACAACGCTGCGGCCATCCTGGCGCAAGCGATTCGCCAGCTTGCCGATACTGGTGGTTTTTCCGGCGCCGTTCACACCGACGATAAAAATCACACGCGGGTCGTTGCCATTCGCGGCTCCCGCGAGTGTTGGGGTGTTTCCATACACATTCAGCGCGCGGAATATGTGCGCTTTGATTTCGCGTTTCAGTTGCTCGCCGTTGTTCAGGGCGTTGCGCGAAAGCTGTTCCTTTACGGAGTCGAGAATTTCTTTTGTCGTTTTCACGCCGAGGTCGGCGGAGAGCAGCGCGTTTTCCACTTCCTTGAGGACGGAGGGATCTATCTGGCGGCCGCCCTGGGTGATGGTGTCGAGCGTGTCGGCGAGGGCTTCCTTGGTTTTGCCGACGGATTCTTTCAGCCGCTCGAGGAGCGTGGGTTCGGGTTTTCCGAAGAGGGTGATCATAAGAGTGGCCCGCGCCGGGCAAAAGGCGGGAAAGAAAAGTGTAACAGATTGGGTGGGGAGGCTGATGAGGGCGAGAAAAGCGCCGTCCTCGGAAGGCGGCCGCTACAACCACTGGGATGGGTTTTGGTTGAGGCAAAAAATCGCCTCGTTGGACGGGAAAGCCTCAGGCCTGAAGGCCTGAGCTACAGAGTTAGACTTGGACTTCGACGGCGGT
>WNEZ01006458.1_pt1 | contig 10288 bp, 9 predicted proteins | sample 5400521 | NCBI WGS metagenome assembly WNEZ01 (sample SAMN13153339, study PRJNA577476) | soil metagenome | isolation source: 120 cm saprolite under Douglas fir tree site 2 hole 1 replicate 1 | place: USA:California | collected 2015-04-18
CGATTACTGGATGCCCCGCTTTCGCGGGGCATGACGCAGTGCTGGTGGCAATGATTTTCCTCATACCTTGAACAATTGCTGATAGCGCGTCTTGATCTCCTCGGCCATCTTCTCGACGCTGGCGGGATCGTCCTTCGTCAGCTTGATCTCGGAGAGCTTCTTGTGGCCGGGCTTGTCCTTCACCTGGGCATGCAACGAATGCTGGCCGGTGAAGTCGACGAGGAGCTGCTGGCCTTCGCGCGTGTGCAGCCAGTTCTGGAAAAGCCGCGCCGCGTTCGGATTGGCCGCGGTCTTGAACACGCCGCTCGGGCCCGTGATGGTCGGCGTGCCCTCGGTCGGATAGACCGGCTCGACCGGCTGACCGGCGTCCTTGAGCTGCAGCAGATTGTAGTCGTTGCCGTCCGCCTGCACGGCGCGCTCCCCGAGCGCGAGCTTTTTTGGCGGATCGGTCGACGACTGCACCTGCATGACGCGCTGCTTGGACAGTTTTTCGAAATACTGCCAGCCGAGCTCGCGCACGATCTGGAACGTGGCGGTCATGATCGTGCCGCTGTAGGCGGGATGGCCCTTGACCATCTTGCCGGCCCATTTCGGCTCGAGCAGGTCGGCAAAGCTCTTGGGCGCGTCCTCGGGCTTGACCAGATTGGTGTTGTAGCCGAGCGACGAGAGCCACACGCGGGTGGTGATGAAGAGCCCGTCGGGATCGCGATGCTCGGCCGGGATGTGCTGCGCCGCCTCTTCGGGCACATAGGGCGCGAGCCAGCCGTTGCGCTTGAAGCTGATGAAGTGCGCGGCGTCGGCGCTGTTGACGATGTCGCAGACGTGGATGTTGCTTCCCATCTCCTGCGCGATGCGCTGGAAGACGCGCTCGGAGCCCGAGCGCTCCACCCGCACCGCGATGCCGGTAAATTTTGCCTCGAACGCCTTGGCGAGCTTTTCGGCCACCGGCAGGTCCATCGCGGTGTAGAACGCGACCTTGCCTTCCTTCTTGGCGGCCTCGACCAGCGCCGGCGTGATCGCGGCGGGCGCCGGCGCCTGCGCGCGCAACGGCGCAGCGAAGACCGTGAGGCCGGCCGCGGCGGAGACTTTGAGCGCGTCGCGTCTGGAGAAGGCTTTTTTCGGCATTGTTCGCTCCCGAGCGTTGTTCGTCATGGCCGGGCTTGTCCCGGCCATCCACGTCTTCACTCGTTGTTCAGCCGCAAAGACGTGGATGCCCGCGACAAGCGCGGGCATGACGCAAAAATTCAGACCTTGAAGATCCTCGTATAGCGCGCCTTGATCTCTTCGCTCAGCTTCTCGACCGCGGCGGCGTCCTCCTTCATGGTCTTGACCTCCTTGAAAGGCTTGCGGCCGGGCTTCTCCCTGGTGAGCGGGTGCATCGAGCGCAGCCCGCCCTCGTCGACGACGAGCTGCTGGCATTCCGGGGTGAAGCAGAAGCACTGGAAGAGGCGCGCCGCATTCGGATTAGGCGCCGCCTTGAATACCGCGTTAGGGCCGACGATCAGCGGCACGCCCTCGGTGGCGTAGACCGGCTCGATCGGACCGTTCTTCTCCTTGATCTGGAACACGATATACTCGGCGCCGTCCGCCATCACGGCGCGTTCGCCGAGCGCGAGCTTCTTCGGCGGATCGGTCGCGGACTGCACCTGCATGACCTTCTGCTTGGCGAGCTTCTCGAAATACTCCCAGCCGAGGTCGCGCGCCATCTCGTAGGTCGCGGTCATGATGCCGCCGCTGTAGCCCGGATGGCCCTTGACGATCTTGCCCATCCACTTCGGATCGAGCAGGTCGGCGAAGCTTTTCGGCGCTTCTTCGGCTTTCACCAGGTTGGTGTTGTAGGCGATGACGCTGAGGATGACGCGGAAGCTCGCATACATGCCGTCGGCATCTTTGTGCGCCGCCGGATAATGCCGGGCGACGTCCTCGGGAACGAACGGCGCGAGCAGGCCGTCACGCTTCCAGCTGATCAGGTGCGAGGCGTCCGACGAGTTCACCACGTCGACCGTACGGATGTTGCTGGAATACTCCTGCCCGATGCGCTGGAAGATACGCTCGGCGCCGCTGCGCTCGACGCGCACCGCGACGCCGGGGAATTTCCCCTCGAACGCCTTGGCGATCTTTTCCGCGAGCGGCAGGTCGATCGAGGTGTAGTAGACGACCTTGCCCTCCTTCTTCGCGGCCTCGATCAGCGCCGGCGTGATCGCGGTCGCCTGCGGCGCCTGCGCGCGCAGCGGCGCGGCGAAGGCCGTGAGGCCGGCCGCCGCGGAAACTTTGAGCGCGGCGCGTCTGGAGATTTTCTTCGGCATTGTTTCGCTCCGGCGGTTTGGCGTCATTGCGAGCGAAATACATCAATCTCTGTGGCTGAGATTGCTTCGTCGCCCTTCGGGCTCCTCGCAATGACGGACGCTACACCTTGAAGATCTTCGTGTAGTGCGCCTTGATCTCCTCGCTCATGCGCTCGACCGCGGCCGGATCCTCCTTCATGGTCTTGACCTGCTTGAAGGGTCTCCGGCCGGCCTTCTCCTTGGCGAGCGGATGCATCGAACGCAGGCCGCCCTCGTCGATGACGAGTTGCTGGCACTCCGGCGTGAAGCAGAAGCACTGGAAGAGGCGCGCGGCGTTCGGATTGGGCGCCGCCTTGAACACCGCGTTCGGGCCGATCACGATCGGCACGCCTTCGGTCGCGTAGACCGGCTCGACCGGTCCGCCCCTCTCCTTGATCTGGAAGATATTGTACTCGTTGCCGTCCGCCATCACGTGGCGCTCGCCGAGCGCGAGCTTCTTCGGCGGATCGGCCGAGGACTGCACCTGCATCACCTTCTGCTTGGCGAGCTTCTCGAAGTACTCCCAGCCGAGGTCGCGCGACATCTCGTAGGTCGCCGTCATGATGGTTCCGCTGTAGCCCGGATGCGCCTTCACGAGCTTGCCCATCCATTTCGGATCGAGCAGGTCGGCAAAACTCTTCGGCGCCTCTTCGGCTTTCACCAGGTTGGTGTTGTAGGCGATGATGCAGAGCCCGACGCGGAAGCTCGCGTACATGCCGTCCGCATCCTTGTGCTCGACCGGATAGTGCTTGGCGACGTCTTCCGGGACGAACGGCGCGAGCAGGCCGTCGCGCTTCCACACGATCAGGTGGGACGCGTCGGACGAGTTCACCACGTCGACCGCGTGGATGTTGCTGCCGTACTCCTGGCCGATGCGCTGAAACACGCGCTCGGCGCCGGTGCGCTCGACGCGCACCGCGACGCCGGAAAATTTCGCCTCGAACGCCTTGGCGATCTTCTCGGCGATCGGCAGGTCGATCGAGGTATAATAGATGACCTTGCCTTCTTTCTTGGCGGCCTCGATCAGCGCCGGCGTGATCGCGGTCGCCGGCGGCGCCGCGGCGCGAAGCGGCGAGGCGAACACCGTCGACGCCGCGACCGCGGTCGTGCCCTTGAGAATGTCGCGCCGGTTGAATGTCCCCTCTCGCATCGTCTCCTCCTTGCGGTCTTGCTCGGGTTTCTTCGCGCCCGTGACGTTCACCCCACCAGCGCCCGGCAGCGCTCGGGCGGCAGGTGGAGCCAGACTTTCGTGCCTTGCGGAATGCTCTCGGCGGGCGCCGTGACGGCGCGCACCTGCGTGCCGTCGGCGAGCTCCACCATGTAGTCGCGGCTGTTGCCGAGAAAGACGTTGCGCGTGACGGTCGCGGGCAGCACGTTGTCGGGCGCCTCGCCGGGCGCGGTCATCAGCCTGATCTCGTGCTGGCGGATCGACATGGCGGTCTCGCCGGGCTGCGTGTCGCCGACGCAACGCACCGTCACGCCCACCACCGAGACGTGACTGCCGTCGAGCGTCTTGCCGCGGATGATGTTGCTCGCGCCGATGAAGCGGGCGACGAATTCGGAACGCGGCCGGTCGTAGATCTCCTGCGGCGGGCCGACCTGCTCGATCCGGCCGAGATTCATCACCGCGATCAGGTCGGAGGTGGTCATCGCCTCCGACTGGTCGTGGGTCACGTAGACGGTCGTGTAGCGGTACTGGTCGTGCAGCCGGCGCACCTCGAAGCGCATCTCCTCGCGCAGGTTGGCGTCGAGATTCGACAGCGGCTCGTCGAGCAGCAGCGTCTCGGGCTCGACGATCAGCGCGCGGGCGAGCGCGACGCGCTGCTGCTGGCCGCCCGACAGTTCGCCGGGATAGCGGTCGGCGAGCGCGCCGAGCTTGGTGGTGGCGAGGATGGCGGCGACCTTCTTGGCGATGGTGTCGCGCGGCAGCTTCCGCAGCGTGAGGCCGTAGGCGATGTTCTGGGTCACCGTCATGTGCGGCCAGAGCGCGTAGCTCTGGAAGATCATCGACATGTTGCGCGTCTCGGGCGGCAGCGTGCGCGACGGCGAAGACACCACGCGGCTGCCGACCGCGATCTCGCCCGCGCTCGGCTCGACGAAGCCGGCGATCAGGCGCAGCGTCGTGGTCTTGCCGCAGCCCGAGGGGCCGAGCAGGCAGACCATGAGCCCGTGTTCGATCTTGAGCGAGACGTCGTCGACCACGGCGAGGTCGCCGTAGCGCTTCGTCAGACCGCGTAATTCGACAGATGCCACCGCGGGCCCCTCGTTGCCAATTCTTCAAAAATGCTTGTTGGCGCCCTCAGGATATCAACCCCGTGGACGGCCGTGGCGTCCCACGATGCCGCAGGCCGGCATTCTGCTTGCGCGTGATCTTGTCCGAAAACCGGCGTCCACTTTTCGGGATCACGCGGCTCAGGTCCCGGTAAAGGCCGGCTTGCGCTTTTCCATGAAGGCCCGCCGCCCCTCGATGTAGTCCTTGCTGTCGAAGCAGCGCTTCACCAGGTCGGCGCAGCGCTTGAGGTCGCGCCGGCTTTCGTCCTTCACGGTCTCGTTGGCGATGAACTTCACGGCATTGACCGTGAGCGGGGCATTGCCGCCGATCGTGTCGGCATAGTTCTTCACGTAGGCCTCGAGTTCCGCCACCGGCAGCACCCGGTTGACCAGGCCCATGGCGACCGCCTCGGCGGCGTCGAACTGGCGCGCCGTGTAGAAGATTTCCTTCGTGAACGAGGGACCGACCAGGTCGGCGAGCCGCTTGATGCCGGGGTAGCCGTAGCCGAGGCCGAGCTTCGCGGCCGGCACGCCGAAGCGCGACTTGTCCGACGCGATGCGCAGGTCGCAGCACAAGGCGAGCCCGAGGCCGCCGCCGATGCAGTAGCCGTTGATCATCGCGATGGTCGGCTTGGGAAACTCGTAGATCGAATTGTTCGCCTTCTCGGCAATCTTGTTGTAGCTCGCGATCGCTTCCTCGTTGGAGCGCACCTTCTCGAACTCCGAGATGTCGGCGCCCGACACGAAGGCCTTGCCGCCGGCGCCCGTGATGACCACCACGCGCACCTCGGTGTCGTGCGCGAAGTCGTCCATGATACGGCTCGCCGCCTCCCACATGGCGAGCGACACCGCGTTGTGGCGCTCGGGATTGTTGAAGGTCATGTATCCGACGTGTCCCTCCTTGCGGGACAGCATCTTGTCGGTCTGGGTCATCGCGAAGCTCCGTTGGTACTCGTCATGGCCGGGCATAATCGTTCGAAGAACGGCGTCGCTTTGCTCGCCTATGTCCCGGCCATCCACGTCTTGCCGTTCAAACGAAGGCGTGGATGCCCGGCATGACGCCGGGCATGACGAATGACAGTTTCCTATTCATCTCAAATCGCGTTCGCCGCGCGCAGCGCCGCGATCTGCTTGGCGTTGAAGCCGAACTCCTTGAGCACCGCGTCGGTGTGCTGGCCGATGGCGGGCGGCGTCTGCACGAGCTTGCTCGGCGTGCGCGACATGGTGAAGGGCTGGCCCACCAGCGTGAGATTGCTCTTCTTCACCGGCTGCGCGATCGCGATGTGCTTGACCTGCGGATCGTCGAACATCTGGTCGATCGAATAGATCGGGCCAGACGGCACGCCGGCCTTGTTGAAGCGGTCGATCCAGTCGGCGCTGGTGCGCTTGACCGTGCGGCGATCGATCTCTTCGTTGAGCGCATCGCGGTTCTTCGAGCGGGTGGCGCTGTTGACGTAATCCGGGTGCGCGATCAGCTCGGGCGCTTCGAGCGTCTTGCAGAAGCGCTCCCAGATCTTCTGGCCCGTCGACGCGATGTTGATGTGCCCGTCGGCGGTCCTGAACACGCCGGTCGGGATGCTGGTCGGGTGATTGTTGCCGGCCTGCTTCGCCACCTCGCCCTTCACCAGATATCGCGCCGCCTGGAAATCGAGCATGAAGATCTGCGCCTGCAGGAGCGAGGTCTGTATGTGCTGGCCCTTGCCGGATTTCTCGCGCTCCAACAGCGCCGTGAGAATGCCCATCGCGCACGACAGGCCGGCGCAGAGGTCGGCGACCGGAATGCCGACGCGCACCGGCCCCTGTCCGGGCAAGCCGGTGATCGACATCAGGCCGCCCATGCCCTGGGCGATCTGGTCGAAGCCGGGCCGCAGCGCGTAGGGGCCGCTCTGCCCGAAACCCGAAATGCTGCCGTACACGATGCGCGGGTTGACCTTGCGCAAGTCCTTGTAGTCGATGCCGAGCCGCTTCTTCACGTCGGGCCGGAAATTCTCCACCACGACGTCGGCTTTCTTCACCAACCGCTTGAAGGCGGCGAGCCCCTCGGGCGCCTTCAGGTTGAGCGTCATGCTGCGCTTGTTGCGGTGCAGGTTCTGGAAGTCGGGGCCCTCGCGCGGACCACCGAGCGGCTCGCCGGTCTCGAGCTGGGGCGGAGACTCGATCTTGATGACATTGGCGCCCCAGTCCGCGAGCTGCCGCACGCAGGTCGGGCCGGCGCGCACGCGGGTGAGGTCGAGGACGGTGAAACGAGAAAGGGCCTTCGAGGCCCTGGGTATCGGCATTTTCGGATGTCTCCCACGCCACTTTTCCGGACGGAACCCGGCCCGGACACGATCCGGGCTGGATACCGGAATGCCCCGGAAAATACCAGCAAATCCGCGGCTGCGCAGCACATCGCCGGAACATGGCAGCCCGCTTGCGCAGGCGTGGCGCCGCGGGCCAGACTCGGGGACCTGTCGACCATGGGGCCGTGATGATGCGCTGGTACGCGATCCCGATGCTTGCGGCGCTGGCGATCGCCGCGGGCGGCGTCCAGGCGAACGACGAGGCCACCATGAAAGAACTCGCTACGACCGGAAAGCTGAGGGTCGGCGTCGTCGCGGCGCCGAGCATGTCGGCGTTCTTCGTCACCAAGGACGCGGCCGGCCAGCCGCGCGGCGTCACCGCCGATCTCGGCGCCGCGCTCGCCAAAAAGCTCGGCGTGCCGGTCGAGTTCATGGTGGCGCCCAATTCGGGCGAGGTGACCGACGCGGTCAGCACCGGCGCGATCGACGTCGCCTTCATGCCGGTCGACGAGGAGCGCAAGAAGCGGATCGAATTCGGCCCCGCCTATTTCGTGGTCCAGAGCACGTATCTCGTGACCGCGGCCTCCGGCATCCGCACGCTCGCCGAGGTCGACCGGCAGGGCGTGCGCGTCGTCGGCATCGCCAACACGACCACCATCCGCAGCGCCGCGCGCGCGCTCAAGAACACCACCATCGCGGCCGCGACCTCGGTCGATGAAGCCATGGCGATGCTGCGCTTAGGCACGGCGGATGCGTTCGCGCTCTCGCACGACTCGCTGCCGCCGCTCGCCGCCACCCTGCCGGGCTCGCGCATCCTCGACGGCGGCTTCCAGCAGACCGTCATCGCGATCGCGGTGCCGAAGGACCGGCCGCAGGCTCTCGCCTATGTGAGCGCCTTCATGGAAGACGCGAAGGCGTCGGGCGTGGTGCGGCGCGCGCTCGACGACGCCGGATTCAAGAACGCAGCCGTGGCGCCGCCCGCGCCGCGCTGATCGCTGCACTTTTTCGCGGAGGCGGCTCATGAGCGATGGACATCCTCGCCCGGCGTCCTACGGCAAGAAGGTCGGCCTCGTTCTGCAGGGCGGCGGCGCGCTCGGCAGCTATCAGGCGGGCGTCTACGAGGCCCTCGCGTCATCCGAATATCCCCCCGACTGGGTGGCGGGCATTTCGATCGGCGCCGTCAACGCCGCGATCATCGCCGGCAATCCGCCGGAGCGGCGCGTGCACTGCCTGCGCCGCTTCTGGGAAGAGATCACGGCGCCGACCCAGCTGTGGCCGCCCGCGCCGCAGGGAGTCCTCGCCACCTGGCAGCAGCGCGCGAGTGCGCTCGCCGCGCTGATGTTCGGCCAGCCGGGCTTCTTCGCGCCTCGCCCGCCGCAAGACTGGTTCGCATCCGGCAAGGCGCTGAGCTATTACGACACGTCCGCGCTCAGGGGGACACTGGAGAGGCTGGTCGATTTCGACCGCATCAATCATGGGAAGGACGTGCGGCTGAGCGTCGGCGCGGTCAACGTGCGCACCGGCCATTTTTCCTATTTCGACAGCGCGCACACCACGATCCGCCCGGAGCACGTGATGGCGAGCGGCGCGCTGCCGCCGAGCTTTCCGCCGGTGAAGATCGACGGCGAATGTTATTGGGACGGAGGACTCTTCTCCAATACGCCGCTGCAATACATCGTGGACTATTCGCCGCGCCGCAGCCGCCTTGTTTTCCAGGTCGACGTCTTCCAGGCATTCGGCTGCCTGCCGACCAATCTCGACGAGGTCGCCGAGCGCGAGAAGGACATCCGCTATTCCAGCCGCACGCGCGCAACCACGGACGCGCTGAGCGAAAAGCACCACGTGCGTCACGTCATCAACGAGCTGCACAAATTGCTGCCGCCCGAGATCGCGAACACGCCGGAAGCCAAGCGCCTTTACGAGCATGGCTGCGTCACCGAGATGGACATCGTGCAGCTGATCTACCGTCCGATGGCGCCGCAGGGCAGCGCGAAGGATTTTGAATTCAGCCGCTCGACCATGCAGGCGCGCTGGCAGCAGGGACTTTCGGACGCCCGCACCACCCTGCAGGCCTCGCCATGGCTCGCACCCAGCCCGAAAGAGGTGGGCGTGCGCGTGTTCGACGTGATGCATGACATCCTGATCGCGCAGCGCGATGCGGGCCTGGCACCTGAACAACTGCAGAGGACGAGATGACCGCAACCGACACCCTTCCGCGCGTCTCCGCGGCCGCGCTCAAGGCCTATATCAACCGGGCCTTCACGGCGGTCGGCATTCCGGCCGCAGACGCCGCCGTTCTGGGCGAGCTGATCACGGAAGCGGATCTGCGCGGCTCGGACACGCATGGCGTTTTTCGCATGCCGCAATACTGCAAGCGCATCAAGGCGGGCGGCGTCAACGCGCGGCCCGATATCCGCGTCGCGCAGGAGCGGCCCTCGACCGCCATCATCGAGGGCGACAACGCCATGGGCCATCTCATCATGAAGCGCGCGGCCGAGACCGCGATCGCCAAGGCGAAGCAGACGGGAGTCGGCTGGGTCGGCGCGCGCATGAGCAACCACGCGGGGCCGGCGGCGCTCTACGCCATGATGCCGCTCGCGCACGACATGATCGGGCTCTACTTCGCGGTCGGCAGCAACAACCACCTGCCGCCCTGGGGCGGAGGCGAGTCGCTGCTCGGCACCAATCCGATCGCGGTCGCGGTGCCGGCGCAGGACGAGCCGCCGGTGGTGATGGACATGTCGCCGACCGTCACGGCCTACGGCAAGGTGCGGCTCAAGGCGTCGCGCGGCGAAGCGATGCCGGTCGGCTGGATGATCGACAAGCAGGGCAAGCCGCTCACCGATCCCAAGCGCGCCGACGAAGGGCACCTGCTGCCGATCGGCGACTACAAGGGCTACGCGCTCTCGCTCATCATCGGCCTCTTGGCGGGGCCGCTCAACCGCGCCGCCTTCGGCCGCGACATCGTCGATTTCGTCACGCGGCCGGAGGCGACGACCAATACGGGTCAGTCGATCGTGGCGCTGTCGGTCGAGGCGTTCGCGCCGGTCGCCGAATTCAAGCGCAGCGTCGACCTCATGGTGCGCGCGCTGCGCGACTCCGAACGCCTGCCCGGGGTCGAGCGCATCTGGCTGCCGGGCGAGCAGAGCCACAGCAAGCGGCTCGACCGCGCGAAGCACGGAATCCCGATGCCGCCGCCGCTACGCAAGAGCCTCGACGAGCTGGCGAAGGAACTGAAGATCGATCCGGTGATGTGAGCGAAGCCGCGCCGCTTGCCGCAGCGTGCTCCCTCCCCACGCACTGAATCCGCGCCCCTCCCCCGCTTGCGGGGGAGGCCGGGAGGGGCACGCATGCGCAAGCGGCGCCCCCTCCCCGACCCTCCCCCGCAAGCGGGGGAGGGAGAGGAGAGTC
>WNEZ01006460.1_pt1 | contig 10288 bp, 8 predicted proteins | sample 5400521 | NCBI WGS metagenome assembly WNEZ01 (sample SAMN13153339, study PRJNA577476) | soil metagenome | isolation source: 120 cm saprolite under Douglas fir tree site 2 hole 1 replicate 1 | place: USA:California | collected 2015-04-18
CATTCTTCCAGGCTACCTCGCGATACCACCAGGTTCCCGCGGCGATACCTGTAGTCAGCAAGACCAGGCCCGTGAAGCGGAGCATGCGCTGCGTCGCGCTCGTGCCCAGCCATCCACGTGAGGCAAGCCACGAGGTTGCGACGAACAGGCTGCCGATGACACAAAGTCCGATGTGCGCGAACAACCAGCCCTTCAGCCGGTTCGGCGTGCCAACGTAAATCAGCGCTACGCCGAGCACCGCGCCCGCGGTTAAAAGCAGCCACCCCAGCCGCGCGATGGCGTCTCCGGTACGGAGCAATTTGATTAGGAAGGGCAGCAGAAGAACGGTGAGGAGAATGCCCGCAACGGCGTGGAAAAGAACGGCAACGCCGTAAGAAATGGTTGCGGAGGGGAATCCGTACAAATAGACAGCGCTCGCTGCCAAAGCCAGCACGATTCGCGAGCGCCAACGATCCATCGCGCGTTGCTCCACTCTCACACGCCTCGACGCCAACTAAATGCGGCCGGATGGGTGCACATCCGGCCGCGAGTGCTTGGGGTGCCTCCGGGGGGCGCTCGATAGGAAAGCCTCGCTGGAAGCGTTGTGTTGAGCGTCTTATAGCGCCGGGCCATACTCCTCGCAATAACGCGAAAACACTAGAATCCCTCTTTTAGTGTAACTCCTTTGTCTTCAACACATTGATGGGTCTTGCCGGTACTTAGGTTTCTGAATTCCTCTCTTGCCCCGCTCGGCCACTCAATCTGCACGCGCTCAATTTTGTCACGCTGGCCCACGCCGAAAGTCACCGGCAATTCTGATTGGGAAAGATAGCTCGACCCGCCCTTCACCATGCGGCTCTGGCTTTGGCCCTCGTAAAAAATGCGAACGATCGCACCGATGGCGTCTCGATTGGATTTCGTGCCGGCCAACTGAAAGCGAATGCTGCGATTTCCGGCAACGTTCTCGTTGCGGTAGAGATACGCTGGGCCGTTATTGGTGGTCATCAGAAGGTCCAGATTGCCATCGCGATCAAAGTCGCCATACGCCAGGCCGCGTCCGACTTTCGGCGCTGCAAAGCCATCTCCCACCAACCCCGCCACATCGCGGAACTTCCCGCCGCCAGAATTCAAGAAAAGCTGCGGAGGCTGCGCGTAGCCGACGTTTCCCCGAATGTTGCGGACGGTTTCCTCGATGTGGCCGTTGGCCACGGCCAAGTCCAGCTTGCCGTCGAGATCGGCGTCAAAAAACACGCATCCGAAGCCCAGCGTATTTTTCGAGGGCAGGCCAACACCGGCGGCAATCGAGATGTCATCGTACGTGCTCGGGCGCACCGGGCGATAGAGTCCGATCATCTCGTTGTCAAAATTGGTGATGGCGATGCCGGGCTTTCCGGAATTCTCGAAGTCCGCAACGTCCACGCCCATACCGGCGCGCGCCTTGCCTTCGCTGCTGAACGCCAAGCCGGCCTCCACGGCCACGTCCTTGAATTTTCCATTGCGGAGATTGCCGTAGAGTTTGTTGGGCTGCGTGTCGTTGGCCACCAGCAGATCGGGCCAGCCGTCCTGGTCGAAGTCGAGCATCGCCACGCCCAGCGATTTCGAGCTGCTGTCAAAGATTCCACTTGTAGCCGTCACGTCCTCAAAAGTTCCATCCCCACGATTGTGAAACAGCCAGCAGGTGTCGCCGCGATACGCCTCGGGAGTGCAAAACGACTTGTGGTTGCCATCGAGGCTGCAAAACACGTCGTGTTCCGGCGACCAGCGCACGTAATTGCATACAAACAGATCCAGCAAGCCGTCGCGATCGTAATCGAACCAGAGCGCGGAGGTGCTGAATCCTTCCCGACCATGCAAGCCGCTCGCGCGCGTCACATCCACAAAACTGCCTTTGCCGGTGTTGCGAAACAGCCGGTTTTGTCCCACGCAGGTAATCAAAATGTCCGGGAAGCCGTCGTTGTTGTAGTCTCCCACTGCTACGCCCATGCCGTATAACTCGATATCAAGGCCCGCTTTGCGTGTTACGTCGGTGAAGGTGCCGTTGCGATTGTTTTTGTAGAGACGCAGCGTGGAGGGCTGCCGTTTGTGCCCGGGCCAATCCATCCCGTTGATTAGCAAAATGTCTTGCCAGCTGTCGGCATCGTAATCTAAAAACGCGCAGCCGGAGCCCAGCGTCTCCGGAAGCAATTTACCGCCATACGCGCCACTGTTGTGCTGGAACTGAATGCCGGCCGTTGCGGTTACGTCGGTCAAATGAAACGGAAGCGCCTCCGAGGATGCTCTTGGAATGTCGGCGCGGGAAATCGCCGCTGCGGCGCCTGTGGCGTAGACCCCCACTAGAAAATCGCGCCGCCTCACGGCAAATTCACCAGACCATTGCGAATGGCGTAAACGACCAACTCCGCGGTCTTGTGTATTCCCAGCGTATCCATGATGTTGGCGCGATGCACACCGACGGTGTTGGAGCTGAGACCGAGCTCCGCGGCAATTTCCTTGTTGGATTTGCCGGAGACAATGTGCTGCAGAATCTCCAGCTCGCGCGTGGTCAGCCCGCTGGCGCGCTCGCCTTTCAGCGCCTCGGGCTTGGCCAACTGCGGATCGAGCACCAAGTGTCCTTGTGCCACACGCTTGATGGCGCTGGCGAGATCCAGCTCCATCGCATTTTTCAGAATGTACCCGCGCGCGCCCGCCTCCAGTGCTTGCCGCACCAACGTATCTTCGGAATGCATGCTGAGCATCAAAATGGTGGCCGCGGGAAGTTTCGCGCGTATGGTCCGCGTGGCATCGATGCCGCTGATGCCCGGCAGTGCGCAGTCCATCACGATTACTTTCGGCTTGAGTTCAAGCGCCAGGCGCACGGCTTCTTTGCCTTCGCTGGCTTCACCGACTACGGAGATTGCTGGGTCGTCCTCCAGCATGCGCCGGAAGCCCTTGCGCACCAACGCGTGGTCGTCGACGAGCAGAACCGTGAGCTTAACCCCCATGCGCTTCTGCTTTCTCGCGCGGAACGGTCAGCTTCAGGGCCGTGCCTCCGCCGTCGCGCTGCGAAAGTTCCAGTGTCGCTCCAATCAGTTCGGCGCGTTCGCGCATGCCCACGAGTCCGATACCTTGGTGCGAAGCGTTCGCGGAAAATCCTTTGCCATGATCTTCTACCTCGAGCGCCAGCGCATGGCTCGAAAAAGTCAGGCGCACCCACGCTTCCTTGGCGCCCGAGTGCCGGCCTACATTGTTCAGCGCTTCCTGCAGCACGCGGTAAATTTGCACGCCGGCATTGTTGTCTACGCAGAAAGGCGTTCCCGATTTTTCGTAGTGCAATTTAAGGCCGGTCTGCCGCTCCACGGTGGGAATATACCAGTCGAGCGTGCTTTCGAGGCCTTGTTCCTCGAGCAGCACCGGATGAAGCGCCTGCGACAAGCTGCGAATATTGTTCAGCGTAGCTTGCGCGATTTCGCGAACTTCCTTCAAGTCTTCGCGCAGTGGCGCACCTTGCGGCACCTGTTTTTCCACGCGGCTGAGCAGCGAACCGATCGCTGTCAGCACCTGCCCGAATTCATCATGCAGCTCGCGAGAAATGTGCCGCAGCGTGGACTCCTGCGACGATATCAATTTTTGCGCCAGGTCGCTGCGCTGCTCCGAAAGCGCCGCGAGCCTGGCAAAAATCTGCCGGTTCGAGCGAATCAAATACAAGCTTGTCAGGGCGATGGCGATCAGCGTGGCGGCCAGAAAAATGTACAGCTGCCGCTGCACACCGTCGTAAATCTTTGCGATTTGCGCCGCGGCTTGCTGCTCCGCTTCGTTGTTTTCGACTAACAAGCGAGATACCGCGGTGCTGAGCGCCGCTTGCCTCGCTTGCAACGACAATCGAATCTGGTCGCGCGCTTCTTTTTCCTTGCCGGCTTGCGCCAGCGCAAACATGCGGTCCACCGCATCCCAGAATTGCGAAAGTTGCTGGCTCAAATAGGCGCGCTGCTCGGGCGTGCGATGCACTTCGGCATATTGCTCCTCGCGACGCAGAGCGGAATCCAAGTCTCCACGCACTCTCTCGAATTGCGCCGACCACGCGCTCAGCGGATAGGGCTCGCCGGCATCGAGCATGTCGCGCATCGCCAAAGCCACGGTGTTCAAGTCATTTTGCAGCCGCAAAAGTTGTAGCGAATCCTTGCGCCCGCGATCCACCATGTCGCTTTGGAGCTTGCGCAGGCCCCCGAGTTGTACGGTGATGTATGCAGAGTAAGCGAGCACCGCGATCAGCGTAATGACCAAGCCGAGGAGCAGGCCGGTGGTCGGCGATTTTTCGGAAAGCGAGGATCTCTGCACGGACAGAGGATACCTCACTGCGCGGTGCGCCGGTGCAGCAGGAGCAAAATGCAGATCATTAGAATCGCGCTAAAAAACGGAATCAGCAGACCGATGCGCAAGCTGCCGGTGTGTTTCGAAACGAAGCCGACCAGCCACGGCAGAGCCGCGCCGCCGAGCGAGGCCAGGGAAAACACCACGCCGCCAAGCCGCCGCGCGGCGGCGCCGTACCATTTAGAAAACCACGAAACATAAATGGGATAAATACAGGCGCAGCCAAAACCCGCGATCGTGAGCCCCACGATGCCGGGGCGCTGCGATCTCGCGGAAATGACGATGGCAATGCCGAGGGCGGTTACGAGCAAGGCCCCCGGCGCCACGCGATTTTCACGAACACGCATAAGCACCAGGGGCGCGAGTCCGCGGCCAGTCATCAGTCCCCCATAGAAGAACATTGGAGCGACTGTCGACAGGCTGGACGCGTGGCCGGCGAGCCGCCTTGCAAGCTCCGCGGCCCAACCGCCGATGCTGGTCTCGGTTCCCACGTAAATGAAAAACAGAGCGGAGATAGCGACGGTAATCATGAAGGCCGGAATTTGAGCTGAGGGAGTAGAGGATTGGTCGGCGCTCCGATGCATCTCCCGTGGAAAATTCGCGGAGAGGAAGGAGCCGGCAAGAAGCAGCGCGCCGACCGCCACCGCGAGAAGCAGCGGCGAAAGCATCTGATGCCGCAAAGCCAGCATCACCAGCGGCGAACAAGCCACCGCGCCGATACCCCACGCAAAGTTCAGCAGGCTGACTAGCCCGGCGCTACGCTCGCCCCCGGCTTCCGCAGCGGCGAGATTCGTTGGCGGAGTCACCGTTCCGTAGCCCACACCGAACAGCGCCGTGGCGATCAGAGCCTGCGCGTGCGTCGGCGCGTTCAGCAAAGCCAACCCAGTGCCAGTAAGCGCGTAGCCAAGAACCAAAGGTGGTCGGTAGCCGCGCCACGAAGTCAAGGCAGTCGCAATCCAAACGCCGCAGAGCGACGCGGCAAATTGCACAGTAAAGAAGAATCCGGCTTGCGAGTCATCGAGAGACCATCGCGAGATGAAGACAGGAAGAATTGGCCCGATGATGACCGTCGGGATGCCGGTCAGCACAAATCCAACAAACAGCAAAGCAAGCAGGCCGGTGCGGCTGCCGGTTCGTGCCGGAGCTGCTAAAGTGGTCGCCATCGGTGAAATCATTCTGAAGGAGGCCGCGGCTGGAGGCAACTTTCCTGTGGATGCCCAACGCTACATCGTCAGAAGAAATTCAGATAGAGTGATTCATCTTCGGCGAGAGCAATCGCTGGATGATGGTTCGCCATGATTGACGTTGGACTCATTGGATTCGGCTTGGCCGGACGCGCATTCCACGCGCCCGTGATCCGTGCTGTCCCTGGGTTGCGGCTCGCCGCGATCCTGCAACGGAGCGGCAATGAGGCTGCTCAACTCTACCCGGACGTACACATCGTGCGCAGCCTCGAAGAGCTACTGGGCATGCGCAACACTCGTCTCGTCGTCATTGCCACGCCGAACGACACGCACTATTCGCTCGCTCGGCGGTGTCTCGAAGCCGGTCGCGACGTCGTTGTCGACAAACCATTCACCGCGACGCTCAAAGAAGCAGCGGAGCTCGTGCAATTCGCACAAGAACGCGGCCGCTTGCTCACTGTCTATCAAAATCGCCGTTACGACGGCGATTTTCAAGCCGTGCAACAGATCGTCAGCAGTGGCAATCTCGGCCGTGTTGTGCGCTTCGAGACCAACTACGACCGGTTCCGCCCTCAGCTAAAAGCGGGCGCTTGGCGCGAACGGTCCGTTGCAAGCGGCGGTATTCTCTTCGACCTCGCGCCTCATCTGATCGATCACACCCTGTTGCTTTTCGGTCTTCCGCAAGCGATCAGCGCCGATATCCGCATCGAGCGCGACAATGCTGTTGTTGATGATTCGTTCGATCTTACGCTCTACTACCCGCGTGATTGCCGTGCTGTCCTGCGCGCGACCATGCTCGCGGCGACGCTTCGTCCGCGATTTGTGCTCCACGGCACAAAAGGCGCCTACGTCAAGCAAAACTTCGATGTGCAAGAGCCGAAGCTCCGTGCCGGACGCATTCCGTGGGAAGAGACGCCTACGCAGACTGAGCAGGAAGAAAACTCCGGCGTCCTCACCCTGGCCAATGCTGACGGCACGACTACCGAACGCAAAGTTCGACCGGGGGCAGGTGATTACCGCGCCTACTATGCCAACGTTCGCGACGCTATGCTCGGCGTCGCCAACCTCGCCGTCAGCCCGCAGCATGCCCTTAACATCATGCGAATCCTGGAGCTCGCTCGCGAGAGCAGTAATCGCGGTTGCATGATCCCATTGCCTGTCTCCGAGGCACGGGGTGCATCCGAGTCGTAGCGCTCCCGTCCTCGCAGTCCCGGTGTCATGTTTTCCCCTTTCCGAACTTTCAACGGTAGACTGTGCACTGTCGATTTCTTTCATGCCCATGCCAACCGACTCACGAAAAAAGCCCGCGAGCGTAAAGATTCACGTCAGCAGCGGCGCTGGCGTCGATATCACCTGGGCCGACGGTCACGCCAGCCACTACGATTTCGGGTACCTGCGCGACGAGTGCCCTTGCGCCACGTGCAACGAAGAACGTGAGAAGAAGCGCATGTTTGCGGCAGCCGGGGGTACTTCCGCGGCGGTGCTGCCGATGTTCAAGCCTAAAGCGCGAGCGCAGGCCGCCACCGTCGTCGGCAATTACGCCATTCAAATCACTTTCAACGACGGCCACTCCACGGGAATCTACAGCTACGATCATCTCCGCAGCATTTGCCCGTGTGCCGACTGCGCCAAGGCTTTCCGCTCGGAGGGGAAATAGCCGTTCTTCGCACCGCCCGCAAGATGTTCCAGGTACAATCCACGTCAGCAAAGCTCCGGCTTTTTCGTCGTAGTCCTTCGGGCGGAATCGATTCCCGGTCGGGGTGAGTCATGAAGAATGCTTGGCCTGATACGTTTCTTTGTCTTGCGTTGCTTGCGCTAGTTGCGCCGGCTGCAGTCGTCCGCGCGCGGCCGACGAACGAGTGTCACGATGCCGATCTGATCATCCGCAACGCGAAGATTATCACCATGGACTCCGCGCGCGCAGTAGTGGCTTCGATGGCCATTCGCCACGCCTACGTTCTTGCCACCGGAAGCGACGCGGAAATCGCCGCGTGCGCGAGTTCTCGCACACAGATGCTCGATCTTCACGGCCAGACCGTTTTACCTGGGCTCATTGACGTTCACACGCACGCTTTAGAGTGGGCGAAGAACGTTCTCCGGAACGACGTCGATACTGGCTACCCGCACGTTCATTCCATCGCGGAGATTGTGAAATTGGTTGGCGAGCGTGCAGCATCGCTTCCGCAGGGCAAATGGATTCGCGGCGCGGGCTGGGATGAGTCCAAGCTGACTGAGCATCGTTACATCACGCGAAAAGATCTGGACGCCGTGGCGGCAAGCCATCCCGTTTGGCTCGAGCATTTCACCGGGCACTTGGGCGTGGCCAACTCACGCGCGCTGGAGGTGGCCCACGTCACCCGGGACACCGCTACGCCAAGCGGAGGAATCATCGACAAAGATGATTCCGGCGAGCCCACCGGTGTCTTGAAAGACAACGCGCAATCGCTGTTGTCCGCCGTGCTCCCGCCCGACGCGCCGGACCTCGCGCTGCGCGCAACGCAACTGGTCACACAGAAAGCTCTTGAGGTCGGTCTTACCTCGATTCATGACATCAGCCTCGCCTCTGACGCCATGCACTCCTATCAACAAGCGCGCAAGAAGGGCTCGCTCAAAGTGCGCGTGCAAATGGCTCCCTTGGTATCTTCCGTGGCGGAGGCCGAAGCCCTTGCTAGCTGCGGCGTCTTTACAGGCTTCGGCGACGACAACTTGAAATTTGGCGCCGTAAAAATGTTCGCGGACGGCGGAATGGCTGCAAAGACAATCGCCGTCTATGAGCCGGCCGCCGGCGAGCCCGGCAATCTCGGCCTGTTGATCTGGAAGCCCGAGGACATGCAAAAAGCGCAGCATGTGCTCGCAGCGGCCGGCTGGCAATTGGAGACCCACGCCATCGGCGATCGCGCCATGGACGAAGTTCTCGATTCCTATCAGTCGGTGATGAAAGATCTTGGATTGAAAGAGCCAAGGTTTCGCATCGTTCACGCCGGGCTTTCCACGCCGGCGATTCAAAAGCGGCTGCGTGAGCTGCACGTTTTGGTCGACAGCAATCCGGCATTCGTGTATTGGCTCGGCGCATTTTTCCCCAAGTATGGCCCGCAGCGCGCGCGCTGGACGTATCCCGCAAGGTCCTACTTTGATAGCGGCATCGTGGCCGCGGGGACTTCCGATGTGCCAGTCACTCCGATCAGCCCCTGGTGGGGAATCTGGGCGTTAGTCGTGCGCCGCGAGATGCAAACTGGCCAAGTCTTGGCGCCAGAGGAGCGCCTCTCCGTGTTGCAAGCTCTGGAGATGTACACCAGCAACCCGGCCTACATCGGCTTCGAGGAAAATCAGAAAGGTTCTCTCGAACGCGGCAAGCTGGCGGATTTCATCGTCGTGGATCGCGACGTGTTGCACGTCCCTTCCGACGAGCTCAAAGACGTTCAAGTCTTGCAAACGTTTGTTGGAGGCGAATTGGTTTCGACGCGACCCGTCCCGCGCTAGCGCCAAACTTCGCCTGGAACTACGGCGGCATGTAGCCGCGTCGGTATAATTCAAAGTTCTGAGTTCGCGACATGGATCAGCTAACCAGACGCCTATTCCTCGAGCGGTTGGCCTTATCCGCTGGCGCATTGCTAGCACATCAGGTGCGGACCGTCTCCGTGGCAGCAGTTCAGCCCGAGCCGCGCATTTCGTTTCCGACCGCGCCGCGCGAGCGCGTGGCCATCGCCTCCTATCCTTTTCGCGCTTTCATCGACAGTCCCGCGAACCGCAATCGCAATCCTTCCGTGCCAGGGATGGACCTCACCCAATTCGCGTCCGAAGTGGCAAGAAAGTTCGACGTTCGCAACATCGAGCCGCACAGCCACCATTTCCGCTCGCTGGATTCCGCTTACCTCGGCAAATTCCGCGAGGAGCTTGCAAAAGCGACCGCGAGGGTTGTCAACATTGCAGTCTCCGTGGAAGAGAGCTTCTATGACGCCGATCCCGCTGCGCGCAAGAAGGCTGTCGCATCTGCAGGGAAGTGGGTGGACGTTGCCACTTCCATCGGCTCGCCCAGCATTCGTGCGCACATTCGCCCGGCATCCAACTCGGCTCCGAACCTGCAGCGCACCGTGGATACGCTTCGGGAAGTGGCGGAATACGCCACCGGGAAAAATGTCGTGGTGAATCTGGAAAACGACGATTTGATCAGCGAGGATGCGTTCTTCCTGGTGAAGGTGATCGAGGCCATCAACCATCCATATCTGCGCGCCCTGCCGGATTTTGCCAATTCTATGCATACGGGCGATGCCGATTTTAACGATCGCGCGCTGCAAGCCATGTTCCGGCACGCTTACGGCATCTGTCATGTCAAGGATGGAGAAGCCGACGACCGCGGCAAGCTGCTCCGCATTGATCTAAAGCGCGCCTTCGACATCTTGAAGTCCAGCGGTTACAAAGGCTATTGCTCGATCGAGTTCGACGAGCCCGGCGACCCCTACGCGGCCACTGCGAAGTTGGTCGAGCAAACCATCCGCTACCTCTCGTAACCGCGGTCTTTCCGAGCTGAAATCGAATTTCCTCTAGCTTGCCGGCGGCCGATCGACAATCGCTTCCCTCGCTGGATCCCAATACTGCTTCTTGCCCCACCAGTACGACTCCATGGCCGTCATGTTAGCCACCGAGTGCGCAAACCCCTCGTATGCGCTTACGATGACCGCGAATTGGGCCCTTCGCTAGACTTCACGTGCAAAAAATGCGAGCATTTTAATCCGCAAATCGAAGATCATCCTGACATGAGCGGCACTCCGATCACCCCC
>WNEZ01026003.1_pt1 | contig 10288 bp, 8 predicted proteins | sample 5400521 | NCBI WGS metagenome assembly WNEZ01 (sample SAMN13153339, study PRJNA577476) | soil metagenome | isolation source: 120 cm saprolite under Douglas fir tree site 2 hole 1 replicate 1 | place: USA:California | collected 2015-04-18
TGCGATACGCGGGAAAACTAGTTTGTGGCGTTACGAGCGGAGCGGAACGCTGGTGCAGCGGCATCGGCCGGCTTTCGTCGCTATTGGCGTTGGAAATCGAACTCGCGGGGAGGGCGCCCGCGAATCGAGATAGAATTGCGTGCGCTGATCCGGCAAATGAGCGCGGAGAACCAGCTTTGGGGTGCGCCACGCATCCACGGCGAACTGCTCAAGCTTGGGTTTAGCGTCGCTCAATCAACCGTCGCCAAGTACATGGTCAGGCGACGTGGACCCCCAGGTCAGGGATGGCGGACCTTTCTGCGCAATCACGCTCCGGACATTGCCGCCATGGATCTGTTCGTGGTCCCGACCATTGGCTTCAAACTGCTGTACGGCTTCGTGATTGTACGGATTGATCGCAGAGATCTCGTCTGGATCAACGTCACAACCAACCCGACGGCGGAGTGGATCGCACGCCAGATCACCGAGGCTTTCCCTTGGGACGGTGCTCCGGGTTACATGATCCGGGATCGCGATCGGATCTATGGCGCCGTCGTACACACGCCGATTGCGAGCCATGGGCATTCGGGACAAACCGATTGCACCGGCCTCACCTTGGCAGAATGGATTTGCCGAACGGCTGATCGGATCGATCCGGCGCGAGTGTTCGGACCACATCATTGTCTCGGGCGAGGCACATCTGCGCCGGTTTCTAATTTCCTATGCCGATTACTACAACTCCGTCAGAACGCATCGGTCGTTGCACAAGGATGCGCCGATTTATCGTCCGATTCAACAGACCGGAATCATTCGTTCACACCCGATCCTCGGCGGGCTTCACCATCACTACGTTCGGGTTTGAGTTTTCGGTACACACAGATTTGTTCCAATGAGAACCGAAGCCACTTCAAAAACACAACCATCTGCTTTTCGACTGATAATTCGATCTGGCATTGGAGAAGTCCCTTGTGAGTTGACCTGATTCGCCTCGCTTGGTGCCGCCGAATGCGCGATGTCGGCAAGCAGCAGCTGCAAGCCTATCTCCAGTGCGGCGTCGGCTGCGTCACCCAAGCTGCCGCGCCCGCTGCCGTCGTGAAGGAAGTTGCTGCGTAGCCCGTACAGGGCGTCGAACTTGTCGGCCTTATCGTCGCCGAAAAGCTGCTTGATCTTTGACTTGTACGCGCTGCGCACGGACTGCCTCTTGGCCAGCCGATTCAGGGCCTGCTTGATCTGATCCCGATCTAGAGCCGATGCGTCTTCCGGTATCGAAGCCAGCACACTGTCCACGATTCTCCTGAAGTTTTCGGTTTGGTCGGCCTGCGGGCACAGAGCCTCGACCGCAGAGACCCGCACCAAGAAACTTGCCTCGGGCGACATCTTGAAGAACGAATCGTTCAGCAGTTCTGCGGTCACCCTCTGGTTCGTCTTCAGCGAGGTTGCGCTTTCCACCGCAGCGCCTACCATCTCCTTGAGTTCCTGATCGCTCAGGATCGTCGGCAGCGGCAGGCCCGGATCGCGAAGTTCGAACTGGCCTCCGGGGTACACGTGGATGGCTTCTACCGCTCCGCGTAGGTAGAACTCCACGCCTACCTTCTGCTTCGCAGCGGTGATCGGCAGCGCCTCTTGAAGCCGCGCACCACTGGCTCTTGCTTCTGCAAAGTCGGCATAGCCGCACGACCCGACCGCCAGCCATCCCTCGTGCCTGTTCATCCCATCGGGCCTGTAGCAATGGTCGCTTGAACGCTCGGGGCTTGAACACTTCTTCCAGTTTGTCCGCGCCAATAGGTCTCGCCGTGCGGAACTTCACATCAAAGCAATAAGGCATGTCGAACCTCTGTGCAGCGTGTTATCCGTGGCAACTACAGGAAATATCGCCTTGGATCGCCTTTCCGGCCGGGTCCGCGCGGCCTGATGTTTGGATCGCGACGGCGCGCAGCCACCGCCTGTTCATCGAGCTACCAACAGGGGACATTACATTTTGTTGGCGGTGTGTTCGTCTTGTATATTTGCCGGTGCTACCGTGTCAGCTAAGTCCTATGCTGTTTCTGTCCAGCGAGCGAGGATGGACCCGGGGCTGTCTAGGTGTCGGTAAGGCCCGATTATCGGCGGTCAGAATGCCGCTGTTGGCATTTAGTGGAGATGCCAATGAAGTCTGCTTTTGTGGGGCAAAGCAGACATGGCTTGGCCTTGCGGTGACTTCCGCTTTTTGACCCATTTTGGACTTGGCTGCTGGAGGGTATTTAGTCAGCCAACCCTATTTCATTTCTCAAGTGGCGGGCTCATAATGCAGCGGGCTTGGGCCTTCGCGCGGCGGCGAGGTGATTGAATACACTACGGACGTCTTTTGAAAGCAGACCTCGCGCCGTCAAATAGGATGATAGCCAAGACGTTGAGTGTTCCAAGTTTCGTTTCGCGACCAGCTCCTGCTCCGCGGCGGCTCCGAATAGATCAGCCAGCCGGCGGCGTTGGCTCCTCACGCCGTCATTCCAGATCTTTGGCACGCTGCTTGCCTTGAGAAAGACCGTGGGCGCCATGCAACGGTCGCGAGGTGGTACAGGGGTTAGCACGTCAAGAGAGGTGAAGACCATGAAACAATCCAAACATACGCGCCGTTTCTTCAATCTTGTCGCTTTCGCCGGTGTCGTGGCGCTGGCGGGAGCGGGCGGCATCGTCGCCGCGCAGGCTCAACAAAAGGCGGTCAAGCTCGGCATTACCTTGCCGCTGACGGGCGCCGACGCGGACGATGCTGGCAAGATCCAGCACGGATTCCAGATCGCCATCGACGAGGCCAATGCCAAGGGTGGCGTCGGCGGCTACAAGATCGAGGTCGTGACCTATGACAGCGGGACGGCGACCGCCGGCCAATATGATCCCGCGCAAGCCGCGACGAACACCAAGAAGCTGATCTCAGATCCGATGATCGTCGCCAATCTCGGCCCGGAAATGAGCGGCGAGGGCAAGGCCATGACGCCGATCCTGAGCGAGGCCGACCTCGCCACGATCACGCCGTCCTCCACCAACCCCGACATCACCAGCCCGGCGATGGCGGCGCAGTTCAAGCCCAAGGGCCGAGCGATCTACTTCCGCACCGTGACCACGGACGCCTTCCAAGGCCCGAACATGGCGAATTTCTATACGCAGACCCTCAAGGTGAAATCGGTCTATGTTCTCGACGATTCGGGGGCCTACGGCGTCGGCATCGCCGATGCCTTCCAGAAGCGGGCGGAGGCAAACGGCATCAAGATCCTTGGCCGCGACCAGCTCAACCCGAAGGAAGCCGACTACACGACCATCCTGACCAAGATCAAAGGCCTAAATCCCGATGCGCTCTATTATGGCGGAGTCGCTCAAGCCGGCGTCAAGCTCGCCAAGCAGGCCTATGATGTCATTCCCAAGATGCCCAAGGGCGGTGGCGACGGCATCCAGGGCGGCAGCTTCTTCACGGGCGTCGGCTTCCCGGCGGTCGAGGGCTGGTATTCCACAAATGCGGGGCCTCATCTGACCGAGGATCCGGCAGCTGTGGCGTTCGTCAAGACCTTCACCGAAAAATACAAGACACAGCCGACCGACTATTCGATCACGGCCTATGACGCGGCGCTGGTGGTGCTCGATGCGATCAAGCGCGTGGCCGAGAGCGGCAAGCCGGTGACCCGCACGAGTGTGCGCGACGCCATGCAGACCACCAACCTCAAGACCTTGCAGGGCGAGATTTCCTTCGACGAGAACGGCGACATCAAGGATCACACGGTCAGCGTCTTCCAGTACAAGAGGGACGCCAAATACCCGGCCGACGACTATACGCATCAAAACGCCTATATCGGAACGGCGCCGCAGTCGTGAATGCTGTCGAACGACATTGAAACGGGAGTCCTGGCGTGAGCTCTTGGGATATCCTGCTTCAGCAGATCATCAACGGGGTGAGCCTGGGCGCGATGTATTCGCTGCTCGCGCTCGGGTTCACCATGGTCTACGGCGTCATCGAGCTGATCAACTTTGCCCATTTCAACGTCTTCATGGTGGGCTCGTTCATCGCCTTGTGGATGATGCAGGCCCTGGGCTTTGTGGGGCAGGCCGAGGTCCTCTACGGCCTGCCCCTCGTCGGCGTTCTGCTGCTCGTGCTCGTCGGTACGATGCTGTGCACGGGCGCGATCGGCGCCTTCATCGAGCGTTACGGGTTGAGGGCACTGCGTGGCGCCTCTGGCACGGCCCCGATGATCACCACCATCGGCATCTCCTATATTCTGTTCAATCTCGTCTTGCTCAGCGTGGGCGCCGAGTCCAAGAACTACGCGAACCCCATGCCGCCCTTGCGCTGGGAGATCGGCGAAGCGGTGCTGCGCTTGCGCGAGGTGCTGCTCTGGTCCGTCTCGATCCTGCTCATGTTCGCGCTCCACTATTTCGTGCGCCGCACCAAGATGGGCAAGGCGATGCAGGCGACCGCCCAGGACCAGGAAGCGGCCCGCATGATGGGAGTCGATGTCGACCGGGTCGTGCTCATCACCTTTTTCCTCGGCTCGGCGCTTGCCGGCGCCGCCGGGTTCATCTTCGGGCTCTACTATAATTATACGAGCTTCATCATCGGCTATACCGCAGGCCTTCGAGCCTTCACCGCGGCGGTGCTCGGCGGCATCGGCAACCTTCCTGGCGCTATGCTGGGCGGCTTGCTGATCGGGCTCATCGAGTCACTCGGAGGCCAGTATCTCCAAGTGCGCTGGACCGACGTGATCATCTTCTCGATACTGGTGATGGTGCTGGTCTTCCGACCGACGGGCCTGCTCGGCCGAGCGGCGCCGACGAAATCCTGAGAAGCGAATATGGACGCAATTCCACCCGAACCATCGCGACTCGTGGCTCCGGGGCTCGGCGTCTCGAACGGGATCATGCCGACCATCAGGGAACGGCTGCAGGGCACAGCCGAGCGGCGCGCCTTCATCGTCGTGCTGCTCGTGCTTGGCATCCTCTTTCCCCTGATCGACGGCAACGAGGGTGATATCGACGCGGCAGCGAACGCACTCGCCTTCGCGATCCTGGCGCTCGGCCTCAATATCGTTGTGGGTTTCGCGGGGCTTCTCGACCTCGGCTATGCCGCCTTTTTCGCCATCGGCGCCTATACCTACGGCATTTTCTCCTCCTATCAGGTGCAGCCCGAATGGTGGGGCTTCTGGGAACCGTTCCAATGGCTCGGTCTCGTGCAGCATGTGCATCCGGCGAGCGGGCCGGACACGGTGCATTTCACGGTATCGTTCTGGCTGATGCTGCCGATCTCGGCGATCATCACCGCTTTCTTCGGGGTGCTGTTCGGCGCGCCGACCTTGCGCCTGAAGGGCGACTACCTGGCCATCGTGACCTTGGGCTTTGGTGAGATCGTGCCTATCGTGGCGCGCAACACGCCTTATCTGACGAATGGCGCCATGGGGCTCAACGGCGTCGCGTCGCCCTCGTTCTTCGGCTACACCTTCGGCGTCAAGTCGACGCCCTTCTTCTATCTCGGCCTCGCTCTCGCGGCCTTGCTCATCTTCGTCAGCCTGCGCTTGAAGGATTCGCGCATCGGGCGAGCCTGGCTCGCCATCCGCGAGGACGAGATCGCGGCCGAGGCGATGGGCGTCAATCGCGTCAAGCTGAAGCTTCTAGCCTTCGCCATCGGGGCAGGCTTCGCGGGCGCCACCGGCACCTTCTATGTCGCGAAGCTGCAGACCGCCTCGCCCGAGATGTTCACCTTCCCGGTCTCGGTCATGCTGCTCGTCATGATCGTGCTCGGCGGCACGGGCAGCGTCGCTGGCGTAGTGCTCGGCGCCTTGATCCTGCAGCTCCTGCAATCCTGGTTCCTGCAGGACCTGACACAATGGATCCAGGCCTTTGGCAATTTCACCGGCATCGGGTTCTTCCAGAAACTCGATCTCGTGCAGTCGATCGAGCTGATCTTCGGCATAATCCTCGTCTTGATGATGCGCTTCCGGAGGGAAGGCCTCATCCCCGAGCGGGCCGCGGTAACCGCGCTGACGCATGCCCAGCAGACCGCGGTACCGACGCGCGGCGGCGTCAAGAGCGCGCTCGCGCCGCTGCACCGCAAGACGATCGACCCGACGAAGCCGCTCCTCGAGATTCGGGGCCTTAGGAAATCCTTCGGCGGCATTCAAGCGGTGAGAGGGATCGACCTCGACGTCATGGCGGGCTCGATCGTCGGCATTATCGGGCCGAACGGCTCCGGCAAGACCACCTTCTTCAACCTGATCACCGGCCTCACCCAGCCCGATGGCGGCAAGGTGCGGCTCGCCGGCGAGGATGTGACCGGCCTGTCGCCCCACGTGATCGTCGAGCGCGGCATCGCCCGCACCTTCCAGAATCTGCGGCTCTTCGCCAACATGTCGCTGATGGAGAACGTGCTGGTCGGGACGCATTCGCGCACCTCGACGGGCGCTATTGGCGCGGTATTGCGGACGCCCGGGGTGCTGCGCGAGGAGGCGGCGGCGCGCGGGCGCGTCATCGAGGTCTTGAGGATCTTCGGCAATCGCCTGATGCCGCGCATCCAGCATCTCGCGAGGACGCTTTCCTACGCCAATCGGCGCCGGCTCGAGATCGCGCGCGCGCTCGTCTCCGAGCCCTTGCTGCTGCTGCTCGACGAGCCGACCGCGGGCATGAACCCGACCGAGACGCTCGAGCTGACCGACCAGATCCGGCATCTGCGCGACCGCGGCGTCACGGTCCTCATGATCGAGCACAAGCTCGCCGTGGTGAACGAGATCGCCGACAAGGTCGTCGTGCTCGATCACGGCGAGAAGATCGCCGAGGGCACGCCCAAGGAAGTTCACTCAAACAAGGAAGTGCTGCGTGCCTATCTCGGACGCTCAACAGACGCAGTCGCAAAGGCGGCCGCCGCTTCTTGAGTTCAACGACGTCAATACCTATTACGGCGAGCTTCACGTCCTCAAGGACGTGAACTACCGGGTAGGCGACGGCGAGATCGTGTGCCTGCTCGGAGGCAATGCCTCCGGCAAGTCCACTACGATGAAGACCATCCTCGGCATCGTGAAGCCCAAGACCGGCCTCGTCATCTATGGCGGCTCGACGATCAACGACCTGCCAACCGCCGAGCGCGTCAAGCGCGGCATCGCGCCGGTGCCGGAGTCGCGTCGCCTGTTCCCGCGCATGACGGTGCTCGAGAACCTGGAGATGGGCGCCTTCACGCGGTCGGATACGATCGATATCGAAGCCGACATGGAACGGGTCTTTTCGCTCTTCCCGCGCATCAAGGAACGGCTCAAGCAAACGGCCGGAACCTTGTCGGGCGGCGAGCAGCAGATGGTGGCCATGGGGCGCGCCCTGATGGCGCGGCCGAAGCTCCTGTGCATGGACGAGCCCTCGATGGGCCTCTCGCCGGCCTTCGTCGAGCAGGTGTTCGACATTATCGAGGCGATCAACAAGCAGGGCACCTCGATCTTCATGGTGGAGCAGAACGCCAATATGGCGCTCTCGATTGCCGATTACGGCTATGTCCTCCAGACCGGCGAGGTGGTGCTGCAGGGCTCGGCCCAGAGCCTACGCGACAACATCTCGGGGAAATGAAGACGCAATAGATCGAGCGATGCGATTCGCGCGTGGCCACAGGCGGCTCCGGAGTAGCTGCAGGCAGAGCCGGTTCCTGTATGTATCGAAAACCTAAGCTCGGACGTAGTGGTGGTGAAGTCCGCCAAGGATGGCGTGTGATTTAGTGCTTCCTATCCGTTGAACCGGACGAGAGACCGGCGCATCCTTGTCCAACGACCGATGCGTTCGACCCTTGAGGACTTTAGCGCGATGAGCGATGAACTGTGCTTCCTGCCCGCGACCGAACTCCGCGCGCGGGTTGTCCGCAAAGACGTCTCGCCGGTTGAGATTATGCGTGCCGTCCTTGCGCGCGCCGAGCGGATGCAGCCCTCATTGAACTGCTTCATCACGCTTTGCGGCGATGAGGCCATGGCCGAGGCAAGGAAGGCGGAGCGTGAGGTCATGGTCGGGGAGCGGCGCGAATGCGGGCACAGGGCGCCATCCTGCTGGGCAAGACCACGACGCCGGAGTTCGGCACCAAGTGCCTGACGGATTCGCCGTTGTTCGGCCGCACGCGCAATGCCTGGAGTGACGCGCGCTCGAGCGGCGGTTCGAGCGGGGGAGCGGCAGTTGCGGTTGCCAGCGGCATAGCGCCTCTTGCGATCGCGACGGATGGCGGCGGCTCGACGCGGATTCCGGCGGCCTGCAACGGCGTTGTTGGGCTGAAGCAAAGTAACGGCGTTATTCCCCACAGCCAGGCGCAGGACGCATTCGGCAACCAGACCTATGTGACCCCGATGACACGCACCGTCGCGGACACTGCCCTGATGATGCAGGCAATGTCGGGAGAAGACGCTTCTGATCCGTGGTCGATGGGATTCCCGCAGTGGAATTTTGTCGAGGGATCGGCGCCAAACGGCGATCTGCGCGGGCGCAAGATTGCATTCTGCCTCGCGCCGCTCGGCCGGCCGGTTGCGGCCGATGTCGTCGCTGCATTCAAGGGCGCTCTTGCCAGGCTGGAAGCCCTTGGGGCCGAGGTCGAGGAAATGTCCGCCGACGGATTTGAGGTGGAGCCAATCTGGCGCGCCATCAATCACACCGCCTGGCGCGCACGGTTTGAGAAGCTTGCGGCCGATCATGGCGACGTGCTGAGCGAGACCTTCATGAAGCAACTGGCCCTGGCCACGAAGGTAAGCGGTGTTGACTATCAGCGGGCGATGTTTGACCGTACGTCTCTGTTCCGGCGGATTCAGACATTGTTGCAGAGGGTCGATATTCTCGCGATGCCAACCATCACCCGCACCGCGCTTCCGATCGATCAGGACCTGTTCGGCACGATAGAAATCGACGGCCGGGTGTTGAGCGACGTTCGGCCAAGCTGGTTTCCCTGGACAATGCCGTTCAACATGACCGGCCATCCGGCGGTCAGTCTGCCCTGTGGCTTTGGCGCGGACGGCCTGCCGATCGGCATTCAACTCGTCGGCAAATTCCGCGGAGACATCGAATTGCTGCGCGTCAGCGCGCTGTTTGAGGCCTCGCAAGATCTTCTCGGCCGGTGGCCGAGCCTGGCCGGCTAAGCGAAAATGCGGCTGCCACCACACCTGGCCGCTAACAAGGGAATCGGGACTTGAGCGTCTTCATTTTCCGCCGCTTTCTGACGCTGATAGCGACGCTGGTCGGCGCGTCGCTGATTATCTTCCTTGTTCTGGATGCCTTGCCCGGCAACGCCGCACAGATGCTGATGGGCGCGGATGCCTCGCCTGATGCCGTCCGAGCGCTGACGGTCAAGCTCGGGCTGGATCAACCGCTGCACTATCGGTACGTCCATTGGATCAAAGGGATGCTGACGGGCGATCTCGGCAACAGCTATACCTATGGCACCCCTGTTGCAGGATTGATTGCGGAGCGTCTCACGCTGACGATTCCATTGGCGATCATGTCCATGTCCATGACGGTCGTGCTGGCCCTGGCCGCCGGTATCTATACGGCGGCAAATCACAACAGGCTCGGCGATGTCGGCGTGATGTCGCTGACGCAGTTCGGGATAGCGCTCCCCAACTTCTGGTTCGCCATCCTGCTTATTCTGCTGTTCTCGGTGAAGCTGCAATGGCTCTCGGCCGGCGGATTTGCTGGATGGGACGAAAGCATACTGGCCGCGATCAAGTCGCTGCTTCTGCCTGCGATCGCGCTATCGGTGGTGCAGGCGGCGATCCTTGCGCGCGTCACGCGCTCCGCCGTGCTTGAGGTGCTGCGCGAGGATTTCGTGCGCACCGCGCGCGCCAAGGGCTTGAGCAAGCGCGACGTATTGTGGCGGCATGTGCTGCGCAATGCGATGATCCCGGTGATGACGGTGATGGGCCTGCAATTCGCCAATCTGCTGGCGGGCACGATCGTGATCGAGAACGTGTTCTATCTGCCGGGTCTCGGCCGGCTGATCTTCCAATCGATCGCCAATCGCGACCTGATCGTGGTGCGCAACTGCGTGATGCTGCTAGCGGCCGTGGTCGTCATCGTCAACTTTGCGGTCGATGTGCTCTATGCCTTCATCGATCCGCGCATCAAGGCGCACAACCTATGAGCACCCCGCTGAGCGTTTCGGCCGAGGTTGGGGCCGCCACCGCGCGTCGGCGGCTCGCGACCGGCTTCTGGCGCCGCGCGCTGCGCCATCGCAGCTTTGTCACGGGCGGCGCGCTCAGCCTGATGGTGCTCTGTGCCGCCTTGCTGTCGCTGGTGTGGACGCCGTGGTCAGCCTATGGAATCGACGTGGCCGCCAAGCTGCGACCGC
>WNEZ01031848.1_pt1 | contig 10288 bp, 10 predicted proteins | sample 5400521 | NCBI WGS metagenome assembly WNEZ01 (sample SAMN13153339, study PRJNA577476) | soil metagenome | isolation source: 120 cm saprolite under Douglas fir tree site 2 hole 1 replicate 1 | place: USA:California | collected 2015-04-18
TGGGTCGGTCTCTACGCCAGCCTGGGCTTAACCGTGCTTACCTACGACAAGCGCGGCAACGGTGCATCAACTGGGACATACCCTGGCGAGTTTCCGAGTGATGCCAACCTTGCGATCTACGCCGCCGACGCGGCAACCGTGCTGCGTTTTCTGGCCTCATGGCCGGGTGTTGACCCTAAACGCGTGGGATTTCACGGCGGAAGTCAGGGCGGCTGGATCGTCCCGCTCGCGATCGGACGTCACCAGGCGCCGGCGGCCTTCGCCATTCTCGTATCGGGACCGGCGGTGTCCGTCGATCAGCAAGGGGTCTGGGCAGATTTCAGCGCCAGCTCAAATATCTTGCCCTCGGCCTCACCGGACGCGATGGATGCCGCGGTCCGCGCGACAACGAGCTCGGGCTACGTGCCCGCCACCGTGCTGGCGACCATCCGGCAGCCGATGCTGTGGGCCAACGGCGCCGTCGATCGCCAGGTGCCGACCACCGTCAATGCCGAGATCCTTCGGAGCCTGCACCATTTGAACTGGGACATCGAGATTCTCCCGGGCGTCGACCACGGGCTATTCGAGAATGCGAGCGGCCTTGAGCCAGACGAGGTGAAGGCGACCAGGCTGGCGGGCGGCCTTCGCGATCTGATCGCGGCGTGGCTCGCTCGGACGGTTGGGGTATCTCCCTAGATCACCGTCAGTCGAGGGTCAGGTTCGGGGCCCGCTGGCGGCGGACCCGGCCAAACGGCTTCCGGCCCTCGAGCGCTTGAATGAAGAGGTAGATATGGCGGGCCGCCTGCGTGTCGAGGCCACCCAGCCAGATGGGATGCATCTTGAGCTTGGCGGCCAGCAGATCCCGGACCTCGCGGGCCTCCTCATTGCGACGCTCGGTGAGGTCCTGCACGTCTTTTCCCCTTTGCGTGGCCCCGCCCAGCCACACGCACCCAGCCGCCACTAAGGTGACGGTAAGCGCAATTCAGCCGCTAATTATTGGCCGTGGCTCGGCAAAAATCAATGAGCAGCCCAGATCAATGTCCGCGCGACTTCACGATCAGCTCATCCATCCAGGGCGGGACCATCACGTGCACCGGCACGCGATTTGGCCCCGCCACCAGGAGAAAGTCGCCCCGTTCTGCCGTTTCCAGGTAGTTGACCTGCTTCTCGGTCAGATTGAAGGCCTTTTGCAACTTGATGGCTTCGGAATGCTTCTGGGAACCGAGCAAAAGGATGCTGGGATTGGTTGCAAGGACGGCGCCGTCTTTGGTTTCGAAAAAATCGCCGGGGTTCTGACTGACCAGGATTAGGCTGCCGCCATACTTTCGAATGCGGCGAGCCAGTCGGATAAGGAAGCGCCGGATTGGCTCGTGTTCCAGCAAAAGGCCCACCTCATCGATCAGGAGATGGCGCGGTCGACGATCTCGACGCAGAGCCGTCCAGAGCCAGTTGGCGAGCAGCAGGCATGCAGGAGGAACGAGCTCCTCACTCAGGTCGCGAAGGTTGAACCCGACGACGTCCGCCCCAAGGTCAACGTTCGTCGGTGCGCTGAAGAGCCGTCCCAAATCGCCGGTGACCCAGCGGCGAAGGATGGTGCTCACTCGTGAGCCTGGGTGGGCGCTGTCGAGTTGACGCCAGATATCTCCTAGTACAGGGGTGGTTTCAGCATTGGCGATCACCGAACGCGTGATCGCCTCGACATGTGCTCGCTCGACCTCATCGAGCTTGCCGCACATCAAGCCGATCAAGTCGAGCGCATCGCTGAGCTGATCCGTTGGTTCGTCCGATTCGACCGTGAAGAGCAGAGGGTCAAGGGCATTGATCGCATGACCAGATCCGGCCGCCAGGTGAAGGTATGTTCCGCCCAGCGCGCGGATCATGCCGCCATACTCCGCTTCGGGATCCATGACGATCGCCCCGATCCCCCGAGTGTGGCCGCTGAGAACGACCGAAGCCGCAGCGTAACTCTTGCCCGCACCGGAGTGCGCGAGCACCGCGATGTTTGCGTTGTTGAAGCGCTCGACGTCAAAGGGATCGAAAACGCAAAGGCCCCCAGTTTCCTTGTTGTAGCCCCAGTAATGGCCTTCAGCATCCGCGAGGTCCTCCTGGAGCCAGGGCATCATGGTGGTCAGCGCGCTGGTGTGCAAAATGTGCTCGCGACCCAGTAAGTCGGTGCCAAGCGGCCATGACGACAACAGGGCCTGCCGCATTTCGAAATACGGGTGAACCGTCTGTAGCATCATCCGGCGACAGCTGGCGCGTAACGCTTCGGCCTGGCTGCGCAGCTCGCTCGGATTCTCTGCGCCGATCGTCAGGTAGAAGCTGACCGCGAACGCCTTTTCTTCATTTCTTGCGAGCGCCTGGTGAACCGCCAGCGCATCGGGCAGGGTCCCGATGGCTGTCCGGTCAACCGCCCCCGACTCGAGGCTTGCGATGTCGTTTGCACGAAGGTCGCGAATGCGATGGTGGAGCAGCGTAAGCATCCGGTCCGTTTCGAGCGGCAGGATGTGGATGCCCGCATGCAGCTCACCCTTGAAGCTCAGGAGGGGCAGCAGCCAGCCTGGTTCGACCTCCTCTCCGGGATACCGCTTGACAACGAACGAGGCGTAGTAGCGGCCGTCAATCTCCACGTTGTCGGCCCGATCGGCGTATGCTTGCCGCCGCGCACCGGCATCGCCTTCCGTGGCGTGTCCTCGGCCGTACAGATGAGCGACGAGTGTGGAAAGGGCCGCGTCATCCAGGACGTGACCTTTGACTCCGATGCGGCGGAGCGGCTCCAGCAGCGCCTGAGCTCGATTTCGAAGCGGCGTTCCGAGATCTCTGGCGACGAAGCGTGGCTGGTCGTTCGCGCGGTCGAAGCGAAAGAGCCAGGAGCGGAGCAACTGGCGGCCCGGCTCGACCGGACCGAGGACCACGAAAATCTCCCGCTGGTAGACGGGCGTGTCCTGCAGATGGGCGTTGATAAAGCTGCGGGTAAGGGCAGCCAGGTACGCGCGATGATCGGGGAAGGCCGCTGCATCTGGTTCGGTCGCGTCCTCGGCTGCGACTCGACGGATGCGGAGATAGAGTTGAAGCGGCCCAGTCTGGGCATGCAGCAAGTCGCGAAACGCTTGAACCGACCGCGACTGTTGCTCTTGCGCCAGGCCTTCGAAGTTCAAGGAACTCGTGCCGACGCGCGAGGTGCACCGCCGCGAAGGTGAAGGACGCCGTCCTGTACAGCCGAGACCTCATCGCCGAAGGTCGGCCGCCGAAATAGTTTGACCACCGAAGTCTCAGTCGGTGCTTAGCGCCAGCACGAATGACGAGGACGCGATCGCCGACGAATAGGCCGACTCCTCCGTCTGGGAAATGGCAACAAGGACGCTGCCCGGCTTGCTGTTGCCCACGTTGAGACCATGATCCGCCTGATCAACCTGTGTGCCCTGGTCGGTGCGCAGTGCGATGACCAGGACATTCTTGCCGATCATCACGGGCACCGGTGGCGATTCATCGGCAAGGGACGCGGCCTTCGATGGATTGGGGATGGCCATGACATCCACCCGGTCGCCAGGCTTGAGGACGCCCCCCACTGCCGCGGACGGCGCGATCGGCAGCCCGATGATCCGATAGCCGGCGGGGACGTCGAGCCCCGTGCCAAGGAGGCTGGCGTTCCTCGACGGGGCCACCTGCCGGGCATCCAGGAATTGTCCCTCCAGAATGGGGGATGACACAACCTGGCCGATTGCCTGGTCGGATGCTTTCAAGACTCCCGCGGGGACCGAAGCCGGGTTGATCCGCCGGATGGCAATGTCGGAGTCCTGGATGCGTGTTCCGACGCTCATGTCACGGGTTGCGACGAGCGCGGTGGACTGCCGGGTGTCCGAGTAATACAGGAAACCGGCGATGGTCGACAGAACAACGAATACCCCCAAATACAGCGTGCGTCGCATTTTGCCCCTCCTAGCCGCTCTGCGCGGCAAAGTCGACAGAAACCGAGAAGCTCGACCCGATGACATAGAACACGAGATGACCATCGGGAAAACGCGTTTCCACGTAGAGCGTGACCGGCACGACATAGTCCAGTGGCTGGCCACCCACGATACGGTCCGGACTATTCCATTGCAGCCGCATCACGTCGACAGCGCCATGCGTGCGATGTGGGAGCGTCCCGCTACCAGGCGGGGCGTCCGATGGAGCGCCGTCGAATCGCCACGCGGTCAATCGTGACTGCCCAAACCCTCTCGGGATGCCATTCACCAGAAGCAACCCGTCCCGATTGATCAAGAGATGAAGCGAAAGAGTGGTGAGAGCGCCCCGAAGGACCTCGATGTGTCGAAATGCCGTTCCGGTGCCGGCGCCGGTCGCCGGTCCAAGGTAAGGCACAACCCCAACAACAGCCTGAGGCGGCAGGTAGCGTCGCAATGGCCTCGGCCCGGCGGTCGCCAGTGCATGATTGCCGACCTCGACCGAAAAAGGACGGCGGAGCAGATGAACCGCGCCATAGCGGTCATACACGGCCGCCTGGGCATGTCCAGAGATAAAGGCCACCGCCCGGGCGTCGTAGCGGCCGGGCGATTGATAGGTGTGAGGTAGCTGGATCGCGGTTCCAATCTGGCCATTTACCGTTCGGCTCTGGCCATCTCCAAAATCCACGGTCCAGGAGGTCACCGACCAGTCCTCGATCGCCATGCTCAGGTAGAGATTGAGATCCTGGGTCAGGGCGCTGCTGAGGACGGCCGATATCATGCTGGCCGACCCAGCCGTCGACACCGCGGGCGAGACGGCGACCCGCAGATCGAGGTCCAGCTGCGCATTCGCGTCCGCCTGCGGCGGCTGGTCGACGGGGGTCGTCGTTGGGCTGGCGCAAATGAAGGTTGTCGTGCCGAAGTTGGGTTGCGGCGCGCTTGGTGGAAGGGCATTAATTTGGATGTTGGTAGCCCGATCAAAGACATAGACCGCCCAGATCCATGGGCACGAGGAGGTGGCGACCGGTTGGGCGACCCACTCTGAGAAGAAGGGTGACTGGTGACCGGTCCCGGTGGGCGCCGGGTAGGCGACCGTGGACTCGCTGACCTGCGCGTAGACGAAGGCGTGGCCGGCGTACCCGGACACCGTGGTGATAGATACCGTTGCGGATGGACCGTTCGCTCCCCGGCCGTCAGTCGTGATGGTCGCAAGCAGCAACAGGCTCAGACCGATGGGAACAGCGGTCTTCATCAGCGCCGACGCCCGTCTCATGTTCGGATCTCGGCGTCTGCGGCGATGACAAGCTCGACTTCACTGAACCCCACCCACCCGAGGAGCATGAATCGGTAAGCCACCCTGATGCGAGCGCAGATCGCTGGACGGTCAAGGCGTCCACCGGTGTAGGGATCGACGGCTGGCGTTCGGTTCACGATGCGGATGTCCGCGGCCGCTGCGACGGCAAGCGGGGAAGCAACATCGGGCATGCCGGCGAGGTTGCGCGCAAGATACTCGCGCGCAGTGGCCGTGGCGGCCCCCGGGTCGAGTTGAAGCTGGCCGGTGCGGCTGTAATAGGGCGCATCCACCATGGTGGCGGCAGTGACCGTTGCCAGGTCGACGGCGTATCGCAGCCGCAGCTTCTGCACTTGGAGACCGGCCATGTCGACAGCGAGGGCCAGGATCAGGATCAAGGTGGGCATCAGCAAGACCGCATAAAGGGCGCTCTGGCCGCGCGAGCGAATCAATGGTTGACCTCGCCCCGGCCGACGTAACTCGACGCGAGGGTCAGGTCCCGACTGAAAAGGAATGGGATGGCGAGATGGCGCCGGCTGATCACCCGTACGGTGATCGGCTGTCCCCAGCGAACGTACGCGGGCGAGACGGTCACTTGCACCTGCGACGGATCGAGGCCTGCGGCGTGCAATTCCACGGCAATCCGGTCGCGCACGATGGCATCGTCCTCGCCACGTTCGCCAGCGACCCGGGCTCCGATTGCGGCGGCCGATTGCTGGCCGATCCAGACATGGATCAAGCCTCCTAGCTCGACAATGCCGAACAGGACAGGCAGCAGCATGAAGGCGACCACCAGTACCGCCTGGAGCGTTTCCTGTCCGCGCTGCTGCCGGCGCCGCCGCGCTCGCCTCATGAGGTCTGCGTCAGCCGGTGCACCATCTGGCCGATCTTGGCGACCAGGCCGTTGTTCCAGGCCATGATGCCGACGACGAGGGTGCCAAGAATGATGGCTGCCCCAATCACCCACTCGAGAGTTGACTGTCCGCGCTTCAAGGTGTTCACGTGCTCCCTCCAATGACCTGCCGGTTGCCGTTAGTCGATCGTTCGCCGCCTCATCCAAACGCCCGCTGCATGATGCCCCAGAAAAGCGGGACCATGATCAGGATCACGAACTCAGGCAGATAGATTCCGCCCAACACGGCGAGCAACTTCGTGCTTACCGAGGCCGCCTGGGCCGTGGAGCGGTTCTGCTGGTTCATCCGCGCCATCAGTTCCTGATCGCGCAAGGTTGGCTCGAGGCCGCCGCCGACTCGCTTGCATTGAGCCAGTGCTCCGACGAACGTGGCGACGTCGTCAATGCCCGTTCTCGGGCCGATCTCGAGCAGTGCCTGCTCGATGCTGGATCCCAGACCGTAGCGACCAAGAGCAAGTCGGATTTCTTGGCGCAGGACGCTGTTCGGTTGCGTTTTCGCGGAAAGCACGTGCAGGGCTCGCTCCAAAGGCATCCCGGCCACCGTGAAAGCGCGGATCATGCTGACCAGCTGAGGCAGCTCGCGGTAGATCGCGGCCTGCCGCTGCCGCCGCCGCTGCGCGAGGTAGCGCGCCGGCCCGATATAGCCGGCCCACGCAAAGAGTGGGACAAGTACCAACGCACCGGATGCCAGCAGGGCGACAAGACATGCGATCAAGCCACCGACGAGGGCGCTCATCAGCCCGACAACTCGGAGCTCGGCGCCATCGATCCGATCCGGGTCGATGCCGGCCTGGATCAGATAGATGGGATCTATACGCGTCGCGCGGAGGCGAAGGCGACTGCCCCACAGCAGGGCAATGGGACGCAGCCACCGCTGGTACCAGCCCTCCCGGCCACGTTGATGCTGCCGCCACTCGACTGGAGACAGGGTTGTCGCGCGGATCAACGCGATACCAGACGAGTGCACCGGATGGGAGCGGCGGAACAGAGCTTGCAACCCAGCAAAACAGGCGAGCCCCATGCAGAGAGCCCCGAGGATCATGGTTCGAACCGAGCGATCCGCAAGCTCAGGGCAAGGCCGATCACCTCGAGCGCGGCAGCCAGTGGAAACAGGATGTACCGTCCGACCGTCGTTTCATCCAGCACGCTGAGGAGCTCTGGGCTCATCAGCCTGAGATAGAGGTACATGCCAGGAACGATTACCGCCAGCAACCAGATCTGCGCCCGCTGACCGGACGAGCGAGCGCGTACCTCGTTCGCCAGCTGGACATTGAACTGAACTGTTGAGGACAGCTCAAAGAACAAGGTGCGGGCGGCCTGGGTGGGCAGTTGGTTCGCCGCGCAGATCATCAGCGTTTCCCAGATCAGCCCAAGGTTGCGGGTCGTGACCCGCGCACGGACCGCCTGCAGACTTTCATGAAGTGGGACATCCAGTAGAAAACGCTGAATGACGGACTCGAGGTCTTCCCGGATCCACGGATCAGTGCAGGTAAGGCGGGCCTGGCGCAGCGCATCGAGGTAGGTGCTGCCGGCGGTGAGTCCGCTGAGCAGGGCTTGCAACAGCCGGGGCGCCTCTGATTCGCTGCGTCGGGACTGCGCATGGACCAGCCAGGCGAGGTAGAGGCGTGGCGCGAGGAGACCGGCGACGCCGGCGAAGACCGCCAGAACGGGCGACTGAAGCGAACCGACCGCGAACAAGCATCTGCGGGTTGCCGGCGATGCGCGCTTCAGCCAGCCGCTGACGGTGATGGGCCGTGAGTCGTTCGGCGAACCGGCGAGGGCTACCACTGTTTGACGAGCCGCGCCGAAAAGCGAGGCCGAGGCTCAGGATTGCCAGCGAGAGGCAACCTGCGGCTATGACATCCACCGCATCCCCTGAAGCCCGAGCTTGCGAACCAGCCGGGGACCCGGCCGATAGTCCGGGACGGCGGTGAAGTCTACGTCCATGCCGTGTCGCCCAGTGCTCAGCTCGCTCGTGAACACCGAGCACAGTTCGTATCGACCATTCGCATCGACGTCCCGGAGTTCGGCAATTTCTTGCACGCAACGGCGCCCGTCGCGGAGCCGGCCCACGAAGACAACCAAGTCAAAAACGCGCGCAATGTAGCGCCGGATCTCCGGCGGGCTGAGCTGCGCAAAGTCTCGACTGATGAGGAGCTCGAGCCGGGCCAGGGCGTCGGCGCAGCTGCTGGCATGAATGGTGGTAGCCGAGCCGTCATGGCCCGTATTCAATGCCTCGAGGACGTAGTAGGCTTCCTTGCTGTGTCGGATCTCACCGATGATGAGTCGGTCGGGACGCATACGAAGTGCGTTTTGCACCAGGTCAGCGACGTCGAGCCGGCGGTCCTGCGTCGTCTTGCCCGCCAGTTCCCTCGAATGGACGCACTCGAGCTTGACCCAGTGCGGATTGTCGAGCTCGAGCTCGGCGGTGTCCTCGATCGTGATCACGCGTTCTTCCTCGGGGAACGCACTGACGATCGAACGAAGCAGGGTGCTCTTTCCCGAGCCTGTCGCCCCGGCGATCAAGATGTTCGCGCGGGCGATCGCCATCGCCTCGAGGAAGGCGCCCATTTGAAGCGACAGGCCGCCGGTGCTTGCCCAACTCGCCACGGTGGAGTCGTGCTCGTCGGGTAGCAGGGCCAGTCGAACAGGGTTGAACTTTCGAATGCAAAGCGTGGGCCCGCCGACTGGGGCATAGACCGCATTGGCGCGACTCCCGTCGACCATGCGGGCGTCGACCAGCGGCTTTTCGATGTTGATCTCTCGTCCAACGAGGGCGACGATCTTCTGTATCACCTGCTCGAGCTGCGCCTCATCGCGAAAGGCGTTGGAGACAAACTCGAGCCGGCCCCGGCGCTCGATGTAGATCTCATCGAAGCGGTTGACGAGGATATCGCTGATTTCAGGATCCGCCATCAGCGGCTGGAGTGGCCCGAGGCCGACGATCTCGTCAAACAGGGAGTGGACGAGTTCGGCTGTGGGCGTGAGGTGGCGCTGCGTGATCGCATCACGGATTCGATCTCTGAGGATCGTGTTCCGATTCGGATTGGCACAAAACGGGTCGAGGATGTCCGGATCGACCTGAAGGGTGAGCTGGGCACGCACGAAGTGACGCAGCTCCTCCGGGCTCGGTGACTGGGCGTGCGGAGCGGCCTCAGCCAGCACGGCGGCTTTTCGACAACCAGGCAAACGACCGTAGCCTCGACCGCGAGGGCGTCGGCAACTGCAACGCCGGGTAGATCGAGGCAGCCAGTCGACGCAGGGCGTCCCCCGATGCCCCGGCGCTCCGGATGACGATCGGCTCGTGCCGGTTCTCGGCCGTATCGAAGGCAGGATCGTAGGGAATGCGCGCCACGAGCGAGCCATTCAGGTCCCCCATCGGCTCGGCCAGGTTGAATCCGTCGCGCATCTTGTTGGCAACGTATTGAAGCTTCGGGCCGAGGCCGAGCCGACGAAGGGCTTCCACTCCTCGGTACAGGGATTGCACGGAGCCGGCGGTCGGTGTGACCACACAGTAGATTCGCGTTGCCGTCTCGAGCAGGTACGTCTCCAGGTTGCCGAGAGTCGCAGACATGTCCAGAATTAGGAACTGGTATCCGGCAGCTTTCAGCGTGCTCAGGATATGCGCCGCCTGCGGCACACCAAAGAGTTCGGCCCGATCGCCCGCCAGGCATTTAGATGGGCCGAGGAAGACATCGAGGCCTGTCGGGTGGTGGCGGACGATGTAGTCGCGGGGATCGGGGTGAGGAACCGTGAGATCGCACAGGTAGTCCAGCATGGTTGGCTGCGCGACTCCAAGACGAGCGGAGACGTTGGCGGAGGCTAGGTCGAAATCGATCAGCACAACCCGAAGAGGCTGTCGCTGACTCGTTGGCGACTCGCGGTAGCGACCCTTCATCGCCAACAGGGCGGCAACCTCGGTGGCGAGGGTGGTCCGGCCGGTGCCACCCTTGGCCGAAAAGAAGGTGATGACCTGAGGTCCCCCCAGGTAGACAGGTGCGGGCTCCGCTGTTTCAGCATCGATGTCTGCAGCCGCGTGATCGCCGGCGCCGTCGCCAGGCTCAGGGAGCTCGATGATGTCATCGTCGGCAAAGGGAAGTGGCCCGTCCGGTGGTAGTTCATGAGTCGGGGTCGATTGGGCGTGGGTGACAAGGCTCAGGC
>WNEZ01033515.1_pt1 | contig 10288 bp, 9 predicted proteins | sample 5400521 | NCBI WGS metagenome assembly WNEZ01 (sample SAMN13153339, study PRJNA577476) | soil metagenome | isolation source: 120 cm saprolite under Douglas fir tree site 2 hole 1 replicate 1 | place: USA:California | collected 2015-04-18
GTTCGATGCCGGCGGCCTTGGCGACTCTAGCGATGCCCTGTGCTTGGGCGAGGTGGCGCAAAGCGAGCAGCAGAACGCGAGGTTCGTCCTCATCTTCCAATGCGGCTTTGAGGTACTCAGCGGCAAACTTCGGGTCTTTCCGAAGGCGGCGAACCATGGTGTCGTCGTGCGAGATACTGGTTTTACGTTTCATGGGTTCCGGTCCTTTCTTTGTAATCCTTGAGGAAATCTAACGCCTGGTCGATATCTGACGACTGTTTTCGTTTGTCGCCGCCGCACAGAAGCAACACGCAAACCCGGCCGATCGTCGAGTAGTAAATCCGATAGCCGGGTCCCCAATCAATCCGCAGCTCGCACAAACCTTGGCGCAGCGGCTTGCAGTCTCCAAAGTTCCCCGCGGCGAGCCGGTTGATTCGACTCGCAATTTTCGCCTGCGCGCGAGCATCAGCTAGTTGTAAAAGCCAATCATCGAACACGTCTTTCCCGGCGCGAGGGACGTAGTGGCGAACCTCGATCACGTTTTTCATTGTAACTTATAAATTACAGATTGGCGAGCCTTTTACTTCCAGAGGCCTGCGAGTCGGTCAACCGCGCCCCGGGCGAGGTGTCACCGGAACCATTCGTCCCTTTTCCAGAGTGAACGCGGCGCCGCGCCATTCAATCTGATTCACGCCAAAGCTGGCAACCCAGATGAAAAACGAAAGAAGGTCGCGCACCGGGAGCACCCAGAACCGGCGCCGCAAGATGGGATCACGCAGCCCCCAAACGCCTACCGTCCAAGCCATTGCGAACCGCAAAACGAAATATGCGCCCAGGTACGCCGCTGCGACCGCCGCTGACGGCGCAACGCAAGCTGCCGCTGTCGCCCACGGCAGGCCGTGCGTGAATAGCATGCCGAAGTGGCCGCCTGGGCGGATGTTGCGGATTCCGATTGCCCAGCGCAACTCGTGCCGCAGATACTCGCCGATCGTCTGGGATGGGAATGCCATCCAGACTGGCTCCGGCAGCAACTCGATGCGATGGCCACGGTCCGTAATACGCCGGCCCAGTTCGTAGTCATCCGAGTGCAGGTCGACCATCTTTTCGAAGCCGCCGATTTCGGCGAGGTGGCGCTTCGTTGTGGCCATCGTCGAACCCATCATGAACTTGACGCCTTCGAGTTCGCGCGCCACGAGCGCCGCGCCGCAAAATGCCGCGGAAGAGCCCACGCAATCCAGCGCGGCGACGAATTGCAGGTTGTCGATTCCACGGTAGAGCGCCGTCACGCCGCCGACTTTCGGGTCGCGGAATGTCGCCGCGACGCCCCGCAGATATCCTGGCTCGACGCGCACGTCGCTATCCGTGATGACCAGCATGTCGTAGCGCGCCTCGCGCACCAGGCGGCATAGATTTGACACTTTGCTATTCGGCCCAAGCCGCTCCTCGACCACGATGACGCGAATCGGCACGCCGGGAAAATCCGCGATCAATTTCTGGACGACGGGCACGGCGGGATCGGCGGCATCGGAAACGGCAAACAAAATCTCGAATTCGGGATAATCCTGCCGGCAGAAGCTCGCGAAATTTTCGTATGCGTTGGGATCGAGGCCGCGCACGGGCTTCAGGACACTGATCGGAGCAGCGGCATCTCCGGTAGCAAGACCAGGATCGCCAATTACAGCATTACTTGACGCTTGATGCGCCACTCGGAAAAATCGCCACGCCGAATAAATGCCCACGAGATAGTAGAGCAAAGGTCCGAGCGCCAGCGCGAGAATGGCCCAGCGAATAAACGCAAATGCGGAGGGCCAATGAAGAGATCGCGGCAGATTATCCACCCAGGCCATCGCTACACCGAAACAGATCAGCAGAATTCCCGCCCAGCGCGTCGCGTTCAGCTTCTCGCCGAGAAAAAGCTTCGCGCCAAACGCCCCCGCCACGTAGGCCAGTGACGTCGCGGGGATCACAAAACTAACCGGAAACCAGGAGAGCATCGTCAAGAAGGAGAAAAATGACGCCGTCATCAGCAGCACGCCTAGCCAGAGCCAGCTCATGCGGAGCGCGCGCAGGACGAAAGATGCGATCGCACGGGGCCGGAAATCGTGCACCTCGCCTAACAGCTTCATCGCATGCGTCAGACAGATTTCTCCGCCCGTGCCCGTAATCACGACGAATATAAGGATGGGGGCGGCGCGCATGTCAGCTCGACTTCGCCGGTTCGGTGGTGCGGTGCGGAGTGCGATTGATCAGGAGAACGCCCAGAAAAATCAGAATGATTCCGATGGAGCGCGCCGCCGAAACGTGTTCACCGAGGAATAAATATCCGAGCAGCGGTACGAGCGCGTACGCGATCGCGGAAAACGGCATCACGAAACTGTAGTCGGCCCACGAAAGCACGAGCATGTGGCAGACCATGAATAGCAGCATAAGTGTGATGCCCAGCCAAATCGTTCCGCTCGAGAGGACCCGCGCGGCGCCCGTCTCCAACGCCGGCAGATGTGAAATGTCCAGGTCCCCCACGTCTTTCATTCCCTTGCTCAGGATCGTGTTCCCGACCGATCCGAGGAACACGAGCAGGAAAAGAAGCACGTAAGTCTTGGTCTTGTGAGTTTTGGCGGAAGTCATTTCAGACACAGTGCCCATGTCGCGTCCCAGGGGTTCCGTTTGATCCTGGGGTTGTGGGTCAGGGCTCCAGCCCCGACACGAGCGACTGAAAAGAAGTGGGCTTTAGCCCCTGAAGCTCTCATACAGTACTTGCTAAAACTTCAGCGGCTAAAGCCGCACCCCACAAAACTTGCCGTTGCCACAAAGACACCAGAGGGCGGCAACGAGATGAATTGGCCATACGGAAAATCGAGGCTTGTTCGTCAGTCCCCGGCGCCCGAGGCGGAAGCTGCGGCGGCGGTCTGAGCCATTTCGCGCGCAGTCGTCTTGCGCTCGTGCAGGAACTTGAAGAATTCGACGCCTTCGCGAAGCCGCCGCTTCATCACTTCGGGGTCCCGCAGCATCCCGCCGAAGAGTGAGAACATTTTCCGCGGGCGGAAATAAAACTTCCTATAGAACTCTTCGACGGAATTGAAGATGACGGTGGACTGCAGGCCCGGGTAGTTCATCGCCGCCGTCTGGATTCCGTGCGCATCGACCAGCTCGCCGGTCTGGATTTGCAGCCAGCCTTGCTCTTGTGCCTGGCGGTACAACTCCGTGCCCGGATAGGGCGCGGCGAGAGAAACCTGGATCGTTTCCGGCTCGATGTCGCAGGCAAACTTGATCGTCTTCTGGATCGTTTGCGGCGTTTCGCCCGGGAGTCCGAGGATGAACGTTCCGTGGATGACGATGCCCAGGTCTTTCGCGTTGCGCGAAAACTCCCGCGCAATGTCCAGGCGAACGCCTTTCTTGATGTTGATCAGAATCTGATCGTCTCCGGACTCATACCCGACCAGGAGAAGGCGCAGGCCGTTGTCTTTCATGATTTCGAGCGTCTTGCGCGGCACGTTGGCCTTGGCATTGCATGACCAGTTCAGCCCGAGCTTTCCCAGGCGGCGCGCGATTTCCTCCGCGCGCGGCAGGTCGTCTGTAAAGGTGTCGTCGTCGAAAAAGAATTCGCGCACCTGAGGGAAATGCTTCTTCGCCAGGGCCATTTCGGCGGCGACGTTGTCCGCGCTGCGCACGCGGTAACGATGCCCGCCCAGCGTCTGCGGCCACAGGCAGAACGTGCACTTCGAGCGGCATCCCCGGCCGGTATAGAGCGACACGTACGGGTGCTGGAGGTAGCCGATGAAGTAGTTCTCGATCGTCAGGTCACGCTTGTACACGTCCACGACAGACGGCAGATCATTCATGTTCTCAATCGTAGGCCGGGGCGGCGTGAACGAGACGCGTCCATTGTCGCGGTACGCCAGGCCGCCAACGTCCTTTAGCGGCTTGCGCGCCGCAACATCCGCGCAAATGTAATCAAACTCTCCGACGGCAACCCAATCCACCGCCGGCGCGGCGTTCATCGACTGCATCGGCAGAACGCCTACGTGCGCGCCAACCATTCCAATCATGATCTTGGGATTTACTTCCTTCAGGTGCGCGGCAAACTTCGCATCGTTCGCAAAGGACGGCGTGCTCGTGTGCAGCACCGCCAGCTCATAGTCCTTCGCCAGGGGAGCTACTTGTTCGACCGTCAGGCCGTCCGGGGGAGCATCAATCAGACGGCTTCCCGGGACCATGGCGGCGGGCTGCGCCAGCCATGTCGGATACCAAAACGACTTGATCTCGCGCCGCGCCTGGTAGCGCGCGCCAGCCCCGCCGTCGAATCCCTCATAGCTCGGCGGATTCAAAAACAATGTCTTCATCACTTCAGGCATTCTTACATTCCCCCTGGTACCAAACTCCCGAAAGGACAGCTTCACTGGCTGGAACCAGCATTTTACCCGAAACGCAGCTTTCCCCAACAGGAAAACTCGCCTATTGCAGCACCTTTGCCACCTGGCCGGTGGTTCGAAGCAGTTCGAGTTGCGCCTGCTGGCGCGCGTAGTTCGCATCGAGAAACGAGAGCCACTTATCGTTTTCTTCCAGGTGCGCGGCCTCCAAATCTCTCAGGCTGCCGCGCCCCTGATCGAATTGCAGCTGCAGAATCCGCAGATTCTCTTGCGAGAGTTGCAGTTCCAGTCGCGCCACTTCTCCCGCGAGATCCGCCTCGCGTACCTGCCGGGCCATCCGGCGGACATCGAGCGAGAGTTCGCTGCGCTTCTTCGCAATCAGCTCGTGCGAAGGCGACCGCGGACGTAGTGCGGGAGGCGAAAATCGGGATGCGAACTTCCAAGCCGAAGATGACATTGTTGCGTTGAAATTTATTAAAAAAATCGGTGTAATTATTCGTGTTGCTCAAGACGTTGTATTGGCCGATGAGGGAGACCGTAGGCCAGCGTCCTCCGCGTTCGCCTTTCAGTTTTTCCTCGCGCGCGCGCCGTTCCGTTTCCGCCTGTTTCAACTCAGTATTGTTCGCCATCGCTTGCGAGACCAGGTCCTTGGCTTCATCGGTCGCGGCACCCGGGATTTCCTCGGTCGAGACTTCGATGGGCTGATCGGGCGGAAGCCCCATCGCGTTACGCAATTCGCCAGACAGCAAATCTTCGCGATCTTCCAGTTGCGCAATGCGCTGCTCGATTCGAGCGGCCGTGAGCTGGGCGCGTGTGACCTCAATGGGCAGCTCGCGTCCCGCGTCGGCTCGCTCCCGCATGGATTCAAGAATGCGAGCCGCCAATTCCAGGTACTCGAGCGCCGCTCGCACCATCACCGTGTCGCGCACGCCTTCCATGGAGAGGCGCTGCTCCTCGGCCCTCTGCTCGGCCGCGCGCTGCTCGCCCTTGAGAGGCGGATTGAAAATCTGTTGGTCGTAGGACAGGCTGAAGATTGCGGGCACTCCACCGCCCGACATCAATGGGAATCCGCTGGTGTACGCGGCTCCAGTTCCGGTATAAAAATTCGGGCGAAACGCTGACCTGGTCACACCCGCTTCGCGCTGCACCAGGCCGTATTGCAAACGCGCCAGCGCGAGATCGCGACTGTTCCCCACGGCCAGAGTGACAGCCTCCTTGAGCGTCAGCTTGCGCGAAATCCCCGCGTCCTGCGCTCGAACAGCGGAAATGCCGCTCAACGTGAGCAATGCGAACCACAACGCGACTCTCTTATCCGATCGCCGAATGCCCGCGGTAATCGTTCTCTCCTTCATGCCTGATTCTCACTTTCCCGCCGTCGGATAACCACAAGTCCGACTATTCGTACCGCAGCGATTCGGTAGGCTGCAGCTTCGCGGCTCGTTCCGCCGGCAAATAGCCAAAGAAAACGCCAACGGAACAGGAGACCAGAAACGCCAGCACGACCGACTGCCACGGGACCGGCACGCGCAGATTCCCAGGCAGCAGAGGCTGAACTATGACAGGGATCGCAACCGCAATAAGAATCCCTAACACCGAACCGAAACCGCTGATCAAGAAAGCCTCCAGCAAAAACTGAGTCAGAATTTCGCTGCGCCGCGCTCCGATGGCCTTGCGAATCCCGATCTCGCGGGTGCGCTCCCTCACAGTCACCAGCATGATATTCATGATCCCGATGCCGCTGACGAGCAGCGCGATGAACCCGATCAGCACCAGCACAATGGTCAGCGCCAGCGCAATTTTTCGCGCTGCATCCAGAATCGAGCTAAGGTTCATCACCTGGTAGCGCGCGCGCGTAGGATGCCGGCTGCGCAACAGCGCCTCCAACTGCCGGGTTACTGGAATAACTCCCTCGGGCGTTCCCGCCTGCGCGTACAGCATTTCGAGCGAAGTATCCCCCGTGTAGTATTTCATCAACGGAAACGGGATCAACACGGAATAATCCTGAATCTCGGATAGACCGAAAGTTTCCACGCGTTCCTTGAATACTCCAATGACCGTATAGCTGAATTCGCCGACCCTCAGGTTGCGTCCAACCGAGTCGGCAAACGGAAACATAAGATTGGCGAGTTGTGTTGTAATCAAGCAGACCCTGCTGCGCGCATGGATGTCATCGGTGTCGACAAATCTGCCCCGCAGGATCAGCAAGTTGCGTATCTGCTGGAACCCTTCGGTGACGCCAACAAGGTTCACGGTTCGCTCGAGCGACCCGGCCAGCACCGAACTCTGCATACCGCGCGTACCCGCCACGGTTACGACGCCCGGAACAGCCGCCTTCGCGGCGTTCATGTCTTCAAGTGACAATTCATCTTGCAGCATGACGGGACGATTGGGATCGATATCCAGACGCGCGTAGACCAGGTTCGAGCCGACCCCTTCAATTTGCGCGATGACGTAGCGCCGCCCGCTCAACGCCACGGTTACGACAAGCACGATGCATGCGCTCCCGATGACCACGCCGAGCGTGGTCAAAAACGCGCGGATTTTGTTGGCCCAAAGAGCCTCCAGCGCGACCATCCAGGTTTCATTCCGCAGCATCATGATTGTTGCCGTTGACTATAACAAACCTATGATGAAAAAGGCCGGCCGGGTGTTGGATAGTCAATTCGCGGAACCAGTCCGATTGCCGCCATTGATTGCGCGCGCGGCAATGGGAAGTGAGTTCGGAAACTCGGCCACCGGGGTGATTCGCGACCCTCTACTTCTTCTGCACTCGCTTCCAGGCTTCTTCCAAGGGTTTATTGCGCGGATCAAGAGCCAGGGCAGCGCGATAATCCTCGGCCGCTTCCGAAAATCTGCCCTGGGCCTCGTGCAGTTTTCCAAGCCAATCCAGTGCCGAGGAATGCGGGGGAAGATCGGAGTTGTCGGGAACCGTAGCGAGGTAGGACTTCAGCAAGGACTCCGCCTCGGCAGGATCTTTCCCTTTCATCACGAGCAGAAGGCCGCGGTAAAACTTGAAGCGGCGGTCGTCACCATCGATTCGTTCGGCAGCGGCCAGCGCGTCACTCATTTTCGCGGTGTTATGGCGGTCTCCGTAATAGTCCGCCACCTCAAAATAAACGCCGATACGATCGGTGTTCGATTCCAGGGCTTTTGCGAAAACCGCATCTGCCTCCGCGAATCGCTTCTTTGTGGCGAAGAATTCTCCCCGGGCAAGCTGTCCATGCAGAGCGTCGATTTTCTCGAGGTCTGCAATATGCTTCAGGGCCCGCTCGTCGCCGCCGCCGACGATGGCCGGCGCGTATATCTCAAAACGAATTAAGTCGCGTTGGGCCTGGAAATTGGAGGGGTCGAGATGGACCGCAACCTCAAATTCCTTGTGCGTCTTTCGCGCCCATCCCATGGCGCTCAGGAACAAGGTCTCCTCGGCCCTGCGGCCATACGCTTTGCCAAGCCAGTCGTGATACTCGGAATGGTTGGGAACCAATTGAACGCTGCGCTCAAAACTCGTCACGGCGCGGGTGAATTCGCGAAGCTCGTAATAGGACTGGCCCAGGAGGAAGTGAAGCGGCGCGTCGTCCGGAGATTTCGCCACCGCGTCGGTCAATGCGTCCACGGCGCGGTGATAACGCCCGGCGTTGAATTCCCGCTGCGCGTCGGCAAGCGGGGTCTGTGCGGCGCGAGCCGGAGCGGGACGCAGCGTGCAAGCCGCACCTATCAAAATTGCGCATCGCAATCGGAAGTTCATTCCGGACGCACCGCTCGTATCCGTAAGTTTTCCTTGAGCGAGACCTCTCCCGGCAACGCGACCACATCGCCCTGATGCAAGCCGGAAAGGACCTCGATCATCGTTGGATTGGCGATCCCCACCTTGATATCGCGCCGGTGCAAGTGATCGTCTTCCACCACAAACACGAATCGCTTGCCGCCATCGATGTATACAGCGCCGCGAGGAACCACCAGTACGGCCGGCCGCTCACTGATATGAATCCGCACGTCGACGGTCGTGTTCGGGATCAGGTCCAGGCGGTCGTTGGATACCGAGCAGAGCAATTCGCCGACGTTGCGCGTGCCATGAGCAACCACTTGTTTTGGAACCGCCTCGGTACGGCCGCTCCAAACGCGATCGGGATGCGCGTCCCAGAAGATCTCTACTGCCTGGTTGAGATCGATCTGCCCGAGCTCGGGTTCATCAATAAACGCCCGAACGCGGACATGGTGCAAATCGGCCATCTCGGCCAGGAGATCTCCCTCCTTCACGAAATCCCCCGGATGTATCGGGAGGGCGTACAACGTTCCATTCGTGGGTGCGGTGCCACGAGTCGAACTCACTTTTTGCTCGAGATCCAGGACTTGATTTCGCGCGTGCTCCACCAGAAGGGCGACGCGCGCAATATCCAGCTGTGCCTGGTTCACATAGGTCTGCTTCGCTTTTTCGAGCGATTGGACGTCCGCTTCGGCTTGAGCCAGCGCCAGCCGATTTTGTTCGAACTCATGCGGTGTGGCGGCCTTCTGGTCCACCAGCTTGGTCAATGATTCGTTGTCACGGCGCAACTGTTCCCGAGTAGCCTGGGCTTTTTGCAAATCCGCGACGACCCTCGCGATCTGATCGGCCCGGCCGCCTGATTTTGCCACGCGCAGCGCTTCCTCTTCTGAAGCGAGGTCGGCGCGCGCCTGCGCAAGTTCAGCGCGCACACCCGTGTCGTCCAGAGCGAATAGCAACTGGCCGCGTTTCAACTGCTGGCCTTCCACCGCGTACACTTTTTCGACAAATGTGGAAAATCCGACCCGAAACGAAACCGGCGTCACAGGTTCCACTTTCCCATTGCTGGAAACCACGGAGCTCAGGTTCTCCCGGACGACATCGGTGACTGTTATCCGCGCCGTTGCTCCCCGGCCGCTGACAAAGACCAGAATGACCGTCAGCACCAGAGCGGCGCCCACAATGAGCCACAATCTTCGTCCGAGTGCCGGTCCCATTCCGTCCTCACTCTGCCGGCTTCTGCCGGGAGGTCAAAGCGCCGCATTCTAACAAAGTTTGACGCTGCAAACGAGCAACCGGCGGAGTTCTGGACTTATCCGACTACTTTAAGATGCACCGCGATCCGGTCGGGATGCCGCCGCCGCATGCCAAGTGTGCACCAGGGTTTCGAGTTGCTCACCGCTGTGCTAGAATTCCAATATGAGTGTGGAACCGACCGAACCACAGGCTCATGCCTCGAAACAAGAAGCTCCGACACAGGGAAAACCTGCTCTTCACCGTGTTTGCATACAGTGTAACAACATGTTCCGCGTGACGCCCGAAAATTTCGACGCGAAGCAGTGCCCCAACTGCCACAAGGGCTAGATTCGCGATTCCCTCCCCCTCGGCTGGGAAGTAGTACGATCGGAAGGACATCAGCCTCTGGAAATGGAATACCCATACCACTGAGCGGGGCAGAAGGCGAATCTAACGAGATAGGCTATTGGTTTCCCGCAGCCAGAAGGGAGTGTTGACGCACATAGTCGCTGATCTCAACGGTTTCACCCTTCAAAATTTTCTGATAAGTCTCCAGAACTTGGCGTTCCGTTAGCTCGGCCGGGAGCAAGCGAAAAACACTCGCAGCAACGTAGTCCAGCCGTTCTTCGAAGGCCCACCAATGTCGGCCCAGTTTCTCTGCAACGCAGCCAGTGGTATTTGACCCAGCAAAAATATCGACCACCAAGTCCCCGGGGTCGGTCAGAAGACGCATGAAAAATTCTGGCAAGGCTTCAGGGAATTTGGCGGGGTGCATTTCGCTTCCGACCACCTTGCACCACTTAGTGTATCGTCCATTTGAGTCAGTATTGGAGATCTGGAGCAAATTTGAAGGTATCGCACCACCGTTATCTTTCGCGAAGCTGGCGCTGATGTCGTGGCCTGAGGGGCGGAGCTTTGGCGTATAGAAAGCTTCTGGGTCAGAAAG
>WNEZ01024972.1_pt1 | contig 10287 bp, 7 predicted proteins | sample 5400521 | NCBI WGS metagenome assembly WNEZ01 (sample SAMN13153339, study PRJNA577476) | soil metagenome | isolation source: 120 cm saprolite under Douglas fir tree site 2 hole 1 replicate 1 | place: USA:California | collected 2015-04-18
GGTGGTGCGCGACATCGGTGGGCGAATCTGTCAGCACGGGAAACCGCGCGCAAGCTCGGCGCCGATTTCAGGAGCCCGGCGCGCCGGGAGGAGGTCTCGCCTTCGCCGGTCGGACGAGCGACGCCAGCACCCCCGCCGCCAGCATCAGTGCCACCACCCCCAGAGCAATCGGGACCGGAATCTGAACCCAGCGATCGATCAGCATCTTGGTTCCGATGAAACCCAGCACCGCGGACAGCGAAAACCTCAGGAAGCGAAACCGATCGATCAGCGCCGCGACCAGAAAGAACAAGGAGCGCAAACCCAACAGCGCAAAGACGTTCGAGGTATAGGCGATGAAAGCGTCCCCGGTGACCCCGAGGACGGCGGGAATCGAATCCATCGCAAACAGGACGTCGGAACCTTCGATCACCACCAAAGCCAGGAAGGCTGGCGTCGCCTGCAGGCGTCCGCGGTGGCGAACGAAGAAATGGGCGCCCTCCGCCTGGGGGAGGACGCGCAGCCACTTCCGCGCCCAGCGCACCAGGGCGCTCTTCTCGACGTCGATCTCCGTGCCTTTCCCCGCCAGCATCTTGAGCGAGGTGAAAACGAGAAATGCTCCAAAAAGATACAGGAGCCAGTGAAAGGACCGGAGCAAGCTGGTCCCGACCACGATCAGGATGGCGCGGAGCGCGAACGCGCCGAGAATGCCCCAGAAAAGCAGCCGGTGCCGATACTCCGGAGAAATCCGGAAGTAGGTGAATAACATCAAGAAGACGAAGAGATTGTCGACGGAGAGCGCATATTCAACCACGTAGGCGGTGAGGAATTGCAGCGAGGCATCGGTCCCGCGAAAAAGGGCGATACCCGCGCAGAACAACAGCGACACCGCGATCCAGATCGCCGTCCAGGCCGCGGCCTCGCGAGGGCCCACGGCGCGCGCCACCTTGTGCACCACCCCCAGGTCCAGGGCCAGCATTCCGAAGATGAGCAGATGAAAACCGACCCAGAGCGCGATGCTGATCGCCACGTCGGGCCTTTTACTCCTGGTGGGTGGAGTGGCGCAGCACCATCAACGATCGCCCGCAAAGCTCGATCGTTCCTCCCGCGGGGATCTTGGTGGACTCGAAAAAGGTCCGCGCGGTGTCCACCAGGGGTTCCCATTCCCCCCCCCACTCCGCCACCGGCAGGGTGTAGCTCAGTGGAACGTGGTGAGCATTCATCATCACCAACAGCGAGTTCCCGACGATCCGCCGCCCGTGGTCGTCCGGGCTGGAGATGGCGTCGCCTCCGAGCAGAAAAGCGAAGCTGTGAACGAAGGGCTTCTGCCAATCCTCCTGCGTCATCTCGGTGCCATCCGAGCGAAACCAAGCCACGTCCTTGAATCTCGAGTCCCAGATGTGCTCGCCCTGCGAGAACTTCCGCTGCTGGAGCACCGGCTCCTGGCGCCGAAGCCGGATCATGCTCGTGGTAAATGCCAGCAACTCCTTCGACCTCTCGTCCAGTTCCCAGTTGACCCACGAAATCTCGTTGTCCTGGCAATAGGCGTTGTTATTGCCGCCCTGAGTGCGGCCCATCTCGTCCCCCGCGCAGAGCATCGGAACGCCTTGGGAGAGGAAGAGGGTGGCCAGGAAGTTGCGCTTCTGCTGCTCGCGCAGCGAGAGAATCTGTGGATCCTCGGTCTCGCCTTCCACTCCAGAGTTCCAGGAATAGTTGTCATTGCCGCCGTCGCGATTCTCTTCGCCATTGGCCTCGTTGTGCTTCTCGTTGTAACTGACCAGATCGCGCAAGGTGAAACCGTCATGCACCGCGAAGTAGTTGACGCTGGCTTGGGGCGGGCGACCGCTGAGCGCGAAGAGGTCCGAGGAGCCGGTGAGCCGATAGCCCAGCTCGGCCACCAGATTCTCATCGCCCTTCCAGTATCGACGAATGGCCTCGCGATACTTGCCGTTCCATTCCGACCAGAGGACCGAAAAGTTTCCCACCTGATAACCGCCCGGACCGAGGTCCCACGGCTCGGCGATCAGCTTCAGTTTGGAGAGGATCGGATCCTGGTGGACGACCTTGAAGAAGCCGGCATCCCGGTCGTACTCCAGATTTTCGCGGCCCAGAGTAGTGGCGAGATCCAGCCGGAACCCATCCACCCTCATCTCCACTGCCCAGTACCTCAAGGAGTCGGCGATCAGCTGGATCGACTGCCGGTGGCGAGCATTGATGCTGTTACCGCAGCCGGTGAAATCCAGGTACTGCCGCGGGTCCTCCGGGCTGAGAGCGTAATAGGTCGGGTTGTCCAATCCCCGGTAGCAAACGGTCGGCCCCAGCTGGTTGCCTTCACAGGTGTGGTTGTAGACGACGTCCAGGATGACCTCGATTCCCGCCTCATGCAGCCGCTTCACCATCTCCTTGAACTCAGTCACCTGGCCACCGGTGCTCCCGCGGCTGGAGAAGCGCTGGTCGGGTGCGAAAAACCCCAGCGTGTTGTACCCCCAGTAATTGGTGAGGCCCCGCTCCGCCAGAAAGCCCTCCGGCACCGACTCATGCACCGGCAACAGCTCCAGCGCGGTCACCCCCAATTTCTTGAAGTGCTCGATCACCGCTGGGTGGGCCAGGGCCGAATAGCTGCCGCGAAGCTCCTTCGGCACGTCCGGATGTCTGATCGTGAAACCACGGACGTGTAGCTCGTAGATCACCGTGCGAGCTAGTGAAGTGCGAGGGCTGCGCTCGTTGCCCCAATCGAACGGATCCGATACCACCACCGACTTCGGCTTTCCCCATGCATCGTCCTGCTCATCCGTTCGCCACGCCGGCGGATCGCCCTCCAGCCGGTGCCCGAAGACCGGCGCCTTGGCGTCGAACCTCCCGGAGATGGCCTTGGCGTAAGGATCGACCAACAGCTTGTGCGGATTGAACAGCAATCCTTTTTCGGGCTCAAACGGGCCATGGACGCGGTAGCCGTACAGTGTCCCGGGGCCCAGACCAGGGGCGTATCCGTGCCAGACGTGCGCGGTCTGCTCGAACAGGGCAAAGCGCCGTTCCTCCCGCTCGGGCGCCGAAGGATCGAAAATGCAGACCTCGACTTTGCTCGCCCTCTCCGAAAAAACTGCGAAATTCACTCCGCGACCATCGAAGGTGGCCCCCAGCGGAATTCGCGTTCCGGGCCAAATCTCCGCCGAAGCATCAGTCATCATTCACCTTCTCGAGCAGAGAAACCGGCAGGATCGAAAGCAGCTCGCGCAACCGAAGCGCGGCGGACCCATTCTGGGGCCGGGGCTGGAACGACCGCCGCGTGTAAATATCCCGAAATCGGGAGCCAGCGAGCTCCTCCGGCAATTGCAGATAACTCTCGCGAAAGGCTTCCCCGAGGCCCTCCGGCTTCCAAGCCCGCGTCACCAGCCTCGGAGCGATCGCCACCAATGCCTGGGCGCGGTAGCGTCGGACAAAGCAGATGACTTGCGCCCCTGAAGGCCCGAAGGTGGACAGCGGAAGATATTCGCCGCTGCGAAACAGCTCCTCTTGGCGGCGGCGAAACCGCAGGCCCTGGGACAGAACGTAGAGCTTGATCCGGCCGTCGGGGATATTCGCCATCAGCTCGCGGCAGAGCGCCTCGCAGTCGCCGTCCGCGGCGCGATCCAGGTCCGCCAGCAGCCGGTCGCGCATCGGGAAGTCGACCGGGCGCCGGTTGTCGGGATCCACCAGCGACAAGTCCCACAGCTCGCATCCCTGGTAAATGTCGGTCGTCCCCGGAGAGGCGATCTTCAGCAGCGCCTGGGCCAATCCGTTCACCTGACCGGGCGGCTCGATCCGGCGCTTGAAATCCTCGATGTCCTCGATGAAGCGCGGGCTGTGTGCGCGATCGAGCGCCCGCTCGACGAATCGCGCGGTGGCGCCCTCGTACTCCGAATCGGTGTTGATCCAGCTGGTATGGACCTTGGCCTCCCGGATCGCCTTGAGCAGATATTGCTGGATTCGCTGGCGGAAGCGGGCGAGCTCGGTTTCGGAAATCGGGGCGCCCATCGGCCAGGCGCCGAGCACCGATTGGTAAAAGAAGTACTCGTCGTTGGCGCTCGGCCAAAGCGAGGGGCCAACCCGAGTTTTCCAGCGCTTGTTCCACCGGGCCCACCGCCTCAGGTGGGTGGCCCATTCGCCGGGAACTTCGGAGAGCACGTTGAGCCGGGCGCGCACATCCTCGCTGCGCTTGGTGTCATGGGTGGAGGTGGTCAAAAGCGAACCGGGTCGACTCTCCGCGCGCTCTTGATTTCTCAAATGGAACGTATGCTCCGAGGTACCAAAGCGATCGGGTTCTCCTCCCACCTCGTTGAGCGAGAGGAGGCGGTTGTAGATGTAAAACACCGTGTCTTCCAACCCCTTGGCCATCACCGGTCCGGTAACTTGCTGCACCTTCATCGCGAATCGCAGCATTACCTCTCGCTCTTGCGGGTTGAGGTGCTCGGGATAGCGGCGCAGTAGAATATCCGCCAGGAAATCGAAGAGGGAGACGTTGGTGATGGTATCCCTCTCCTTCGCCCGGGCGATCGTCCACTGGATGTACCGGGTATCGCGAAGGTCGACTTCTGGTCGCAAGCCATCGACGTAGGTCCGATACACCGGGAAGAGGGCGATGAACTCCACCAGCGCCCGGCGAAGGGCGTTGAGTGTGAAGTCGCGGCTGTGGCGGTTCATCTCCGAGATCCGGTTGAGCTCGCGAGCCAGCATGTTGATCTCGCTGGCCATCGAGATGCTCATGATCAGCTTCTTCTTTTCATACAGCAGCTGATGGAGATCCATCGCCGTGCCAATGAAGCGGCGGTAGATGAAGGTGATCGTTGCTTCATTGCTGGCGTCCACGAAGAGTCCGCCCAGGTTGTTGGCGAAGCGGTAACCGGTGGTGCCGTGAATCGCCCAGGCTTCCGGGATGCGTTCCTTGCCGCCCTGGATTTTCTCCACGACCACGTAAAGCGACTTGCGCAATGGGGAATCCTGCTGCTCGGCGATCTCGGTACTAAAGAGAGACCTCAGCCGCGACTCCAGCTGTGGCCACTCGTCGATCGAACCAGATTGAGAAAATAGGCGGTGGGATCGAACAGGCCATCGGGGTGGTCGATGCGCAGGCCAGTGACCTTTTTTTCGGCAAGCCAGCGAAAGATCAGCGCGTGCGCCTGCTCGAAGACATCGATCGTTTCGACGCGAATCGCGGCTAGGCCATTGACGTCGAAGAACCGGCGGTAGTTGATTTCTTCGCCCGCCACGCGCCAGTGCGCCAGCCGGAAGCAACATTGGGAGAGCAGCTCGTCCAACCGGTCGAAGCTGCGGGGGTCGCCCGGCATTCCATTGAAGAGCGCGACGTTTCTGTCGATGAAGCTCTGGATGTGGGGAGATTGCGAGGCCAGCGCAAAGAGACGGCGCTTGACGATTTCCTTTTCGCGGTTTCGCTCCACCCGTCGCGCCGGGTCGGTTTCGGTGCGCTGCGGCAGGTGCTGGAGGGCGGTGAGGATCGACTGGAGCTCATCGAAATGCCCGCGCTCCTCAGCCATTTCCTTCTCCAGCTCATCGACTCGCAGCCCCAGGATCGAGGCGTAGCACCTGGGAGGAACCGGAAGCTGCCGCTGGTAGTAACTGATGAAGAAGGCGCCGCCGTGAAAGAGCAGCTTGAGCTCGCCCCGCTCTAGGACGTCGCCGAACTGGTCGCCCAGCACCGGCAACAAGACTTTGTTTTTCAGCTCCTCCTTGACCGGGTCCCAGTCGATATCGAAGGTGGGAGCGTAGAGTGAGGAGGGGCCATTTTCCAGGACATCGTCCCACATCGCATTTCCCTGCTCGATGCCCATGTGGTTGGGGACGAAGTCGAGCACCTGCCCCAATCCAAGGCTCTGCAGCTCATTGCAGAACGCCTGGTGCTGCTCCGGCGAACCGACCTCGGGGTTGAGGGCGTGGTGGTCGACCACGTCGTAACCATGGGTGCTCCCGGGAGCGGCTTTGAGGTAGGGCGAGGCGTAGAGGTCGGAGATGCCCAGGCGCTCCAGATAGGGAAGAATGCTCCGAGCCTGTTCGAATCCGAACCCAGCGTGAAATTGCAGGCGATAGGTGGCCAGCGGAGTTTTTCGCCCCGCGAGCAATTCTTCCTTCACCAGGATGAAGAGCTGTTCAGGCCCCAGGGGCTCTTCCTGCATCCATCTAGGCTAATCACAGGTCGGCAAAAAATGACCTTCCAAAAAGCCGAAAGTCGAATGCAGAAAGCCGCTGTCCTCCGACCCTCAGCATTCGACTTCAGGCGACAGCCCCGCCGGGCGGGGCGAACGGCGCGGCTAGCTCAACTGCTTGTTGACGAGCTTTGTCATCTCGAACATCGAGACCTGACGCTTGCCGCCGAAAACGGCCCTCAACTTGTCATCGGCGTTGATCATCCGGCGCTCCTTGGGATCCTGGAGATTGTTCCTCTTGATGTACTGCCAGAGCTTTTTGACAACTTCCGTACGTGGGATTGGCTTGTCCCCGACCACCTCGGCCAGAATTGGCGAGGGAGTCATTGGTTTCATGAACGCAGCATTGGGTTTGCGCTTGGCACCACTTGATTTTTTCGATCCGCTCTTCTTCGGCGATTTCTTTGCGGCCATTCGGTCTCCTCCCCTCATGGGGACGTTAGGAATCGGCTTCGTCCGTAAAGCCGGTTCGGCTCCTAGCAGAGCGGCCGAGGGAAAAACAGTATCTCGAGCGATTTTTCTTCGAAACCTCCTCTGAGAAAAGGACGCCGCCCTCTTGGAGAAGCATTTTGTCAAGAGGTAAATGAGGATCGCGCGCTCTGGCTGTGCGACAACGCCAGCGGGTTTCGGTACTTCTCTCCTCCGGGAACGAATGATGCGAGCATTGATTACCGGCGCTAACGGGTTCGTGGGGACCTGGCTTGCCAGGGCGCTGGTGGAACGGGGGGAGCAGGTGCGCGCCCTGGTCCGGCGGCTGCCAGCGGGCGGCGGGCTCGGCGAGACACCGGTCGAGGTGGTCGTCGGAGACGTAACCGACATTGCCTCCCTGGGTCCAGCGCTGCGGGACATGGAGGTGGTGTTTCACCTCGCCGGTATTCGCCGTTCGCCCTCACGGCAGACCTTTTTCGACGTCAATGCGGGCGGAACCCGCAACCTGTGCGAAGCGATGGCCAGGGCCGGCGCCCGGCGGCTGGTCCTCTGCAGCTCGCTGGCCGCCTCCGGCCCCTCCCGCAATGGCCGTCCCAAGCGGGAGGAGGAGCCGTTCCAGCCGGAGGAATGGTACGGGGAGAGCAAGGCGGAGGCGGAGCGAATCGCCTTTTCCTATCTCCCCAGATTTGAGGTCACCGCCGTTCGTCCCTGCCGGATTCTCGGACCCGGCGACCGGGAGAATCTGATCTTCTTCAAATGCGTGAAGAAGGGGTTTCGCATCCGGATCGGTGGCGGCCCCCGGCCGCTGTCGCTGGTCGATGTATCGGACGTGGTCGCCCTACTGTGCATCGCGGCCGACCAGCGCGCGGCCAATGGAGAGGCCTTCTTCGCGACCGCGCCGCAGACCACCACCTTGGAGGAGGTCCAGGACGCGGTGGCGGCAGCCCTGGCGGTCCCGGTTCGCACCATCGCCGTGCCTGCGTTCGCCTTGCGGGCGCTCGGAGCTCTGGCGGATGTCGCGTCCCAGGTGAGTGGCAAGAATTTGCCGTTGAACCGCAAGCTGGTCCGACAGCTGCTCGCCCCCGCTTGGACGTGTTCCGGGGAAAAGGCACAGCGCGTGCTCGGATTCAGCGTCTCGATCTCCATTGTCGACTCGATCAAGCGTAGCGCTGCATGGTATCAGCGGGAGGGCTGGATCTAGCCAATGAACCCCTCAGCGCGCCAATACAGTAAAGCGGCCTTCTATGATGTGGACGGAACATTGGTGAAAACCAATATCGTCCATACCTACGGATACTACGCGATGAATCGGGGATCGATCCGCGGCATCGCAGGCAGGACGCTGGGCGCGATCGCCTCCATTCCGCTCTTTGCCACCCTGGACATCGTCGATCGCAAGATTTTTAACGAGTTCTTCTATCGTTATTACGCCGGACTCTCCGAGGATCGACTGCTCACCCTGGCGGAGGAGATGTTCGAGGATCTCCTCAAGCCGGCGATCTTCCCCAAGGCCAGAGACTTGATCGAAGAAGCGCGCCGCTCCGGCTGCAAGATCGTGCTGGTTACCGGCGCCCTCGACTTCACCGTGCGCCCGCTCCTCAAGTACCTCCAGGCGGACGATATGATTGCCAATAAGATGCAGTACGTGGGGGGAATCGCCACCGGGAAGGTCATCCCTCCGATCATCGAGGGAGCAAACAAGGCCTACGCGGTTCGCGAGTACTGCGTGCGCGAAAAGCTGGCCCTGGAGAAGAGCTATGCCTATTCCGACAGCGCTTCCGATTACGCGATGCTGGCGATCGTCGGCCGGCCCACCGCGGTCAATCCGGACATCCGGCTGCGAGCGTTGGCGCGGGCATACCAGTGGCCGATTCTCGACTTGAGGTGAGGCGATGCGTGCTCTGAAAACCCTGAGGAAGCTCTACGACGAGGAATCGCAGATCGCGATCACCGAGAAGGGATCGCCGCCGAGAGTGATTTTCTCCGGCGAGGACTTCCTCCTCGAGGATCTGCCCATTGGTACCCGGGTCATCTATCCCCGGCCGCCTCTGGAAGGAGTTCCGAATCTGAAGGCCGCCATTCGATGGGCGATCAACCACCCGGAGGGAATGGACCCGTTGCACGCGCTGCTTCGGCCGGGGATGAAGGCCACCGTGGCATTGGACGATATTTCGCTGCCGCTGCCCCCGATGCGCGTCCCGGACGTCCGGCAGACGGTGCTGGAGATCGTTCTCGAGCTCTTGTCCGACGCCGGGGTGGACGACATCCACCTGATCATCGCCAACTCGCTGCACCGGCGGATGACCCCGCAGGAGATGAAGCGGATGGTGGGCCAGAAGATCTTCGAGGAATTCTATCCAGACCGCTACTACAACCACGACGCCGAGGACCCGAACGGGATCGTCGAGCTGGAGCAAACCCCTCATGGCGAAGTGGTGGCGATCAACCGGCGCGCCGCCGAGTCGGATTTGCTGATCTACGTGAACATCAACCTGGTGCCGATGGACGGGGGGCACAAGTCGGTGGGGACGGGCTTGGCCAACTACCCCACTCTTCGCGCCCATCACAATCCGGCCACCATCCGCCAATCCGAGAGCTACATGGAGCCGTCGAAGTCCGCGCTTCATCGCAGCGCCGACCGGATCGGCCGGGTGATCGACAAGAATCTCAAGGTCTTCCACATCGAAACCGCCCTCAACAATCGAATGTTCGAGGGGCAAGTGTCCTTCCTGGGCAAGAAGGAGGAGGACTTCACCGAGCTGGATCGCCTGAAGTTTTCGAGCATGAAATTCATGCTCTCGAAGATGCCCAAGGCGGCGAAGAGAAAGCTGTTAATGAACATCCCCGCCGGCTATGAGGCGATCGGCGTCCACGCCGGCGCCACCGAGCCGACCCATGCCAAGACCCTGGAGCTGTGCTGGAAGCAGTACTCGGTGGGCGTCGACGGGCAGGCGGACATCGTCATCTACGGCGTCCCGTACATCTCGCCCTACAATGTCAACTCCATCCTCAATCCCCTGTTGCTGCAGGTGATGGGCCTTGGGTACTTCTTCAACCTCAATCGCGGAGTCCCGCTGTTGAAGAAGGGCGGGGTGATGATTCTGTGTCACCCCGCCTACGACGAGTTCGATCCCGAGCACCACCCCAGCTACATCGAATTTTTCAACCGGCTGCTCCCGGAGACCCGGGATGCGCTGGTGCTGGAGCACAAGTACGAGCGGGAATTCGCCACCAACCCCAGCTACGTGCACCTGTACCGGAAGGGCAACGCGTATCACGGGGCCCACCCGTTCTACATGTGGTACTGGGGAGAAAACGGCCGGCAGCACGTCGGCAAGGTGATCGTCGCCGGCTCGGAGAACAACCATGTCCCGGAGCTGATGGGGTGGGAACGGACGGACACGCTCTCGGAAGCGATCGACGTCGCCCGCGGCTTCATCGGCCGCTCGGCGCAGATTTCATTCGTCCATATGCCCCCCATTCTTCAGACGGATGTCAGGATCTGACCGTTGCCTCCCCCTGAACTGAACATCTCCGAAGCGCTGGCCGGCAAACGCATTCTCTTCGCTGGTGCGACGGGGTTCGTGGGGAAGGTCGCATTGTCGATGCTGCTCCATCGCTATGGCGAGGAGCTGGACGGCGTGGATGTGGTGGTGCGGCGCGGTTCCTCTTCTTCGGCCGA
>WNEZ01007078.1_pt1 | contig 10283 bp, 11 predicted proteins | sample 5400521 | NCBI WGS metagenome assembly WNEZ01 (sample SAMN13153339, study PRJNA577476) | soil metagenome | isolation source: 120 cm saprolite under Douglas fir tree site 2 hole 1 replicate 1 | place: USA:California | collected 2015-04-18
TCGCGTACCTGCTTCCGACCACGCACGCCGTGGCGCTCCTCAAGGGCGTCTGGGCCGGATCGGGCTGGGTTGCGCACTGGATGAACGTCGCGGCGTTGCTGGTGCTGTTCGCCGCGTACACCGCAGTCTCCACCAAGGTCTTCCGGTGGGAGTGATTTGGACGTGTACGAATCGGGCGGCATTTTGAACCCAGGTAGTCTTTCACATTCAACTGCAGGAGAACAATTCAATGGCAAATGAATCCATACGAGATCCCCTCAAAGACCATCTTCAAACGCCGGAGAACCGGGCGCTCATAAGACGAAGTGCGAAGGCACTCATGATTGCAGCGTTCTTCCTCGTCGCCGCTGCGGGTTTCGCACAAGAGCCAGTTGTTGGTGTCGCCAACCCGGAATCGCTCTTCACAGACGCGAACCCGAAGCTCAACGCAAACAAGCAGGCGACGCTGCACATCATGAAGGACTTGCTACAATGCAATCATTGGGACGAAGCCGACAAGTGGCTGACGGCCCGGTACGTTCAACAGTCGTGAAGTTCTTCGGCACTCGGCCGAGGACGCCGACGTGCGACAAGTTGACTACGAAGATCGTAGCCGTCCTGGCCGACGGCGACCTTGTCACGGTCGTCATCCCGCGCGAGCGAACGGATCCGAAGGATCCCTCGAAGACCTATACGACCTCGTGGTTCGACATGTGGCGATTTGTCGACGGGAAGGCCGACGAACATTGGGATCCCGCGACCAAGTAGCCGGGCCGCGAGCTCCTCAATTCACTCCACTCCTTTGGCTTCTTCCTCTCGCGACGCACTCGACGTAATCGAGCGCTTCAATGCGGGTCGCGAGCCAGAGCGACTCGCGCTCAAATATCGAGAGATGTGCAAATCGCCCTTCGCGTTTTTTCGGGGTACGGCGCACCTATTTTGGGAAGACCTCGCCGCGCGAAGGAGCGCTCTCCCTGACGGTCCGCTCGTCTGGGCGTGCGGAGACCTTCATTTTGAAAACTTCGGAAGCTTTCAGGGCGACAACGGCCTGTCCTACTTTGACCTGAACGACTTCGACGAATCTGCGCTTGCTCCGGCAACGTGGGAGGTCTCGCGTTTCGTGGCGAGCGCCTACGTCGCTGCTCCGTCGCTCAATGTGACCGCCGCCGAGGCGAACGAGCTCGTGACGTTGTTCCTGGATGCGTACCAGACGGCGCTCGGCGACGGCAAAGCGCGTTGGATTGAGCGCGCGACTGCGAGCGGGATGGTGCGGATACTTCTCCGACGGGTGAGCAAACAGACGCGAGCGATGCTCATCAACTCGCGCACGATCTGGAAGAAGGGGAAGCGACGCATTTTGATCGATGACGAGCATGCGCTGCCGGTTACTGATCGTCAGCGAAACACCGTCACGCGCCGGCTCAACGAGCTTGCAAAGTCGCAGCCCGATCCCGACTTCTTCAAAGTTCTGGATGTGGCGCGCCGCGTAGCAGGATTGGGAAGTCTCGGCCTCGAACGGTATATCGTGTTGGTGCGCGGGGCTGGCGGTCGCGACGGGAACGCTCTGCTCGACGTAAAACAGGCGGTGCCGTCGAGTCTGGCCAGAGTCGAAAGGCTCCGGCAGCCGGCATGGAAGAGCGAGGCCGATCGGGTCGTGGCCATCCAGCAACGCATGCAGGCGATCGCGCCCGCGCTACTCCACGCGAAGAAGATCGAGCGTGGGGGTTACGTCCTGCACGAGCTCCAGCCGACCAACGATCGTTTGTCGCTAAAGGACGCGGGAGGCAATCCACGTCATCTTCGCTCTGCGGCAAAGTCGATGGGCCGCGTGACCGCGTGGGCCCAACTCAGAAGCAGTGGACGTCAAGGTTCCGCGACCGCAGACGATATCATCGAGTTCGCCGGAGCCAGCGGCTGGAAGCGACGGCTCATCGACTACGGCCGCTCGTACGAAACCAAGGTCCAGCGCGACTACAAGCGGTTCGTGGACACGCAGAGCCAGCGAGAGTGAAAGTCAGCCGGTGGCTGGGTCGGTAGTTCAACCGTAGGTTAGAGACCACCCTATGACGAACTCCACACCTAACCGATGACGTTTCTCCAAACGCCCCGCGATCGTGCGGGCCTCCTCATCCTGGTGCTAGCCGTCACTGTTCTCGTGGCTGTTGCACCTTTTCTCAGCGGACTCCTCGGCGCGGCGGTTCTCTACGTAATCTTCGTCAGGCCATATGAGCGCCTCCAGCGCGTGATGAAGCCCGGGTTTGCGGCGGCGATAACTCTTACAATCGCTCTGGTCATAGTCGCGTTGCCGCTCTCCTGGCTCATTGGGGCAGTGATCGCTCAAGCGCCGGACGCGCTGCGCACTCTGCAGAGCAGCGCCGCTTTCGCGCGGATTGCCCAGCTACGCATTGGCGACTTTCAGGTGGGCGAGGAGCTGGCGAATGCGAGCGGCACAATCGCCTCATGGCTATCCCCGCGGGTCTTTTCGGTCGTGGGCGGAGCGACATCCGCGGTGTTGAATCTCGTCATAGCCTTCTTTGGCTTGTATTACATGCTTCGTTCGGACGGGACGACGTGGAGCTCGATCCGGCAGTACATACCTTTCTCGGTCCATACCGCGGATGCTTTGCGCGATCGGTTCTTCAACGTGACCGAGGCCACGCTGCTCGGGACCGTTCTGATCGCAGTGATACAAGGAAGCCTTGTCGGCACAGGTTTCTGGATCGTCGGACTTCCCAATCCATTTTTCTGGGGGACCGTTACCGCGTTCGCCTCGATCCTTCCCGTGCTCGGGACATCACTGGTCTGGCTACCGGCGGTGCTCGTACTGCTCGTGCAGAACCGGTATGGCGGGGCTGTCACGATGTTGGTGATTGGCGCCGGCATCGCCAGCAACGTCGACAATGTGATTCGCCCGCTCATCTACCGACGGGTGTCCAACATTCATCCGATGATCACGCTCGTCGGGGCATTCGCGGGAGTGAGATACTTCGGTCTGCTCGGAGTGCTGCTCGGACCGCTTGGAATCGCGTATCTGTTCGAGCTGCTCAAGTTCTACCGCGAAGAATATGGCGGCGCCAAGGCCTAGCACTTCACGGTTTGTCCTCCACGAACTCCCGCAACCGTGCGATCGCCGCATCCCACTGGCCCGAGACCTGGGCGAGATAGCGTTGTGCCATCTCAAGGCGCTTCGGCTGAAGCTCCCAGATGCGCTCACGCCCGCGGCGCGTCCCTCTTATTACGCCCGCATCCGCGAGTGCATGCAAGTGCTTCGTTATCGCCTGGCGCGTAACTGCGGCGCCCTCACTCAAATGAGCGATGGAAAGCGGCCCGTCATCGCACAGTCGCGCGACAAGCCGCAGGCGCGTGGCATCGCCGAGCGCCGCAAAAACGGGCGCCGCGTCCACGCGCCTGGCCGCGCTACCCGTTCGTGACATACCTCTCAATGCTCTTCAGCTGAGAGGTCCACCCGCCGTCGTTCATCCGGAACGCTTCGGCGCGACGCGATGCCGGGAGACGATCGAACCCCGACTCCACGATCGTGAGGATCGTTTCGCCGCCCACCTCGTCCAGCTGGAACTCGACGAGCGTCGTCGGCTCCGCCGTGTAGTCCACGCCGGCGTCCACGGCGTAGGGATGCCATCGGTACGAGAAGAGGAATTCGGGTTGTATCCGTTCAACGAGCATCTCCATTGTCACGTGCTCGTAGCGGGGATGCGTGATCCTTCCTCGCATGGCAGCGCCTTCGGCGAATGTGCCCTCGAGCTTGACGCCGAACCACGCACCGAATTCATCGGCGTTCGTAATCGCGCGCCAAACGCGAGTTTGCGGCGCGCGCAACGCGACGCGCTTTTCGATTCGATCCGTGCTCGTTTTCTCCAGGTCCATTGTGGTCATGTCGGCTCCCTCGTCTCGCGGTTTAGTTGGAGTGTGGTTTTTGGATTTGCTCGTGATTCTGCCTTCGGATGCGTGTCCGACGCAGCAGCGCAACGTGCAACCTCCCGGTTGTATAATATCAAGGCGCCCCAAATGCGCAACCCCCCGGTTGCGCATGGCCAGGGGTGGTTCCTAATCGGCCATGTCTTCCTCTGGAAGTAGTCTGAGTGAAATCGTGTCAGCGATTTGCTACCTTTTCGATATCCAACAATTGGGGGAAGCGTGAAGCTCATACGAATCCAACTTTCTGGAAAAATTGATGCCTACGTCAATCCAGATCACGTTGCTTCTATCGAGGCGCAGGGAGAACAACGCACGATTGTATCGTTAGTAAATGCAAAGATGCTTGACATCGATGAGTCCGTCGACAAAATCGCTGTTCTCTTGCAGAGAGGTCCCGGCGGGGCAGCAACAATCCAACCTGTTCGCCCATAGCGGGACTGATGCTGTCGATTTCCAAATGGCGCGATACTCCGAGGCGTCGTCAGTCTGGCACGCTCTTCTGTGCTGTTGTCTTGCTCCTGTCGCCACTCCGGCTCGCACGACCCCAGGCATCGGCCGTGCCCGCCGAGCGCCTGGCCGCGCGCGAATGGTTCCGGCAAGCCGGGTTCGGCATGTTCATCCATTGGGGCGTTTATTCCCAGCTCGGCGCCGGCGAATGGGTCATGCAGAACAGGGAAATTCCAGCGGCGACGTACGAGTGGCTGGCCTCGGAGTTCAATCCAGTAAAGTTCGATGCCCACGAATGGGTGTCGGTCGCCAAGGCCGCCGGAGCGCGATATATCACGATCACCTCGCGCCACCACGACGGCTTCTCGATGTTTGCGACCAGGGCCACGACCTACAACATCGTCGACTGGACTCCTTTCAAGCGCGATCCGCTCAGGGAGCTGGCGGAGGAATGTCGGCGGCAGGGGATCAAGCTCTTCTTCTACTACTCGCAGCTCGATTGGCACCATCCCGATTATTTTCCGCGGGGAGGAACTGGGAAAGCGTCGGGCCGACCGGACAGCGGGGACTGGGCCCGCTACATCGGCTTCATGAATCAACAGCTCACTGAGCTGCTCACTAATTACGGGCCGATCGGCGGCATCTGGTTCGATGGCATGTGGGACAAGCCCGATGCCGATTGGCACCTCGCCGACACCTACGGCTTGATTCACCGACTGCAACCCGCGGCGCTGATCGTGCCCAATCATCACCGCGCACCATTGCCCGGTGAGGACGTTCAAACGTTCGAGCAGGATCTGCCGGGCGCCAACACCGCAGGCTTCAGTACCAGCACGATCGGCGCGTTGCCGCTCGAGACGTCACTCACAATGAACAATTCGTGGGGCTTCAACATCACCGACACCGGCTGGAAAACGACGCGAGATCTCATCGGCTACCTGGTGCGCGCCGCGGGGAGCAACGCGAATCTGCTGCTCAACATCGGACCTCGCCCGGACGGCACCATTCAGCCCGAAGCCGCCCAGCGCTTACACGAAGTGGGAGAATGGTTGCAGACCTACGGCACCTCGATCTACAACACGCACGGCGGTCCCGTATCGCCGCGCTTGTGGGGTGTCACCACCCAGCGCGGCGATACAGTGTTCGTGCACCTGTTGGACTGGCGGGATCGCCTGCTTGCGATCCCGCTTGTCGGCGTGCGAGTCACCGGAGCGAGCATGCTCGGCAGCGGGACCGCGGTGGACTTCGAGCAGACGCCGGTCGGTCTCAGGCTGACCTTGCCAAGTGCCGACGGAGGTGAGCCGGACCGAGTGGTCGTGCTCCGGACGGTGAAGGGGCCGCAATGATAGCGACTTCATACTCGATCAGCATCCCCAGCGACTCTCACGCTCGATCAGCAATCCCCCGTCGACCTCATGTTGCCCGGCCCGCTTGAGTCGCCTCAGCGACCTCGACCAGTTTCCCTGTCTTCACGTCGTAGATGTACCCATAGATCGGGATGCCTTTCGGTACCAATGGGTGCCGCCGAATGCGAGAGACATCGTCGACCACGGCTTGCGCTGTGTCCGCGATTGTGAGCCAGTCGACAAACTGGGCTTCCGCCGAGCCTGGTCCCTTGCCGACATCGCGAAATCCCTGGGCGCTGAGTTCGGCCGTCTCGAGGCTACGCGCCAGAAGATCGCGCATGAGAGCATCCGTGAAGAACTCCATTCCGCAATTGGTGTGGTGGATGACGAACCACTCGCGGGTTCCAAGGAGCTTGTACGAGATCACCAGCGACCGAATGGCGTCGTCACTGGCGCGGCCGCCCGCGTTGCGGATGACGTGCGCGTCACCTTCGCGGAGCCCGGCGTATTTGGCGGGGTCCAGTCTCGCGTCCATGCAGGTGAGAATGGCAAAGCGACGGGCGGGAGGTAGGGCCAGATCGCCCTTCTGGCCGAACCCGGCGGCGTAGGTCGCGTTAGCGGAGAGAACCTCTGTGAGCACGTTTGGCATCGGTAGTCCTCAGTGTGTTGTAGAGAAAAAAAAGGCCCCGGACGAGGGTCCGGGGCATTCGCGCAAGCAGATTCAATTGCTCGGTCGCGTCAACACCGGCCGCACCGCGGGCGCGAACAGGCGCACGGATTACAGGAGGAGACGAGAGCGGGCAACAGATTCTGAGAGTGGATCATGAATCGACGATACGAACGGAGGCAGAGGCTGTCAATAGAAGGAACGCCACAATCGCGCGGAGTTTAAAGCCTTCCCAGATATATCATGTCCAACAAACCGGCTGTACAAACAAACATTGGATAACACATGAGAAAAAGTCTTCTGTTTCTTGGACTACTCGCAATCTCGAGCGCTTCCTGGGCTCAATCGGACGCACGCCCCGAGATTCTGGTGCTCGGCACGTACCACATGGCGAACCCGGGACACGATATCCACAACATGCAGGCTGACGATGTCATGTCGCCGAAACGTCAGCAGGAAATCACCCAGCTGATCGAAGTTCTGAAGAAGTTTCATCCGACCAAGATTGCGATTGAGTCCGATGTCGGAAGCCAACGCATCGCGCAACAGTACTCCGACTACCTCGCGGGAAAGTATGTGCTAACGCGCAACGAGATCGATCAAATCGGATACAGGCTGGCCAAGGAGCTTGGCCATCGCGCGATTTACCCGGTCGACGTCGACGGCGATTTCCCGTGGCAACGCGTCGTCAATTACGCAAAGGCTAACGGAATCGCAGCCAGGTTCGATTCAATCAATGCGGGCGTGGGAACGAGGGTGAAAGAGCAGGGCGATTTTCTGGCATCCCACACCGTCCTGGAGACGCTTCAATTCATGAATGCCGATTCAAGGGTCGCGAGAGACATGGGTTTCTACTTCGCCGTGGTGCGTTTCGGAGAGCCTTTTGAATATGCAGGATCTGATCTCGTAGCCGCCTGGTATCAGAGAAATATCCGGATCTATCGCAATATCGTCGCGCTAATCGATTCTCCGAGCGAGAAGATTCTCGTTATCTATGGCTCCGGCCATCTCGGTTGGTTACGGCAGGATATCGCGAATGACGCGTCGGTCCGGTTACGGAAGCTGGCCGATCTGACCGGGCGGCAGTAAGGTTCTGCACTCTCGCCAAATTCGCTGCATGACAGATCTACATCGCTGCGCCTGGGCGGAAAGCGACCCGCTGATGCGCGCATATCATGACGAGGAGTGGGGCGTTCCCGAGCGCGATCCTCGCAGGCTGTGGGAAATGTTGATGCTGGAAGGGTTCCAGGCCGGGCTGGCGTGGATCATCGTCCTGCGAAAACGAGAAGCCTTTCGAAAGGCGTTCGCTGGCTTCGACCCGAAGAAGGTCGCTCGATTCGGGAAGGCGGACATCAAGCGCCTGATGGCCGATGCAGGCATCATCCGCGCGCGAGCGAAGATCGATGCGACCGTCCGGGGCGCCCAGATCGTCGGGGAGATGGAGGAGCGGGGCGAGAGCTTCGGTGAGTTCTGCTGGTCCTTCACCAACGGCAAGGCCTTGAAGGGCAATGGCCGCACTTTTATCGCATCGTCGCCGATATCCGAGAAAATCTCCAAGGAAATGAAGCGCCGTGGCTTCAAGTTCGTCGGTCCGACTATCGTTTACGCCTGGATGCAGGCCGTCGGCATCGTCAACGACCACTCCACCAGGTGCTTCCGGCGCGATCAGGTCAGCAATCTATAGGATGCCACCGCTCCGCACGCGGAAGTCGACGTTGTCCGCCATCCATTTCCAGAGCTCCGGCTGACTCTCCGGTTTCGCGTTCGCGTGGTAATGCGAGCGCCAGGTGGCCATCACCTCGTCGTCGACGGTCCACATCCGCACCCGACGCCGGGGGATCTTCTTCTCCCAGTGCACCGCAATCGTGGGACGCGGATACAGGACGCGAATCGTGGTGTTCTTCGAGAGGTACTCGAGACCACTCACGTTGATGTTCCTGTACTTGCTCAGGCTGTCATTCTTTTCCGACGGCGTGTCCGGCAATCCGTCGGTGAGCATCACGATGTTGAGCGGCGCGAGTATCAGATTCTGCCGCTTCACGAGCGTCCCCACCCGCTCGAAGAACGGGTTGAAGTCGGTGAGCCCGTCATTCGACGGATACTCTTTCCTCAGGAACGCCGCAATCTGCGCGACGCTCATGTTCCGAAACGTGTCGATCGGCTGGAAGGACTTCGTCTCTCCTGGTTTCTCCCCACCGAACGAGCCGACGAATACCGCGGTCGGCTGCTTCAGTCCACCCAGCCCGTGAATGTGGGCATAGAGGTAGTTCGCCGTGAAGTCGATCGCGCTTTCGTAATGGGCTTTGCCCCGGAAAGAGCCGCTGACATCGATCCCGATGACGAGCGTCGACCGTGCGACCCGTGCGCCATCAGCGGGTGGCGCGCACGCCACGACCGCGCTCAACACGAGCGCCGCAGACGCGCACGATGCGATGAGTTTCCGTGAGGTTCTCATCACGCTACCCTCGGCCTTGGCTCGTGCGGGGTGAGTTTCCTCGCAACCGAGTCCAGCGAGGGCCGAGAATGCGCCAACGGCGTAGCGGCGAGGATTTCCTCGAGCGTGTTGAAAGGGAGTGAGAACATCGGCCGAGATTTGATAGTGACGACCGCGAAGTTGATTGCGGCTGCAAGGAGCTGGAGCACGGGGAGCGAAAGCAGCTCGAACATGCGCTTTGCTTCCTCGTGGAACCACGCAGTCTCCGCCTTGAGGGCATTGACTGGTTCGCGCCAGAGTCCTGGCTCGACCGCCCTCTCGATGGGGCGCGTTGCGCCTTCATGCGAGACAGCTTGCCGCGAAAGGATCGCGAGCAACGCTGGAGTTCCGAAACGTCCGAAGAGGAACCACGACATGCCGCGCACGCCCAGCCATCCAAAGGATGCGAGGGCGAGGGTGGCACCAATTCCGAGCTGCACCGAGCCGCCCGACTGCTGGGCGATCCACGGCGTGATCGCGTCGATCAGCTCTCGGTAGAGGAAGATCACTTCGAAGAACATCACCGCGCTCTCGACGACGAGCATTTGTACTATAGTAGCCGTCTTCTTCTGCTTGACTGCTTCCGTCACGACCTGCACGCAGGCGAAGCTTCCCGCCACCAGCATGAACAGGAACATCCAGAGCAGCGGCGCCATCACGCGTGGGTTCGGATCGAACCCGGTGAGACTGCCAAACACTTCATTGAGTGTCGGCTGCAGCGTGAACGTAAAGATCGTCGCTTCGATCGCGCACCATACTGTAAGAACCAGGAACGCGATCCAGGGAACACCGGGCTGGAAGTAACGCTCCGTTGTCCAATTGAGCAGCGTCAGCGGAGAGCGTAGCAGGCCGAGCAGCAGGTTCTTGACCATTAGAAAGGCGAAGCGCACCGAGCCGATGACCCAGCCAACAAGCGCGACACCGACGCGCAGCATTCCGGTCCAGAAAAGCCAAATGCAGCGGCCAGCATCCCACCACGCCATGAGCATTGATGTGATGAAGGCACCGCGACCAGACCGGAAAGGAAGCGTGTAGATAGAGGCGACCGTGCACCACATGCCGGCCGCGAGTAGAAGTGCAGGCATCAGCAGTGTGATCCATGCCAGCGCGTGACTGGCGGAATTTCCGCCCATCCACGCTGTGCCTATCGTCGACTGCCACGCTGCAAGCCAGCGCATTGGCGCCAGCAATGTGAGCACCGCGCCTTGCCAATCGGCGGGAAATAGTTGCGCAAACGATTCGAACATGATGATCGACCTCTAGAAGCAGGTGTGTGTTCGCGCCGTTGGTGCGTAGAGCTGCGAGACTGGTGGGCGACGGAAAGCCGGCGCGTACAATTGCTTCAAGTCTGACGAGCCACGGTTGAGCTGGAAACGTGGGTTGAGGGGCTTCCTGGCCGCGGGGATAGTTGGGCCTCTGGAGCGCTGTATAACGT
>WNEZ01008322.1_pt1 | contig 10282 bp, 4 predicted proteins | sample 5400521 | NCBI WGS metagenome assembly WNEZ01 (sample SAMN13153339, study PRJNA577476) | soil metagenome | isolation source: 120 cm saprolite under Douglas fir tree site 2 hole 1 replicate 1 | place: USA:California | collected 2015-04-18
TGTCGCTACCGGAATTCAAGACCAGCGCCAGATTGTTGACGGAATCCACGGCGATGGCGCCAGGGATGGAAATATTCGTCGGTGTGGTGGAAGTGCAATTTGCAATGCAGACGGTCCCGATGCCGTTTTGACCGGCACCGGTGGGGACGATGGCGGCACGCTGCAGGAGGGACGGATCCAGTAGCGAGACTTCGTTACGCTTGGGATTAAAAGAAACCGCCGTATTGGAGAATGGTTGGAAGGCCACGTCGGCTGCGCCAAGCTCCGGAGAACCGAAGAACACTGCGCCAGTCGCGCCGGCAAACAGCGTCATCGAGGTAACGGATTGGCTCTGCGGATCAATGAACGAAATCTGCCCGAAAATGGCATTCGAATCGGCGAGAACGGCCTGCCGCGTAACGGGATCAAAAGCAATGCCTGTAATCGAAGGCGAGATCGTATAGGTCAAGAAAGGCACTCCGGAACTGGCGAGACAGGTGGCGGTGCAAGTGACCGTGTCGTCCTTATCCGCTTGCGAATACTGAAAATGGGTGGCATCGAGAACGGCAGCGACGGAAAAGGATCCGTTGAAATTGGTTTTATTGGTGCTTCCCGCGAGCAAGCCGCTGATGAGCACGGTGCCGGGGTTGCCGGGATTGAGATTGTGAGAGGAGGATGTTGTTACGGTAACAACGTTGGAGGCTCGAGTGGCGCTGGCGATGGGTACGCCGAGCGAACCCTTGGAAGGATTGGCGAGGTCCACCGCGGAGAGAAGCCCCACTCCACCGGGAGTAACATAAGCCAGGCGTGCGCCGGACTCAAAAGCAACCTGAGGATTGGGCCCGCTATTCAGCGTGACGTAGCCGATGGGGCAATATTTCGGCGCTGAAACCGGTCCAGGCAGGATGCATTGCGGTGGAACCTGGGGGTTGGGATCAAAGTTGAAGTTTGGATCCAAATTGACGATGAGGCCGACGTTTGTGGAAGCAAAAGCCACAACCGCGCGATGCGAAAAGGGATCGATACCCACGGCATACGGAAAGGGTTCCACAAAGGCGGGATTGGCTGGATTGGGTTGTGGGATGACGCCACTCAGATCGACCGTCGCCAACAATGTGCCCGCAGGAATGGAGTGAACCGTAAGAGTTCTGCTGGCGTAATTGACGACGGCGGCGACATGTAATTGGTCGTCGACCGCAACTCCAGTAGCAACAAAGCCCAGCGTCGTAACCGATCCGGCTGGGGAGGGTGCGCCACCGGACAAGTTTATAAACTCGACGTTGGCGGCCGTATTGACGGAAGGAGTGCCGCCGCTGGGGGCGTTCTGCCCCGCCAGCGTTACGACAGCGAATCCCAGTACCCGGGCGGTGGAATCGGCGTGATCGAGTACTTGATGCTGAGCGGGAACAAACCCGCATGGGGAGCGGTTCCGCTGGGAGGAGGCAAAAACCCCGTAAGACGTCGCGCGCTCGTAACCGAAACGGCCTGGAGTGGCGTCTGGTTGTTGAATAGGGGACTTGCCACCGTCGGCGAACCAGCGGGACCAAAATAGCCGCCATCGAGCGTGAGCGGTGTTCCGGAGATGCTGCCGAGCGAAGACTCCTGAAAATTGTCCGGGGTGGAGCTGATGATGGTGGGACGCACGGGAACAATGTCCAGCGGAAAGGGACCGCCGGTTACGTTGACGGAAGGATTGCTGGTGGTCACTTGCACCTGGTAGCGTCCGGCGGTTGCCAGTTGCGCGGAATTCAGCCGAACGCGCGCACCAATGGAAGAAGAAGTTGAACCGGCCGCGAAGACTACCTTTATCTGAGACTGGTCCAAGGTCACGTTACCAGCAGCACCGCTGAGGGTAACACCGAGCTGAGAGGTGGCGTTGGTGGCCGAGAGGAAGATGTCCTGCTGGAAACCGCCCTGAGGAGCGACCGAGGGCGAGATGCCGCTGAAGGCGATGTCCCCTGACTTGACGATGGTGACGGCGGCCTGCGCAATGCGGACGTTATCGACGTTGGAAAACGCGAAAACAGTGACGATACCCGCGGCATTCACAGGGGTCGTAGTAGAGGATGGCGCAGCCGCGGGCACGGCGGCGGGAGCGGTGTACAGCCCGGTCTTAGCGATGGAACCGCAACTGTTGGTCCCTGTGCTGCAGTCCGCACTGTTCGTCTTCGCTATGACTTCAAAAGTCACGCCCCAGGTAAGCTGGTCGGGGGCGATGACGGTGCCGTTCAGATCCTCCGCGAGAAACAGCTGTGTTGCACCGGTCGCAAGGGTCGCGGTTGCGGGGATAATATGAATGCGAATGCCGGAGTCGAAAGCGATGGTAAACTTCCCAGTTTTGCTTTTGTCAGCATTCGAAGTGGCCGTGATGGTGACGAGGACGTTGGGGAGCTTGGTTTGATCCGGAAAAACGTCGGGAGCCTTGAAGGTGGCGGTGGAAGCGACGGTCGTGCTGGTGTTGGCAATGGGGGTGAGCGTGCCGACGAGGCCGTTCTGGGTCTTGCAGTCAGCGGAAGCGGAGGTTTTTGGGCTAGGGGTGGCGGTTGTGGGATTGGGCGTCGTGGTGAAGGAACAGTCAAATGTCGCAGTCACGTCAGTCGCGCCAGTGACCACCGCGGTGAGCGTCTGCGATTGAGTAGGCACCATGATGACAAACTGGCCCGAGACGTTAACGACCACTTGGTTGCCTTTGTTGCCGCTGCCGCACGCACCAGCCCACAGGCAGGCGAGCACCGCCGTCAGCAGGATGCTGTTCGTACCCTTATGCCACTTCATGCCCACTGTCTCCCCCACATTCGCGCGTTCCGGGATTCTTTCCCTCGCACCCCGTTGTTCCAGTTCCAAATCTTTCCGAAACTCATAAGAACTCTCACACCCTAGAATGTCCGGCTAACGGTGAAGCGAAACGTACGCTTAGGCTCGAAATAGTTGAGGCGCCCCGGATTTTTCAGCAACTGGTCGAGCGTCGGCCTGACCTCGTTGAGCCACACATCCGGAGGCAGAGTCCTCGGCAACAATCCAATGGGCAAGCCATCCGGACCTAATTTTTCACTGATCTCGCTCGGATTGATGAAATCCGCGGGCGCAATAATCTGGGAATGCAAGCGATGAACGTTAACAGCGTAATAGATGCGGAAAGGCGCCTGAATGATGGGAAGCTGGACAACAAACTCAATTCCGGCCGAACCACGCGGGCGAAAATTTGTTCCGCGCGCGACCGCCAAACGCTGCGTGAGGCCCGCGTCCTTTTGCGCAGTCGGGAATTGCGTTAACAAGTTTTCGAATCCGGTCTGATCGAGCCGCAAGGCACCCTTGCGGAGAATGCCGTTGGAACCGGCATCAAAGAACAGCGCTGCGGTAACGGGGCCCAGGATGGGGATGCGGTATTCCACATTACCGTAGCTTTGCAGGTCACCGCCCGGGAAGGTGATGGTGTAGCCGAGCACGGGCACGCCAAACGTCCGTGGGGTCGGCTGCCCGAACCCGTTGAGGCAGGTGTTGCACGTGTAGGTGATCTGCTGGTTCGAGACGACCGGAATAAACGTCACCGGCGAGATGGAGCGGATATCGAAACCCCGGATGTCGCCTTCTCCGCCCATGTAGAAACGGCTGTACGGCGGCGGCTCCCCGCCCCCATAGCCAGTGATGTAAGCGGCGCTCGCGTGGAAACCCAAAACGTTGCGGCGCTTTTGTATCGGATGGTAGAGCTTCCAATCGAAGACGTTGCTGATGCTTTTGACATTGCCGCCGAGCGGGCCGCCCGAGAACCCGAGCGAATAGAAGTAGCTCTTGCCGCCAGTCGGATTGATGGGATTGTTGACGGTGTTGTAAGTGATGGTGGGCGTGAGGGTGCTCGAGATGATTCCGTTGAGCGCGCTAGGCCCAGCAATACTGCGGAATTGCAGTTGCGTGAACAACACCTTGGAAGCATCGTTAAATGCCGTGATGTTCGTGCGCGTCAGACCGTATTGGAGGCCGACCCGGGTGAACGAGAGTCTTCGGACGGGATAGCTGGCAAAGAGCGTGAAGCCGGTGCTGTTCTGATTGTAGTTCTGAATGAATTGCGGGTTGATGCTGACGGATTGCCCCAGCAAGAGCGCCGTCTGCCGGGCCTGATCGAATTTATAACGGCTGGAGAAGACCGTGAAACCGGTGGAAATGGGCCGGTCGAAAAGATACGGCTCGGTGAAGCCGAAGAGGAAGCTGCGGCTCAGATCGCCGAATTGCGCGGAAAAGGTGAGAGTTTCGCCCAAGCCCAGGAAGTTGTTGGTCTGATAGGTGAGGCCGATGAAACTGCCGGCGAGACCGCTGATACCACCCTGCAATCCGATGGACTGCTTGCCTTTTTCCTTCAACTTAAGATTGATGTCAACAGTGCCTTCTTTGGTGTTGCGCTTGATCTCGGCGGCCTTATCCGCTTCGATTTTGTCGAAGTAATCGAGCTGGTTGAGGCGCAGGATACTGAGTTCCCACAGACGCTTGTTAAAGAGCTGGCCCTCATCGATCATCAGCTCGCGGCGGATGACCTTGTCGCGCGTGGTGGTGTTGCCGCTGAAGTCGATGCGCCGGACGTAGTACTGCTTCTGTTCGTCGAACTTCAAAGTCAGGTTGATGATTTTCTTTTCTTCGTCGATTTCCGTGTCGGGCTCCGTTGTGAAGTCGATAAAGCCGTATTCGCCGTAAATCTTGCCGTAGTTTTCCAAGGCCTTGCGAACCTTTTCGGTGGAGAAAATGTCGCCTTGCTTGAGCGGGAATGCACCTTTCAAAGCGTCGACTTTAAGAGAGAGAGCTTTATCGGGATCGGCGCTCACGATCTTCAGCGTGCCCATGCGGTAGCGGTCGCCTTCCACGATGGGGATGGTGATATTGACGGCCTTGCCGTGAGTGCGACCGGCGACGGGAACCTTCAAGCGGAAACTGGAGGTGTTAATATTGTCGAGAACGGGTTCGCCGACGGAAACTCTAAAGTAGCCATTGTCACGGTAGAGGCCGCGCACGCCAACTTCGAGATCCTCGCTCAATTTTTGACGGTCATAGGTCTTCGAGAGCACCGGGATGTACAAGAAGTACAGGGGAATCGCGTAGGGGCGGTCGTGGCGCATGGCGCGGATCAATTTGCGGTCGCTGAAGGCGTGATTTCCGGTGAATTTAATCCTGCCGACCTTGACCTTGGGCCCTTCTTCGATCTTGAAAACAAGAATTACGGCGTTGCTGGCAGCGATGCGCTCGTACTGCGGCGTGACTTTGGCGAACTGGCGGCCGTGTTCGCCGAGGAGCTCTTTCAGAACCACTTCGGCTTTCTTGATTCTCGTGGGATCGAACTGGCTTTCGACGCTCAGACCGACTTTGCGTTCCTTGAAGCGCTCGAGAATGTCCGATTCGGAAATGGAGTGAATGCCGTCGTAGCGGATGCGGCGGATCTGCGGACGTTCCTTCACCTCAAAGATGATGACTTTCTGATTGGGTTTGGGCGAATCTTCGACGCGCAGCTTCACGTCTTCGAAGAATTGCGTGTTCCACAGGGCCTGAAAATCGCGGCGCAGGGTCTCTTCGTTATAGGGATCGCCCTCGCGGCTGAAGATGCGCGCTTTGAGGGTGTCGCTGCGCACGCGGCGGTTGCCCATAAATTCGATGTGATCGATAACGAATTTTTGCTGAGCGGCGGCTTGCGGACGCGGAGAGGAACGATCTTCGATCACCTCTTTGCCGGAGGCGTAATCAAAGGAAGCGGAGAAAAGATAAGACGAGGAAGACGGAGACACGCCCGCCGGGGGATTTTCGGGCCGGGCGGCGGGCACCACGATCGCCAATAAAAACACGATCGCAATGATCCGCAGCACTCGCGCCACAAAAACCTCAAACGGCGAACAGACTCTCCTTTGAGCGGCCGATGAAGTGGTCAAGGCCGCGCCCCCGAACGCAAGTTGTTTTTCTCCCGCCGAACCCGGTATGGGCCGGCCGTGCGTCGCTCCCGACCCGGTCGGGAGCATTCATTCGTTGTGTCAGATTCGCTAGTGGACGACCGGGGTTGCCTCACCAACGGGACGGAACGACAGGCCTTCGCCTGCAACGTAAATCTGCAGCGTCGCCGGCTTCTGAATTCCACCCTGGATCAGCGCCTCGGAGAGCGGGTCTTCTACGTACTTCTGCAAAGCCCGGCGCAGCGGACGCGCGCCATAACTGCGGTCCGCACACGTTTTCTCGAGTATCCACTGTCTGGCTTCCGGCGACAGGACAACCTGGACCTGCCGGTGAATCAGCGTGTCGTTCAGCTGGCCCATAAGCAAATCGATAATGCGAAGCAGGTCTTCATCGCCGAGCGGATTGAAAATGATCACTTCGTCCAACCGGTTGAGAAACTCCGGATTGAACACCCGCTTTACTTCGTTCATGACCATCTCTTCCATCGATTTCTGTCCGGCTTCGTCGAGGCCCGACTGGAAACCGATGCCCGTGCGCTTCTGCAGGTGTCTGGCGCCCAGGTTCGAGGTCATGATGATAATGGTATTCCGGAAATCCACGGTATTGCCGAGGCCGTCCGTCAACTGACCGTCTTCGAAGACCTGCAACAATATATTGAAGACGTCCGGATGCGCCTTCTCAATTTCGTCGAGCAGGATGACCGAGTAAGGAGTGCGGCGGACGCGCTCCGTCAACTGACCGCCTTCTTCATAGCCCACGTACCCTGGAGGCGCGCCGATGAGTTTCGAGACGGAATGCTTTTCCATGAACTCCGACATATCGAAACGCACGAGCGACTTCTCCGAACCAAACAGGAATTCCGCGAGGCGGCGCGCGACTTCCGTCTTGCCGACGCCGGTGGGCCCGAGGAAAAAGAAGCAACCCACGGGACGCAGAGGCGATTTAAGCCCGGCGCGGCTGCGGCGAATGGCCCGAGCCAGCGCGGTGATGGCCTTGTCCTGGCTGATGACGCGCTTGTGCAACTCCGGCTCGATGCGCAGCAGTTTCTGCTGTTCGTCTTCCTTGATGGAGGTGACGCCGATGCCGGTCCAGCGGGAAACGACTTCTTCGATATCTTCACGGGTCACGATGCCGGTGGAGGCGTCGTCCAGCTTGTAACGCTCGCGGAGACCGCGCAAGTTTTCTTTTTCCTTGCGCTCCTCTTCCGAGTAGAAACGCGCCTTTTCGAATTCATGGTTGGCGATGGCGGTTTCCATGCGGTGAGTGATGAATTTCACGCGCTTCTGGACCTCGCCGACTTCTTCGGGAACGGTCGCCTGGCGCAGCTTGACGCGCGCACCGGCTTCGTCGATCAGGTCGATGGCTTTGTCGGGCAGGAAGCGATCCGGGATGTAGCGGTTCGAAAGATAAACGGAGTAGCGCAAGGCTTCGTCGGTGTAGCTGATGGCGTGAAACTTCTCGTAGCGCTCGCGAACGCCCTGAATGACCAGCACCGCTTCCTCTTCACTGGGAGCGGGGACCTTGACGGCCTGGAAGCGGCGCTCGAGCGAGCGGTCTTTTTCGACGGACTTGCGGTATTCGCCGGGGGTGGTGGCGCCGATGCACTGAATTTCCCCGCGCGAGAGCGCCGGCTTCAGAATATTCGCGGCGTCGAGAGAGCCTTCCGCGGAGCCCGCGCCGACGAGAGTGTGCAACTCGTCGATGAAGATGATGGAGTTCTGGCTCTCCATCAATTCTTTCATGATGGTCTTGAGGCGCTCTTCGAATTGCCCGCGATATTTCGTGCCGGCGACGATCAGAGAAAGATCGAGAGAAAGAATGCGCTTGTCCGCGAGGAACGGCGGAACGTCGCCATCGGAGATGCGCTGCGCCAGTCCTTCGACGATGGCGGTCTTGCCGACGCCGGGCTCTCCGATGAGCACGGGATTGTTCTTGGTGCGGCGGCACAGAATCTGAATGACGCGCTCGACTTCGTTTTCGCGGCCGACCAGGGGATCGAGCGTGCCTTCGGAAGCCGCCTGGGTGAGATCGCGGCTGAACTCCGCAAGCAGAGAAGTTTCCTTGGGGCGCGCCGCCGTCGTTTTTTCACCGGAAGTGCGAGCCAGTTCTTCGCGCAAAGTGGAGAGGCGCAGGCCGCGCTCCATCAGAATTTCGGCGCCAAAGCATTTTTCTTCGCGCAGGATGCCGAGGAGCAGGTGCTCCGTGCCGACGTGCTTGTGGCCCAGGCGCTCCGCTTCTTCCGCCGCCATATTGAGGATGCGCTTGCACTCCGCGCTGAGCGGCACTTCGACGGAGGTGGAAATGCGCTCGCGGATAGTAATGCGGGCTTCGATTTCCTTGCGGATCGATTCGATCGAGCCCTGCTGGCGCAGGAAACGGTTGGCCAGGGCCTTGTCCTCGCGCATGAGACCGAGCAGCAGATGCTCCGTCTCGATGTACGGGCTGCCATACTGGCTGGCTTCGTACCTCGCAAAGAATATGACGCGACGCGCTTTCTCGGTATACCGTTCGAACACGTTAGCTCACTTCTCCCCCAGGCACCCCGCTCGCGGAAGCCGCAGCCTCGCGAGTACGCAGAACGCCATGCTCCAGTCCCAGGATGCGGTCACACCGCTTGGCGAGCGCCAAATTATGCGTCGCGATGAGCGACGTCAATTTGTGCGTGCGGTGCAGCCGCTCCAGCAACTCAAACACGGCCCAAGCATTCTGTTCGTCCAAATCTCCGGTAGGTTCATCCGCCAGCAGCACCGATGGCCCGGTGACGAGCGCCCGGGCAATCGCGACGCGCTGCTGTTCCCCTCCGGAGAGTTCCCCTGCACGGTGGTCGGCGCGATCCTGCACCCCGACCTCCGCGAGCCACTTTCGCGCAATCCCGAGCGCGGAAGCGAAATTCTCGCCGCGTAACAGCAGCGGCATGGCTACGTTTTCCGCAGCCGTAAAATCCGGCAGCAACTGATGGCGCTGCCACAAAAATCCCACGGCACGATTCCGGAATTCCGCCAATGCCGCGTCATCATTGATTTCAATGGCTTTCGAAGCGAAGTATACTGTACCGCTCGTCGGTGTGTCTAGCGCGGCCAATAAATGCAGCAGCGTGCTCTTGCCGGCCCCCGAGGGCGCAACAATCGCCACCATTTCCCCCTGGCGCAAAATCAGGTTGGCATCGAGGAGAATGGGGAGGCTTTTTTCAGCACTGCCGTAGGTTTTTTTCAGGCCGCGGGTTTCCAGCACAACACCCGGAACGGGCGGATCCCCCGCCGCCTGCCCGTTCGCATCTTGCGTGTGCTGGGTCATTCTTTTTTTAGCACTCGCGCGTCAAAAACGCTGTGCCGCTCCTATAATTAGATGCTTCCAAGGTAATCTCCGTGTCGCGCGTTACGCTTCAGAAGTGTGCAGCAGATGACCCAAATCGTTTCACATTCTCGCCCGCCACGTGCCTGCCGAGAATAGGGCAGTTTTGAGCCAAACTGAGGCGCTTCTAATTTCTCCATTTTCAACATCTTGCGGCAGGCATTGGCATCAGCCAAGGGTGAGGGAGAAGCCCTAGCTGTACGCAGCTGCCTCCGGCTCGGATAGGAGCAAATCGCGCTCCAAACCTTGCCCAGAATGCGCCCATCTCCGCCGCGACCTTGGGCTCTACTCATAACGTAGAATTTCCACCGGGAGGAGCTTAGCGGCGGCGCGCGCCGGAAGGAGGGTCGCCGCGATGGAGATTCCCATCGCTACCGTCGTGATCCACACACCATCGAGAACGCTCAGACGAAAAGGTACATAGGGAACCGCGTACACCTGCGGATCGAGCGGAATCAGGTGGTAGCTGCCCGCGACAAACGCGAAAGTGTAGCCGATAACGAGACCAAGGATCGTCCCGGTCGCCCCGATGGTGATTCCCTGACAGAGAAAGATGGTTCGAACCTGCTCGCGGCGTGCGCCCATGGACATGAGCACGGCAACGTCCCGCGCTTTGTCGGTCACGGTCATGGAAAGCACCACGAGAATATTGAGTCCCGCGACAAAGGTGATCAAGCCGATGAAGATCGCCGTGACCAGCTTTTCCAGACGGAGCGCGCGGAACAGCGCGCGGTTTTCTTCCATCCAGGTGGCCGCCGAAAACCCTGGTCCGGCAGCTTGCCGGACCTTTTCCGCGATTTCGCCCGCGCGTTCCGGATGGTTCAGACGGAACTCGATCACGTTTACAACATCGCCCGCGCCGGATAGACCCTGGGCAGCAGGAAGGGTCAGGAAACACCAATTCTCGTCGTAGTCGTAAAAGCCCGAGTCGAATACCCCGCCCACGCGAAATCTCCGCGTGCGCGGCAACAATCCAACGGGAGTGAGTCTCCCTTGAGGGCTGGTGAGGGTCACGTAATCGCCCGGAGAA
>WNEZ01006467.1_pt1 | contig 10281 bp, 8 predicted proteins | sample 5400521 | NCBI WGS metagenome assembly WNEZ01 (sample SAMN13153339, study PRJNA577476) | soil metagenome | isolation source: 120 cm saprolite under Douglas fir tree site 2 hole 1 replicate 1 | place: USA:California | collected 2015-04-18
CTGCCTCACCACCAATCAGGGCAACCTGCCTCTCACCTCGTTTTGCTTGCTCAATGAGCGCTTGAAGGGCTGTCAGGTCAGCCTCGCGGCCAATCAAGACCGGGCAAACGATTTGCATATTAGGAAGGAGCACCATGACGTTCACCACCTTGAGATAAAACTATTACATAAATATCTACAGATGCGGATATCTGATTGTGGCCTGCTCCATACGTTTGCTCCTAACTCCTGTGATAATGAGAAAAGGCGGTATGCTGAAATGGTCACTTACCATGCTCCAAACTGTGCCGATTTTCACATATTCCCCGAGATAATAGTCATTCTAACAGGAAAAAGCTGTGGGTGGAAGAGTAATTCTACGGTGGTTGAGCCAATGGCCCAAGTATGCTCCTCAATGAGATCGGTGGCTAGAGGACACATTTTGGACGAGGGAAAGAAGGTGGAAGCAAAGTTTGTCCGCGCACTTTTGGAAGTATAGTTTATCCATAGTGGACAAACTATAAGTAAAGTCACAACAGGAGTTGTGACTTTACCCATAGTTTGTCCGCTGCTGGAGGCAAAGTTTGTCCGCAAAAGCCCGCTCTCACGCTCGATTCGACGGCTCCAAAAGCATGAGATTCAGTGCCTTTGGCGTCATAGTTTGTCCGAAAGTTCGAATTGGACGTTAACGATGTCCAAAAGTTATAAAACTATGGCGCAAATCGACTGCGGTTCGCAAGCAATGTAATCCAAGTTTGCCGAGTCAGGAGGAACTGGGCAAATAGAGGAGTGTCGAAGGGGGGACTCGTGCTCATTACCCGTTGGGTATTATCTCTGCATCGTCTCCTCGCCTTGCTTGAGCAGGTACTTTTCTTTACGAAAGAGGCTTGGTGACAGTTCATTTGACAGTTTAACAAGTGGAGTGCAACCAAAAAGTCCATACCACCAAGACGTTTTCTTTCACAGTGGATGGCGAACGTATTCAACGACTCGTTATTGAATGAGGGATTTTCGCGAAGTGAAGAACGCAAAGTCAGATTCCTGGTGAGGCAATGCGCACAAGTGAGGCAGGAGGTCTACCCATGGGGCGATGCTTGCCGAAGCGATGGAGTGATCTACGCTTCGGCAAGCATCGCCCCATGAGACGTCCCAGCAGTATGATCACCCTCGTCATCGTCCTGTCACGGGTAAGAGCGGGCTTTTACTCGCCAACGCTCGTGTCCTCAAATGCCCCCAGGGCACGTAGCGAAGCCTTTTGTGCCTCGGAGAGCCTCTGGATGCCCGTGATATCGAGCCGCTCGTAGGGGCGATCCCGCCGCAGCGTTTGCAGAGGCTCGCCTCTCTCGAGGTCCCAGAGCACTATGGCTCCGTCATCCCCACAACTGGCCAGTCTGCGGCCATTTGGGCTGATCCCCAGCGACTGGACTGTTCCCTGATGCGCCTTTCGTATCCACACGCACTCTTCCCGCGGCACGTCCCACCAGCGCACGGTCCCATCACTGTCACCACTGATGAGTCTCTCACCACTCGCGGTCCACGTCAGCGCAGAGACCACCCCCGGATATCCCACCAAAGCATGCATGCGCTCCCCGCTGTGCGCATCCCACACACAGATCTCCCCATTGTCACCCTGCCCCTGGTTGCCAGAGCCCGAGGCCACCTGCCTGCCATCGGGACTCCACGCCACACTCCTGACCATCCCGCGGTGCCCCACCAGGCGGAGTTGCACCATGCCGCTTGAGGCGTCCCACAGGCACAGACTGCCATCATCACTGCAACTGGCCAACCGGGTGCCATCCGGACTCCAGGCCACCTGCGTCGTTGCCGCATCTGTCTGTCCCATCCACCGCCGGATGCCCGTGTTCACCTCCCATACCTGTACCCCACGGATCGTGCTCGCCCCGGCCAGCACCTTTCCATCCGGACTCCACGCCACGCCAAAGATCAAGGCATCAACGTGATCGGGGTCCTGCAAAAGCTGAACTCCAGCTCCGGTGGTCGCGTCCCAGATCCGAATGGTACTATCCCATCCGCTACTGGCCAACATCTTCCCATCCGGGCTCCACGTCACCCCATGCACCACCCAGCTATGACCGCGCAAGACTGTGGAGCGCGTCAGGCTCCCCTCTCCCCCCACATCCCAGATGGTTACCAGGGTGTCGGTCCCTGCGCTGGCGATCTTAGTGCCATCGGGGCTCCAGGCGACATCGTAGAGCGAGACCGCATAGCTCTGCAGGATCTGCACACACTGTCCACGCTCGACTTCCCAGAGCCGCAAGGTGCCATCATCACTGCCGCTGAGCAGGTGGCCGCTCTCAGGGGTGAAAGCGATCGCGTATACCCCAGCCTCATGCCCGGAGAGTGCCGCCCGGTACCTGCCGCGTTCGACGTCCCAGAGCCAGATCAGGTGATCCCGACCACTACTGGCCAGCAGGCGCCCATCCGCACTCCAGGCGATGGCGAACACCGCGTTCGTATGCCCGGTGAGCGTCTGGAGGCAGCGCCCGCTTGCCACCTCCCACAGCTTCACGGTCCGATCAACGCTTCCGCTGGCCAGGGTCCGTCCATCGGGGGCAAAAGCCAACCCGGTGACCCAGGTGGCATGCCCCGCGAGTACCTGCACTTTGGCGTCAGGCTCTTCTCCAGGCCGTTCCCATAGTCGCATGCCTCCATCGTGGCCCCCACTGGCGAGCAGGCGCCCATCCGGGCTCCAGGCTAGTGCCTGCACTGGGCTGTTCAGGCTGGGGAGTGCCCGCAGGAGGGTGCCGGAGGTTGTGTCCCAGAGCCGAATGATGCCATCACCTCCACCGCTGGCAAGCGTCCGTCCATTGGGAGCAAAGGCGATGCGCTGGATCTTGCTGGGAAGCCAGTTCGTCCAGAGCAGAGCGCCACGCTCCAGCTCCCACAGTTTGATGGTCCCATCCCAACTCCCCGTGGCCAGGGTCGCTCCATCCGGGCCGAAAGCCAGGGTTCGTATCGTGTCGGTATGCGCCTGCCAGGCCAGGTGGAGGGTCTTTCCTCCCTCGCGCCACACCTGCGTATTTCCCCGCCTGCTGCCTGTCGCCCAGAAGTGCCCATCAGGGCTGATGGCGACGACCCTGACTGCGTCAAAGGACTCGGTGAAGACCACATCACGCAATCTGGCCCTGGCAAGGGAGGTATCCTGCATCTCGACGCCTTGCAGAAACGCCCCTCGAAGGGAGAGCCGGGAGAGGTCCAGACCGCGCAGGCGGCCGCGCAGCTCCGTGAGCAGGCTGATGACGTTGGCAGGGCCATAGCCCTGGGTGGCGGCATCTTCGGCACGGAACTGCGAGAGCAGGCGCAGCAGGTGCGTCTCGACCAGCGAGTCTGCTCCCAGTTCGGATCGCAGCCGGTCGACGAGGGGATGGACCAGCAGGCGCACCTGTGTCTGCCGCACATAGTCTTTGGCCTGCGCCTGCGAGAGGGCCACCCGGCGCAGTTGCTGCGGGTTACCAAGCACGATCTCCTCGGCCAGGCGTTCGCCCAGCGCATCGGTGAGGTACTCCATCACCACCGATTGCAGGCTAAAGCTCGCCTGCTGCCCCCGCTCCAGCAGCGAGCGCCGTCCTAATGCCTCCAGCGCCTCCAACATCTGCGCTCGCAGCGCCCTGGGATGCAGGACCTGCAGCAGAGTGTCCAGCGGCGTCCACTCACGCAGCACGGCCAACCAGGTGAGCAGGAGGTGCTCCAGAGGAGTCAGGCGCCCCACCTGCTGGTGCAGCACCGGTCGAACGCCGTTGAAGACCAGTTCCCCTTCGTGCAGGAAGCGGTCGATATTCCCGTTGAAAAGGTCGGAGATGGCCTGCGCCACGATCTTCAAGGCCAGCGGATTGCCATCATAGCTGGCCACCAGTCGCTGCCAGGCAGCTGGCGTGCCGCCGATTCCCTTGTCGATGAGCAGTTCTTGCGCGGCCTGTTCGTCCACTCCGGCGAGACCGAGCGCGCGCACAGGTGCGCGCATCCCTTCCAACGGTTCGATCTCCCTGGGCTTCTCACGGCTGGTGAGCAGCACGCAGCTCTGGTGGGCCGACTCGGCCAGGCGCTGAATGAGTCGTCCGTAGCCCTCGTAGCCCGGTAGGTAGCCGCCCTCGCGGTCACCGCTCGCCAGGAGCGTCTCCAGGTTGTCGAGCACCAGCAGGCAGCGATGGGCCTGCAAGCGTGCCAGCAACTGGTTGATCCGCTGCTCTAGTGATGCGGCGAATCCGGCAGGCGGCGTCTCGGAGAAGAAGGTGATGCAGTCGGCGACCAGCTCCTCGCACGAGGGGGCGTCGCGTACCGAGCGCCAGAGCACAGCCTCGAACTGGGGAGCCAGGTGCTGACCCAGGAAGGAGACAAGCATACTCTTGCCGATGCCGCCCATGCCCAGCAGTGCTATCAGGCGGCAGCGCTCCTGCACGATCCATTGGGTCAGTTCGGCCACTTCCACCTCGCGGCCGGTGAAGTGGCTCACGTCGAGCGCTCCTACCCAGTCAACGCGCGAGAAGGCTGCGGGCTCCGCTCCAGAGTGGGCAACTGGCGTCGCTGCCTGTGGGGAGAGCTGAGCGGGCGCAGGAGGGGTCCTCACTACAGCAACGCTACCGGCCTCTTCGACTGTGGCCGGTAGGGCAGACGGCCGGGTCAGCAAGGCAGAGAGCCAGGCCTCATCGAGGAGCACCCGTTGATGCGCCGTTTTCCACAAGGCGCGGATCTGCTCTTCCTCCCGCTCTGGCTCAAAGACGTGCTGCTGTACACACAGCGCAATCAAGTGCTGCAGATGTTCAGCCTTGGGATAGTTGCTGCCGGCCTCCCACTCGCCGACGGCGCGCCGGGAGACTCCCAGCAGGTCGGCCAGGCCGGCTTGCGTCAGGCCAATGCTCGTGCGCAGCTTGAACATAGCCTGCCCAAATGTATAGTCGCGCTCATGATAGGAGTGCCGCGTCATGGGCGTGCTCCTTGCCTTCCACGTAACCCGGCGGCACCCAGCCAGAAATGGGAAGCAACAGGGAAGAAACTTGCCACCTGCTGGTGGCTGACTTCCCCGGCCACTCCCGCTATACTGATACATGTTGGATGCGCTCGAGGCGGGTCCACGCTGCTTGGGGGGTCTGGGGCATGGCGAAAGACTCCAGACTCTCCCCTTTGACTTCATCCTTGTTAGCATAGCACATTTTGGGCGAACGAAGAAGCTGTCTACTCCAGACTAGCAAAAAAATCGCTCGAACAGCTAGTCAGTAGGAAAAGGACAGGAGGTGCTCAGTGAACTGCATGTACTCCAGACTGCCCCATGATGTTCATTGCGCTGCTCATTGCGCTTTCATGAAGCTCACGCATCATACGAGTATCAGAGAGCAAGCAATAACGAGACTCAATGCTTACATGGGCACGCTGGCGCACAGGCAGCAACAGAAACGGCCGACAGGAACATGTATGTGAGACAGTCTGCCTGTTCTCTGCGCTGAGCAGTCTTTATGCAGCGAAAAGGCTTCGTAGAAAGGTGACACGTATGATCAGTAACGGGTAAATTTCATCTAGAACGTACGGCGAGAAAATGAGCGCTCCGCTGTTTCTCTCGGTTCTATGCTGGGTGGTGCGCCCTCGGGCGCATGATGTCTTTGAAATTCCATGGGAGAAATCTTGCGCAATGCGTGGACGGAAAAACGGCAAAGTTAGAAAAGGCGCTCCTCGGTAGAGAAAATGCATTACGGGTGCTCATCTCTTGCCGATTGCTCACTCTTGGCCCGAAAACCTGCTCACCCTTCGTGCTTACTACCGTAGACTCAGTCTTGTCGGATGTACTCCATGCGAGTCCACCATGACAACAGAGGAGGGTCTCTTGACCTCTCACGTCCTTCCAGGCACTCCCTTTGACGTGTTGTCTCTCTCAGAGCAGAGCAGAAGTGCCAGTGGACAGCGAGCAGACAGCATATGTTGGGAGCAAGGAGTTGGCATTGGTGGGGCTGAACCCATGATGGGGGAATTTGACCATGGAGATATCCAGCATGATTGGAGGTTCACAAGGAGTATGAATCCCTTCGACAGAACTCTTGATCGCCGCGGCTTTTTGCGTACTGTGGTCATGGCGCTTGCCGCTACGGAGTTTAGCATGACCGCTTGTGAGAATGTATTAACACAAAGGAGAACTGGTATGGACACCCAAACCCACGTAACCACATCGACCGCAGTCCGACCCTTTCACATCAATGTGCCGCAAAAGGATCTCGACGAGCTGCGCCAACGCCTGGCGATGACGCGCTGGCCCAAGCGGGAAACGGTCACGGATGACTCGCAAGGCGTGCCGCTCGCGATGATTCAGCAACTCGCGCGCTATTGGGCGACCGATTACGATTGGCGCAAGGTGGAGGCGAGACTGAACGCCCTGCCGCAATTCTTGACGGAGATCGACGGGCTCGACATGCATTTCATTCACGTTCGTTCCAAACATGACAATGCGTTGCCGCTCATCGTCACGCACGGCTGGCCTGGTTCGGTCATCGAGATGTTGAAGATTATCGATCCCCTGACCAATCCCACAGCACATGGCGCGAGTGCGTCGGACGCATTCCACCTGGTGATTCCGTCGCTCCCGGGCTACGGGTTTTCCGGCCAGCCGACCAGCACCGGCTGGGACCCCGCCCACATCGCACGGGCCTGGGTCGTGCTGATGCAGCGCCTGGGCTACACGCGATTTGTGGCGCAAGGCGGCGATTTGGGTGCGGTCGTCGACGATGTGATGGCTGAACAGGCGCCTCCGGAATTGCTGGGCATTCACTCCAACTTTCCTGCTACTGTTCCAGTCGGCAATCCGCCGACATCCGGTCTCTCACCCGACGAAAAACGCGCGTACCAGCAGTTGAAGACCCTATCGACGAAGCACCTGGCCTACGCAACCATGATGGGGACGCGCCCACAAACCATCGGCTATAGCCTGGAGGATTCGCCGGTCGGACTCGCCGCGTATATTCTTGACCACGGTGACGGTTCTGGCCAGCCGGGGGCGGCGATCACCTCGGCCCTGCTCGGGCAGGGAAACGCCGCAGGCGACCTGACACGAGACGATGTCCTCGACAACATCACGCTCTACTGGCTCACCAACACTGGGCCCTCCGCGGCGCAGTTCTTCTGGGAAAATAAGACCCCCTTGTTAAGGGCCGTCAACGTCTCCATCCCGACTGCCATAACGGTCTTTCCAGGCGAGATTTACCAGGCGCCTCGTAGCTGGGCGGAGCAGGCCTACCACAACCTGATCTACTTCCACGAGGCCGACAGGGGCGGCCACTTCGCGGCCTGGGAGCAGCCGCAGCTCTTCAGCGAAGAAGTCCGCGCGGGCTTCCGATCCCTGCGCTAATTGGAGGGTGTGCGGCGACGGGCACACAACGTGTCCGTCGCCACACGTCACTGTAGAAACGCTGTCCTCGTTGGCCGATCTGTTAACAACCCCATTGATGGGTTGGTCGACATGCATCCAAGAAAGGAGCTCTTATGTCTCAAACACCCTCCAGCACTGCTAGCCCTCTGACCGTCGTACTCGTGCATGGCGCGTTTGCTGATGCGTCCAGCCGGACCGGCGTGATTGAACGGCTGCAGGTAGGCAGAGATCACCCAGGTCGCGCTGGTGGTCGAGCACAAGCTGAAGGTGCTGGTGGCGGAGGTGACAGCGGCAAGTGGGGCATAATGGCTCACGCTCTTCACAGAAAGAAAGGACGAGTGGATGATACAACATGACAAGCAAACACAGCCAGAGAGTGCCGAGACCACTCCCACACGCTTTGTGCATGTCCGGGAGGTGCGCTTTGCCTACCGGCGTTTCGGCAACCCGGTGGGGACCCCGCTGATCTTGCTCCAGCACTTTCGTGGCTCGATGGACAATTGGGACCCGGCCCTGCTCAATGGCTTTGCCAGAGACCGTACGGTGATCACCTTCGATAACGCGGGAGTGGGCTTCTCCAGCGGAGAAGTGCCCGACAACGTGGCTGCCATGGCGCAGGACACGCTTGACTTCCTCGACGCCCTCAATCTCACGCAGGTCGATCTGCTCGGCTTCTCATTGGGGGGCTATATCGCCCAGCACCTGACCTTACAGCACCCCCAGCGGGTGCGTCGCCTCATCCTGGCGGGGACTGGCGCAGGCCGCGGCGAGGGCACCCAGTCCCTCAATCAGACGATCCTTGAAGCGGCGTCTGGGCCTTCCTCCAGAAACGGGCTACTCCGGCTCTTCTTTGAACCAACCGAAACGAGCCAGGCGGCAGGGGCGGCCTTCTGGGATCGGCTGCAAACGCGGACAGGCGAGCGCGATCCGTTTCTCACGGGGCCGGGGGTGCAGGCGCAACGCACGGCCTTAACCCGCTGGGATCAGGGTGAGGACGCTGCCTACCCCCGGCTGCGCGAAATGACGCACCCGGTGCTGGTGGCGGGCGGGAGCCATGACTTGATCATCCCGACCGTGAACGCGATACGCCTGGCGCAGCGCTTGCCCAACGCCCAGCTCATTCTCTATCCAGATTCCGGACACGGCTTCTTATTCCAATACCACACGCTGTTCGGCCAGCACGCCAGGCTCTTTCTGGAGAGCTGAGCGTGCCCATTATAGCGGCGTTTGGAAACCTTGAGCCATCTCTAGGCTAGGACGAGTGGTATTTCCAAAGATAGATCTATCGTCCTGTTTTTTCCAAACTTGAGGACTCAATCCTCAGGAGTAGTGGAAACAAGTACTGAAAGGAGCGAAACAATGCAGAACCAGCCCCAGTTGGAATTCCTCTACGAGATAACCGCACACCTTGATGCCCCGCTTGTTATTGGCGAGAACCCGCATGGGAACCGACAAATTGTCCCTGTGACAGGCGGAACGTTTGAGGGCCCTCGCTTGAAAGGCGAGGTTCTTCCCGGCGGTGGCGAATGGCTGCTGGTGCGATCAGATGGTGTTGGCGAACTCGATACGCGGATAACCTTGCAGACGGACGACGGCGCTCTCATTTATGAGACGTTCCGGGGCTATCTCACCAGGGTTGCGGAGTTGCTTCCCCGGTGGATGGCAGGGGAGCAGATCCCAAACGAGGAGTATTACTTCGTAATCACTCCACATTTCGAGACGAGTGCAGCACAGTATGCATGGCTTCAGCAGGTAGTCACTATTGGCATGGGCTCGCTCATTCCGGGAGGCGTCAGCTTTCAAGTCTATGCGGTTCGGTGAACTGATGAAGCGGGTATCCAGGGATAAACCCTAGAGCGGTGTTCATAATTGTTGAGCCTTTTCGTCAACACCAGGAGGTGGATAGCCACAATGAAGGAACCACCCGCGAGCATCGTGAGCCGTGATGAGGTCCAACGCCTGGCCAAATGGCCTCTTGCAGCGCTTCGCGTGTGCGAGCTCCTTGTCGGCGCAACACGGTCTTCACTTTGGAGAACGCCTCTTCAATGGGCGAGAAATCGGGCGAATAGGCGGGCAGCAACAACAGACGGCACCCTTTGGCTTCGATGGCTTGCTTGACCCGGCTTCCCAGGTGAATGCTCAAATTATCCAGGATGACGATTTGTCCTGGCTTGAGGCTGGGGGCGAGCCGCTGCTCGATGTAGACTTGAAAGGCGGCCGCATCGGCGGCTCCATCCAGCAGCATGGCTTCCCCCATGCCCGAGAGCGACAGGGAAGCGATCAGCGTCATGCTCGCTCCGTAGTTGCGGGGCACTTTGCCGTAAGCCCGTTGTCCTCGGGGGGCATAGGCATACAAGGGGGTCATGGCGATGTGGGAAGCGGTTTCGTCGACAAAGACCAGCTCATGACTGGGCAAGTCGGCAGCTTGCGTGCGCCAGGCGGCGCGGTCGGCTTCCCTCTGCTCGCTGGCTGTTATCGTCTTTTTTTCGCGTCCAGCCCAGGGCCTGCCTGGCACGCGTGATGATGGCAGGACTGACCTTGACGCCGTGGGTGGCTTCCCACAGCTGGCAGTGCTGTTCGCGGGTGGCGTCGGGGTGGGCTCTCAATTGTTCGACCATTCCGGCCTCTAAGGCGACTCCTTTGACGTTCGGACGCCCGGGAATGGCTTTGGGCAGGACGTGACCGCTCTCTCGGCGGGCCTTGAGATACCGCTTGATCGTGGCGGTGGAAATGGCAAACGTGGCTGCCACCTCGGCCTGGCTCTTGCCCTGGTCGATGGCCCGCAGCACTCGCTGCCGTAAATCTTGGGAATAGGCTTTCATGCCTCCAGTGTATCACAGATCAATCCTTTTGTATAGCGCTCTAGGGATGCGGCCCCAACGCTGCGAAGGAGGAGAGGTCATGTTTCACCTGGGAACGTCAACCCTGACGCACCT
>WNEZ01011508.1_pt1 | contig 10281 bp, 8 predicted proteins | sample 5400521 | NCBI WGS metagenome assembly WNEZ01 (sample SAMN13153339, study PRJNA577476) | soil metagenome | isolation source: 120 cm saprolite under Douglas fir tree site 2 hole 1 replicate 1 | place: USA:California | collected 2015-04-18
AAGCTGACCGGTCACTCGGTCGTCGTCAGGTTCGAGCAGGCGGCCGCGATGAACGAGAAGATCAATTCCGGCGTGCCGGCCGACATCGCGGCGCTGCAGCCCGAGCAGGTCGATAACTTCATCAAGCAGGGCAAGATGGTGGCGGGCACCAAGACCAATTTCGCCCAGGCGGGAGTAGGCGTCGCGGTCAAGACCGGCGCGTCGAGACCCGACATCAGCACCGTCGATGCGTTCAAGAACGCGATGATCAATGCCAAGTCGATCGGCTATTCGCAGGGCGGCAGCGGCCTCGTCGCCGCGAAGGTGATGGAGAAACTCGGCATTGCGGATCAGCTCAAGGCCAAGACCAAGTTCATCAACGGGCTTCCTGTCGCTGAGGTCGTGGCGAAAGGCGACGTCGAAATCGGGCTCCAGCAGATCAACGTCATCATTCCGGTCGAAGGCGCCGATTACATCGGCCCGCTGCCGAAGGAGTTGCAGGACACCGTCCGGTTCGCTGCCGGCGTGCTGACGGTATCGAAGCAGAAGGAGCTCGCGAGGGCGTTCCTTAATTTCATCGCCTCCGCGGACGCCGGCCCCCTGCTGCGCCGCAGCGCAATGGAGCCGTGGCATTAATTACGAGCGGCCGCCCTAAGTGTCATTACCCTCCCCGGACTTGATCCGGGGATTGACCGGGCAATCCAGTATCCACGGTCGGTGTTTGCTAGAGGAACACGATGCTTTACCGAAACCTGATCTTCACCGGCGTTTTCGCGGCCCTGTTGGCCTCCTCGACGACCGCGCAGGCCTTCGACGACGCCAAATATCCCGATCTCAGCGGCCAATGGGTCGCGGTTCGCATGCCGGGCGTCACCGGCCAGCCGGCATTCGATCCGACCAAGCCTTGGGGCCGCGGACAACAAGCCCCGTTGACGCCCGAGTACCAGAAAGTCCTGGAAGCAAGCATTGCGGATCAGGCGATTGGCGGTCAGGGCAATTGGCACACCGGCGCCCAGTGCCTGCCGCCCGGCATGCCTGCGATGATGACGCTCTATCGGCCGATGGAGATCGTCGTGTTGCCGGAGACGACCTACATTCTGGTCGACCATATCATGGACTCCCATCGGCGGATTTACACCGACGGCCGCGATTGGCCGAAGATTGTCGAGCCGAGTTTCATGGGTTATTCGATCGGCAACTGGATCGATGAGAAGGGCGACGGCCGATTTACGGTGTTGGAGATCGAGACCCGCCACTTTAAAGGTCCGCGGCCGCTTGATCCCGCCGGCATGCCGACCCATGCCGACAACGAATCGATCGTGAAAGAGCGCTTCTTCTTCGACAACGACAATCCCGCGCTGCTGCACGACGAGATCACCCTGGAGGACCATGCTTTCACGCGCCCATGGACCGTGCTGAAGACATACCGGCGCGTGCCAAACCGATTCCCGGATTGGCCGGAGGACGCTTGCTCCAGCGACAACGAGCTGATCAAGATCGGCACGGAAATCTATTACCGCGGCGCCGAGGGCAATCTGATGCCCACGCGCAAGAACCAACCGCCGCCCGATCTGCGATATTTCACGCCACCGAGGAATTGACGCGCGTTCCGGTCAGGTTGAAGCGCCCGCGATTTTTCCCCCGAGTCGTGGCCTGGCTTGTCCCGGCCACCCCGACTGTTCCTGCTCGACGCTTCGACGTTCGGGGGTCGCCGGGACAAGCCCGGCGACGACGCTCGTCGCGTTGGGCAAGGCAGAGCGTATCCACCCTGTGCTGCTGCGGCAGATGTGACAAAAGCCGAAGTTCGGGAAACGCCCCCTCAGTCCCTCTCCCCGCAAGCGGGGAGAGGGAGCAGCCCGGTTTGATTAGGGCACGAGGCCGTTGCGGCCGACATTGATACGCGCGGCGCCGAACGTTCCGTCCGGCTTCTTGGTCGCGGCCGCGATGTTGATGGCGGCGCCCGGCTTGAGCTCGCTCTTGTCGCCGACTTCATAGCGGACGATCGGAACGGTCGGCCCGACGATGATCTTCTTCTCGCCGTCCTTGTATTTCACCGTCACCACCGGGCCGTCGACGCTGCTCACGGCCTGGCCCACGGCGCCATTGGTCATGGTGCCGCCGGGCGCGCCGTCCCAGTTCCCCCGATGGCCGTCGCCGGTGCCGCGCTGCGACTCGGCGAAGATGTGCACCTCGACGGCCTTCTGGGTGCCGTCCGGTTGCGGCAGTGCGCCGCTGCCGATGTAGGAGCCTTCCTTGATATCGGCGACCGTCGCTTTCAACACACCGACGATGATCGCATTGTCGGCGAGCGACACGGTGGCGGGGGCGCCGTCGGGTCCTTTGACCAGGAGCGTATTGCCGTCGACCTTCTCGATGGTGCCGCGCACGCGCTGCGTCTGCTGCGCCGAGACGGCAGTCACCGCGATCACCGTGGCAAATGCCGCAGTCGTCAATATCCGCACTGTGTTCATATTGGTCCTCCCAAGGGGTGAGCGCAGACAGTGGATACACCGGGGGGAGGCCAAAGCGAAAGGGCTCCGGCCGGCATCGCTTGACCGAAGATCAGCCGCGGCTGACCGGGACCGCGACGAACTTGATTCCGTCGGTTGATCTCAGGCGCATCAGCACCGTGTGCTTGCCGGCTTTCTGGGCGGCCTCGATGACATTGCGAAGATCGATCGCGGCTGCGACTTTCTTGTCTGCGGCCTGAAGAATGACGTCGCCGGATGCTATCCCCAATTCGGCCGCCGGTCCGCCTGGATCAACGCTGGTGACGATGACGCCGTCGGCCGCCCGCGCCACCGAAACGCCGAGCCGCGGTACACTCGTGCCCTTCTGCTTGGGCGGTTCGGGGTTGGCGCTGACCTCGCGCTGATCGGCCAAATTGCCCAGCACGATGTTGAAACTTTTCTCCTGGCCTTTGCGGATCACAACGATCGTGGCCGTGGCTCCCGGCGGCAGGCCACTGATGGTCCTCGCAATCTCGCGAGAGTCGTGGGCCTCGTTGCCGTTGATCGACACGATCACGTCGCCCGATTCGATGCCGCCCTTTGCGGCGGGCGAGCCCGGCTGCGGCTCGGCGACGAGCGCGCCGCGCGCCGCTTTGAGGCCGAGATTTTCCGCAAGGTCCGCCGTCACTTCCTGGATCTGCACGCCGATCCAGCCGCGGGTGACCTTGCCCTTGTCCTTGAGTTGGGCGACCACCGCCTTGACGGTCTCGGCGGGAATCGCAAACGCGATGCCGACCGAACCGCCAGTGGGCGAAACGATCGCGGTGTTGACGCCGATCACGTTACCATCCATGTCGAAAGTGGGGCCGCCGGAATTACCGCGATTGACCGCCGCATCTATTTGGATGAAGTCATCATAGGGTCCTGCACCGATATCGCGGCCGCGCGCCGAAACAATGCCTGCGGTCACCGTCCCGCCGAGGCCGAACGGATTGCCGACTGCGATCACCCAGTCACCCACGCGCGGATTGCTGTCGGCGAAGGTCACGAAGGGTAGATTGCCGGCGCTATCCACCTTGACCAGGGCCACATCGGAGTTCTGATCGGCGCCGATCACCTTTGCGGCGAAGACGCGGCCGTCGTCCGCCGTTATCTCCACATTGTCAGCCCTCTCGACAACGTGGAAATTGGTCACCGCATAGCCGTCCGCCGAGATGAAAAAGCCGGAGCCCTGACCGGTGAGGATGTTGCGGCCGCGTGCGGCTGACCGGGCGCCTGGCGCGTCGGGCTGGCCGAAACGGCGGAACAGGCGGCCCGAAGGGGAATCCTTGGAAAGCCGGGAAATCTCCTTGCCGGACTTGCCGGCGTCAAATTTGACGCGAACCGAGATCACCGCAGGCTTGACCCGGTCGACCACTTCGGCAAAACCGACCGGCCGCGCACGGATCTGGGCTTGCGACACGAAATCCGGTCGCGACGCAAGATTCGCGCCGGCGAACAGCGCTGCCACGACCACCGCCACGGTGCCAGCTCGCGACGCAGCCCGTTTGGCCGCAGGCGGCCTGTCACCAGTTGCGGTCGAAATGCGGGCCGGAGCTTCAGCCATGTCGGCCTCCCTCACTGCGAACGGCGGGATCCGCTAGCGCGCTGTCGATCAACGCGTCGATCGCTTGGAACTACTCATATGCTCCCCAAGACCGCGGACCGCAATGCCCCTTGACCAGGCCGCCGCATCTTCTTGCGCCTTCGCTAAGCTCTGCTTAACTCTGGGCCGCACGGGCGTTGACGTCCATCCTGGGCAAGACCGCCAAACCCGCCCTCACGCTATCGAGCGGGAGTTCGAGAACCTGGAGATCCAGCATGCAAACCCCGGTCGAAATCGACTTTCAAGGCCTCACGGGAAACGACCAGCTGCGTGCCTGCGTGATGAAGAATGTTTCTGTGTTGGAGCAGCGCTTTGGCCGCATCACGGCCTGTCGCGTCGTCATCAAGGCGCCAAGCGAGCGGCATCGCACCGGCGGCGCCTGCGAGATCACGATTCGACTCTCGCTACCCCAAGGCCGGGAAGTTGATATCGGCCGCTCCGAAAAAGCCGAAAAAGCCGACGATCGTCTCGCCGATCCGGTGGTGGCCTTGAATGACGCGTTCAAGCGCGCGCGGCGGCGGCTCTCGGACCACGCGCGTCGTATGCGGGGCCATGTCAAGTCCCATGACGGTCCGCCGATCGCGACCGTGAAACGCTTTGACGAGGCCGCCGGTTTCGGCTTCCTTGAGACGCAGGATGGGCGCGAGATCTATTTTCACAAGAACAGCCTCCTCGATGGCCGGGAGGTTCCGCCCGGCACGCGCGTCACGTTTTTCGAGGAGATGGGCGAGAAGGGACCGCAGGCAAGTACCGTAAAGGTACTCGGCAAACACGGGTTACGGTGAAGGTTGATCAAGCCGATATCGACCGCGTTGCGATGAGTGGAATGAGCTACGCCACGCGGCCGACTCGGGACTTAGCGGATAGGGCCTTCACCCGCCCGCGTTGACGTCCCCATCATCCGACCAGATGTTTTTCAATCTCGTGGATTGGGTGCTTGGTGAAGTCCTTGTCGACTTCCGCCACGATGCGCGCCTTCACGTCGCCGTGCAGTGCTTGGCGCAATTCAGCCAAAGTGCGCGGCGGTGCCGCGATGACGACCGCTTTCACCTTGCGTTCGCGGACCAGTTTCTCGAACGCGTCAGCGACCATGCGGGCAAAGCGATGTTCTTCGAGTTCGTGCCAATCGGTCGGCTCTACGGCGCTGCGCCGGTCCCGTGCATTCGAACCGGCGGATAGCCGACCCGGCTTGTCGGTGCCCTGGTCGTGGGTCGCGGGATTTTGGTCAACGAACACCTGCTCGGTCTTGAGGTTGGGGAATTTCTCATCGCCGGCATTGCGCAGAAATAACGCCTTGCGGCCGTCGCCGACGAAAACGATTGCGTTGTGCGGAATGCTCATCTTGTTGCTCATAAGCCCTCGACGAGTTGCCTGTTAGCCTCATAAGAATGGAAAATATGCAAAACTCCTTGATGTTCCGCCGAAGCGGCAAAGAAAATATGCCTGCTGCGAAGCGGCCCCCTCCCTACCCTCTCCCCGCTTGCGGGGGGAGGGTAGGGAGGGGGAGACGGGGGGAACGGTCGAAATGCGTGCGCTTGAGATCGGCAATGTCGTAATCACCAGCATCGTCGAGCGGGACGGGCCATGGCGGCGGCCCGAGGACATGTTTCCCGCATATGACCCTGACGCTGGACGGCGGCATCTCGCCGAGCTCGATCCGGAGGTGTTCGACCCGGTTTCGGGGCGCCTGGTGATCACCTATCGGACATATGTCGTACGCACGCCGAAACACACGATCCTGGTGGACACCTGCACGGGCGAAGACAAGGGCTATGCACCGCCGATGGACTTTCCAAAGCAACCCTGGCTCGACGGATTCCGCGACGCCGGGCTCGCCTTCGACCAGATCGATTATGTGTTTTGCACACACCTTCACATCGATCATTGCGGCTGGAACACCGTGCTTCGCGACGGCCGCTGGGTGCCGACTTTTCCGAATGCGAAATATGTGTTCCATAAGCGCGAATACGCCGCATGGGAGGAAGCGACGAAGCGCGGCGACACGCCCCCTGGCAATGTGTGGCGATACAACTGCGAGCCCGTGGTCGCGGCCGGCCAGGCACTTCTGGTAGACGACGATTTTCAGCTCCACGATACGCTGTGGCTCACCCCGACGCCCGGCCACTCGCCGTGTCATTGCTGCGTCAATATTCGCTCCGGCGGACGGCGCGCCGTCATCACCGGAGACCTGATGCATCACGCCCTGCAGTGCCGCGAGCCGGACTGGTCGACGATCTTTGACTGGGACCGTGTGCAGGCCGCTCACTCACGCCGGCGGTTTCTGAGCGAAGTCGCCGGGACAGACACCCTGGTGCTGCCGATCCATTTTCCGCACCCGACCGCCGGACGGGTCGAGGCCGACGGCGACAGGTTCCGCTACCGGTTCATTCGCGACGCCCCTACCATCCCCCGCATGCGGGGAGGGTAGGGTAGGGGTCATAGGCGCTAGGTTAAGAGCTGGACGACTGGAATCGCAATGTGATTCAAGATTGGGATGGTGATTCGACCTGATCCCGACGAATTCATTGCGGAGGTGAAGAAGCACCTGCCGCCAGGCTTTAACTTTGAAGTGACGGCACGGGTGCGTCGCGCCTTTACGCGTGCACGCGAAGTGAAAAGTGCTACGGCTTTGTTCCGGCTGGCCATGGCTTTTGGCGGCTGCGGGATGTCGCTGCGCGAAACGTGTGCCTGGGCGGCGGCCACCGGGCTTGCCGATTTGGCCGATACGTCGTTGCTGGAACGGCTGTGCAAAGCAGCCCCGTGGCTCGGCGATATCGTGGCGGCGATCATCGCCAAACAGGCGCAATTGCCCGTGGGGCGCTGGGCCGGCTATCGCTTGCGGGCGCTTGACGGGACGTCGATCTGCCAACCGGGGGCCGATCGCACGACGTGGCGCTTGCATGTCGGTTACGATCTGGCAACCGGACAAGCTGACCAGATCGTCTTGACCGACGGTCGCGGGGCCGAGAACCTGCAGCGCCTCACCTACCGGCCGGGTGATATTGTACTGGCGGATCGTTACTATGCGCGTCCCCGCGATCTGCGTCCGGTGATCGACGCGGGCGCTCACTTCATCGTCCGCATGGGCTGGAACGCGCTGCGCTTGTCGAATCCTGAAGGCACGCCGTTCGATCTTTTCGCCGCGCTGTCGGCGCAGACTGCGCAGGAAGGTGAAGTGGCGGTCAGTCTTGATGACGGCGTGGCGGCAACGCCGTTGCGTTTGCGCCTCGTCATCAGACGCAAGAGCGACGAGGAAGCGGAGGCCGAAAAAAAGCGCCTGATCAAGGACGCCAAAAAGCGCGGTAAGACGCCCGATCCGCGCAGTCTTCAAGCCGCGCACTACATCCTGCTGTTGACGGCCCTGCCGGCGAGCGTCTTCCCGGCTACCGATGTGCTCGCGCTTTATCGCTTCCGCTGGCAGCTCGAACTGGCCTTCAAGCGTATGAAAAGCCTGGCCGGACTTGACGAGTTGACAGCCAAGAAACCGGAACTTGCACAGGCTTGGATCTACGCCAAGTTGATCGCCTTCCTGATTGCCGAGCAAAATGCCGGGCAAGTCCCGGACTCTCCCCCCTGTGGACCTGCCACAGTCAGCCGCCAGCCCAGCCACCCCCACCGCAAGTCCATCGCGCTGGCGTCTGACAAAGCTGGCGCTGGACAGCTTTGTGGCCAGCATTCGCGGAAAGTGGTCGTGGCAAAACATCTGTAATGCCTTCACCCAGATACGTCGCCACATCTGTGAGCCGCCGCGGCGCCGAAAAAAACAACCCGATCGCTTGACCGCATGCTTAACCTAGCGCCTATGACCCCGACCCTCTCCCCGCAAGCGGGGAGAGGGAGCAGTTTCGCACTGGCAAAAAACTTGTTCGGCACCGCCATTAAATAATCACACTCTTATATTATATTTTGATCATAACGCCGCCCGCCAGTCGGGCGGTTTGTCTTATCAGAGGAGGTACCTGTTATTCCCTGTTCCGGCAGATCAATTCCCTGTTCCGGTAAAAGATATTCCCTGTTCTAATTTGCAGGGAATTAGTGTGTAAGACATTGAAATTAATACGTGACTTAATATGGAAAATCGCCAAACTGGTCAAAAAATCGCAAATTCCCTGTTATTTTCCCTGTTCTCAGGGAATTCGAGGGTAAAAATGGGCTAGTTTAGACTATAGCGGTTCCCGGTCATTTTGAACCATTCATTTCGGAGTCATGGCCGGGCTTGTCCCGGCCAGCCACATCTTTTTGGCTGAAGGCTCGCAAGAACGACGTGGATGCCCGCGAAGATGGGGTCCCCGCCGCGTAACGCGGCGGGGTGTCTCTGCGCGGGCATGACGGTGGAGAGGTGATTCGATCTCATCGGAACGCGCGGTAGGTCGGCCGCGCCGCAATCCGCGACAAGCCTCGCAGATTGACGCGGCGAGGTTATTCTTCTCTCGGTGTCGCCGCCCCCCAGATCTTCATCATGTCGATCGGGAAGGGAAACACGATGGTCGAACTGCGCTCCCCGGCGATGTCGAAGAGCGTCGCCAGATAGCGCAGTTGCATGGCCTGCGGCACCGGGGCCAGGATGTTGGCGGCCTCCACCAGCTTTTGCGCGGCCTGCTGCTCGCCTTGCGCATTGATGATCTTGGCGCGGCGCGTGCGCTCGGCCTCGGCCTGGCGGGCGATGGCGCGGACCATGCTCTCGTCGAGGTCGATGCGTTTGATCTCCACATTCGAAACCTTGATGCCCCAAGCCTCGGTCTGTTTGTCGAGAACCTCCTGGATGTCGGCGTTGAGTCGGTCCCGCTCGCTCAGCATGCTGTCGAGATCGTGCTTGCCCAGCACCCAGCGCAGCGTGGTCTGCGCGAGCTGGCTCGTGGCCACGAGATAGTTGTTGACTTGGATCACCGCGCGCTCGGGGTCGACGACGCGGAAATAGATGACGGCATTGACCTTCACCGACACATTGTCGCGCGAGATCACGTCCTGCGGCGGCACTTCGTCGACGACGACGCGCAGGTCGATACGCACCATCTGCTGCACGATCGGCACCAGCAGGAAGAGTCCCGGCCCCTTGATTCCGGTATAGCGTCCCAGCGTAAAGACGACGCCCCGCTCATATTCGCGCAAAACACGTACGGCGGAATACAGAAAGGCGAGCACAACGATCAAGATGGCCACGGCGGGAACCATTTCCATTTGTTTCCTCCTTTGGACGAACATGGACAGTCCGGCTTTTAGGCCGGTTCGACAACCACGACGAGCCCCTCGCGAGCGATCACCTTGACGCGCGTGCCGGGCTGTAGCGGTCCGACGGCGCGAGCACGCCAAACCTCGCTCCTGACCCGAACTCGCCCCTCGGCGCCCTGCCAGAATAGGGCTTCGCCTTCGGCTCCGAGCAGCGCCTCGGCGCCGGCCACCACGGCCCGGCGCCGCGAGCGCAGCAGCATCGCGAGAATCAGCAGGAAGAAGGCGACCGACGCGACCGCTGCGCCCGCCAGGAGCGGCAGCGACAAGGTCAATCCCGGCGCCCCGGCGGGAAACATCATGATGGCGCCGATCACGAAGGCGATGACGCCAGCTACGCCGATCAGGCCCAGGCTGCCGATATGCGCCTCAGCCACCATCAGCCCGATGCCGAGGAGTACGAGCGCCGCGCCCGCATAGTTGACCGGCAGCAGATTAAGGGCATACAGCGCCACCAGCAGGCTGAGGGCGCCGACAAGACCGGGCGCAACCGCTCCGGGATTGAGGAACTCGAAGAGCAGCCCATAGATGCCCAATAGCATCAGTATGAAGGCAACATTTGGATTGGTGATGACGGCGAGCAACTCGGTTCGCCAGTCCGGCGGCACGGTCACGACTTCGAGACCCGCCGTCATCAAGCGTTCGGTTTTTCCGGCGACCCATGCACTGCGGCCATCGATCCTTCGCAGCAGATCGGGCACATCGTCAGCGATCACGTCAATGACGTGAAGCCTGAGCGCTTCCGAAGCCGGAAGGCTCGCGGCGGTGCGGACCGCCTCGACCGCCCAGTCGGCATTGCGGCCATGGAGTTCGGCAAGGCCGCGAATATAGGCCGCGGCATCGTTCACGGCTTTGCGCGACTCGGCGTCCGCCGGCTCGGCGGGGCTCTCCTTGCCCTTGTCGTTGCTCTGGCCCGGTGGCTGTTGCGGGCCACCGCCCGGAAAGAACGACGGCCCTCTCAATTGGATCGGGGTGGCAGCG
>WNEZ01026822.1_pt1 | contig 10281 bp, 9 predicted proteins | sample 5400521 | NCBI WGS metagenome assembly WNEZ01 (sample SAMN13153339, study PRJNA577476) | soil metagenome | isolation source: 120 cm saprolite under Douglas fir tree site 2 hole 1 replicate 1 | place: USA:California | collected 2015-04-18
GGGAAGGGTCTGGCTCGCGGGGCACAGAGATGCTTCGCTGCGCTCAGCATGACAACACCTTACCGATCTTGGGTGTTACATTTCATTAATGAAAGGAGCTTTTTCATGCCGGATGTGGATTCGGCCAACGAAGCCAGGAACTTTCACATAGATATTCCCGCGCGAACCACGGGGAACTTCTATCTCAAAGGCTCTGGCTCCCTCGATTGGGGCATGCAAAACCGCCTGGCGCGGGTGTTCCGACCTGCTACTGGGCGCGCAGTAATGCTGGCTATCGACCATGGCTACTTTCAAGGGCCAACCACCGGCCTGGAGCGGGTAGATGTGAACATTCTCCCCCTGATACCGTATGCCGGTGCCCTGATGTGTACGCGTGGCATCCTGCGCTCGACTGTCCCGCCTGCATCTACTACTCCGGTAGTGCTGCGAGCCAGCGGCGGACCCAGTATCCTGAAGGAACTGTCGCACGAAGAGATCGCAATCGACATCGACGATGCCCTCCGCTTGAACGTATCCGCTCTCGCCGTGCAGGTCTTCATTGGTGGCGAGTTCGAGACGCGCACAGTGCACAACATGACCCGGCTGGTCGATCTTGGCCTGCGCTACGGCATACCGGTAATGGGTGTCACAGCGGTGGGCAAGGACATGGTGCGCGACGCCAGGTATCTTCGCCTGGCCTGCCGCATCTGCGCCGAACTCGGCGCCCAGTTCGTGAAGACCTACTACGTGGATGAGGGCTTTGAGACCGTGACGGCCTCCTGCCCCGTCCCCATTGTCATGGCCGGTGGGAAGAAATTGCCGGAACTTGACGCGCTGACCATGGCATACTGCGCTGTTCAAGAAGGCGCGGCCGGCGTCGATATGGGTCGCAATATCTTCCAGAGCGCCAGCCCAATCGGGATGATCCAGGCAGTTAACAAGGTAGTGCATGAAGGTATGAAGCCTGCCGAAGCCTTCGATCTATACAACGCCATTTGTAGCAGGAGGTAACTATGAAACAGGAGGTAACATTGGGCAATTACCAGTCTGCTATCGGCCGGTCGCGACACGACCTGACAACGCCCGCCCTTATTCTTGACCTCGATATTGCCCGGCGCAATATCGCTAACATGGCCGAGTACATGCGCACCGTCCCTGCCAAACTCCGCCCTCACGTCAAAGTCCATAAAAGTCCCGAACTTGCTAGAATGCAAATGGAGGCTGGAGAATCAATCGGTATGACGACCGCCACCATATGGGAGGCGGTAGTGATGGCCCGTGGGGGCATCGACGATATCTTGATCGCCAACGAAGTGGTGGGCGCAGAAAAAATCCACCCGCTTGCCGAACTCGGGCGCAGCACACGCATGACCGTCGCTATCGACGATCCGCAGAACGCCGCAGACCTCTCTGCTGCTGCTCTCAAAGCCGGAAGTGTACTGGGAGTGCTCATTGACCTCGACGTTGGCATGGAGCGCTGCGGCGTCCGCGCCAGGGAAGAAGCGCTGCGCCTGGCGGAACACGTGAGCAAGCTGCGCGGCCTGCGCCTGGAAGGCATGATGGGCTACGAGGGTCACTGCATGCTCGAGCCGGACCCTGACCTGCGCCTACAGAAAGCCCATGCCGCCATGCACAAGCTTGTGGATGCCGTTGACTTCCTCGCTCATGCAGGTTTCGAGTCGAAAGTGATCTCTGCTGGAGGTACAGGTACCTACAACATCACCGGGGCGCACCCACGCGTAACCGAGCTACAGGCAGGTTCATACGTCGTGATGGACGCTTTTCACTCGCAATTGGTTCCCGGTTTCCCCGCGGCGCTCACCGTTCTTGCGACCGTCATCAGCCGCCAGGGAAACAGGGCTGTCCTTGATTCAGGGCGAAAAACCATCGGCAGCGAACTTGGCTTGCCGCGTGTCAAGGATGTGCCTGCCACGACAGCGGCCATCGCCGAGGAGCATTTGCTCGTCGATGTGGACCCGGGCTATTCGCTGAAGGTTGGAGACCGGGTTGAAGTCATCTCCGGCTACGGCCCCACAACTGTCAACCTGCACGATGTCTACTACGTCGTGGAGAACGACGTCGTCACCCATATATGGCCGATCCAGACTCGCGGCTCTGGTCTTGGCCCCCTAATAGGCATCAACCTAACGCAAGCTCATCACCATCAGTAGGGGCGAGAGTGGAGTGGAGCGGATGGGTGGGCCTTTATGGTCGCCCGGCGCGGGGGTGAGCGGAGCTGGCCCTTATGGTCGCCCACCTCTCTTCGGTTGATGCCTAGCTGAAGCGCGCATGTGAGCAGGCACGAGCAGGCAATGTGCGAGAGAGGGGGGCTGTCTCAGCCAAGGAAGAACTCTTGCAAGGCAGGAGCGAGCACGTCGTCAGCCGGGCCGTGGTCTTGACCTTCCAGTGTACGCAGCTGCGCATGAGGCATCGCCTGGCTCAGCGCTCGCGCTGTCTCATACATAAAGGGATAGCTCGCGCCACCGTTCATGACCAGTGTCGGCACGAGGACATGCGCCGCTCGTTCGATGGGCACCGACCCGTCTTTGCCCATAATAGCGGTGTGGTCATAGGCAAGCGTCGGCGCGATCGCCTCAAGCTGTGGCCATGTCGGGGCCTGACGCATGGATTCAATCTGCTCGGCTGGCATTCCACCATACTGCATAAACAGCGCTACAGCATCGCCTCGGCGATCAGTTGTTAACAGCTCTGTCAGTTGTTGGATGTATGCTCTCCATGCAAGCTTCGCCTCCCTCTCATCATTGTACGGGGCATCATACATGGCAAGCTTCGTGACTTTCTTGCCGAGCCGTATGGCTGCTTCTAGGGCAAGGGCAGCTCCGGAGGAATGGCCATAGAGGCAAGCCGCCCCGCCAGCTTCATCAATGAGCGCCTCGATATCCTCGACTTCGCGCTCGACGGCATAGGGCTTGGTATCGCCACTGTCACCTCGCCCACGCCGGTCATAGTTATATACCGTAAAATGTGGTGCAAGGAGTTTGGCAAGCTCCGGCCCTGACCAGAAGGACCGTGAACATAGGGCCCCCGCTACCAGGATGACTGCCGACCCGTGGCCTCTTTTGTCGTAGGCGATCTTGGTTCCATCTTTTGAAGTCACTGTAGATGGTATGGTTTCCATAGAATCTCCTGTTCTTTGCCGAAGTTCTGCCTCGTCTACCTCTTTGTGAGTCAGTCCTTCCCTGTCGATACTTTAGGCGTCGGTTTATCCCATCTGTAACACTGCCAGCATATTCCCGGCCGGGTCTTTAAACCAAGCTATATCAGGCCCCATATTTTGAGAAATGCCGCGCATGATGCCCTTCTCGTCTTGCGACATACCTTCATAGCGCTCAAAGCTGACGCCTCGGCTTTTCAGTTCATCTACCGCTTCATCGATGTCATCAACCACAAAGTCCAGCAGAGTGAACGTGGCTGGCTGGTGATCGTCCTTTGGATAGGCAAACGCTGTGCCGCCACCAGGCAAATGAAGCCGTAGCCCAACGCCCTCTTCGACCACTTGTAACCCCAGAGTCTGCGTATAAAATGCTTTGGCTTTTGCCAAGTCGTTCACCGAAAACCCGCTAAATGCTGTTTTTGGTTCAAACATAACTACCCTCCTTATTCCTTGTGTTTCCTCTCTTGTGGACTATCTTCTGTTTCCCTCTTGTACGTAGAAGCAGTATACCACCCTGGCCAGCAAAAAACTTCTCGAATCTTGCTCTTCACAGCCGGGGGGACCAGGCTGAGAGCCACAGTGGTTAAACCAGCCGTGAGTATCCTGTGGAGCCGAGGACAAGGAGCGTTGGAATGAGCGATTTTCCCATCGTATCATGTGGCTCAATTTTTCTGAAGAGTGCTGTAGGCTTTCGCAGGTGATAAAATAACTTCTAAGGAAGTGATCTCATCTACATGACTCACCCGGGTGAGCCATCTAGTACTTCTCCATTCAACCATCTGGGAGACTAAAATGCAGCAAGACGCTGATCTACTTGATGCCCTGCGCACCGACCTGGCCGAACTGACCGCCCTGCATGCCCCTTCCGGCTCCGAGCAGCACGTGATCGCGCGCCTGCGCGATCTCTTCACGCCCCTGGTCGACGCTGTAGCTGTGGATCACATGGGCAACCTCACGGCCACGCGTGAAGGCCCGCAGGGCGCGCCACACGTCGTGATCTCGGCACACGCCGATGAGATTGGAGCCATAGTCACAAGTATAGAGCCCGAGGGGTTCCTGCGACTGGCGCCGCTGGGCGGGGTACAGTCGAGGCTGCTGGAAGGGCGCGCCGTGTGGGTCGGTGGGCATCCTGGAGTAATCGGAGCGCGCTCCGGCCACCTGACACCTCAGGGGGAGCAGGGACGGAGTGTATCTATAGCTGACCTGTACGTCGACCTCGGAGTTGACGACGCGGCAGCTGTCGAGTCGCTGGGCGTGCGCGTGGGTGATCCCATAGTTGTCATCTCCGAACTGCGCGCCCTGGCGGGTACGCGCGTGGCGGGCAAAGGCATCGATAACCGTGCGAGCTGCGTCGTACTGTTGCATCTCTTACGTCGTCTCAACGAGCAGCCCCTTCACTGTCGTCTCACAGTGCTGGTCGCGGTCCAGGAAGAGGTTGGCCTACGCGGCGCAACGGCGGCCTTTGCGCGCCTTCAACCGGACCTGGCGATCGTACTTGACACATTCCCGGCAGCGGGCACGCCCGATACGCGCCATATGGCCTACAACGCGCGTATTGGACAGGGAGTGCTCATCACACCCGCATCCGGTTCGGGAGACTTCGGATTCCTTTTACCTCGTGCTGCCCGCGATGCCATCATCGCAGCAGCGCAGCGCGCAGGCGTGCCCTACCAGCTCGCCATCGCCAGTGGCGGCGTCACCGATGCGGCAGCCGCACACCTGGTTGCCGGTGGCATCGCTACACTCGAATTGAAAATCCCACGCCGCTATTCCCACTCGCCCGTCGAGCTGCTCGACCTGCGCGACCTGGCTGCGGTGCTGTCTCTGACGGAAGAACTCGTGCTGCGCCCGCCGGCGAAGGAGGAGCTAACCTTCCTGGGCGCCCAAGAACACTGGTGACTATTTAGCAGGGGGTGCAGGGGGATGCAGTCCCCCTGCCGGAGCGCGAGGTGTCCTCGCTTCCTTCTCTTTTCCGCGCCTGCCGCCGCAGGCGGCACAAGAAAGGTACCTGAAGAGTTACGAACACTGTTGAAAAAAGGAGCAATAGACTATGTATCAACCCCGCCTGGGCGATCCATTGGAGACGCTTGACACGCCATCTATGCTTGTTGACCCCGAAGTAATGGCCCAGGCCGGGATTGAAGATCTTTTGATCACTAGCGAAATTGTGGGCAAGCCGAAACTGGCGCGGCTCGTAGCACTCGTGCAGCAGCATCCACACATCAAGGTAGTGGTGGATAGCTTGACTGGAGCAGAGCAGCTCAACCAGGCAATGCGTGATGCCCAATTGACGCTCAACGTGTTGCTAGATCTCAATGTCGGGCAGAACCGCTGTGGAGTCATGCCAGGAGAAGCAGCCCTCGCCTTAGCCCGGCACATCGGCGCGATGAGTAACTTACACCTCGTTGGCGTCCAGGGCTACGAGGGCCATTTGCAACACCTGCACGACCCGGTTGAGCGTGCGCAGCGTTGTCGCCAGTCAATGCACTTGCTCACCTCTACTGCCGCCCAGTTGCTAGCAGAAGGCTTCGCTATCGCAATCGTCACCACTGGTGGCACGGGGACCGCTGAGATATGTGCCGGTTGTGATGGGGTAACCGAAGTGCAGCCCGGCTCCTTCATTTTCATGGACACTGACTATCGCAATGCCCTTGGCCCTGTCTATTCCAACGCGTTGACCGTACTATCTACGGTCATCAGTCGACCCGCACCCAACAGAGCCGTGGCAGACGCGGGCCTCAAGTCACTCTCTATCGATAGCGGCATGCCTGAACCCAAAGGACTACCTGGCGTAAAGTATCGACCAGGAGGCGATGAACACGGCATTCTAACATGGGATGAGAGCACAGAGTCGCCCAGCGTTAAGCTGGAAGTGGGTGATCGCATAGAGTTTATCCCCAGCCATATCGATACGACGATCAACCTGCATGACTACTACTATGCCTATCGCAATGGCAAGCTCGAAGCCATCTGGCCTGTAGCAGCGAGAGGAAAGGTACAGTGAAAACATAGTGCCTTATGCGCTGGCCTCCCCCTGTGCCTTCTCTCATCTACCCTGATAGAGGTGTAGCACCTCGGTAAACCATGTCAGCTAGCTCCTGTGGTAAGAGGCATCCGGCCCGCTTAGGTGATTTCCCATATCCCTCGTGGAGAGTTCGACTTCAAAAGACCTTCTCTCACCATCGCATCGCGTGCCCATTGAGCCGTTTTACGCCAGCGCAACATACCATCAGAGGCAAGCGGCTCGTAGTCTACTTCTCTCAACACGTCTTTCATCAACTGCTCCACCCTTTCTAGCACATCGTTCACCTTGGCTGATCCGCCTGACTCATTGAGTGCCTGTAAAATGGGCTGATAATAGTCTCCCATAGGTGTACGCAACCCCCGTGGCAAACGGTCCACCTCTCTTTCTAAACTGTGCAGTAAGCTTGCCTCCTGATTGGGCAAATGTAGGCCAAGCTCTCGTTTCAGAACAGCGAGTACCGCACGCCTGGCTTGTCGGTTGGAGACGACGGAGCCCGCCACGATACAGACATTGTCCCACAAAGGATTGACCGACGCACCGACCGATTTGCGCCAGTCGATATCTTCCAAACGTCGTACGTATGCATGCCATTCCAGCGGATACTCAGTGAATAGAGTATTGCCAATCCCCCCCAGGGCACGCAGCACCACACTATGGGTGTTGATCTTCTCCTTACGTAGTTCGGGAGCAGACAGAACCCCCTTGCCCACGCGCTGCCAGTCAGAGATCGCCTCTGCCACTGCCATCCAGTATTGTGTTGCTTGCTTGACCTTGTCAGCAAAGGCTGCTGACTTGGGCCGATCTGACACCTCACCCAGCAGTTCGACATTGGCATCATAGAGCGCCGACAACGTTAACAGTTTGGGCGAATTGGCAGGAAGCGATATGCGCTCCTTATCGATTTGCCCCCGGAATGCAGGGACGTTCTCTGCAACCTCCATAGTCAGGGCACTGAAATGGTCCCGATGATCGTAGAGGACATCCAGAGATTTTGAGGTCTTGTGCGCATAGCGGTTGAGGTCAGTAAACATCTGCTGCAAGCGGTCAAGATTTTCCCAATGAAAGAGCAAGACGCTGATGCGCTCCTTTTCCAGTGCTGGATTCTCCTTGAGAGCTGCGGCAATGGCTGCGGCCCGATGTTGCCCGTCGTTAATGATAAATTGCATCTCCTCCAAATTTATTTCGAGAAAGCCCATATTAGGATCAAGATCGCTGGATATGAATTTCACCGGGCAGTTATAGGATGCAGTAATGGAGGAAAAGATATAGTCATCTTCATTGTCAAGGATATACTTGACAATCTCAGGAACACGTGAGGCGTTGAGGACACGCTGAGCGCGCTGAGACGGCTCAAACTGTACCCAGTCATTAAACTTGAAAAAGTGAGGAATCTCCGAGAGAGCCATTGTTGTCGCATAATACTCACGGCTCCCGAGTCTAGCCCGCATCGCAGGCAATTGAACTTTCATGCTGGTGGTTTCCTTTCTGAGCTGTCCACGAAAATATTCCGACCTCTCATCATTTGTTTAGAGAGGTCACGTCCATGAATATAGCAGTTCTTATAATTTTTGTCAACAGGTGCTATTGTTAGAAATGAGAACTGCTGATTATGGGTCAAGGACCAGCATCGTACCGCGTGGACTATTACCCTTGATTTAAAGGGCAGACATGTAGGGGCGACCCTTGCGGTCGCCCTGGAGGGGGGACGATGTGGCCCTGCTGACCAGGCCTCACCCATCACTTGAAGGGCAACAATCCACTAGAAACCAGCACCAAAATTCAAACGAGGTCCCACAGCGTTTGCTTCCATCCATGCAGAAAATATGCCCCCGGGCAGGTTACGCCTCCTGCCACTTCCCTGTGCCCTGCTATGCTCCCCTGGGCTACACCAGGATAGTGTTCCCTTATGATGCGAGCCGTCGCGTCAATTTGCACATATGGTGGCGTGTTGGTCTCATAATCACCGGACAGCGCGATCCCAACACTGCTGGTGTTCACACCCCAGTTCCCAGCGTGCCAGCCTATCGCCGCGTCTTCCAGCAATCGTTCCGCTCTTCCATCGGGTCGGATCAACCAGTGATAGGCGAAAAAGACCATCTCGCCTAGCCGGAAATGGCCGGACCAGACCGGTTCCCCGCTGACATGCCTCCCCAACATGTCATCCGCCAGGTACTGGAAAGCGTACTGCCGCACCAGGCCAATGGCTGACAGCTTACTGAGCCGTATCCCTGGCTCTTCTTCCGTGTGATGAATGACAATGGTATCTACAGGCCGCCGCTCCCGGTCAAGATCTGGACCCCTTTCTGCTAAGGGCAACCGCTTGCTTTCCAGCAGTTCCGCCACCAGTTCGTACACCTTGTGCCTGAAGGCCTTCAGTTGAGCATCATGATGCACCACAGGGAAAAACAGGCGGCGTAACTCATCCTCTACGCGCATATACCAGTCAGGAGAGGTAAGTCTACTTTCCCATTCTGCTCGCTGGAAGTCTAAATCCATCTCTTTAATGCTCCTCACTCATCGTATCATTAAGAGGTGTTACACCTTCATTGTGAATCACTCTCGCCGCTATGAAAAGGTCCCCCGGAGACAACCAGGAAAAGTTGAGGCATACCTCTCCCCTTATGGTATGATTACAGCAAAGGCCATGCGAGACTGGTGGATTGTCAACCTTGGTTTGATAAGCAGAAATGTAGGGGCGACCCTTGCGGTCGCCCTGCCCTGTGACCCTTGCGGTCGCCCTGGAAGGACTATGAGCGAAATTTGTGTTGTACTTGAGCATACTAATGCTACTCTTGCTACTCTTCATGAACACAGTGGTGAATTGCTGAGCGAGCTGGTAGACATTGCCCGGCGCCAGTCGACACCTGCAGCAGTATGTGCCGTCCTCCTCGTATCTCAGCAAGGAGAACTACCTGATAGCGAAGCGTCCAGTCTACTCCCGAAATTAGGAATACGCCGCCTCTATATCCTGGAGCACCCGCACCTGGCTCACTACTCGACAGAAAGCTATGTCGACGCGCTGGCCTGGTTTATCCAGCAGCGTGCTCCTATGCTGCTGGTAACGAGCGCAACACCAAACGGGCGCGACTGGATGCCGCGCTTGGCGGCGCAGCTTCGTCTCCCATTCGTTCCGAACTGTCTCAGCCTCGCTATACGTGATGATGGCCTCTTTGCATTGCGCTCGATCTATGAAGGGCGAGCGTACATACAAACCCGCACCGCTTTACACGGGCATACAGCGCTGGCAACGCTCGTCCCCGGTGTGCGTGGGGTGCCTGCGAAGATACAGCAGGATTCCGCCTCAACGTCAGCCTTGGAAATCACAAGCTTCGTACCTGTAATTCAACAACGTCACGACCGTGAGCGTATACACCGTATCGCGCTGCAAGCTCCATCACCTGAAGAAGTCGAACTGGATGCAGCCGAGCGCATCGTCGCGGGAGGACGTGGCGTTGGGCAGGAAGGGTTTACCACCATCGCCTCCTTTGCTCGCCTCCTCGATGCCGCCGTAGGAGCAACGCGTGTGGCAACCGATCTTGGCTGGATTGAACACGCCCGCCAGATCGGCGCCACGGGCAAAATTGTCCATCCGAAGCTCTACATCGCTTGTGGCATCTCCGGCGCCGCACAGCACACCAGCGGCATGAGCGAGGCACAAACGGTAATCGCCATCAATCCCGACCGCAGTGCGCCCATCTTCGCGTTAGCCGACCTGGGCCGACCGCAGTGCGCCCATCTTCGCGTTAGCCGACCTGGGCTTGCTGGGCGATGCCAACCAGGTACTTCCACTTGCATCAAAGATGCTCGAGCAGTCTTGATCGCTAGATATGTGATACACTCACGTTATTGAAGCAAATGGGTCTCCATCTATCCGGGGGAAACGTAGGGCCGATTTATCGTGGCCACCGCCGGTTATGAAATTTAACAACCAAAACCGGGACTGTCATGCTGAGCGTAGCGAAGCATCTCTGTGCCCATCGAGCCAGACCCTTCGCTGCACTCAGGGTGACAGCACCTGACCGATCTTGTTCGTTAAAATTCATTATCGGCCCGCTCTCGTAAATCGCCCAAAGATGAAGAGCCAAGCAAATTTGACAACCAG
>WNEZ01044122.1_pt1 | contig 10280 bp, 4 predicted proteins | sample 5400521 | NCBI WGS metagenome assembly WNEZ01 (sample SAMN13153339, study PRJNA577476) | soil metagenome | isolation source: 120 cm saprolite under Douglas fir tree site 2 hole 1 replicate 1 | place: USA:California | collected 2015-04-18
GAGGAGGCGCAAGCACGCCTGATCGAATCGCTCGCGCTGGACGACACCAGCGCGCTAGCGCATTTCAGCCTCGCGGTGGTCTACGACCGCCAGGATCTCGAAGCAGCGGCGATCGAGCAGTATTTCGCCACGATTCAGCGCGATCCCGGAAATGTCCAGGCGCTCGTCTATCTGGCGGACGCCAGGATGCGATCAGGATCTGCCGCCGAAGCCGCCAGGTTCTACCGGCAAGCTCTCGACAAATCCGCCGACTCGCCCCGCATCGCTATTTCGCTCGCGATGGCGCTGATCAGGGCGGGGCGGCATGCCGAGGCGCGCAAGGTTCTCGAAACAGCGTATTCAAAGCAGCCGCGGAACGCCGAGATCATCAATGCGCTAGCGCGGCTGCTTGCCACGGCGCCGCAGGCCTCGGTTCGCGACGGTCCGCGCGCGCTCAAGATGGCGAAGTCGCTCTTCGAGGCCACCCGCAGCCTGACCGTCGGGCAGACCTACGCCATGGCGTTTGCCGAAACAGGGAACTTCGAGGAAGCGGTCAAGCTCCACAAGGAAACCATCATCGGGTATCAACGCTCCGGCTCGCCGGTCGATCAGGCATTTCTGCAGCGAAATCTTCGTCTCTACGAGCAGGGCAAGCCGGCGCGCGAAGGCTGGTCCGCCGGCGACGCGGCGTTTCAACCGCGCAGCCCGGCTGCCGCCAGAGTTACTGCGCCTGCTTCGTGATGCGGATCACGCGGTCGACCGCCGGCACCTCGACGTCTTCGGTGGTTCCATCGGTCCAGTGAACGCGGAGCTTGTCCACCCGCGTGGCGGCACCTAGCCCGAAAGTGAGAGTTCGCTCGACCTGCGAAAGATAGCTTCGGGTCGGCATGACTTGCTGGCGGCGCGTAATCCCACCGGCAGTCAACTCGACCCAGCTGCCGATGGCGTCGCGATTGGTCTTGCCGGAGCCTTCGAGCCGCACGCGCAGCCAGTGGTTGCCGGACTTCTGGTCGTTGCGCAAGACGTGCGGCGGCCCGGCGATCTGCGTGACGACGAGGTCGAGGTCGCCGTCGCCGTCGAGATCGGCATAGGCGGCGCCGCGCCCGACGATGGATTGCGCCAGCGCGCCGCGCTCCTGCGCGGGCACTTCGGTGAAGACCTGCGCGCACGCATCGCCGCAATTCCAGAAGAGTTGCATCGGCTGCGCGTACTGTTGGCTCGCTTGCACCTTGTTGATCTCGTCTTCGATGTGGCCGTTGGCCTGGAAGAGATCGGGCCGGCCATCGAGGTCGTAGTCGAAAAAGAGCACCCCGAAGGCAAGCGCCCTGCGCGTCGCCGGGCCGATGCCGGCGATGATGGCCTGATCGTCGAAGAGCGGGACCTTGCCGCCGCCGACGTACAAGGCGGACATCTCGTTGGCGAAGTTGCCGATCGCGATGGCGAGTCGAGCGTCGTTGCGGTAGTGCGTGCCGTCGATTCCCATGGCGCCGCGTGCGTTGCCATTCGCGTCGTAGGCCAAGCCGCTCCTGACGCCGATCTCCTCGAACACGCCGCCGCGGTTGATAAAGAGGAAGTTGCGCGTCGTATCGTTGGCGACGACGAGATCGATCCAGCCGTCGCCGTTCACGTCGACCGGTAGCACGCCGAGCGATTTGGCGATCGGCTTGCCGGTGGCGGGGTTCACGACGCGCAGGCCCGCTTTCTCGCTCACATCCTTGAAGGTCCCGTTGCCCTGATTGCGGAAGAGGCGTGGGGACGAGCCTTCGAATGTGGTGGGCGGCCCGTACGCCCGTCCGATGCCCGTCATCCGAAAATCGATGGCACGGTCGATTTCGCGCGACCAGCGCACGTAGCGGCAGACGAAGAGATCCAGCCGGCCGTCGTTATCGACGTCAACGAACGCCGCACAGGTGTTCCAATCCTCGGGTGCCGAGGCGATTCCAGCCTGGCGGGTGACATCGGCGAACCGGCCGCTGCCGCCCAAATTACGCAGCAGCCGTATCGCGCCCAAGCCGGTCACCACGATGTCGTCGTAGCCGTCGTTGTCGAAATCGCCCACCGCGACACCCATGCCGTAAAGCTTCACGGACTCCAGGCCTGATCCTGCCGTGGCGTCGCGGAAATTGCCGTGGCCGTCGTTCATGTAAAGGGCGAGCGTCGGCTGCTGCGGTCCGGCCGCTTTCCATGGCCAATTTCCGGAGTCGACGAAGAGCAGGTTCGCGCGCCCGTCGTTCTTGACGTCGATCACCGCGATGCCGCCGCCCATCGTTTCGGGAAGCAGTTTCTCGCCGTAGGCGCCGTTGCGATGAATGAAGCGGATGCCGGATGCGCGCGTGACATCGGTGTAGCGAGCCGGCGGAATGGCAACCGCTGCCGGCGTTTGCGCCCGAGGCGGCTCCAGCACGGCTTCTTTGACGCGGACCGGCTCGCGCGGCAGCCGCGTCCCGAAGTACGCGGCGAGCCCCACGAGCAGCGCGGCGGCGATGACCCAGACGGAGCGGCGAAAAGCCGTGCCGATGCGCCGGTCGTCCGCGTCGACCAGCTCTGCTTCAGGGAGCGGGGAGGATCTGTCGTCCATTGCCGGGTGTCCTCACGAGCTGGACCGGGGCACCGAGGATCGGCCGGACGTCACCGGCATAACGAGCTTCGCGCCGAAGATCGTAAATCACCACCGCTTCGGCTGCGTGGTTCGCGGCCGGGTTGTGCATCCGATGCAAGGCGACAGTGGAGTCGCGCGCGTTGTCGTCTGGCTTGTAGCGCGTGTACAGCGCCCGGTGCTTCTTGGCGCGCGCTTCGTCGCCGAGCAGGGCACTGATGAGCGCCAGGTTGTAATGCGCGGTCAAATCCTCTACATCGAGAGCCAGTGCCTTTTCGAACCAGCCGACCGCTTCGCGAAGCAGGGCATCACGCCGCCCAGTCGGCGAAGAGCGTCTGGCCGAGCTCATCCAACGCACTGTAATCCTGGCTGAAGTCGAATTCGCGCGCGCGTGCTTCGGCGAAATTCGTGTCGATCACATTGCGGAAATCACGGATCGCATCGTCGAGCGAGCCGTTCTGCTTGTTAACCAGGCCGGTAAACCAGGTGACCGACCAGGGGTAGGCTGGGATTTTGGCCTTTGCCGCCCGCTCGAGGGCAGCCGCCGCCTCGTCGAGGCGCCCCTCGCGCAGGCTGACACGCGCCATGTTGAGCGCGCCGTCGCCTCGCCCGAGCTTCTCGACCTCGGCGAATGCGGCTTCGGCCTGCCGCAGCTCGCCGCGTCCCCCCTTGCGGAAAAGGCCGATGCCGTAGTCGTTCCAGCGCTGCCACACGTCCATCTTCGATTCGGCATTGGATACGGCAATGTCGACTCCCGCGATCGGAAAAACGAGCTGGTCGGAGGCGAGGGTGACCACGGGCAGCATGTTGATCGCCTGCGGGTCGCGCTGGAAATATTTGACGTAGGTGGCGTCGAACTTGCGGTACTGCAGCCTCGCCTCGATGGTCAACGGCGCCTTGGCGTCGAGCGGAACCGAGAACGCGTAGTGCACGGCGTCGGCCGCGCCCGGCGGGATCTGGTTGTTGTAGAGCGGGGTATAGATGTCCTGCGGATTGCGCCGGTCGATGCGATTGCCGTTGCGGTCGAGCATGTAGACGTTGACGAAGTGCGACCAGGGATCGACAGCGCCTTCGCCGTTCATGCCGCCGCTACGCCCGACGATGCGATCGCCGCTGCGGATGACGACATCCATCCACAGCTCGTTCGAGTCGACCGTGCCCTGGGTCAGGGGATGCCCCATTTTCACGGTGCGGATCACCGCTTCGAGCAGATACTTCTTGCCTCGCTCGAGCGACGGGACGCCGGGGCGCAATGGCGCGATCAGCTTGCCGTCGATCGTGCCGCCTTGCTTGAGCGCGAAGAGGTCGACGCGAACCACCCCGTCCAGGAATTTGCGATGGCCTTCGTTGACCCACGCCGGATAGCCGAGGAGCTGCGGAATCGCGGTGTTTGCAGCAGTGAACTGGTGATTGTGAACCTTGCGTGGTCCGCTGTTGTCGAAGTGGCGCGCACCGAAATCCTCAGAGGTCATCAATGGCATGTGGCAGCCGCTGCAGTTATGCGTGGCTTTCGGCGGGTAGTAGAACGCCTGCACACCGTGGCCCGACACTCCGCTCAGCAAGTAGGTGTCGTAGTGGTTCTGTCCGCGCACCCATTTGTATTTGTTCAGCTCTTCGGGCAGGTGCACCTTGTGGCAGGTGGAGCAGAACTCGGCGCTGCGATGCAGGTCCTTCAGGAAGGTCTTCTTGTGGAACGCGGGCTTGGCTTTCACCATCTGGCGGTTCAGCCAGCTGAGCACCGGGTTGTGGCTGAAGGCGAATGGGTAGTGCAGCGGCTCTTCGAGGGTGAAATCGGCATTGCCGCGCGTCGAGTTCACGTGCGTTATCGAGTGGCAGGTAGTGCAGGTGATTCCTGCGCCCGCCATCGGATCGCGCCCGATGCCGTAGTTCGGGTCGTCAAAGCGCGCCTCCTCGAACGCTCCGGAAAAAAATGGCACGGGGTCATGGCAGCCTGCGCACCAGCGCGAAGCATGCAAGTTGCCGTCCCGCTCCATGCTGACGCGGCGCGTTTCGCGCACCGAGAAAAGGTACGCCGGGTTGCTGAACGAGCTGAAACGGTGCGCGCTGTGGCTCCACTTCTGGAAAGTGTCCTGATGGCACTCCTGGCAGTAGGAGTCCATCATCAGAGTGTGCGCCGGAATGAATTTTCCGGTCGCGGTGCGCGCCAGCGACGGGAAATAGTATTTCTCACCGGCCACCGGCCCCTTTTCGTTCCAGCGGCGCGGATCCTGCGCCTGCACGACGAGCATGACGAGGGCAAACCACGCGGCGAAAGCCGCCCACCGGATCCCGAGCCGCCACTTGATGCGGGCTCCGGCCAAACGGTGCAGAACGAAGAGCCACGCAACGGCAAACGGCGTGATCACATGCAGCCAATAGGACATGCCGCGCACCGTCGGGTCGCGCACTTCGAAAACACCCAGGCGCGTCAGCACCAGGCCTGAAGCGAGAAGAAGAATCGCGCTGGAGAAAAGCGCGATGCCGGCACGCACCGCGCGGCGATTCGGACGCGGCCAGGCGTTGCGCAGATGCAGTGTCCCGAAGACGATCACCGGCAGGATGATGATCAGGCCGAGGACCAGGTGCAGCAGGAACATCAGCTGGTAAAAGTAGTCCTGCAGCGTCTTGCCGGACTGCCATTCGAACCAGGTGATCGTCCCGAGATAGACGGAATTGACTGCAAGCAGCGCGAACAGCGCGAAGACGACGAACAGCAGCTTCTTCAAGCGCGGCCCGACGGCGGGAACATAGCGAATCTTCGGCGGCGAGCCGTCACCCGCCATGCCAGCTCCTTTGGTTGTAGCGCTGGTTCAGCCGATCGCGCATCTCGGCACTCCGCCCAGATACCGGGAGAGGATCCAGCGTGTCGCGATCGCGCGTGTAAAGATCCATGTCCTTTGCCCAGCCGTTAGCCTCTAGCACGAAACGGCGAGACCACCCCGGGCGCAGCGGCGCAAGCGCCGCTTTGAACTCGACATGGATCTCCTCCCCGGGTCCTATGATCGCCAGAGCATCATCGCGTGAGGACACAAGCTCGTCAATGCGTCCGAACCTGGTGTACAGGCCGGACTGCGCCCACGTGTCCCACAGCGGCACGCGCCGATCGTAGTCGTAAGAAGGTTGTTGCTGTGGGCCGGGCGTGCGACGAGCGAAACCCGTGGCGCGCATCTCCGCAACGATGAGCGGGAGTTCATGCCGCGTTGCCTCCAAGGGCTCCGCCCAGGCGACGGCCAGTCGATCCCAATAGATTTCTTGGGTGGTGCGTAGCCGGAGTGTTCGTGTCCCCTCGGGCAATGGAGGGAGCGGCACCGCCATGGTCCGCGGCATTCCGGCCGGATAACCGAATTCCTTGAGGACCACCCGCCAGCGTCCGTCGGCGCCTTTCGCTTCGAGCGTAGGCGCCTGGTATGCAGCTTTGGCCTGCCACGCCGCGAACATGGTCTGGGAATACGGATATTCGATCCAGCCATCGGCCACCAAGATCGGCCTGCCAGCAATTGCCTCCAGGTCTGTGGCGAATTCCAGCGTCAACACGTGCTCGCGCGCGAGTCGACCAATGAAGCGCCGGTCGTGGTCGCCCGGGTCGGCGGCTGTTCTGTCGGCGCTGCGCACGGCGGCGGTGACGTCTTCGCCTCTGTTGTTTCACCTTCGGTTCACCGATCTGCATGCGCTCGTCGAGTGCCATTTCCCAGCCCGGAGGCAGATCGTAGGCAACAAGGCGCAGTGCGTCGATATAGGCGGCCTCTTCCATGGGCTCGGAAATCTTCAGGATGTAGCGTCCGTCCCTGGGTTGCAGGAGCCCATCGGGCAGCAGAAAGTTTTCCCAGGGCCGCGGCGGCGCGTATTCGCTGGGCGCCACCAGGTATCCGAGCCCGCCAACCCCAAGGAAGTCGCTGACAAACGCATAACGCTTGCCATCCCACGCGAAAATCACGGGGCAGCTGGAAAGCTGTCGCTGCGTTTCGACGATGCGCGTCGAACTCGCCAGCGCCACTTCAGTCTGGAAAGCACCGTCGGACCAATCGATGCGCACGTAGTCGATGCGGGAGGCCCCGTCCAGTCCGATGGCCACGGGTACGAGGTTCTGGCCCGGGCCCGAAGATTGGCGCAAGGTCTGCGCAGCGACCCAGCGTCCATCGATCCGCGCAGCGACGCGGGCTCCGATACCGGAAGCATTCGAACGGATCGACGTAGCCGGATTGTCGCGCCCACTCATTGACAGGCGCACGAAGGGCGAGCGGCCGGGGCCCGGTGGCCTCAGCACGACCGAGCCATCCGCATGGCTGGTGAGGAGCGAGGGGCCGTTGTCGCCTAGCGTTACCAAGGTCCAGGCGGTGATGCTGGCGTCCTCGATTTCGAAGGCTTTGCGCGTCCCGCTCCATACCGCCACCCCGTGCGATGAGGTGACGATGATTTCCGGCCGCCCGTCCCCATCCAGGTCAGCGACGGCAATCTGCGTGCGGACGCCGGCGCGCGGAGTTCCCGACGCGGCGACGAGCTGCGCGGCGCTTCGCTCCCCGCCAGCCGCGCGCTTCCAGCGCAGGACCGACAGGTCAGGTGCCACGGTTAGGAGGTCAAGCTCGCCCATGGCATCCAGATCGGCGACCGCGGCCGCCAATGCCGGCTCGCGCGCGAAACGCTCGAAGCCACGCGCGGGGCGCCAGTTCCAGGACAGACCGTTCGCGAAGGCTTCGTGCCCCCCGTTCTGCTGCAGCACCACGAGATCTACGCTGCGGTCATTGTCAAAGTCGCCAGCTGCGACCTGGATTGCAGAGGCGGGTCCTTTCCTCGCGGGAAGGCGGTCCGCGAGCGAGCGAAACGTCAAATTTCCATTATTGGAGAGCAATACCCTTTGCCCTGCAGCGGTGACCAGAAACAAATCGAGATCGCCGTCGTGGTCGGCATCGAGCAGAAGGCAGTCGCGCGTCCCGCCAAGGTTCTTCAGCAAAGGAATGTCGAGCGGCTTCCACGCGCCTGCGGCCTGGTTGCGCAGCACGATGGGTGGCGCATCGGCGCGGCACAAGACGACGTCGGTTAATCCATCGTTATCGATATCGCCCCAAGCGGCAGACTCGACCCCGCTGATGACCGCGAGGGGATGCGCCGGCTGTTCTTCGAAGCGCTCGCCGCGGCGAAGTAGCACTTTGCCCGGCAAACCGCGCCCGCCGGGAAGGAAGAGATCGATCTCGCCATCGCCATCGATGTCCGCTGCTGAGGGTAGCGGCTGTCTACTTGATCCGGCGTGACGAGCGAGCACCAGCGGTCCGGCAAACAGCGGACCCTCGGGGCTTGCACGACGGCTCGCGGGGCGAGGAGGGCTGATCGCCTCGCTTTTGGGTCCCATGCGGGTGTACTTGAACTCGACCAGGCTCGCGAGCGGGTTGCGGCTCTGGCTCTGGAACGCCTCCATGCGCGTCTCTGCCTCACGTGCACGACCTAAGCGACCGAGCGCCTGGGCCGCGGCATACTGCGGGCTGCGCAGACGCGGGTCTAGCGCGATAGCACGCTCGAAGTGCATCAGTGCCTCGTCGGCTCGACCTTGCGCGAGTAACGCTTGGCCGAGGAAATAGGCGGCGTAGGCATCCTGCGGGTCTGCCTCTACCACGCGCTGGAGAAGGGATTCCGCTTCCTTCGGCGAGTCGCCTCTCAGGGTCATGATGCCCAGCGTGTACAAAATCCGCGCGTCGTCCGGGCGTTCACGCTGCAGATTACGCAATAGCTCGCGGGCGGTCCGCTCGTCGCCCTCGGCCTGCCTGTTCAGTGTGGCAACCGCCTGGTTGAAACGCGCTTCGAACCATTTCGGATGCCTTTTCGCGAGCCCGACAAAAACGTCGCGAGCGGCGTCGAACTCGAACTTTCCCATGATGCCGACGCCGCGATCCAGCTCGGCCAGATCGGCGCTCGATGGCGGCGCCTCCCCGCCCGTGCAAGCGGCGAGCAGGAAGACGGCAACGGCCCTATTCAGCCAGCTTGCGCTTCGCATCCTCGATCCGGCGCTCGATGTCTTCCGGGGCAATTTCGCGCGAGCCGCCCGGAGCGAGCCAGCTGCGCCCGAGATAGCGGTGGACTTCGCTGCGCAAGTGGGCGCGCATATCGTGGCCGGTCCGGCGTGCCCGCTCGGCGCGCAGGGCTTCGATGTCGATCGGCCCGACGACAACCTTTTCGCCGGGACCGGGATCGGCCTGGGCAAGAATGCGTCCGTCGTAATCGACCACCATGCTGCCGCCCGGCCAGCTGAACGGCGGGTAGTTCTTGAGCTGCGCTCCCTGGTTCGCGGCGACCACGTAAGCGGTATTTTCCGCCGCGCGGGCGCGATTGAAGAGCGTCCACCAGTCCATCGGCGGCGTTGCGCCCCAGGGATCCATGTAGGCGGACACGCGCACGAGCACCTCGGCGCCGTTGAACGCGAGCTGGCGGATCGTTTCCGGGAAGACCCAGTCGTAGCAGATCGCCACCCCGATGCGCCCGATCTCCGTGTCGGCGACCGGAAACGGATTCTCGGCATAACCCGGGAGATCGTGCGGGCTGGCATGGACCTCCCACGGGATCCATGGATTCACCTTGCGATACTTCGACAGAATGCCTTGCGGTCCGATCAGCACCGTCGTATTGAAGACGGCGTCGGGCCAGTCGGAATCCGCTTCGAGAAACGTCCCCGTCTGGATGAAGCAGCCATGCTTGCGTGCTAGGCGCTCGTAAGCTGCCGTATGCTCGTTTGGGATAGGGACAGCGAGCTTCGCGCGCAATTCCGAGACGGACGCATAGACCGGCGCGGCATGCGCAAATTCGGGGAACGCCAGCAGGCGCACGTCGAAAAACGGCTCGTAGCCGAGAATGGTCTGTTCAGCGATCGCGCACATCCGCGCGGTGCGCTCCGCGATTTCGCCGCGCGAAGCCGGGCAGGGGAAATCGGTCTGACAGGCCGCGGCGTAGTACCGCATCTAGTGGTCCACCGTCGAAACGATAGACGTCACGCGCCAGCGGCCGTTGCGCTTTTCAGCTACCACGGCGACCGTGTCGTAGGGCGCGTGGCGAAACTTCACCACCGCGACGGCTTTGCCGGGATTCGTGGCTACGAAGAAGGGCAGCAGCGGCGATACGCCTTCCGTTCTCGGCAGCAAGGGAAAGTAAGCATCCAATTGCGATTGATAAGCCGCGTACGCGTTGCGTTCTTTTCCGATCGCATCCAAGGATGAGCGTTGCGCCTCCGTCAAGCTGCGAGCTGAATGCGCCATGTCCGCGACGCGCCCATGGTCGCGCAGCCGCCATAGCTTCAGGCGGGCAGCAAGCTCCGCCCAGTCACCTGCGCCGAATTGGCCGGCCAGCTTTTCGAAGTCGCGGGTGGCCGTCCATTGCGCAAAGAACTGGTGATAGAACTCGAGCAGATCGGCATCCACGTCGTGCTGCCGAACCTGATAAGTCGGAATGGGCGGCAGCCTGCGTCCAGGCCACTTCAGATCGAATGCGCGAGCACCGTCCGGCAAGCTGATTCCTTCGAGGAAAGAAACGTCGGTGGTTCCTTGCGATGCGAACCAGCGTTGCTTCTGGCTCTTGGTCGAAGCCTTGATGAAGCCGTCGAGCAACGGGCGCATCTCCTCCCAGCTGCGCGGATTTCGCTTTGCGCCGGGGAATTGCGTCAGGACTTCGTAAGTCGCCCGCGCCATCGCAACCGTACCGGCGGGCCAATACATGGTGAGGTCGGCGC
>WNEZ01006471.1_pt1 | contig 10279 bp, 4 predicted proteins | sample 5400521 | NCBI WGS metagenome assembly WNEZ01 (sample SAMN13153339, study PRJNA577476) | soil metagenome | isolation source: 120 cm saprolite under Douglas fir tree site 2 hole 1 replicate 1 | place: USA:California | collected 2015-04-18
ACGGTTGCCGAGGCCGTCGCCGATATTCCTGACCCTCACTTGCGTCAGGCGGTCCAAACGGGATTGCTGTATGCACATGCTTTATCTCTGGGTGACAGTTTATGCAATCTGGGAGTGCTGACGCCTGCTCAGGCTGAGGAGCTGTCTCTCTATTTGAGCAAGGGCCTGGTCCATACGTCACGTCTATCAGGTGAGCAGAATCCTCCGCTCGCTCCCACATTTATTGAGGTCGCCGTATGGGATCAGGGGGAAGAAACGATCTATCCTTTGCCTGCTATTCCGCGCGCTGGCGATACGCTTGTTCTGCAACCACCTAACCCCGACCTTTCCATTCCTGAGCAAATGAGGCAGGTCGAAGAGGTGGTCTTGCTGGCTCGCGATGTGGTCACGGAGCCGCGCAGAACCTATATTCGCGTCTTTCTTGCGCCGCTGGAGTAGTTTGACAAACATGTGTTTCCACATTCACCCCCTCCAAGTATTTTTTGTCTTCGCGAAGACAAAAAGTTTCGCTGTCTATCTTCCTCTCAAGAGAAGTCGAGTGAAACAGAGCAAAGGGAGTTGTGTAGTGAGCTAAGACGAGAGCAAGTCGTACCTCTCGATAGGTCCATCGTGTGAGCATCAAAACGCTTGACCGATCTTCGCTCCCGGGGCAAGATGCAAATGGAAGAAGGACTCTGCCGAGATTCAGAAAGCGGAAGGAAAACCTTGCCGTGCTCTGGATCAGGGCGAGGCGATCTTCATGCTCATTGGGAGCCAAGGATTCGTGCCTCAGCATCTCGATTATCCATGCCGTAAATAGTTACTCGGCCTCGCCACCTGGCACAGCGTTCATTCATCAGAAGCAAAAGGTTGTTACACGAAGGTTGCACGAAATCGGAAGGTGAAACTTGCGATGCGGCAAGTCTTATCTTCCATTTGCAAGGGAACTCACGTACTCACCACGAGAATTTCACCCCAGCGGGTCGTAAAACGAGGCGACCTTCGTTCCTGACGCATTTTCCACTCCCTGCCGATCCCCTGCGCGCCAAAGAAGATCGTATTGTGGCCCCACCACTGATTAATGAAGTCCACCACAGCCATCAGCCGGGCTTTTTTGTATTCCCGTTCAAGTGTATACTCGCCAAAGAGGTCAACTTGCAGTACCTCCTGGGACACTATCTTTGAGAGGAAGACCCCTGCTTTCTTGAAACGTATCCCTGGCTTGTAGAGGCTTCGTACCATATCCAGGGCAACAGTGAGCAAGTCCGGCGTGAACGAGGATGGATAGGGGAGCACTCTTGAAATGCTCTGAGCATAGTGTGGCGTATCCTCTTTGAAGAGATTGGACTGGATGAAGATGCTGATGCAGCTGTAGATTCCAACACATCTCCGAAATGAAATGAGCACCAAGTATCCAAAAAGCCATTCGCTAACTCCGAAATATTCCATGCTAACTCCGAAAAAAGTGAGCGATTCCAGCATAACTCCGAAAAAAGTAAATGCTTGTTTCGTACAATAATACAGTTATTTCATGGTCACTCATTTGATAATGTTAGGTGTGGGGGATCGAGTATGATCCGACCGGAAAACAACGATAAGGGTGGAAATCTCTTAGCAGCCAGGCATTTTTAACGCTTTTGACAGGAATAGCAGACGGAAACGAAGCCTTTAGGGCCTGCGATGCTTGCTCGGTTCCCTTCCCAGGAGTGCTCATCGCACTCAAAATTCCTTATCATTGATTTCCGGTCGGATCATACTCGATCCCCTAATAGGTGAGCCTCTAGAGCCAGTCCATTGCTTAACATACTTTTCCGCTCCGTTGCTCCTTAGAGGCCTTAGAATGGCAATTATTGTTAATCTTGCATTTTGCTTCACATATGATAAGCTTAGCTCGGCAATTCCAGCTACACTCTATACACCCATTCCATGACAGGCCACGTGTAGTTATACATAGACATGCAGCAGGCGAATAGACAATCTCCTGTGGGGAGGCATGAGCATGGCGCAGTTAAGCATACAGGAACAGAGAGGTTCCAAAAAACGCAACGGCTGGAAAGCGGAAATACGCTTTAATAGCGGGCCTGCGTACCCCATCACCGTCAGCAAACCTTTCTCCGATGAGGAAGAAGATGAGCTTGAGTGGTACTTCGAGGAACATTTAGAATTTCCTTTCATCAACAAGGTACGCGCTCAAAACGCCGCTAAGAGTGTTACGACCTATGGCGAGAAGCTCTTCAAACAGGTCTTTGGCGATCCAGATATCTATGCAGAATATCGAGCGCTGTTGAGAGACGGCCTGAGCAGCCTGCACATTGAGATTGAAGGCACACCGACCTTTCATGCCCTGCATTGGGAAGCCATCAAAGATCCGAAGTTGGCCACCCCCCTGGCGCTGCAAGCCACGATGGTTCGCAAAAACCTTCGTCCGCAAGCGCTGCCCGCCTCCGTGCGTCCGTCTCCCACCATCAACCTGCTTATCGTCACTGCCCGTCCCTCCGTCGAGCGTGATGTCGGCTATCGCACCATCTCCCGTCCCTTAGTAGAATCCCTGCGCACTGCCAACCTGCCGGTGCAGATCGATATCCTGCGCCCTGGCACCTACAAGGCGTTAGAGAACCGCCTGCGCATGACCACTGCGCAGCACGGAGGGGGCTACTACAACGTCATCCACTTCGATGTGCATGGCGCAGTGCTCACTTACGAGCAATACCAGCTTATACAACAAGCAAAGCAAGCGGTGCTCCCAGGCAATCCCTACCAGTTCAGTACATACGCACGCAATGCCATCCAGTCTTACGCAGGCGTCAAAGCGTTCCTATCATTTGAACCTGCTGACGAGGATACTGGCCTGGTCGAGGCCACCCAATTGGCCGAACTACTGGTCAAACACCATGTTCCGATCACCATCCTCAATGCCTGCCAATCGGGCAAACAGGTGGGCGGGCGAGAGACCAGCCTGGGTAGCCACCTGGTGCAGGCCGGAGTACAACTCGTGCTGGCAATGGGCTATTCCATCACCGTCAGTGCCGCCGAGCTACTCATGCGCACCCTGTACCAACGCCTCTTCGCCGGGGACGAGCTCACCGTTGCCATCCGTCACGCGCGCACCGAACTCGCCAACGACAAAGAGCGCAGCGCCTACTTCGACCAGAAAATCGAGCTGGAAGACTGGCTGTTGCCAGTGGTCTATCAGAACCGGCCCATCATGTTACAACCGCGTGAGTTCACACTAGGTGAGCGCAAAGATTGGTTTGAGCGCAAGGCCGAGCAACAGCGCTACACGCCACCCGATCCCACCTATGGCTTTGTGGGCAGAGATCTAGATATCCTACGCGTCGAGAAACAGCTGCTCACCAGGCGCAACATCCTGCTGGTACGCGGCATGGGCGGCGCGGGCAAAACCACGCTGCTCTCGCATCTAGCAGCCTGGTGGTACGAGACAGGTTTCGTGCGGCGCGTCTTCTCCTTCGGCTACGACGACAAAGCCTGGACGCTCCAGCAGATTATGACCGACATCGCGCAAACCCTCTATGGCCCCAGGTACTATACCGACTTCCAGCCACTCTCTCCCGCGGCGCAACAGGCTATGCTCGTTCAACGCCTGCGCTCAGAAAATCACTTGCTGCTGCTGGACAACCTGGAATCCATCACAGGCATGCACCTTGCTATCCAGCACACCCTGCCACAATCTGAACAGAAGTCCCAGCACAACTTCCTGGCAGATTTGGCAAAAGGCCGCACTCTAGTACTGCTTGGCTCGCGCGGCAGCGAAGACTGGCTGGCAAAAGGCACTTTCGACGACAACGTCTACGACCTGCCCGGCCTGGACAAAGAGGCCACTTCCTTGCTGGCCGACCGCATCCTGCTCAAAAACAACGCCGCGCAGTATCGCCAGCACCCAGACCTACGGCAAATACTCGAGTTGCTGGCCGGCTTCCCTTTGGCACTGGAAGTCGTGCTCGCAAATCTCGCCCATCAAACACCAACCGAAGTGCTGGCAGCGCTGCAAGCAGGGGATGTGAGGCTCGACATTGATGACAGCCAGCAAGCGGACAAGAGCATCTTCGAGCAAAAGACCGAGAGCATTCTGCGCTGCATTGACTACTCCCACAGCAATCTCTCACCAGAGGCACAACAATTGCTGCTTTGCCTCGCACCTTTTACCTCAGTGATCTGGGTAAATGAAATTATCCTCAACCACTATATCGAGCAACTGCGACAACAACCCGCCCTATCTTCTCTGCCCTTTGAGCGGTGGGCGAAGGTGGTACGTGAGGCACAGAACTGGGGTCTGCTCAGTCCCGACCCTGAAATGTCAGACTTTCTGCGCCTACAGCCCATTTTCCCGTACTTTCTGCGTACCCGCTTGCATGTGCCGGAACAGGGCGAGGTGCGGAGTGCGATTGAGACGGCATTTCGCCAGCATTATGACGCAGTAGGAGATGAGCTTTATGACCTGCTCGAATCCAAAGAGCCAGAAGAACGACAGGCGGGCCAGTTGTTGACTAGCCTGGAATACGAAAACCTGACAACAGCGCTCAAGCTGGCGCTGGCGGCCCAGGATTCGATTCTCAATCTCTACCCTATCCTGTCTAAGTACCTGGATGCGATCCAGGATCAGCGCCGGGGTCTGGAACTTGGACAGACTGTGATGACCCTGCTGGAAAGGTACACGCCTGAAAAGCTTTCCGGTCCGCAAGGTGCTGAATTTGCCAGTGTCGTTAACAACATTGCAAATCGACAGCTCTCACTCAAACAATACAAAGAAGCAGAAGTCTCCTACCAGAAAGTGCTTTCTCTCTGGCTTGAGAACAAGGGTTATGGTAAACACACAGTCAAGCAAGGAAGTGCGTCGATCTACAACAATTTGGGCGTCGTGGCACTGGAGCAGCGCGAGTTTACGCAAGCCGAGCAGTACTACCAGCAAGCCTTGCAGATCTACATCGAATGCGGTGAACGCAACGAGCAGGCCAGAACCCACCACAATTTAGGCATTGTGGCCCAAAGGCAGCGAAGGTTCACGCAAGCCGAGCAGTACTACCAGCAAGCCTTGCAGATTTTTATCGAACTCAGCGACCGTTATGCACAGGCTTTCACTTATCAACAGTTAGGCACCGTGGCCCAGGAGCAGCACGAGTTTTCACAAGCTAAGCAGTACTACCAGCAAGCCCTGCAGATCATGATCGAATACAATGAGCGCTACGAGCAGGCCGGCATCTACCACAAATTGGGCATCGTGGCTCAGGAGCAGCGAAGGTTCATGCAAGCCGAGCAGTACTACCAGCAAGCCCTACAGATTTTTATCGAGTTCAACGACCGCTATGAGCAGGCTGGCACCTACCACCAGTTGGGTAGAGTTGCAGAGGAGCAGCGAAGGTTCCAAGAGGCTCGCGACTACTTTCTGACGGCTTTGACGACCTATGTGGGCCACAACGATACTCATAACCGCAGCATCGTCTTATGGAGCCTTGCCCAGCTGTGGCAGGCTAGTGGTGATGTGGGGTTACCTACTACTGTTGCCTCGATTTTGGGAGCTACCGTGGAAGAGGCAGAGGCATTGTTGGGGATCGAGTATGATCCGACCGGAAATCAATGATAAGGAATTTTGAGTGCGATGAGCACTCCTGGGAAGGGAACTGAGCAAGCATCGCAGGCCCTAAAGGCTTCGTTTCCGTCTGCTATTCCTGTCAAAAGCGTTAAAAATGCCTGGCTGCTAAGAGATTTCCACCCTTATCGTTGTTTTCCGGTCGGATCATACTCGATCCCCGTGTGAGATAATTCTTCAATCTTGCATTAGGGATTGGAAGAAATCGTTTGAAATGTGAAGTTGTCCAGCTGTTTCACACTTTGGACTTGTGCTAATAATATTTTGAATTGTTCTTCCCCCACTTCTACACGTAAAGCATCAATCCATCTTTGTATCCCACTAAGGCTCGAGCTTTGTGTCGCCTCGAGAATCTGTCTGGCATGCAGAAAGCAGTTAAGAGCAGTATCATAACGGTGCAACTCGAAAGCGAGAATACCGATACTGAACAATGTTCTGCCTTCTCCTCCATGATTCCCCACTCCCCTATGGACGTGTAGTGCCTCCTCATAGTGCTTCAGCGCCTCCTCTTTCTGTCCCATATCATCGTGAAGCAAGCCAAGGTTGGTTAGAACCGTGCCGGTTTCCCATTGATCCCCTATCTCTCTGAAGAGACGCAGAGCCCTCTCATAGTACACCAGCGCCTCTTGCTTCTTACCGAGTCCATTATAGAATAGGCCTAAATAGATCGCTGATTTGCCTTCTTCCTCGCGGTCTCTTAGCTCGCGAAAGATACGCACTGCTGCCTCGTAGTATTGCCCCGCCCGTTCTTTCTCTTGCTGATCGGCCTCGTCCTCGATCCATTGGTTATCATAGAGCTTCCCGAGATTGTTGAGCGTTATACCTTCACCATTGCGATCTCTCAGCTCGCGAAAGATATGTAATGCCTCCTCATAGTGTTTTTGCGCCCGTTCTCTCTGTCCCAGTGCGCTGTATATCTGACCGAGGCTATTTAGTACCCTTCCACTTTTCACCTGATTTTCTTTTACTTCTCGGAAGATGCTCAAAGCCTCTCTATAGTGCTTTCGTGCTTCTTTCTTCTGTCCAAGCGCAGTGTAGACCATCCCAATATTGCTGAGTATAGTCCCCTCCGTCTGCCGGTCGTCCAGCTCTCTGGAGATGTGTAGAGCGGCCTCGTAGAGCTTCAACCCATGCTGCCTCTTTGTCTGGTCCTCATATGCAACATAAAGGGAGCCCAGTTCGCTAAGTGCAGCAGCTTCTTCCCCCCGATCGCCTAGCTCCTTGTAGATATCTAATGCCTTCTCATAGTGCATGAGCGCTTGCTCTTTTTGCCCTAACATGTTATAAACCGAAGCTATGTTCCGATAAATACCTGCTGCCTCCGAACGCTCTTGTTGCCAATTCTCCAATGGTAACAGCATCTGATAAAGATCCAACAGAACAGCATTTTCTCCCCAGCGTCGTAGGGCGGGAAAGAGCTGTTCCTGCTGTAAGAGGTCATAGGCTTCTCTCCACTTTTCTGCTTGGCAGTACTGCCAGAACGCTTCGATCAACAAATGGACATCACTGATATCACGTCGCTGCTCTCGCGGTAAGCGGGTTGTGGCTGCTTGTCGTACATAATACTGAGCAGCCCGCTCACGCTTCCTGCATAGGGCTTGCCGGTAGGCTTGCTCGTCTCCTTTAAGGAAGTACAGCCTTGCATATTCAGCCACGATTGCATGGGGCTGGTAGCGGCGCTCTCCAAATGCTTGGAGAAGATGCTGATTAAGCAGTCCTTGCAGCGCTGTTAGTAGAGGTACTGCGCCCTCGTCGAGAAGGGGCTCTAAGAGTGCTTGTGCAGCCTCTAATGGGACCGCTTCGCGATAAATAGAAAAGGCTAGAAGTAACTCGCGTTGCTGCTGATCAAGCTCCTGGGTATAGATGCGATCAAGGAGGTTTTCAGCGATACTGCCAGTCCAGAGATATCCATAGGTGTGATCCTCGAGGAGGACATTTAAGGTTAAGCTTCGATTGTTCCGCAACAGTGATGCGAGGAGCGTCAGCGCGAGGGCGTGACCTTTACAACGTTCTACAGCAGCACGCAGCTCAGGCACTGGTGCATTTACACCCTGCTTTTCTAGCAGTTCGATTCCCTCGGGAGTCTCTAGCCCTTTTACCGAGTACTTATGCAAGTGGATGGGAGGGTCCCTACGAGTTCCCTGGGGCATAAGGCGGCTGGTAAGTAGGACGCGCGAACTACAGGTATAACTATTGAGAGCATCGAGCCATTCGCCAACACCGGGTCGATCGGTGAGCGCACGACCTGTTTGATCCAGCAGTTTCTCAAACTGATCCAGGATGATGAGTTGAATCTTCTCTGCCGTATTAAGTGCATTGAAAAGCGCTGCCGCTTGGTTTTGAGGTGCCAGACTACTCAAATCTGGGAGAGGGATCCCTACAGCCTCAAAGAGGGTTTTCATAAGATCGGCCATAGTGACGGATGCGTCTATGGTGAGCCAGAGAGGTCTAGCTGTAAAGAAACAGGTACCGGTTTGGAGTAGCTTTTCTACATGACGGTAAACGAGAGCTACAAGGGTAGATTTGCCGATACCGCCCAACCCTGTTAAAGTCACTGCCGTAACATCAGGCTGGATCAGCCTCTTGTAAACATCTATCACAATTTGCTCTCTCTGCAGGATTGCACTGGAATCAGTAGGTGGAAGGATCCCTGCAATACCACGAGAGGTAGGCCTCTCACTCGTGGACGACTGGGAAGGAGCCTGCACTATATAAGATAGGGCAGGCATTGAGATAGGTCCCTGTGGAACATGAAGAATAGCAGACGGGGATGATGGATCAGAAGGGGCTGCTGGAGATGGAGTTTTTTCAGATTGGTCGGAAGGGCTCAGGAAAGGAAGTATCATAAAAAGACTTAGTATCAAGACGATGATCGTCAGCGATGTGGAAAATATTACGATAATATCACCCCAGGAACTGGGAATGACCCCCTGGCTTCTTAGTACCGCGGCTCCAGATCCAATGCCTACCGCAAAAACGATAAACACGACTATTGTTCGGCGCACCCACAATATCGTGATTTGAGGACCAGGAATAATTCCTAAGGAACTCAATACCCAAATGATAGCTCCTCCAATGATGCAGACAAGCGGAGCACTCACGACAAATGGTCGTATCCACAAAATGGTGGGCCATGGGTTATGCAGGACTTTCAGACTGTGCAATATCTCGGCGATCGAGCCGATGATGATGAGAGCAAAGGCCGCGGAAAGGACCTCAGAATGATGTCGCCAAAACCATTTTCGCACACTATTCGGTTGCTGCTTATGGGATTGTTGGCCCATTTTACTTTTCTCGCTGACCAGTAGCTTGCTATATCAAAGGTTTATGGTAAATGCGTTGTATAGGGAAGAAGAAGTTCGACAAAGCCTTCTGGAATTTAAAATATGCTTTGGTAAAAAGGAACGCCAGGAAATTGTGGTACTCAAGCTGGCTCATTCATTCCTCGAGACTCTCCAGGTAGTTAATAGTAGCACCCTCTTCTTCCGTAGAAGTTGATGATTCTTTGAACCCTTGCAGTTGTTTCACCTTGTTCTGAAGCTCCTTCCACTGTTGTTGGGCTGCTCGCATGCTTCCCTTTAGAAACTCGATACTCATGGGTAGGTCAGTAGGTGCATGTGCGCCAGCGTCGCCTCTTATTCCAAGCCGGGCTACTAAGGGAACTGGGTTGGGCGTTACTTGCGGAGAGACCTCACCAGAAAAATGGTACACTGGACCCTCAGGAGTCCAGTGTATCGATAAGGTTGCGCCTGCAGATTGAATGATCAATTCAGGGGTCGGTGTCCATTGAGAGAACACGTCGTCTCCTACTTGCAGATCACGTTGCTTCACCAGCTTTGTTATTTTTGCCATAAGCCGAGCATAGTTCTGGTAAACCTCTTGAGCGCTGCGGGAAAATTGGAGAGGATCCATCAGCAATTTCTCTAGGCTTTGAATATACATCGCCCATTCATCCATGCGCCGTATTTCCCTAACATCCTGCAAGGTCAGGCTACTTATTGATTTGAGGTAAAGGCCTTGCACGATGAGGTCGAATGAGGTTTCTTTCAACAAACTTACTAACCCCTCAGCCGTGATCTCCTTTAGTCTTACCGGTTGTTGCCATTCTTGAAGTGCGGTACGCGGCAGCGAATCCACCGGTGTAAGAAGCAACCCACCAAGCGCATCTGCAATGTAGCTGTTGTATGCCAGATCGATCAACTGTTTGATCTCTGCCGCAAACGGCTTTGACCCATCATACTGCCTTCCGGTTGGGTCGTTCCCAGCAGTGACGAATTGTTGGTAGAGACCAGCGCGTGTCACAAATCTGCCTTGATCCAAGAACTCTAAACACAAGCGGGCTATTGCTATGAATCGTTTTCTCAAGCCATCTTTTGCGCTGTGGTCGAGACCGAGATCCTTGACGCACTTTTCGAGGTCGAGAGACGCAAGGCTTAGAGCGAAAGCTTGGAAGCGGCGCCCTGGTTGCTGGACAAGTTGCTGGTTCAACTGATCATCCCAGGAGAAACGCACACAGCGCACGTGTACCTCCTGGCACATTTGCTGCCATTCAGCAAATGAATGAGCAGAGAAGACAGGCGCATCAACTGGAGATCGCTCCGTAAAGAGGAAAGGGATGATGACCCCATCTGCTAAAAGAGCCTTAAATGCCTCGCGACTTTGACCGTCCCGTGTTGCGTAATCTTGAAAGATCGC